>ERZ795062.1040-NODE-1040-length-20736-cov-6.760070_pt1 | contig 20736 bp, 23 predicted proteins | sample MGYA00375146_ERZ795062 | MGnify/ENA primary metagenome ERZ795062 (study PRJEB30191, sample SAMN05720281) | activated sludge metagenome | isolation source: Anaerobic digester | place: USA | collected 2015-07-16 ... | reverse complement strand
TCGTTATATATTTACACTAAAAGTCAGACCCTGTCTGTAAAAATTTTCAAAGTTTTTACAATTTATCTAATAAACTGCTTAAGAATCCTAAATGATGCCTTTGTTGATAAAGGTATGCCACTGTTCTGCAAGAATAGTGAGATAAGTAAGGCAATTGAATAAAATATTCGAAGGAAATAGCATTGGCCTCCCAATGGAAAATCTACAGGATTCCTTCTCCTGAAAAATTTGTTTTGATTTTGCCTCCACCCTCCACTGAGGGCAAAATCAGCTTTATATCCTTTTGATTTGTATATACTTGAAAGGTGTGGAGGCAAAAACAGTCGCTTCCACACTGCTTCCACACCGAAAATTCGAATATTTTTTGACATCTATCCGCCTCTACTTCTTTTCAATTATAAACTATGGTCCACTTTCAAGTCAGAATTTACATTTTCTGAAATTTTTTTTCGTTTTGTACCTCCATCCTCCACCCGCAGGCATAAATTTCTTTGTATTATTCTGATTGATAAGTGTTTGCTAATATAAGGTACCATCGAGAACCTCCACCAAACCTCCACCGAACCTCCACCCCATAAATTGCGCGTCGTGCGGGATGATTTTCCTTGAAGGGAAATTATTTTTCCTTAAAGGAAAATTTATTTGCACGGTGCGCAATTTTTCTCGCGCGACGTGGAAACGAGATATAGTAACTTGACCATCTGTTTTCACTGATTTTTTCTTGAAAGCCATCGCTTTTGAGTACAAATTCATCGCTTTTGAAGAAGATTTAGGCCTAAAAATGATTCAAAACTAGTGGGATTGCTCTTCATCCCCATCGTTCTCGCAACATTTTTAGGCCTAAATTTTGTATAAATCCATCGATTTGAGTCTCTGATCAAGCCGGTTCGCACGACCAGATATACGATTGGTGTGACGTTTGTGTGTGGCTTTATTACGTTTTCAACCGTAGTTCAGAACCATTAACATATTTGTTATCAACGGTTTAAGCAATTCTGTGATGTTGTGATGTCTTTATTTTAAATTTTAAACCGTAGGGACACGTTATGGCTTCAAAAAGTCAATTCGCACTACAAAGATACTCATTTTTTCTCTTTCCGACGCATAGTTTCTCCATTAAATTAAATACAATTCAATTTAATTGTATTTTGTCTGAAATAATATTATTTTTTCAGACAACAAGCATTTTCCTTCGTATTCATTTGGTATTTCCAAAAAAAAGACATAATTTTGGACACAAATTTAAAATAAAAGATAATATGGCAGAAAAAAGTTTGTCTCAAGTAATAAAGGAACGCATTATACAGAACGGAGAGAAACGTATGTATGTCAACAGCGATTTCGCCGACCTGCAAAATGATGTTCTGGTATCGAAAGTACTATCCAGATTGGAAGCCGAAGGCGTGCTTGTCAGAATAACGCAAGGCTTATATCTATATCCCAAAAGAACCAAGTATGGCATTGTAATGCCTACCCTCTTTGAGATAGCTCAGGCCATATCAGAGAAGGAACATGCGCATGTGATACCATCAGGTATGACGGCACTAAACAAACTAGGTCTCTCGACTCAGGTTCCGATGAACGCCGTTTATATCACCGACGGCACACCAAGAAAGTTGACGATCGGCAACCAGACCATCACTTTCAAACGCGCTACCCCTAAGATGTTTTCATATCAAAGTACGCTATTCCCCCTTATTGTGTCAGCGATGAAGGAACTTGGCGAAAAAGGCGTGGGAGATGATGTGGTGGAACATATCTCCAAGGTTCTGGAAAAAGAAGATGACCGTAAAGCATTGCGCCATGACTATATGATGGCACCGCAATGGATTAGAAAAAGATTAAATACTATTTCAATATAAGTAAGATGGGAAAGAAGACGACATGGCTCGATCTTGATTTGGACGAGCGTAAATCAATATTAACAACCATAACTTCAGCCATTTCGAAAGACTCACTCGCCACATGTATGACATCGAAAAGATGATGGATCAGCCTTTCGCCATCAAGGCTATGAACGATCAGAAACTATACGCCGAGATTGTGGAACACAGAAGTAAATTCACAGCATGGAAGGAATTCGACTACAAGACGAACCATCCTTCCACTATATCATTCGTACCGCCAAAATCAATTGAGACAGAGCTGAAGGAAGACTATGCAAACATGCAGCAGCATTTCATTTATGGTTCATCCCTGAGTTATGATGACCTCATAAAACGTTTGGAGGTCCTTCAACAACGTTTTCGCGCCATAGAAAATAACGCTGAGTTCTTTTCGCATTTATGAGGAGTCCTAAAAATTAAATAGTTAATATCTCCAGTGTTGGACTAAATAATGATAAAGATAAATTAATACAAGAGAAATCAACTCCTCTTGCAACAAAGAATCTAAACTATATTTTGTGCAACAAGTGATGACCGTGCCATTTTTAATGTTAAGACACAACCTCCTATGTTAAATTAAGTCATGTTTTTTACGTCAATAACATGACTTTTATTGTATTTGCACCATTAATATGCATCATGTATAATAATAGGTGCGATATCAATTTTGTATCAGAAATACTGTTCTACCGCAAAGCGGAATTGATCCATAAATATCTTTTTAAATGCGCTGATATTGTTTTGCTCATAAAATAAGAGCAGGGCCTTTTTGTAGTCTATAGAATCAACTGAACGGAACGATATCGGGCAATAACCATTAGCTATCAGAATTGCATTGCTTGTGATACGAGCCGTGCGTTTATTACCATCTTCAAACGGTTGTATATATGAAATCAACACCAATGCTAGCAAAGCCTTCTCAAAGATATTTTTCTTTGAATTAATAAGATCACATGAATCGTGCAATGCCTCTCGAATCTGAAACTCATTGTCTATCGGTCGATAATTGGTTCCAATGATACCAACACGACGAGTACGTATATTACGTGCCACACCCATATCCTTGATAAGCAAAGAATGTATGTCCTCAATACGCGATAATGTCAATGGCACCAAATAATCCGGCTCCTGAAGAACAAACTGAAGCGCTTCTTTATGATTGAGAAGCATCAATGCCTCTTCACGCGTCTTGCCTTTGGCCTCCTGCTTTTCTTTCAGTAATCGCTCTGTTTCGAGAAGTGAATATGTATTGCCCTCTATCTGCGAAGATTTCCAGCTCAAGTCGATACCCAGACGTTCCATCTCCTTGTCGTATTCCACTTTTGAAAGTTGCGAGGCGTTATGCCTGAACTGAGCCTGAAGAGTGTTCAATGTTTCCATCTCATCATTTGTAAACAATGCCACGTGAGGCAGAATATGATTGATAAGTTTGAAATTAAACCCCGTCTGTACCTCACGCACATCCACTTCCTTGGCAAAATAGGTGTCAAGGTCGTAAGTCATCATCACAAACGCTTGTTCAGTAAGTGAATAAACTGTAGCTCGGCTTTTACCAGATGAAGAAATATCTCCATGGTCGATACCATCTGCAATCGTACGTTTGAGTGTGGCATCGCTTACTGTTGTAGCTATGCCCTCAGCAATGCTCTTGCGCGATGATTGAGGATGGAATCTCAAATATCGCTCAATAGAGATCAATAATGTATTGTCCATTTCAATGATGTTTGTATTTTCGGCTCAAAGATACAAATATCTCTTGGATTTTCGGCTCAAATTGAGCCGAAAAATACATTATTTCTATATAATTTGAGCTGAAAACTATATTTTTCCCCAAATTCACAAAACAAATGAGATAAAGATATTTTGATTTTGTAACCGCAGGCAAAAAAAGAACAGGCACCATTTCTAATAAAATATAAGAAGCCCACTGAAAAATCAGTGGGCTTCTCTAAAAATCTGCGGAGAGAGAGGGATTCGAACCCCCGGTACCTCTCGGTACGGCAGTTTTCAAGACTGCTGTAATCGACCGCTCTACCATCTCTCCTTCAATCAAGGTGATTGGCTTCGTGTTCAAAGCGAGTGCAAAGGTAAGGGGATTTTTTCTATTATGCAAATTTTTCTAGGATTTTTTGTTCAACAGATGCAAATTATTTAAATTTGTACTACCTTTGCACCATGATTTATCCAGCAAATTACGAAAACAAGATTGGTTTTGACGAAATTCGTGCATTACTCAAGGAACGCTGTCTCTGTACTTTAGGCAAGGAGATGGTGGATAATATGGCCTTTTCAAGTGATCCGGATGAGATCAATGAATGGTTCGAACAGGTAAGGGAGTTTCGACGACTGCAAGAGGAGGCTGACGACTTTCCGCTGCAATATTTCTTTGATGTGAGGGCTTCGGTGGCTAGAATAAGACTCGAGGGTACTCATCTGGAAGAGAATGAACTGTTCGACCTGCGGCGATCGCTCGACACAATCTGCAATATCGTGAACTACCTGAACCGCTCCGATGACGGGGAGACAAATGAGGAAGGTGAAACGGAGCGTATTTATCCGTATCCTGCCCTGCACAAACTGGCTGCCGATGTGCTTACATTCCCACAACTGGTGATGCGCATTGACCAGATATTGGATAAATTCGGAAAAATAAAGGATAACGCTTCACCTGAACTAGCTACCATCAGAAGGGAACTGGCCAAGACGGAGGGCGGTATCTCGCGTACCTTATATAGTATACTGCGTTCGGCTCAAAGTGAGGGACTTGTGGAAAAGGATGTCACCCCTACTCTTCGTGACGGCAGACTGGTGATTCCAGTCGCCCCAGGACTGAAACGCAAGATAAAAGGCATCGTGCATGATGAGTCGGCATCGGGAAAGACTGTTTTCATAGAACCGACAGAAGTGGTGGAAGCCAATAACAAAATCAGGGAACTGGAAAATGACGAACGGCGTGAGATAATACGAATTCTTACCGATTTCGCAAAGCTGGTCAGGCCATACGTGCCGCAGATACTTGATTCGTATAAGTTGCTGGCTACCATCGATTTAATCAGGGCGAAAGCTGAGTTGGCCAAGAAGATAAAAGCGCAGGAACCGAAGGTGGAGCGTTTTCCGCATATCGACTGGATCAGTGCTATACATCCACTGCTCCAATTATCACTGGAAAAACAGGGAAAGAAGGTGGTTCCTCTGGATATCATGCTAACAAAAGAAAAACGTATCCTTATTATATCCGGACCTAACGCCGGCGGTAAGTCAGTTTGTCTGAAAACAGTCGGGCTACTGCAATATATGCTCCAGTGCGGACTGTCTATCCCTATCGGTGAACGGTCTAAAACGGGCGTGTTCCAGAATATTATGATCGATATCGGTGACGAACAGAGTATAGAGAACGATCTCAGTACATATTCGAGTCATCTGATGAACATGAAGAACATGATGAAGCAGTCGAACGACAAGACACTACTTCTTATAGACGAGTTCGGAACGGGTACGGAACCGCAGATAGGCGGTGCCATAGCGGAATCGGTACTGAAACAGTTTTGCAAGCGGCAGGCGTATGGCGTGATAACCACCCACTATCAGAATCTGAAGCATTTCGCCGAAGACCATGAAGGTGTGGTAAACGGTGCCATGCTCTACGACAGACATGAGATGCAGGCACTGTTCCAATTGCAGATAGGCAACCCGGGCAGTTCGTTTGCCATCGAAATAGCCAGAAAGACCGGTATACCCGAAGAGGTGATCAACGATGCCAGTGAGATAGTGGGCAGCGACTATATTCAGAGTGACAAATACCTGCAGGATATTGTACGCGACAAACGCTACTGGGAAGGCAAACGCCAGACGATACACCAGCGAGAGAAGGCGATGGAACAGACGATTGCCAAATATGAAAAGGAAATAGAAGAACTGCAACAGAGCAAGAAGGATATCCTGAAAAAGGCGAAGGCGCAAGCCGAGGACTTACTGGCGGAAAGCAACAAGAAGATAGAAAACGCCATCCGTGATATCCGTGAATCGCAGGCGGAGAAAGAAGAGACCAAGAAAATACGCGAGGAACTCAATTCGTTCAGGGACGAAGTCAAGGAGATAGATTCTGCTGCGAATGACGAAAGAATCGAAAAAAAGATACGCCAAATTCAAGAGCGGAAGGTGCGTCATGAGAAGCATAAGAAGGAAAAGGCGGTAAAAGAAAAAGAGGCCGCGGAAGCTTTGAAAGCCATCGCTGATAAAAAGGTAAAGGAGAACGCTCCCCTCGCCATCGGAGACACGGCTCGTATCAAAGGACTCACGTCTGTGGGGAAAATAGAGAGTATCGACGGCAAAATGGCTACCGTGATATTCGGTGACATGCGTACCAAGATGCGACTCGACAGACTGGAACGGGCAACCATGGAGGCAAAAGAAGAACCGAAGACATACGCATCCGTCGGCAGACAGACACGTGAAACGATAGACGACAAAAAACTCAACTTCAAACAGGACCTTGATGTCAGGGGAATGCGCGGAGACGAGGCGATCAACGCCGTCACTTACTTCATAGACGATGCCATCCTAGTAGGAATGGCACGAGTACGTATACTGCACGGAAAAGGAAACGGGATACTGCGGCAACTGATCCGGCAGTATCTGGCTACCATTCCGAATGTCACTTCCTATCAGGATGAGCATGTTCAGTTCGGAGGCAGTGGAATCACTGTCGTAGACTTATAGTTCTTTCTTCAAAGCCTCAGCCATCTCGGCATATTCGGCATCAGAAAGATATACTTTCTGTGGATTCATCTGGAACACACCACCGAAATCAGGTCCACCTTTGTATTTCGGAATCAAATGGAAATGCAGGTGTTCCAAAGTGTCGGCATAAGCACCATAATTGATCTTATCGGGGTTGAATACCTTCTGCATGGCACGCGTAACCTTGGCTACATCAGCCATAAAGGCGTTACGGTCGGCATCACTGAGAAGATTCAGGTCGTCGACATGATCTTTGTATGCGACAAGACAACGGCCATGATAGGTCTGTTCCTTGAAAATAAATACACGGGATACGCTCAACTGAGCGATTTCAATCATCAGATTGTGGAGCGTCTCATTGTTCTGACAATAAAGACATTGTTTAGGATCACTTTTCATAATAGTTTATTTTTATTTGCTTTAATGATTGGGCAAAGATAACACTTTATTTCAATATAACAAAAAAAGGATACGAAAATCGTATCCTTTTTAGAGCCTCTTGTCGGATTCGAACCAACGACCCCGAGATTACAAATCACGTGCTCTGGCCAACTGAGCTAAAGAGGCGGGTGGGTAAGCGACTTGCATCGCGCCGCTACAACCAACTACCTTTGCTACGTTCCCGTCCTGGAGGATTCGAAGGGAGCTGGCCGTGCAAGACTTACCCGTTTTGCGGCTGCAAAGGTACATAAATTTTAGTTCTAAACAAATAAATCTCTTCAAAAAATCAAAAAAAACTTAGCTTTGACTTATTATATGGTAGAAAATGACTACTTTTGCACCGTCTAATTGACGGATATATATGATTAATCCAGAAGAAATTATACAACTAAAGGCTTTCGCACGTCAGGACGGGACTTTTCTCGGTTTGATATGGATAGCCAGTTTTGCATGTTACGTAGGGGAATTTCATACCAGTTCGTTAGGTATGCTGGCGCTGATACTTGCCGTCATCTCCCCTTTCTTCCTTGCCATGCGACTGAAAAGGTTCAGAGACAAGTCACGTGGAGGTGTGATATCATTCAGACGTTCACTGGCGTTCTGCATGTTCTCGTTCTTTTACGCATCACTGCTGTTCGCCATCGTGCAATATGTTTACTTCGCTTACATCGACAAGGGATTTCTCGTGCAGCAGTACAATATCATGATGTCGACACCTGAGGCAAAGCAATTGTTGAACATCTATAAAATGGCAAACGAGATGTACGACGGCATAGCCGCCTTCGCACGACTGACGCCGATAGAGAAATCGCTCAACTTTCTCACGATGAACATCAGCATCGGACTGATATTGAGTTTCCCGATAGCGGCAATCATGAAATCGACAGTAAAAATTGATAATAACAACCAAGAATAACAGATATGGATATTTCAGTCATAGTACCTCTTTATAACGAGGAAGAATCTCTTCCTGAACTGTTCGCATGGATAGAACGTGTCATGGATGCGAACAACTTCTCTTATGAAGTAATATTTGTCAATGACGGTTCTACGGATAAGTCATGGCAGGTGATAGGACAGTTGAGTGAGAAAAGCGAGCATGTAAGAGGCATCAAGTTCCGCCGCAATTATGGCAAGAGTCCTGCCCTGTTCTGTGGTTTCAAACAGGCTCAGGGGAATGTAGTGATTACCATGGACGCCGACCTCCAGGATTCGCCTGACGAAATACCGGGATTATACAAGATGATTGTGACAGACGGTTATGATCTGGTTTCAGGATATAAACAGAAACGTTACGACCCTCTGTCGAAGACAATACCTACCAAACTGTTCAATGCCACGGCACGGAAAATCAGCGGCATCAAGAATCTGCATGATTTCAACTGCGGACTGAAAGCCTACCGTAAGGAGGTGGTCAAGAACATTGAGGTCTATGGCGAAATGCACAGATATATCCCCTATCTGGCCAAGAATGCCGGTTTCGACAAAATCGGGGAAAAAGTGGTACAGCATCAGGCACGCAAATACGGCACATCGAAGTTCGGACTGAACCGTTTCTTCAATGGCTATCTCGACCTGATCACATTATGGTTCCTGAGCGGTTTCGGTCGCAAACCGATGCATGTGTTCGGTTTTCTGGGTTCCATCATGTTCTTCATCGGTTTTGTGGCAGCCTTCATCATCGGTGCCGACAAATTGATATCACTGGCACAGGGTATCCCGATGCGACTGGTTACGGATTCACCTTACTTCTACATTGCACTGACAATGATGATTATAGGAACACAACTGTTTGTAGCAGGATTTTTAGGAGATCTTGTCAGTCGGACTTCGCAAAACAGGAACGACTATCAGATTGAGGAGGAAATAAGATGCGGAAAATAGTATTCGTGATATTTGCATCATTACTATTATGTGCCTGTTCCACGATCGACTGTCCATTACTGAATACGGTTTATACTGTTTATAATATATACAACAGCAACGGGAAAGCAGACACGTTGAAAGATACCTTGACGATATTTTCCAGACGCGTCAACGGAACTGATTCCGTATTCATCAACCAAGATGTCAATATCAAGACATTCAGTCTGCCAATCAGTTATTCGGCACCGGCGGACACATTGTACTTTAATATCAAAGACACCCTGAAAAAAAATTATATCGATACGGTCGTTGTTATGAAAGAGAATACGCCTCATTTTGAATCCGTAGACTGCAACCCGTCTTATTTCCATAAGATTACGGGCGTGAAATGGACCAAGAACAGGATAGACTCGATTACGATAAAGAATTCAACTGTCAATTATGATGCGACAAAAGAACATTTCCATATATATTTCAAGAGCGGTAATTAGTATTATACTGGTTATTACCTGCGCACAGGTCTCCGCACAATCCTACAAGAAAATAAAGAAGGTGCAGGAGAAGGATTCGACAGCGCTGTTCAGAGGCTTTTCTGTTTCGGCTGACTTGGTCGGTCCGCTGATGCTAAAACTTAGCGATTATGGTCAATACGAAGCGGCTCTGAAGATCAATCTCAAAGATAAATATTTCCCAACCATAGAAATAGGATACGGAAAAGCTGACCATCAGGAAGCTACGGGCATCAACTATAAGACGAGCGCGCCGTATTTCAGAGTGGGCTGCGACTTTAACATCCTCAAAAACAAGCACGATACCAATGTGCTGTATGCTGGTTTCAGATACGCATACACTTCTTATAAAGATGATATCAACCATCCCGACTTCAAGGACCCGGTATGGGGATATAATGTGAGATATGAGGTGACAGGCAACAGTTGTTATTATCACTGGCTGGAAGCTGTTATCGGTGTCGACGCCAAAATCATAGGTCCCCTTCATCTGGGATGGAGCGTAAGATACAAATATCGTCTGGCTTCTGACGAGGGTGCGATAGACAAGTCATGGTATGTTCCGGGATTCGGCATATCAAATTCCAGCAGACTGGGCGGAACATTTAACGTTATCATTGATATATAGATATGAGTACGGAAAAGAATAAAAAGAAGTTAATATGGCAAATGCCTTTCCTACTGTTTCTGATTATAGGAACAGTATTGATTGTTCGTCACCAACATGATATGCCATACCAACACAACACCGGTTTTATATTCGGAACCGTTTATAACATTACATATCAGTGTGATTCGGATCTGAACGAAAAGATAGTAGCCGAATTGCAGAAGGTAGATAATTCTTTGTCTCCATTCAACAAAAAATCTATCATAACGGCTATCAACGACAATAAAGACGTGAAAGTAAACGATATGTTTACGGATGTCTTTACCTTGGCAGAAAATGTATCCAAGGAGACGGACGGGGCTTTTGACATAACGGTAGCTCCTCTAGTCAATGTATGGGGATTCGGGTTCAAGAAAGGTGCGATGCCTGACAGACACGTCGTGGACAGCCTGAAGAGTATTGTAGGATACAGGAAAGTAAGTTTGGTAAATGGCAAAATAATAAAGAAAGACCCCCGTATCATGCTGGATTGCAGTGCGATTGCGAAAGGATACGGCAGTGATGTGGTGGCACGTCTGTTAAGAAGCATGGATATTAAGAATTTCATGATTGAGATAGGAGGTGAAATCGTAACAAGCGGTGTCAATGAAAAACGAACTCCATGGAAAATCGGTGTGACAAAACCTTCTGATGATTCACTAAACACGAATACGGAACTGCAAACGGTCCTGAACATTACTGATATGGCTATGGCGACAAGCGGTAATTACAGAAATTTCTATTACAAGAACGGAAAGAAATATGCGCATACCATAGATCCCAAGACGGGTTTCCCCGTACAGCACAACATTCTTTCGTCTACTGTCATTGCGAAAGACTGCGCGACAGCTGATGCATACGCGACATCATTTATGGTGCTGGGGTTGGATAAAGCTCAGAAAGTACTGAGCAAGCATCCTGAACTGATGGTTTATTTCATATATTCAGACCACAAAGGGAAAAATGCCGTGTGGTTTTCTCCTAAGTTGAAGAATAAGATCCAGAAATAATCATTTGTGTATGTCTGTTTTGCACTTATACGATAAATTATTACAGACCCCTTTGTTTCTCGGTATGAGCAAAGACGATCTGAATCAGATTGTGGAACATACGAAATTCGGGTTTTTGAAATTCGAGCAAGGCAAAACGATTATCAGAGAAGGAGAAAAATGCGAACATGTCTACTACCTGACGAACGGCTGTATTGTTATTTCCAAATCTTCAGACGACCACAGTTATACCATATCAGAAGAGATACATGCTCCATATATGTTTCAACTGGAATGTCTATTCGGACTAACACAACAATCGTCTTATAATATCAATAGTATCACAGCGTGTAACATGATATCTATAGACAAAGACGAACTGATGAAATTGTCAGACAACTATATGATATTCAAGATCAACATCCTCAATCTGCTGTCAGCAAAGATCCAGAAGCTGTCAAGAAATCCTTGGCGGAAACGACCCGACAATATACGTAATCTGATTATAAAATTTATCGTTGAAAGATGCCAATATCCCGCAGGCAAGAAAAAACTTGACATACACATGGAAACGCTTGCCAAAGAACTGAATGACGGCAGGTTGAATGTTTCAAAAGAACTCAACAGAATGTCGGATGAAGGTTTGATTATTCTCCATAGGGGCGGATTTGTCATTCCTGCATTAGAACGTTTATTGATGTAACATACGTTAAAAATCACATTTATAATAATGTATAATCAGTTTTTTTCTTACTTTTGCATATAAAAAGGAAAGTATTTAGTATGAATGAAAATAAGACAGAGAAGAAACGCGAAAATCCTTTATTTGAACAATATAACACGCCACACGATACTGTGCCGTTTGACCGTATAAGTATATCGGATTTTGAGGAAGCTTTTATGGAGGGTATACGCCGCGACGATGAAGATACAGACAGAATTGTCAACGATCCCCGGAAGCCCACTTTCGATAACACCATTATACGTGTCGATGATGATAAAGATAATGATAATGATCATTATTACGACTTATTAGACAGGACATCTACCGTGTTCTTCAATCTGCTGAGTGCGGAAACGAATGACGAACTGGATGCACTAGCCCAGAAGATGAGTCCTATACTCACAAAACATGCCAATGATATCCGCTTGAATGAAAAGCTGTTCGAGCGCATCAAATATGTACACCGGCACCATCGGAAACTGACAGAAGAAGAAAAGATGCTGTTGGATAACTGTTATGACGGTTTTGTACGGAGTGGAGCTTTGCTGGACAAAGCCGGTAAGGAGAAATTGCGCCAACTGACAGAAGAAGCGAGTACATTGTCTCTGCAGTTTTCTCAGAACCTCCTCAAAGAGAATAAGGCTTTCGAACTGCACATCACAGACGAGGCACAACTGGAAGGACTACCGAATACAGCTCGCGAGGCGGCAGCTCTGGCGGCTAAGGAAAAAGGCGAAACAGGGTGGATATTTTCGCTGGACTTTCCCAGTTACAGTCCATTTATGACCTACTCCACCCAGCGTGAACTGCGTAAGCGGATGTATATGGCAAAAAACACCGAATGCACGCACGACAATACAGAGAACAATATCGAGATATGCAAGAAGCTCGTAAATCTGCGCCGTGAGATAGCACAGTTGTTGGGTTATACTACATACGCCGACTATGTATTGAAACACCGTATGGCAAGTAACGTACGCAATGTATACAAATTGCTGAACGACCTTATAGACGCATATAAACCGACTGCCGTCAAAGAAGTGGACGCGATAGAGAAACTGGCAAAGAAAACGGAAAGTAAGGATTTCAAACTGGAACCGTGGGATTTCAGTTTTTATTCCCATAAACTGCAACTTGCCAAATACAATCTCGATTCGGAGATGCTCCGACCTTACTTCGAACTGTCGAAGGTCATCGACGGAGTGTTCGGACTAGCCAACAAACTATACGGCATCACATTCAAAGAGAATAAAGACATCCCTGTCTATCATCAGGATGTAAAAGCTTATGAAGTGTTCGATAAAGACGGATCGTATCTGGCTGTATTCTATGCCGATTTTCACCCCCGCAAAGGAAAGCAAGGTGGCGCATGGATGACAGAATATCAAGGTCAGTGGATTGACCGCAAAGGGAATAATGTCCGTCCACACGTCAGTGTCGTTATGAACCTGACGAAACCGACCGAGGGGAAACCGGCGCTATTGACACTCGGAGAAGTGGAGACATTCCTGCATGAATTCGGCCATTCACTACATGGGATGTTCGCCAATACACGTTTTGAGAGTTTATCCGGAACCAATGTATGGTGGGACTTCGTGGAACTGCCTTCTCAGTTTATGGAAAACTATGCCGTAGAAAAAGATTTTTTGCGCACCTTCGCTTTCCATTACAAGACAGGAGAACCGTTGCCCGATGAACTGATAGAACGTATTGTCAGAAGCAGAAACTTCATGGCAGCATATTCATGTCTGCGCCAAGTCAGTTTCGGTCTACTGGATATGTCATATTATACGAAGAAAGAAGCTTTCGACGAAGATATCATTCCTTATGAGAAAAAAGCATGGAGCAAAGCAATGGTTACAAAACAATTGCCGAATACATGCATGACAGTTCAGTTCAGTCATATCATGGCTGGTGGATATGCAGCAGGCTATTACAGTTATAAATGGGCAGAAGTACTGGAAGCCGACGCCTTCAGTGTATTCAAGAAAAATGGTATTTTCGATCAGAAGACGGCGCAAAGTTGGAGAGATAACGTACTGTCGAAAGGTGGCACAAAGCATCCTATGACACTCTACAAGAATTTCCGCGGCAGCGAGCCCACCATTGACGCACTGCTGAAACGCAATGGTATCAAAAAGACAAAGAAATAAACAGAAAAGGACTCATCAATATGACATCCGAAGAAAAACAAAGAAATCTGGATTACAGATATATACGCATGGCACGTATATGGGCTGAAAACAGTTATTGTCACCGTCGGCAGGTAGGAGCGCTCGTCGTTAAGGACAAGATGATTATCAGTGACGGATACAACGGTACGCCCAGCGGTTTCGAAAACATTTGTGAGGATGACAATAATATCACAAAACCATACGTGCTGCACGCTGAGGCGAACGCCATCACCAAACTGGCGCGCAGCAACAACAACAGTGAAGGAGCCACATTGTATGTGACGGCATCACCTTGCCTGGAATGTTCGAAGCTGATTATCCAGTCGGGCATAAAGAGAGTCGTATATGGAGAAGAATACCGTCTGCATGATGGTATTGATCTTTTGAGAAGAGCTAACATAGAAGTTATATATATAAACCCTGATGAAAATGAATCCAAATAAATCAAACCGTTACATGCCATTTCTGATGGCACTTTGTATCGTAATCGGAATCGTAATCGGAACATTTTATTCAAATCATTTCTCAGGCAACCGCCTGAGTATCATTAATTCGAGCAGCAACAAACTGAACAATCTGCTTAGGATTATTGATGATCAATATGTAGATCCTGTGGATATGGACAGTCTGGTGGAAAAAGCTATGCCACAGATTCTGGCAGAACTGGATCCACATTCAGTATATATCAGTGCCAAAGACGTACAAAATACGAACGATGAACTGAAAAGTTCTTTCTCTGGTATCGGTGTGGAATTTACGATTCGCCAAGACACCATACACGTTCAGAATGTGATCAAGAACGGACCTGCTGAAAGGGCCGGCGTCTTAGCTGGAGATAAGATTGTAAGTGTAGACGGCAAAACATTCGTGGGCAAGCAGGTTACCCAGGAAGAAGCCATGCACAAACTGAAAGGTCCGAAGGACACGAAGGTGAAAATCGGCGTACAAAGATACGGACAGAAAAAGATAAGATATATCACAATAACAAGAGGTGACATTCCACAGAAAAGTATATCGGCAACGTATATGCTGAATGAGACCACCGGATATATCAAAATCAAGAATTTTGCCGAAAATACATATCCTGAGCTATTAATATCTTTAGCAAAGTTGTCACAGGAAGGATTTGACAATCTTGTCATAGACCTGCGTGACAATACCGGAGGATATCTGGCATCAGCCGTGCAGATGGCGAATGAATTCCTGCCCAAGAACAGATTGATCGTTTACACGAAAGGCCGCAAATCGCCAAGAGAGGATTACCGCACAGACGGTCGTGGCAGTTATCAGAATATTCCTCTGGTCGTCCTGATCAATGAAGGCTCGGCATCGGCTTCCGAGATATTCTCAGGAGCAATGCAGGATAATGACCGGGCAACTATCATCGGACGACGTTCATTTGGCAAGGGACTTGTACAACAACCGATCGCTTTCCCAGACGGTTCTATGATTCGTCTGACGATAGCCAGATACTATACACCGTCAGGACGTTGTATACAAAAACCATATACGACAGGAGACGACAAAGATTACAATCAGGATCTGCTTACCAGATACGAGCATGGAGAGTTTTTCTCACAGGACAGTATAAAACATAAAGGTCCTGCATATCATACACGAATCGGTCGTACGGTATATGGAGGCGGTGGTATCACCCCGGATATTTTTGTTCCTGAAGATACACTCGACATGACATCATACTATAAACAGGCGGCAATGAGTGGACTCATATTGCAATTCGCATTCACTTATACAGATGAAAACAGAATAAAACTGAATAATTTCAAGGAAATGATGGAACTGTCAGATTATCTGGTAAAACAGAATACGGTTGACAAATTTGCCTCTTATGCAGACGATCATGGACTGAAACGCCGCAACCTGATGATTCAGAAGTCACATAAACTGCTTCAGACCTATATTGACAGTCGTATTATTTATAATATCTTGGACGAAGAGGCCTGGAACGAATACCTGAATCTGAAGGATCCCGTTATCAAGAAGGCCCTTTACGTTTTCAAGAACGGTTCAGCTTTCCCGAAAAAGTATGAAAGAAAAAATTATATTAAGAAATAAAATAAGAGAAAAGAAAAGACAGTTCACCCAGATTCAACTGGATGAACTGTCTCGTATGATTATACAAAGACTCCTGCACAGCGACAGAGTGAAGAACGCCCAAACAATTATTCTTTATTATTCGCTCCATGATGAAGTGAATACCCATCATCTTATTGATCTATTATCCAAAACAGGAAAAAAAATACTACTCCCATACGTAAAAGACGATACAGAAATGGAACTCCGTGAATATGGAGGCCCGGACGATTTGAGAAAAGGGTGTTATGGTATTATGGAACCGACAGGGAATACTTTTACGAATCTGGAAACCATCGACGTCGCCGTCATTCCGGGAATGAGTTTCGACAGTAACGGGAACAGGTTGGGCAGAGGTAAAGGATATTACGACCGGTTTCTGAAAAAGATACCCGATGTTTACAAAATCGGTATATGTTTCGATTTCCAAAAAGTCGACAATATTCCCACCGGACTTTATGATGTAAAAATGGATGAAATCATCTGATTCAATTGAATCGTATATCAACGATAACCTGACTTTTCACCACCATATTCAGTCGCATGACTATTTGTTTCTTCTGCATGGAAAGGTCGGCACGTAATGCCGGATTTAACAGATGAACGAAGAGAATCTGATTCTTGATATAAAGGCCGGATGTGTATTTCGCAATGACAGGTCCCATAATTATCGGCCATGAATCAATCAGTCTTTTCTGAAGCAACGGAGTTTCCAGTCCTTCTTCCCTAAGCAAGATATTCAGTATATCTTTAAGAGGTTTCACATCACGCTTAAACATTGGCATTCCCCCTTTCAGTTATTTCTCCATTTTCAACATTGAAGATTTTGTAAGCTAGACTGTTCCCATACAAAATCTTATCCAAATTCTCACGGTTCGTATCAGTAATCAATATCTGACCAAACATATCACTGGATACTAATTGGACTATACGCTCAACTCGCACCGCATCCAGTTTATCAAAGATATCATCAAGTAGCAATATCGGCGTCGTCTTATTGCCTGTCTGTTTTAAGAAATCGAACAAGGCTAATTTGAGAGCAACAACAAATGTTTTGTTCTGTCCCTGACTGCCTTCACGTTTCATCTGATAATCACCAAGCATCATTTCCAAGTCATCACGATGAATACCATGGAGTGAATACCCCACGGCAAGGTCTTTAATCCTGTCACGCTGAATCACATCCAACAAAGGACCACGCTGACAATGAGATACGTATCGTAAGGAGACGGTCTCCTTATCATCAGATATATTCTGATAAAACTTTTGAAACACAGGTAACAACGCATCTACGAAATCAGCTCGTTTCTTGTATATGGGCGTACCTTCGGCAGCCATCTGTTCTTCCCAAATCTTCATCAGTTCAATATCCGGCTCATCGTCCATTTTCAAGAGGGAATTACGTTGCTGTAATGCTTTATTATAACGTCCCAGAGCTTCTATGTAAGTACGGTCGTACTGTGATATGACGACATCCATCAGTCTACGCCGTTCCTCGCTTCCACCATCAATAATCATACTGTCAGCAGGAGACACCATCACTAAAGGTATCAGACCTATATGTTCTGAAAGACGTTTATACTCTTTTTTGTTTCGTTTGAAGTGTTTCTTCACACCTCTTTTCATTCCTACATAAACGTTTTCCACCTCCTGATTTTCCGTCATATAAGAACCTTCAAGAACAAAAAAATCTTCACCATGACGAATAACCTGTGAATCTATTGGGTTATTTGCACTTCTACAGAATGACATATAATATACAGAATCAAGCACATTCGTCTTGCCCTCCCCATTACTTCCTATAAAACAATTGATTTTAGGAGATAAATTGAGATTGGCTGTCTTGATATTCTTATAATTTATGATAGAGATTTTCTGTAGTATCATATACCAATTTAACCTATTTTTGTGCAAAGTTAAGTCTTTTACAACTTAAAAACAAAAAAAGTGGTTGATAAATTTCAATATGTGCAATAAATTCAGTAATTTTGCCACGCTTTTAATCATGAATAATAAAATAAAAATAAATAATGGCAAAATCAAAAGAACAGAAGGGTACTCTTAATGTAAATGATTCCCTTAACAATTCACAGGCTTTCTTCCTAAAATACAAGAAAGCAATCACTATCGCTGTAGCTGCAATCGTTGTTATCGTTGCAGGCGTTATTCTATACATCAATTATGTAGCTGGACCACGCGAAGACAAGGCAAGTACGGTATTGGCCAAAGGACAGGAATACTTCGATGCAGGTTCGGTTGACAAAGCTTTGAACGGTGATGGAGCAGGTTACCCTGGATTTGTAAAAATTTCTAGTGACTACAGCAGTACTGATGCCGGTAATCTGGCTAATCTCTATGCAGGACTTTGCTATGCCCAGTTAGAAAAATGGCAAGATGCCGTTAAATACCTTGATCAATTTAGCAGTGGCAAAGACGAAATGATCAGTCCGGCTGCCGAAGCAGCATTGGGTAACGCTTATGCTCATGTCAACCAACTTGACAAAGCTGTCGAATACCTTAAGAAAGCAGCCAAAGATGCTGACAACAACAGTCTTTCTCCAACATTCCTTATTCAAGCTGGAGAAATCCTTGAAAGTCAAGGAAAGAAAGACGAAGCTCTCGAACTCTACAAAGAGATTAAGCAGAAATACTTCAACTCTATGCAGTATCAAGAAATCGACAAATACATAGAACGCGCTTCTACAAAATAATGGCAACTGCATTACATAATTTATCTGATTACGATTTAAAAAGTGTTCCGGATGCGAGCAACATGTGCTTTGGCATTGTTGTAAGCGAATGGAACGAAGAGATTACAGGTGCCCTTCTTAATGGGGCATTGAACACGCTCGAAAAGCATGGGGCCATTCCTGAGAATATACATGTAAAGACCGTTCCAGGAAGTTTCGAACTTGTTTACGGGGCTCATCAGATGATACTTAATGGAGGTTATGATGCCATCATCATACTAGGATGCGTCATCCGTGGCGAAACGCCTCATTTTGATTATATCTGTCAAGGAGTAACAGCTGGAATTGCCAGACTTAATGCCACGAGTGAAATTCCTGTGATATATGGACTTCTCACGACGGAAAACCAACAACAAGCTAAAGACCGTTGTGGCGGAACATTAGGAAACAAAGGCGATGAATGTGCAGTAGATGCTATAAAAATGGCAAAATTCTAATTGTGGATTATATATAAAATAAAAAGCAGATATTTAATACAATATCTGCTTTTTTCATGCTACTAAATTTAAACCTTCTGGGTCGGCAACTTGAACCAGAATGTAGCCCCCTCACCTACAGCAGACTCTACTCCTATTTCACCTCGCAGTTTTTCTATTATCATCTTACTGATTGACAACCCTAATCCCGTACCTGTTTTAAAGGAGTCTAGTTTTTCAAAACGTTCAAAGATTCGCTTATGCTGAGATTTATCGATTCCGATACCCGTATCTTTGACATAACAATAGATGTTTTTCTTATCTATGATCTTATAGCCGACATGAATAGAACCAGACTTGGTAAACTTATATGCATTGGTAATAAAATTCACGATAACTTGTTGTATTCTCTGATTATCCGTAAATATTTGACAAGTTTCAGGCATTGGGTCAACAATCAAACGAACAGAGTCAGTATCATACTGATTAAACTTGGCAGAAGACACTGCATCTCTGATAACTTCAGAGAAATCGACAGTTTTGCAATTGAAAGCCAACGTTCCAGCTTCTATTTTTGATAAATCCAAAATATCATTAAACAACTACATCAATTGTTCTTTATTCGCATAAATATTTTTATTGAAGATGATTCGATCCTCTTCACTCAAATCTTCCGAAGTAGCTAACAAGTCGGCATATCCAACGATAGCATTAAGCGGCGTACGTATCTCATGACTCATATTCGCAAGAAATGCTGTTTTGAGATTACTAGATTCAATAGCCTTTTCCTTCGTTTCAATAAGATTTGACTCAATTTGTTTTTGTTTTTCTATATTTTCAGCAGAACCTATTATATATATAGGCTCTCCTTTTTCATCTCTTTGATCAACGACACCTCTTAGTTTGTACCAATGGTATCCAGTATCATTAATATTAAACCTCACTTCATGGGGTATAAATTCCTGTCGCGCATGGTCGGCATTTAGATATCTAATCGTATCACCTAAGAAATGAAAATCATCGGGATAGACCACTCTCTTCAGTTCTTCCAATTTAAATTTTTTGCCGAAAGCTGACAGTTCATTATTTATAATATCAATGGCCCATGGAAATGCATCTGAAGCTTCCAATACGACTTGCAGAACATGATTCAACTTCTCCAATTCTATCTTCGTCTTATTCGTCAGAATTTTTAGTTTACGCTGGCTCCATGCATAAGCTGCTAGTAATATAAATAATATCAGACAGATACCAATAATAACAATAATTGATACAATATGTTTTTGGACAAATGATTCAGGTTTACCATAAACGACCGCATTATCAGGTATCAGTTCTGCGTCAATATGTTTTTCGAGTAATGTAGGATAATTAAGATAAATTCTGGCATGGTTTATCTGTGATATACTTCCCCATGGTATCTTCGCCCCTCTGTCAAATTGATCCATAATATCTGTAGTAGCCTTTGCGATATCCGCAGATGAATTATAATATCCAC
>ERZ795062.1039-NODE-1039-length-20739-cov-5.639867_pt1 | contig 20739 bp, 14 predicted proteins | sample MGYA00375146_ERZ795062 | MGnify/ENA primary metagenome ERZ795062 (study PRJEB30191, sample SAMN05720281) | activated sludge metagenome | isolation source: Anaerobic digester | place: USA | collected 2015-07-16 ... | reverse complement strand
TACGGCTGAACTCGCCGTTGATGTCGTCCATCTCCTTCATCGCGTCGTAGGCGACATCGGCCTCGGCCAACAGCACGTTCATATGCCCGGGCATACGACCGGCGACCGGGTGAATGGCGTACTTGACCTCGACACCCTTGGCCTCGAGCAGCGCGGCCATCTCCTTGACGGCGTGCTGCGCCTGGGCGACGGCCAGACCGTAGCCGGGCACCACGATCACCTGATTGGCGTACGCCATCTGGATCGCGGCATCGGCGGCGGAGGTCGCCTTGACCGGGCCGCCGGCAGCACCGGCGGGTCCGCCGGCGGCACCGTCGGGACCGGCACCGAACGAGCCGAACACGATGGCCGGGATCGACCGGTTCATCGCCTTGGCCATCAGGTTGGTCAGGATCGAACCGGACGCGCCGACGATCATGCCGGCCACGATGAGCGCGGTGTTGTCGAGGGCGATACCGGCGGCCGCGGCGGACAGACCGGTCATGGCGTTGAGCAGCGAGATGACGACGGGCATGTCGGCGCCGCCGATCGGCAGCACCACGAACAGACCCATCACACCGGCGGCGATCAGCAGGCCGACCATCCACCAGACGGCCGAACCGTCACCGGAGGCGGCCTTGACGCCCATGAACACGGCGAGGCCGAGCGAGACGATCAGCAGGATGATGTTGGCCAGCTGGAACAGCTTGGCGTTGCCGACGGAGAACTTCTCCAGTCCCTTCGGCATGATCTCCTGGAGCTTGGTGAATGCCACCAGAGAACCCCAGAACGAGATCGAACCGATGACCGCGGCGATCAGCGAACCGACCACCATCGGCGAGGCGGGCTCCACACCGTGGAACTCCTTGAAGCCGTCGGTCTCGATGAACTCGGCCCATGCGATGAGCGCGACGGTACCGCCACCCACGCCGTTGAACAGCGCGACCAGCTGCGGCATCGCCGTCATCTTGGTCTTGAGGGCGGGCGGGATGCCCAGCGCGACGCCGACGATCAGGCCGATGGCGATGAGGATCCAGTTGATCGCGGGAACGTCGTCGCGTCCGTGTGACCCGGCCTCGGCGACGGCGCCCTGGTTCCAGACGAACAGCAGCGTCGCGGCCACGGCCAGGCCCATGCCGACGGCGGCGATCCAGTTGCCGCGGACGGCGGTCTTGGGGCCGGTCAAGCCCATCAGACCGTAGATGAACAGCGAGAAAGCGGCGATGTACAGCGCCATCACCACATACGAGATCGTCTCGCTGGGGTCGTGGGTGCCCTGTGCGAGCAGGAGAACGTCGTTCACTTGGCGGCCTCCTTCTTACCCTTGAACATGCCGAGCATGCGGTCGGTGACGGCGAAGCCGCCGATCACGTTGAGCGTGCCGAACACCAGCGCGACGAACGCGATGATGCGCACACCCCAGCCGGCGTCGGCCGGGAGCTGGCCGAGCACCACGAGCGCGCCGAGCACGACGATGCCGTGGATGGCGTTGGTGCCCGACATCAGCGGGGTGTGCAGGGTGTTGGGAACCTTGGAGATGACGGCGAACCCGACGAACCCGGCCAGGACCAGGATCGCGAGATTCGCCAGAAGCCCGGTGTACATCAGGCGGAGGCCTCCTCACGGGTGACACACGCCGCGGCGAGCACCTCGTCGTCGAAATCGGGGGTGATGGCGCCGTTCTCACCGAGCATCAGCTCGATCAGGGCCAGCAGGTTTTTCGAGTACAGCTCACTCGAATGCTCCGGCATCGTGGCCGGCAGGTTGAGCGGCGAGGCGATGGTGACGTCATGCTTGACGACAGTCTGCCCCGGCTCGGTCAGCTCGCAGTTGCCACCGGTCTCACCGGCGAGGTCGATGACGACGCTGCCGGCCTTCATGCCCTCGACGGCACCGGCGGTCACCAGGCGCGGTGCGGGACGGCCCGGCACGAGCGCGGTGGTGATGACGACGTCGAAGCCCTTGATGGCGTCTTCGAGCGCCTGCTGCTGCTGAGCGCGTTCGGAGTCGGTGAGTTCGCGGGCGTAGCCGCCCTCACCGGCGGCCTCGATACCGAGGTCGAGCCACTGCGCACCCACCGAACGGACCTGCTCGGCCACCTCGGGGCGCACGTCGTAGCCGGTGGTGCGGGCACCGAGGCGCTTGGCGGTGGCCAGGGCCTGCAGTCCGGCCACACCCACACCGAGGACCAGCACGGTGGCCGGCTTGACGGTGCCCGCGGCCGTGGTGAGCATCGGGAAGAACCGGGTGGATTCCTCGGCCGCCAGGATGACGGACTTGTAGCCCGAGACGTTGCCCTGGGAGCTGAGCGCGTCCATCACCTGCGCGCGGGAGATACGCGGGATGGCCTCGACCGCATATGCTTCGACACCGGCCGCCTTGAGCGCACCGATCTTGTTGTCCGTGTTGCGCGGTGCCAGGAAGCCGATCAGCTTCTGTCCGCTGCGCAGCTTCGCGATCTCGTCGTCGGCCGGCGGGGCGACCCGCAGCACGACATCGGCCGAATACGGGTCACCGATGGTGGCCCCCGCCTCGACATACTGACTGTCCGGGATCAACGCATCGATCCCGGCTCCGGACTCGACGATGACGTCGACGCCCTTGCCTACGAGCGAAGCGACCACCTTGGGGACCAGCGCCACGCGGCGCTCCCCGTCGGCCGTTTCGCGCACGACACCCACGCTCATGTTTCTTTCACCTTGTCTGGATTCACATTCGTCGTCTGATTCACCATCGCCGCTGGTTCACATCCCGGCGATCGCATCGACAACCGATGCGCGGGACAACGAAAAAGGGTGGTGTCGTCCCGGTCACAAAACTAGCCAAGAACATAGCATGGCCTAAGTGCCGCAAGACAAAGTGGTAAGGTTGCTCACTTTTCCTTGACTCGGGGCGATAAGCACCCTTCGCCCGACTTCCGCGCCCGCCGATCGTGTGGGCCGGACAGCTGTCCAGAATTAGTTCTAGAACATGTTCTAGTTTCACGTTACGCTCTACGGCATGGCAGGCAGTACAGAGATTCCCCGGACCGTCGCCCTCGCCGACGTCCCACAGTTCACCGACGAGGTCGACGTGCTGGTCGTCGGGCTAGGCATGGCCGGCGGGTGCGCCGCCGTCGAAGCGGCGAGCCACGGCGCCCGCGTCCTCGTCCTCGAACGCGCGGCCGTCGCCGGTGGCACCACCTCACTCGCCGGCGGACACTTCTACCTCGGCGGCGGCACCGCCGTCCAGGCGGCGACCGGGCACGCGGACTCCGCGGAAGAGATGGAGAAGTACCTCAACGCCGTGTCGGCCGACCCCGACCCGGAGAAGATCCACTTGTACTGCCGCGACAGCGTCGATCACTTCAACTGGCTCGAAGCTCTGGGGTTCAGCTTCGAACGCAGCTACTTCCCCGACAAGGCCATCATCCAGCCCCAGACCCAGGGCCTGATGTACACGGGCAACGAAAAGGTGTGGCCGTTCCGCGACATCGCCGCCCCCGCACCCCGAGGACACAAGGTCCCGGTACCCGGCGATACCGGAGGCGCGTCACTGGTGATCGGACTGCTGGTCAAGAGACTGGCCGAACTCAGCGTCGAGGTTCGCTACGAGACCGGCGCCCGGCAACTGGTGGTGGACCCCGACGGCCGGGTCGCCGGGGTGGCGTGGAAGTCCCCGGACGGCTCCGGTTTCATCCGCGCCGGATCGGTGATCATCACCGCCGGCGGATTCGTCTCCAACTCGGCGATGATCGCCGAGAACGTTCCTCAGATGGCCGAGAAGCCCTACCCCTTGGGCACCACCTACGACGACGGCCTCGGCCTGCGCATGGGGGTCTCGGTGGGTGCGCAACTGCGCGGCATGGACCAGGCGTTCGTCACCGCACCCATCTATCCGCCCGCCAGCATGGTCATGGGTGTGCTCGTGAACAAGAACGGTGACCGGTTCGTCGCCGAGGATTCCTATCATTCGCGGACATCGGCCTTCGTTCTGGAACAACCGGAGTCCGTCGGATATCTCGTCATCGACGAAACCCACATGAATCCGGAGAAGAACTACCTGGTGCCGCTGATCGACGGTTGGGAAACCATCGAGGAAATGGAGGCCGGACTCGGCATTCCCGAGGGCAGGCTCCGCGACACCATCGAGCGATACAACGAGCACGCCGCGAACGGGGAGGACCCCGACTTCCACAAGGCGCCGGAGTATCTCGCACCGCTCACCCAAGGACCTTGGGCCGCATACAATCTGAGCCTCGGAAAGGCGATGTACGCCGGCTTTACGATGGGCGGCATGGCCACCACCGTCGACGGTCGGGTGCGGCGCGCCGACGGCTCGGTGATCGAGGGACTGTACGCCGCCGGGGCCTGCGCCTCGAACATCGCCGAGAACGGCAAGAACTACGCCAGCGGAACGCAACTCGGCGAGGGATCGTACTTCGGCCGCCGCGCGGGACGGCACGCCGCCGCGGCCGCCACCGACTGACAGCACGACACACCGACACACCACCGCCCGGTCCCGTCAGGGAGCCGGGCGGTGGTGTGTCCGAGTACCGCCGACCGGGCCGGACGACCCTGCGGGTGCTACCGCTGACCCCGCATGGCCGCGGCCAGTTTGGACAGCGCGGCGGCGACCTCGTCGAGGGCGTCGCTGACGGCCTCGACATTCGATATCTGGTCGGACCGCACCACCGTCTGCGCGTCGGAGACCACGCGTGCCAGCGCCGTCACCGCCACCTCGGGCGGGGCCGGCGCAGCGGACATGACCGGGACCTGCGGCTGGGCGGACACGGGCGGCTGGGCGGACACGGGCGGCTGGGTGGGTACCGCAGCCTGGGCGGGCGCCGACGATTGGGCGGGCGCCGACGTTTGGGCCGGGGTCACGGTGCGGGGCGCCCGGTCCTCGGTCTCCGGAGCACGCCGCCGACCGCCTCGACGACTGATTCCGCCACTGAACTGCGCATCGGATTCCGGGAAGCCGAACCCGTCGGAGGTGTCCGCGGACCGGCGTGCGTGCTGCCCCGTCGCCGTCGACTGGGCCCCCGTGCTGTTCTGGGCCCCCGTGCTGTTCTGGGCAGTGGTCGGCGGACCGGACTGTGGACGCGGCACCTGCGGCGCGACGGGATGCGCACCGGTCTGATATGCGTTCTGCTGATGCGCATGTGTCTGGTGACCGGTGATGTGCGGCGGCACCGGACGCGCACCCGACGGCTGCGATCCGGTTTGCTGTGGACCGATCCGGTGCGGCCCCGTCTGCTGAGGGGCTGCCTGCCGCGAGCCGGTCTGATGCCCTGCTTGCTCCTGGTGGGGTGCGGCCTGTTGGGGGCGGCGATCCATCGCACCCGACGGTGGCCCGGACACGGTGCGACCCGGCTGCGGCGGCACCTGACGCGGTCCCGGTCCGATCCCCTGCGGGGGCGTTCCACCGGTCCTTGGCATCCCACCGGTCTGCGGCGGGCGCGGCGGACGGCCCTGCTGTCCCGGGGGTTGGGGCCCCTGGGACCGGTGGCCCTGAGGTTGTGGAGCGGGCGGCTGGGGCTGCGAAGGCCTGCGGTCCATCCGGCCCTCCGACAGCTGGTGACGCCTGCGGTCAAGTCCGTCCATCGAGGCTCCTTCGACGGTGGGCGGCTCCTTGTTGGTGGAGCGTCGGCCGCCACGGTAACCCTCGATCGGATGCGACTCGGCGGGATGCGACCCGGTGGACCGTGCCTCGGGGGACCGTGCTTCGGGGGGCCGCAGCGCGGCGCCCGGCGCAGACCCGCTGCCGAGCGGGCCGCCGGTGGTCGGCCCCGCGCCCACCTGTCCGCCGCCCGACGCGGCAGCGATCGCCGTCGGCGCGTGCCCGTTGCCGGTGGCATAGAAGTGCGGACCGCCATGGGCCTCGAAGAACAGGCACTGGGCCCCCGATGGGGATTGCACACTGCACGGATTGCGCTCGATCAACGATTGCGCCTGCGTGTCGAAATCGTTCCACTCCAGCCACAGTCTGCGGTCCGCGCGCGGATGATCGCTCGCGTCGGTGGCGTGGTTGCCCGAATGCCCGACGGCCAGGCGGCAATGCACCAGCCACTGCAGGTCATTGGTCAGGCCGAGCCGGGCTCGCTCTTCGGGGGTGCACACGACCGTCGACCAGCAACCGGCACCGTTCATCAAGAGCTCCCATCACCACACTGACCCCAACACCGATCCTCGGGTCTCCCCCGCCCACCGGCGACCCGATCACATGGATCACGGGTCAGTCTATGGACACCGTGGTGTAGTCGCCACCACTCGGCCTCGGCAAGTCGTGGCGGGCACCGACCCTCCTAGCGATGCGCGACCAGCCCGGCGACCGCTCCCGGCACGAGGTCCGCGGGCACCAGCTCGTCGCCGTCGAGCCGGAAGGCGTGCGACACCGCGTCGGGTGCGGTTCCGGGGTGGTCCAGACGCACGTGCGACCCCCGGGTCTCGGTGCGCGCGGCCGCCGCGGCGATCACCGCGCGGGCGGTCAGCGTCAGCGCCGCGTCCTCCACGTGGCGGATGCCGAGCGGCCCGGCCGAGCGGGGCGCGCCGTCGAGGATGCCGGCGGCGGCCCCGAGCCCCGCGGCGTCCCGGCCGAGCGCGACATGGGTGGTCATCGTGTCCTGCAGAACGGTGCGATCGAGGACCCGCGGCACCGACCCGTCGGACACCGCTCCGGCATACCCGTCGGATATCGGCAGGTCCCGGCGCGAGACCGCCAGGGCCGCCGCCCGCCGACCCACCACGAGCCCTTCGAGCAGGCTGTTGGATGCCAGCCGGTTGCCGCCGTGCAGACCGGTGCGGGCGACCTCGCCGGCCGCGAGCAGTCCCGGCACACCGGTGGCGCCGGACGCGTCGGTGACCACACCGCCACACAGATAGTGGGCGCCGGGCACCACGGGAATCCGGCCCGATGACGGGTCGACACCGGAGGCCACCAGGCCCGCCGTGACGGTCGGGAACCGGGACTCGAAACCACCCGTCGCACCGCGCACCGCGGTGACGTCGAGATAGACGCACGGATGTCCGGTCCGCACGATCGCGGCCCGGACCGCGTTGGCGACCACGTCCCGCGGTGCCAGATCCCCGAGCGGGTGCACCCCGTCGGTGACCGACCGGCCGTCGACGTCGACGAGCCTGCCGCCCTCACCGCGCACGGCCTCACTGATCAGGGTGCGCCGTCCCCGGGCGGCACCGCCCGGACCGAGATAGAGCATCGTCGGATGGAACTGGATGAATTCGAGGTCGGCGACGTGGGCGCCGGCGCGCAGGGCCAGCGCGATGCCATCGGCGGTGGCCCCGGCCGGGTTGGTCGTGGCCGCGTAGAGATGTCCGGCGCCGCCGGTGGCGAGCAGGATCGTCGGCGCGTACACGGCGTGCTCGACGCCGCCGCGTAGGTAGCGCACACCCACCGCACGTCCGTCCGCGACGACCACCCCGGTGGCGATCGCCTCGTCGCGCACATCGATCTGCGAGCCGTCGGCCGGGCGGGTCACCCGCGCCCCGAGCGCCCGCTGGATGGCGGCGCCGGTGGCATCCCCGCCGGCATGGATGATGCGGCGCACCGAATGACCGCCTTCACGGGTGCGGGAGAGCAGCCCGTCGGCGGTGCGATCGAATTCCGCCCCCCAGGCCATCAACCCCCACACCGCGTCGTACCCGTCGGCCAGGATCGGCCGCGCCGATGCCGCGTCGGCCAGACCGGCGCCCGCGGCCAGTGTGTCGGACAGGTGCAGGTCGACCGAGTCCGCGGGGTCACCGGGATCGGCCGGGTCGCCGCCGGTGACGACGGCGACGCCGCCCTGCGCGTAGAACGTGGACGTCGACTGCTCGGCGCGATCTGCGCACCAGCTCGGCCCCTTGTTGAGGACGACGACACGGCATCCGGCCTCGGCCGCCCGGATCGCGGCGGTCAGCCCCGCGATCCCGGCCCCGACGACGACGAAGTCGGCGCGATCGGCACTGTCCGTCATCGGACCTCCTCAGGTTTTCGACTTACAGTCGAAAACCTTACTCCGCGTGCCCACGGTCCGACAGTGCCCGATCCGATCCGATCCGATCCGGTCAGGTCAGGCGAGGAAGCGGCGCACCAGATCGGGCCAGCCGGCCAGTTCCCGCGGCGTCCCGGCCACATACAGCACCGCATCGGGCAGGCACCGGACGAGCGCCTCGCCGCTGCCCACCGGATGTCCCGGGTCGCCGGTCCAGCTCAGCACCAGCGTCGGCACCCCGATGCGGGCCAGGTCCGTGGCGGCCGGCGCATCCGAGTGCGCGGCGCCGCGCAGCACCGACGGCAACAGCGCATCGGACACCTCGATGGGCGGCGCGGCCCCGGCCACCCCCGCAAGCGCGGACGAGGGCATACCACCGGCGATGGCCTCCAGCGCCGCCCGGCCCGACCGCTCGGCGAAGTCGGCGGCGGCCAGACGTCCGGCCGACTGCTCCGCGCGCGTGGCCCACATCGTCGGCGGCGTCACCAACACCAGCCTGCCGAACCGGTCCGGGTCCGCCAGCGCGGCATACAGCAGCGTCGCCGCCCCCATCGACGCGCCGACCCCGGCCACCGGCTCACCGGGTACGACCGCATCGAGCAGGCCGAGCAGGTCCTCGGCGAGCTGTGGCCAGGTGTACTCGGCCGGGTCGGCCCCGCCCGACGACAGGCCGTGCCCGCGGGCGTCGTACCGGATCAACCGGTGACCGGACTCGAGTGGAGTCCAGTCGAACAATCCGGCCTCCTCCTGCGCGTACGCCCGCGAGGTCAGACCGTGCGCCCAGATCACCGGCGGCCCGCAGCCGGCCTCCGTCCATGCCAGTCGCGCACCCCTGACCGGTGTGTGGACGAACCCCGCACCGGATGCGGCCGGGCGGCTCGGTGTACCTCGTTGATCCATAGGGACGCAATATCTCACAAGATCAGGCAGGATCTGCGGCCGCCCGAATGCTGCTCACCCGTCGGATGCGGAATCGTGTCATACATCATAGGTGCGCAGATGCGCACATAAGGCATACTTTCGGCCATGGTGTTCCTGCCGAACAATCCGGTCTTCCGGCGCCTCTACGCCGCACAGGTGTCGTCCCTACTCGGCTCCGGACTGCTCACGGTGGCACTCGCACTACTCGCCGCCCGACTCGCCGACGACAACGCGGGCGCGGTTCTCGGCACCGCGCTCACCATCAAGATGGTCGCCTACGTCGCGATGGCACCGGTGATGCGCGCCGCCTGCGAACGCCTGCCGCGCACCACGGTCCTCGTCGGCGCCGATATCGTCCGGCTGCTGATGGTCGCGCTGCTGCCGCTGGTGACCGACGTCTGGCAGATCTATGTCCTCGTCTTCGCCCTGCAGACCGCCTCGGCCACCTTCACCCCTGTCTTCACCGCGACGATCCCCGCCGTCCTCGACGACCGCGACGACTACACCGGGGCGGTCGCGGCCTCCCGCATCGCCTACGATCTCGAGGCGCTCGCCTCCCCGGCACTGGCGGCCGCACTGTTGTTCGTGGTCGCGCCGCCGGGCCTGTTCCTCATCGCCGCAACAGGATTCGCCGCCTCGGCACTGCTCGTCGGCTCGGTTCGCGGCCCATTGCGCGGCACCGCGCCACCGGCTGCCCCCGACACCCCCGCGCCGTTCCACCGACGGGCAACCTCCGGACTGCGGATCATGCTGTCACAGAGCACTTTCCGTGGCCTGATCGCGATCAATCTGTGTTGCGCCGCCGCCACCGCACCGGTGATGGTGTACTCGGTGGTCTACGTCCACACCGAACTCGGCATGGGCGCCACCGCCCTCGCCGCCCTGCTCGCCGCCTGCGGTATCGGGTCGCTGTGCACCGCGCTGGCGCTGCCGATCGTCAGCCGTCGCCTGTCACCGCGCGCGACGGCACTGGCCGGCGCACTCGCGGCGTGCGGATCGCTCGTTCTCACCACCGTCACGCACCTCACCGGCCTCGGCTACCCGGGTCTGTCGGTCGCCTGGTTCGTCGCCGGCGTCGGCACGTCGCTGATGAATACGTCCGCGCCGCGCCTGATCGCCGACCACACCGATACCCGCACCGCCGACGACGTGTTCACCGCCCAATTCTCCGCGTCGCACGCCGCTTTCCTGCTCACCTATCCGATCGCCGGTGCGACCGCCACCCTCGGCGCGGGCGGCCCCGCGGTCCTGTTCGCCGTCGCCGTGGTCGGCCTGACCGCGGCGGCGCTCACATGGCACGCTCCCGCCGGCCGCGCCCCTGCCCCATCCGCCCACCGCCGCGCGCCCGCACCCGCTAGGGTGAACACACCGATCTGACCAACCGACGACAGGGGCGGCACGTGAGCGGCCCGGGCACCGCCGACCACACACCCGACGCCAGCCTGCACCATCGCGTCGAACCCGACACCGAACACCTGCAGGCGGCCACCGAGGTGTTCGCGATGCTCGCCGATCCCACCCGGCTCGGACTGCTCTGGCACCTCACCGACGGCGAATCCGATGTCTCCGCGCTCACCGAAGCAGTCGGCGCATCACGTACCGCGGTCAGTCAGCACCTGGCCAAGCTCCGCTTCACCGGGCTCGTCGACACCCGCCGGGAGGGACGCCGGGTGGTGTACCGCATCCGCGACGGCCACATCGCACGACTGGTCCGCGAAGGCCTCAACCACGCCGACCATCGGATCACCGGAGAACCCGGACACGACTGAAAAACGCCGACGACACGCCGCCGGACGGGTCCCGGACACAAATCTCGCGAGAAAAACCGCCGAACCCGGCACCGTACGTGCAATCCGGACAGCGGGGCGGGTTAGGGTATCACCGAAATGTGCAACCACAGGAGTCACGAATGAGACGTATCTGGCCGGCGCTGCTGGCTCTGTTCGGCTTCGCCTTCATCACCGCGGCGATCCTCATCCCAACCGTCCTGGTGTCGCAGCTCCGCGTGGTGCCACTGGACCTGGACATCACCTCCGACGCCACGACGGTATCCGCGGACGGCGGAACCGGCGACCGCTTCCCCGCAGTCGTCCTCGACCGCTGCTCGCTGAGCGAGCAGCGGGCGCGTCAGCTCGACGCCCATCTGACGCAGCAGCGGCGATCGGTGATCATCGACCCGTCCAGCAAGACGCGCGCCACCGTGCAGTCCGCACAGACGGTTCGGATCGACCGGGTCCGCGATGCCGACGGCAACGAGACCGATCTGTCGTTCGCGGCGATCGGTGAGCAGCGGACCTGCAACGACGGTCTGCTCAGCGCCACCATCGACCGCGTCTCCGTCAACCGCAAGACCTCCGTCCCCGACGGCAAGGTCCACTCCATCCAGTTCGACGCGCTGCCCGAGGGCGGCAACCTCGAGGATGTGTCGGTCGACGTGCCCCGTCAGGGCTTCCAGTACAAGTTCGGATTCAACGTTCAGAAGCGTCCCTACCTGTACTTCGACAGCAACACCCGCACCGACAACCCCGCCGAGTTCGTCGGCGAGACCACCATCAAGGGTCTGAAGGTGTACGAATTCGTCAGCGAGGTTCCCGAGACCGACCTGTCCGAACTGCCCAACCCGCAGGGTGAGGCCGCACTCGGCACCATGCTGAGCCAGCCGGCCAGCTGGTGGGGCATCACCGGCACCGGCATCAGGCCGACCGACTCGGTGACCATGCACCGCTATGCCAAGGCCACCCGGCACGTATTCGTCGAACCCACCACCGGCACCATCGTCGACGGCAAGGAAGATCAGGAGCAGTACTACCGCTCCCCCGATCAGAGCGAATCGATGCCGGCCGCGATCCGCGATTACAAGCTGCACGCGCTCAAGGGCACCTTCAAGTGGGCGGACAGCACCGTCGCCCGGCAGGTCGACAAGGCCGACCACTACAAGGGTCTGCTCACCCTGGCCAAGGTCTGGTTGCCGCTGATCCTCGGCATCATCGGTGCGCTGCTGATCCTGGCCTGGCTGTGGCTGTTCCTGCGTAGCCGCCGCGCCGAGGCCGACGGACCGTCCGACGACGGCAGCGCCTACGACTACGAGGCCCCGGCCGCCGCCGGCTCGTGGTCGGCACCCGCGCAGTCCTCGCCCGACAGCTCCACGACGGTCCTGCCCCGCGACGACGCACCCACGGCCGGGGTCGGCCCGTGGGACCGTCCGACAGAGCAGATCCCCCACCTCGACGAAGGTGACGGACCTGACGATCCCCTCCGCAAGCGGTAGCCGGGTTCTTCGAACAAGCACTGTGCCCCCACGGCGAACCGTGGGGGCACAGTGCTGTCCGCGCCCGCCGCCCGGACCGCTCGATCGTGCGCGCGGCTGCTGTGAGTCCCGACGGTACGGACACCACCGCGGCGAGGTGGGCGCCCATCCCCGACGACGGCCCGGCCGGTGGGGTCCGGCGAGCGGTGAGTCGTGTCCTTCTCATCGTTTGCACCCGGCCCGGGGCACCCCGGGCAGCGGCGCACCCCGGGCGGGTCATTCTCCCCCGAATACACAGGAGCCGGTGACCATGAGGTCACCGGCTCCTGTGGTTACCGTTGTTTCAGCTCAGAACAGCGCGGGCTTGAAGGTGGTGTACCAGGACTCCTTGAACCGGTCCTGCCAGTAGTCCCACCAGTGTCCGCCGTCGGGCGAGATGTGGGTCTTGAGCTTGACGCCGGGCACCGCGGCCAGGCGGGCGATGTAGAGGCGGCTGCTGGTGGAGGCGGCGACCTCCAGCGGAACCATCTGCGCGAACTTGACGGCGTCGAAATTGGCGCTGCCGGGCACGAGGGCCGCGTTCCGGTTGCCGACACCGCTGCCCGAGGAGACGTACACGTACTTGCCGGCGAGGTTGTTGGCGGTCAGGAACGGGTCATTGGCGGTCCAGGCGCCGAACGGCGCGGTACCCCACATGTTGCTGGGATCGCCGCCCATCTCCATCACCGACACCTGGATGCCCTGGTTGAACCCGGGCATGGTGACTGTCGGGTAACCACTGTAGGACGCGACGGCCTTGTAGAAGCGGGGGTGGCGCGAGGCGAGATTGAGCGCGGCGGTACCGGACATCGAGAGACCGGCGACGGCGTTGCGCCGGTTGTCACTGTTGTACTTGCGCTTCATGTAGCCGGGCAGCTCGCGGGTGAGGAAGGTCTCCCACTTGTTCTTGCCGAGCTTGGGGTCGGTCTTCTGCCAGTCGGTGTAGAACGAGCCACCGCCGCCGAACGGGATGGCGACGTTGACGCCCTTGCCGACCATGAAGCTGTCGACGTTGGTGTTGATCAGCCAGCCGCTGTTGTTGGCGGGGGCGCGCAGTCCGTCGAGCAGGTACAGCGTGGGCTTGGCCGCCCCGCCTCCGCCGCTGATGATGCGGACGGGCACGTTGCGTCCCATCGAGGCCGAATAGACGTACTCGGTGGTACCGGCGGCGGTGGCTTCGGGCGCGGTGGCCACCACCGCACCGCTGGTGAGTGCGACCGCGGCGACAACACCGGCCACAAGGCGTTTGCGAACGCGCTTGAACATGTACAGGTTCCTAACGATTGTGGCCTCGCGGGCCTCGCTCGACGACGGTGTATTTCGACCGGCCGACCTCGTCGATGAGGTCGCCCAGTCCATCGCATGACACTGTAACGGGTCAATAACAGCTCAGCAAAGGGATCGAGCCTGGAAATGTCACAGTTCTCATCGGTGAATTCGGCGATTCTCCGTGTGTGCCGGGTTTCACCGTCTACGGCGTCAGCTGTGTCGGACACCACAACCGACGGGTAATGTCTGTCGTGAATCTCGCCGGATGCCCGGAGAACGGATGCCCGGAGAACGAAAGCACACGCACGCGTGGAAGAGGAGTGTCCTTGACGCAGCAGCACGCCGACGCCGTGGTCGTCGGATCCGGCCTGGCCGGTCTGGTCGCCACGTACGAGCTGACCAGGGCCGGCCGCAGGGTGATCGTCGTCGACCAGGAGAACCGCAACAATCTCGGCGGTCAGGCATTCTGGTCGCTCGGCGGGCTGTTCCTGGTGGACAGTCCTGAGCAGCGCCGTCTGGGGATCAGCGACTCGGCCGAGCTGGCGCTGCAGGACTGGATGGGTTCGGCCGGGTTCGACCGCGAGGACGAGGACTACTGGCCGCGGCAGTGGGCCCGTGCGTACGTGGAGTTCGCCGCCGGCGACAAGCGGCAGTATCTGCACGATCTGGGCCTGCGGTTCGTCCCGGTGGTGGGCTGGGCCGAACGCGGGGGCGGTTTCGCCGACGGCCACGGCAACTCCGTGCCCCGCTTCCACCTCACCTGGGGTACCGGACCCGAGGTGGTGCGGATCTTCGCCGAGCCGGTGCTCGAGGCGGAGAAGCGCGGTCTGGTGCAGTTCCGGTTCCGGCACCGGGTCGACGAGCTGATCGTCGAGGACGGTGTCGCGGTCGGCGTCCGGGGCGCCGCCCTGTCCGCGTGTGACGATCTCGAACGTGGCAAGGCCTCCGACCGTGAGGTCACCGGCGACTTCGAGGTGCGCGCCGGCGCCGTGATCGTCACGACCGGCGGCATCGGCCACAACCACGACCTGATCCGCAAGAACTGGCCCACCGAACGTCTCGGCAAGGCGCCCGAGCACATGATCTCGGGTGTGCCCGCCTACGTCGACGGACGGATGCTCGGAATCGCCGAGGCGGCCGGCGCGGGCCTGGTGAATCGTGACCGCATGTGGCACTACACCGAAGGCATCCACAATTGGGATCCGATCTGGCCCGATCACGCGATCCGGATCATCCCCGGTCCGTCCTCGTTGTGGCTCGACGCGAACGGCAATCGGCTCGCGGCCCCCAATTTTCCCGGTTTCGATACCAATTCGACGATGCGCGAAATCCTGAAAACCGGCTACGACTATTCCTGGTTCGTCCTCACCCAGAGCATTGTGGAAAAAGAGTTCATGCTTTCGGGATCCGAACAGAATCCCGATTTCACCAGTAAGAATCTGAAGATCGCGGCGCGCAGCCGCCTGTCCAAGGGCGCACCGGGGCCGGTCGACGCCTTCACCAGGCACGGCGACGATTTCGTGGTCGCCGACGACCTGCCGACGCTGGTGGCCGGGATGAACAGGATCGCCCGCGGTCCGGCGCTCGATCTGGCGCACATCGAACGGGTCATCTCCGCGCGTGATGCGCAGATCGACAACAAGTTCACCAAGGACGCGCAGATCATGGCGATAACCAACGCGCGCCAGTACGTCGGTGACCGGGTGGTGCGGGTGGCCAAGCCGCACAAGCTGCTCGATCCGGCGCACGGCCCGCTGATCGCGGTGCGGCTGAACATCCTGACCCGCAAGACGCTGGGCGGCTTGGAAACAAACCTCGACTCGGCCGTGATGCGCCCGGACGGAACGCCGTTCGACGGGCTGTACGCGGCCGGCGAGGTCGCCGGTTTCGGCGGCGGCGGCGTGCACGGCTACAACGCGCTGGAGGGAACGTTCCTGGGCGGCTGCATCTTCTCGGGCCGGGCCGCGGGACGGGCCGCCGCCCGGGGCTGAACCTGCCGCATCCACCGGCTGTCACAGTCACCGGGCTGTCACGACGTTCACCGGGGAAGGGCAGGCGTGCCTTCATGGCAACACCCGACGCGACGCACTAACGTTAATGCCCGTGGCCACACCGCAGACAATCCTGACTCGAAAGACCAAGGCTGCTATCTTCCTGGTCGCCACCATCACCGACGGAGCCGAGCAGACCGTCCATGACTTTCTGCCCGAGGTGTCGGGTCTGACCAGTGCGGTGTCCTCGCGCGCGCCCGAGGCGGCACTGGCCGCGATCGTCGGGATCGGTTCGGACGCCTGGGACCGGTTGTTCGACGGGCCGCGCCCGGCCTCGCTGCACCCGTTCGTACCGCTCGCCGGACCGGTGCACGCCGCGCCGTCCACACCGGGTGATCTGCTGTTCCATATCAAGGCCGACCAGATGGACCAGTGCTACGAGGTGGGCAGGCTGATCACCGGTGCGCTCGGTGATGCGATCACCGTCCTCGACGAGGTGCACGGCTTCCGCTATTTCGATCTGCGCGATCTCATCGGCTTCGTCGACGGCACCGAGAATCCCACCGGCCAGGACGCCGTCGACACCATCACCGCCGATGACGACGATGGCTGCGCGGGCGGCAGTTACGTGGCGATTCAGCGATATGTGCACGATCTCAAGGCCTGGCGGGCGTTGAGTACCTCCGCGCAGGAGGCGGCGATCGGGCGCACCAAGTCCGACAACGTCGAGATGTCCGACGAGGTGAAACCGACCAACTCGCATATCGCACTGAATGTGGTCACCGACGAGAACGGCACCGAACTCGACATCGTTCGCGACAACATGCCGTACGGCAATGTTTCGGGCACCGGCGAGTCGGGCACATTCTTCATCGCCTACTCGTCGACGCCCGACATCACCGAACGCATGCTGCGCAACATGTTCTTGGGCGACCCCCCCGGAAACCACGACAGACTGCTGGATTTCACCACCGCGGTGACGGGTACGCAGTTCTACGCCCCGACCGTCGAGTTTCTCGGCGACCCGCCCCCGCTGCCCGGGACCGACGCCGACCCGCAGCCGCCGGTGTCCGAACCCGCGAACGGTTCGCTGGGTATCGGTTCCCTGCGTTGACAGCACCCGGGGCCCGACCCCACCCGACCGGAGCACGCCAGAGAAGGAGAAGCACATGAACAACCTGCATCGCGAACTCGCCCCCATTTCCGAAAGCGCGTGGAAGGAAATCGAGGACGAGGCCACCCGGTCGTTCAAACGCAACAGCGCGGGACGGCGTCTGGTCGATGTGAACGGTCCCCTCGGCCTGGACACCGCGTCGGTGACCCTGGGCAGTCGCGCCAAGATCGACTCCCCCGCCGACGGCATCTCCGCGTTCCTGCGGCAGACGCAGCCACTCGTCGAACTCAAGGTGCCGTTCGCGGTGACCCGTGAGGCCATCGACAATGTCGATCGCGGCGCCAAGGATTCGGATTGGGATCCGGTGCGCGACGCGGCGGCACAGCTCGCGCTCGCCGAGGACCGGGCGATCTTCGAGGGCTACGCCGCGGCCGGGATCACCGGTATCCGCTCGCAGGCGGCCTCGCACGCCACGGCGCTGCCCGCCGATGTGCGTGACTATCCGGAGGCGGTCAGCCAGGCGCTGAACCAGCTTCGGCTCGAATCCGTCGACGGCCCGTATTCACTGGCCCTGTCGGCGGACCTGTACTCACAGGTCGCCGAGACCTCCAACCACGGCTACCCGATCCGCCAGCACATCGCCCGTATCCTCGACGGCGAGATCGTGTGGGCGCCCGCCATCACCGGCGCTTTCCTCATCAGCACCCGGGGCGGCGATTTCGAGCTGACCATCGGTCAGGACGTGTCGATCGGCTACGACTCCCACGACGGTGATTCGGTGAACCTGTACTTCCAGGAGTCGTTCACCTTCCTCACCTACACTCCGGAGGCCGTCATCCCACTCACCATCGCGTAGCGGTCGGAGACTTCGACGCCCGGCATTTCCGGCGCGAAATCCGTTCGCGCCCTATTTTCCTCGCCGAACGTCCGAGCCGGTTGCTAGCGTTGTCTGGTGACCCAGGCCTGCCGCCCATGTTGATCCGACTCGTCCGCACGTATCTGCCGCCCTACCGGCGTCATCTCGTCGCCGTCGTGCTGCTCCAGTTCGTCGCGACGGGCGCGATGCTGTACTTGCCCACGCTCAACGCCGACATCATCGACGACGGGGTGGCCGCCGGCGACACCGGCTACATCCTGCGGGTCGGCGTCATCATGCTCGGCGTCACGGTGTTGCAGGTGGTCACCACGATCGCCGCGCAGTTCTTCGGCGCACGTGGTTCCCTCGGGATCGGCCGCAACATCCGGCACGATCTGTTGCATACCGTCGACGGCTTCTCGGCACGTGAGGTGGGCCGGTTCGGGGCCCCGTCGCTGATCACCCGCACCACCAACGATGTCCAGCAGGTGCAGATGCTGATGGTGATGGCGACGGCGATCCTGGTGTCGGCGCCCATCATGTGTGTGGGCGGCATCGTGATGGGTGTGCACGTGGCCTCGGGTCTGGCCTGGGTGCTGGTGGTGGCGGTACCCATCCTGGGCGGGGCGATGGCGGTGCTGATCAGCAAGATGGTGCCGGGTTTCCGGGCCATGCAGGAACGGCTCGACTCCATCAATCAGGTGTTGCGTGAGCAGATCACCGGCATCCGGGTGGTGCGCGCCTTCGTCCGCGAAACCTACGAGACCGACCGGTTCGGCGTCGCCAACGACGAGCTGTCGGCGGCCACCCTGCGCGTGGGCAAAATGATGGCGTTGATGTTCCCGGTGATCCTGCTGATCTCCAACACCACCATCGTCGCGATCATCTGGATCGGCGGGCACCGCATCGATGACGGCGCCCTGGAGATCGGGTCGCTGACCGCGATGATCTCGTACGTCATGCAGATCATGATGTCGGTGATGATGGCCTCGTTCCTGGCGATGATGGCCCCGCGCGCGTCGGTGTGCGCCGAACGCATCCTGGAGGTTCTCGACACCGAGTCATCGGTGCACGCCCCCGACGAACCCGTCGGCTTCACCGCCGACCCGGCGAACGTGGAGTTCTCCGGCGCCGAGTTCCGCTACCCGGGCGCCGACTCACCGGTGCTCAGCGGTATCTCCTTCCGCATCACGCCCGGCACCATCACCGCGATCGTCGGATCCACAGGCTCCGGCAAGACCACTCTGCTCAGCCTTATCCCGAGGCTCATCGACGTCACCGACGGCTCGGTGTCCGTCGGCGACACGGATGTGCGCCTGCTCGACCCCGACAGGTTGCGGGAGGTGATCGGGCTGGTGCCGCAGCGGCCGTACCTGTTCTCCGGAACGGTCGCGAGCAACCTGCGCTACGGCAAGGCCGACGCCACCGACGAGGAGATCTGGGAGGCGCTGCGGATCGCGCAGGCCGCCGATTTCGTGGCGGCGATGCCGCAGGGTATCGACACCCCGGTCGCGCAGGGCGGCACCACCGTCTCGGGCGGTCAGCGCCAGCGTCTGGCGATCGCCCGCGCACTGATCCGCCGGCCGTCGATCTACCTGTTCGACGACTCTTTCTCGGCACTCGACCTGACCACCGACGCCAAACTGCGTGCGGCGCTGGCACCGGTCACCCGCGATGCAGCGGTTATCGTGGTGGCACAGCGTATTTCGACAATCACCTCAGCCGATCAGATCGTCGTGCTGGAGCACGGCCGGATCACCGGCATCGGGACGCACGACCAGCTGATCGCCGGCTGTCCCACCTACGCCGAGATCGCCGAATCGCAACGCGCCGTGGAGGATGTGTCATGACCGGACCCCAGCGATCTGAACCGATGCGCAGACCCGGGATGATGCCGATGGGCGCGCCGGGCGACAAGGCACGGTCGTTCGGCCCGTCGATCAAGCGGATCGTACGGTTGCTGTCGGGCTATCGGGTGCTGATGCCCACCATCCTGCTGTCGCTGACGGCGTCGGTGATCGTGCTGGCGATCGCACCGCGGGTGCTCGGCCACGCCACCGACCTGGTATTCAACGGGGTCATCGGCAAGTTACTGCCGGTCGGCCGAAGCAAGGCCGAGGCGGTGGCCGAACTGCGCGAGAAGGGACAGGACACGTTCGCCGACATGGTGTCGTCGATGGATGTGACCCCGGGTGTCGGAATCGATTTCGGTGACGTGGGCCGTGTTCTGCTGGTCGTGCTGGCCCTGTACGTCGTGTCGATGACGCTGGCCTGGCTGGCGTCCTATCTACTCAATATCGTCGTGGTGGCCACGATCCGACGGCTGCGAGCCGACGTCGAGGCCAAGATTCATCGACTCCCGTTGCGCTATTACGATTCCCAGCCACGCGGAGATCTGCTCAGCCGCGTCACCAACGATCTGGACAACTTGTCGCAGAGCATGCAGCAGACCATCTCGCAGTTGCTCAACTCGGTGTTGACCGTCATCGCGCTGCTGGTCATGATGCTGACCATCTCGCCGCTGCTTGCGCTCATCGCGATCGTCACGGTACCGCTGGCGATCGGTGCGACGGCGATCATCGCCAAGAACTCCAAACCGCATTTCATCGCGCAGTGGGGTTCGACGGGCAAACTGAACGCACAGGTGGAGGAAGCGTTCACCGGCCACGAACTGGTGAAGGCGTTCGGCCGCCAACGCGAGGTGGAGCAGGTTTTCGGCGAACGCAACCAGAAGCTGTACGAGTCGAGCTGGCGCGCCCAGTTCATCTCGGGCATCACGATGCCGGTGATTATGTTCCTGGGCAATCTCAACTATGTGGCCGTGGCCGTCGTCGGCGGTCTGCGGGTGGCGTCGGGGTCGCTGAGTCTTGGTGAGGTGCAGGCGTTCATCCAGTATTCGCGTCAGTTCTCCCAGCCACTCACCCAGATCGGGTCGATGGTCAATCTACTGCAGAGCGGGGTGGCCTCGGCCGAGCGCATCTTCGATATTCTCGACGCCACCGAGGAAACCGCCGACCCGGTCGAGCCGCGGTCCCCGCTCGATGATCACGGACTGATCGAATTCGATGACGTCTCGTTCCGATATGTGGAGAGCAAGCCGTTGATCGAGAACCTGTCGCTGGTGGCACGGCCCGGACAGATGGTGGCGATCGTCGGCCCCACCGGCGCCGGAAAGACCACCCTGGTCAACCTGATCATGCGCTTCTATGACGTCGACAGCGGCACGATCAGTGTCGACGGCGTCGACTCGCGCTTGATGACCCGCGCCGATCTGCGCGAACGCACCGGCATGGTGTTGCAGGATTCGTGGCTGTTCGGCGGCACCATCTACGACAACATCGCCTACGGCGA
>ERZ795062.1032-NODE-1032-length-20813-cov-4.258069_pt1 | contig 20813 bp, 19 predicted proteins | sample MGYA00375146_ERZ795062 | MGnify/ENA primary metagenome ERZ795062 (study PRJEB30191, sample SAMN05720281) | activated sludge metagenome | isolation source: Anaerobic digester | place: USA | collected 2015-07-16 ... | reverse complement strand
AATAGATGTTGGAGATCCTTCTAAACTAGTTAATTGATTATAATTACAATAAAAATGACCACCAATAGATGTTGGAGCTCCTTCTAATGACGTTAGTTGATTATTATAACAATAAAAAGAACCAGTAACGTTTCTAAATTTTAATGGTAGTTTAGTTAAATCTCTATCATTTAGATAAACATCACCATCAAAATCAATTGAGCCGTCGTTATTAATGGTGTAGTTTATTATATTATATTTTTTACATATAAAATGTATATCTTCTTTAGATTCGTTAAATGGTTTTATATACTTCATTACTTTATATAATCTATTTTTCTTGATCTGGATTATTACTATCTATACCGAGTGTTTTACATATAGAGATTCTATATCAGTTCTACCTTCATTGAACTTTCTTAAATAAATCATACTTAAAACTTTCAAATTTTCTAACAATATTTCTCCACTGAAGTTCAACTTTGAAATCTATGAATATATTTGCTTTGTTGAATGTTACTTGTTTTATCAAAATTTCACATTCTTTATCTTTTATTGTAGTTCTTATTTGTTCTTTAAGAGATTCTTCCGTATTATTTACTAAGAAATGAAGAGTATCGTTTGCGTTTGTAATCATTTTAATAGTATTTATATCATCTTCATATAAAGTAACCTCGTCATATCTTTCAATTTCTTGATTAGTAAATTTATTATCTTCTATTTTTAGACCAATTAGAAATTGTAAAAGTAATTTTGTTTTAGCAGTTACTATTTCTGATTTATCTTTATTATAAAATGTTTCTGAAATAAAAAAGTACTTTTTAATAGTTAATCCAAGTTCTTTTATTTTATCTTCTAATTTTTCAATTATAGGATCATAAGCTTTTTTACTATTCTTTGAGCAAATAATAAATATATCATCTTGTGTATTTTTTAAGTGTCTTATATTTTCAATATGAATTTGATAATCACCTTTTTCTATTATCTCTGGATTCATAAACTCTTGCATAGAAAATGCTAAATCAGCTATATTAGCTTTTTTATTTTTACAAGAAACTTTAAGATTATTGTATATTTCTTCACTTATCCAATACTCATTACCTGATAATTTAACTTTAATATTAAAGTTTTTATAAACACCTTTTTTAATTAAGTTAAACTCATGTTTTGAGATTCTTAGTAATGGCATATTAGGATTGGTATTTTCTACAATCCAAACTTTGCTATTTATTGTTATTAATGTATTTAGATCAAAAAAGTGTGCATTCATTTTAGAACCATTTTTTTATTTTATATGAAAACATTACTGGAGAGCCATCATATGAATCCTCACTTTCGTACTTCTTATCCGCCCAAGTAACTTGTGGTGCATCTCTAAAACATTTAGGACACATTTTTGGTGGTAATCCATCAATCATGTTTTCTTCTCTATATACAAATGTTGCTTTACACCATACATTAGTACAAACTAACTTTAATTCTTCCATAGTGTATATATAAAAAAATAAAACCACTTACTGTGGTTTTATTTTTTTTTATCTTATTAAATTTCTACTAAGTGCAAACTCATATAAAGTTGGTAGATTTAGATATTCTAAAAAATATTTTCTAATATCATCTAAGTTTTTAGCTCTTTTTATAATATTTACTATTAGAAACCCAAATTCTTCTTGAAAATCTAAATAGCAATCACACCATGGTGTATTATAATGTTCTAATGATTTCCACTCTGCATCTCCTCCAGTTAACCAATATAAACTCTTTTCCGGTGTTATATCATCAATATTTATTTCTCTTAATTCAATATTCCAAATTGTATTTGTTTTATCACATTTTCTGATTAAAATAGAGACCGCTTCTGCTAAATCTGTTGTTAATTCTTTACCAATTTCAAAGAACCATTCGTTTCCCTCCCTACTAATCTTTATTTTATTATCATTATAAATTACTTTAGTTCCGATTCTTTCTAGTAAAGTTTTTTTCTTTCTCATGTTCTTTGATTATTTTTATTTAGATTGGTTTATTCAAACCGCTCTTCCATTTTCCCTTAAAGGTTCCATTTTCCCAAATACCATTTTCCCAATTTCCATAGAAACCTCCGTTTTTAAATATGCCGTAATGCCAATTACCATACTTAAATATTCCTTCGTGCCAAATTAATGTGTTATTTTTAATTTCGATAATAGCAGATTCTATCTCTGAGTCGATTAACCAGAATAGTTTATTATCTTTCAAAACTTTTAATATTTCAGATTTATTAGTTAAAGATTTATTATTATACTTTAGTTCCTTGATTCCCATTTTGTAATTTATTTTACAGTTATATATATTTTTTTAGTTTATATGATAATTTTTCATATCTTAAAAAATTAAGTAAAAAGAAGGATTTTTTATGATAAATTTTTTCAAAAAAAATAAAAACCGAGTATTAAACTCGGTTTTTTACATAATTTTTATCATAAAGTAAATATCATTAACTTTCTTGCTATCTTTTAATTCTTCAAATTCTTCTAATTTAATTTTGCTTACTTCTTTATCGCTAGTAAACCTTATTAAATGTTCAACATCATCATATGTTTTTTCAATAAGTTGAATTATTAAGCTTATAAAATCCTTTATCTCTGATATTTTAATATCTTTATTATCTTGTCTTGAAATTTTAACTTTATAAATAGTTTTATATTTACCTTTATTTACATCATCTTCATTTTGATAAATATCACTTTCATTAAAAATAACATTTATATTATAAACTTCATCATCAGATTTATATTTAATATTATTTTTAATAAGTTTAGACATTTCCAATTCTGGAAAATCATCCGATAATTTAGGCTTCAATTCTAATAATAAATTAGCTAAATCTAAAACATCTTGAGTGTCAAGATCTTGATCATTTTTAATTTTACCTGAGAATTTCTCAAATGCTTTTATAATTTTCATATAGTATATATAAAAAAAGCAGAGTTAATTACTCTGCTAATTTTTCTAAAAATTCTTTTTCTTCTTTTGTTAAAGAATTTATACCACTTTCGTTTATTTTATCTAAGATACCATTCAAACTAAGTTCGATATTTTTAGTAGTTTTCTTTTCTACTTTTGTCTCTACCTTTACTTCTTCTTTTAGATTAGGTAGATTTTTATCATCTACTATAACTAAGTTATTTTTAATGAATATATCCATTTTTTCCATTCTTATCGATGGAAAATCATCAACTAATTCTATATAAGATGCAGCAGTTTTAAGATCCTTTTTAATTCTTGTTGGAGTTAAAGGTTTCATATTTTCAAGCATTTTTAATTCCTTAGAAGTATATCCTTTTATATTAGGACCTGCTGTAAGAATTATATTATCATCTCCATAAAAAAGTAAATCTTTTTTATTTTTATCAATCCAAAGATATAGTCCGAAATTTCTTAACTCTTGTAGTCTTCTAAAATTCAAATCATAATTTATACATATAGAAAAAAGTTGTAGATCATTTATTTTGAAACTAATTCTCATAATATCTTTTGCGTTATATGTCATAATTCTATTTTTTGTAAAAGTAATATATTTTTATGAATTGAACAAAAATGATAATCATTATTTTTATATATATACTAAAATTTTTTTTTATAATGAGATATTTAGATAAAAGAGCTGATTTCCTTTCACAAAGACAACATATAAAAACAAGCGAAGTTGAATCTATTTACGAAGCACAATCAGGTGCTGGTCCTTTTGCTAATGATGTTGGTTGGAATGACTCTTTATTGGGTAGATTAATAAATCACATGGTTAGAAAGGCTAGAATTGCTGCTAAAGTTCCTAGAATAAAAAATCTTATAGAAAGATTAAATGCTGCTTTTGAAGAATTAGTTGGTCAGTCTACAGTATTTAAGACTAGCTCAGAGACACAAACAATTGCTATGCAAGCACAAGTAGCATCTTTTTACTACGAGTTAATTAATGCGGTTGAGGCAGGTGAGCCAGTTTCTATATTAAAAAAGCTAACAGATGAAGCTATACAAAAAACTAAAGATTTACCAGATTTTGATAAAAAAGAGATTCTATTAGAAGAACTAAAGAAATTTAGAGAATTTTTAGATCAATTTAAGGATGGTGAAGAATCTACCACTGGAGAAGATAATTCAAATGATAATGTTTCTCAATATGGTACAATGGTTAAGAATTTACAAGCATTAGCACTTATTTTAGCTAATTATAAAAAAGTTAATTTAGGTGTTACTACACAATCAAAAGTTCCTAATTTGGTAAAAGATAAGGAATATATGCTTGATGATAATATTGTTAAGTTAGTTGATCCTAAAATTGTAGGATCTAAAGTTACTGTTATTTATAGAGATAAAGCTACAAAGACATATAAGCTTAATGCTAAGCCAGTTGTTGTTCCTGCTGCTAAGTTAAAAGAAATAACTAACGAAGCTAATGCGGTGCATGCACCTATTAGAAGTAATACATATGGTAATGTTGGTGGTTCTAATATTGATAGAAATAATGTTACTGGTACAGAAAATCATTTAACACAAGCTTTTTCAAAATTAAAAAGGGATATAGAAGTTTTAATATCTGCTAAAGAAAAAGGATTAGCTGTTGATTATAATTTTGTTAATAGTATTTTATCTAATTCAAAAAATACAAAATCTAAAGATATTATAAAATCTTTATATACTGAGATTAATAGATATTTAGTTGGTGATAAAAAAGATACAATACAAGAAAAGGATGTCTTATATAAAGAAAGTATTGATATTCTTTCTGATAAGAATAAGCTTAGTATTGTAGCAGAGAAGATAGCAAGATTTTCAAAAAGAGCAGTTCAATTTGATGGTGAGAATATGTATGGTGGATTAGGTGATTTTGGTGCTAATCTAAAGTCATTTGTTGATACTATTAAACAAATAAAATCATTCAAATTAGGTAGTGTTAGCGAGAGTATTCTATCATATTCTTTATTTTTAGAACAAGCCACTACTTTAGATGGTGATTCTAAAAGAATATTAGACTTCTTTAATGAGACTTGTATTGAAGTTAGAAAATTTACTTTAAGTAAAGAGGATTTAGAAAAAGCTAGAAAAGAATATGAAGAAAAAAGTAGTGATGATAAAGAAGTTATCATGTCTATGGATTCTATTATAGAAATAATGAATCTTTTCATTAAATCTTACAAACTTTATACTGTTAAAACAATTACAAAAAGAACAGAGAATGTTGATACAAATACATTATCAGAATATACGCCTTTAGGCTCTGCTGATGAAAGTGGTAGAAAAGGACCATATAGAAATAATAAGTTATTTGATATGTGGGAAGAAGCAGTAAATAGTATTAGAAAAAATAGAAAGTATCAAGTATTTTTTACTGATCAAGCAAGTCTTAGATTACCTTCAGTTCCTGATCCAAATCCATATACACCAGAAGATTGGAAAGTTAGACCTAAAGCAGGTAGACAATTCAGTAAGTTTATTAATGATGTTATGGATGGTGATAAATTATATAAGTCATCTGATAGCAGAGGTTCCGTTGCTAGATTTTTAGACGAATATTTTGGTGATGGATCTACTACTAAAGAACAACAAGTTAGAATAGATAATGCTGGTCTACAAGATAATGCACAAATGGAAGAACAGATTAGTAATAATGCAATTAATCTTAAAATGATTAAAAGTGATAAGACTGATGGTAATTATGTTAATACTTTCTTTACTATTACTTTTGATAAATTAGATAAAGATGGAAAAGAAGCTGGAAAAGGTCAGTACTCATTCTATGTTTCAGATTCTGAAACTAATTTAATGTTTAGTACTGGTATTAAGGAGTTTAGAAATATGCTTACCTCTATAGGTCCTAAGAGAAATATTGATAAAGGTGAGATGGATAATTTATCGAATAATTTAAGTGATAAGTATTTTACAAGAGTAAAAGATATTAGAGATATTTTTACCGGAAATACACTTGATTTAGGTTATGTTGCGGATGGTAAAACATCAATTCTTAGAAGTCAGAAAGTAAAGGTTACTGGATTATATAGATTAGTATATGATAAAGAACCTGGTAAACTTTACAGATTAGAAGGAGATGATTTAACAAAATGGAATGCAATATTAAGAAGTAAAAACATACCATCTGTTAAATCTATGGTAGATGTTAAGAATCCAGAAATTAAAAAAGTATAATGAATCATATAAAAAGTTATAAATTATTCTTAGAGGAAGCAGAGTTTGATATACTAGGCTCTGATACTGCTGATATTAAAGTTGCTAAGGAGAAAATGCAAACTATGAAAACTTATATAACTGATTATAAGAATAAAAAGTTATTAATTGATAAGATCTATACTGATATTAAAGATCCTAAAAAAATTGAAGAAGAATTAAAGAAAGTTTTAGGACAGACGGATGTTATGAATGGTAAAGATAGAAATCCATTTTTAGTTGAATATACTCATGTCGCAAAACTAAATGCTGATGTTGAACAGATGGGTAAAGATAACTTAAATGATAAAATAAAATTGGATGATTTTCAGCAAGAATTAAGATACGCTAAAGAACAAACCGTAAAGGATGTGGTTAATAAGAAAATAGCTGAAGTTAATAAAAGAATGTTGGATAGAACTAGAAATATACAAACATTAAGTAATCAGTATAAACAAAGTTTGAAAGAACACACAGATAAAATGGATAAGATTGAAAAGGAAATGTCCGATAATATTAAAAAAATATCTAATGTAAATCAAAAATAGAAAAAATATCATTTTTTTCTTTTAATATATACATTAAAATAAAAATAAAAAATTAAATATGGCAATTCAAATTGGAAAATATAAAAGACCTGGTATCTTCATAGAAGAAATTGACAAGTCAATTTTTAGTGCAGCAGCTGCAGCAGAATCAATAACTAACCTTGTTATGGGTGTTTCTAAAAAAGGACCTGTTAATACACCAATAAGATTGACTACTGTCAATGACTTAGAGGCTGTTTTTGGACCTCTAGATAGAAATTTAGAAAGAAAAGGTTCTTTTTTCCACAGAACTGTTTCAAAAATGCTTGAGACATCTCCTGTTTTTGCGATGAACTTATTACTTACTGATGATACATTAGATGTAATTGAGTATAAATCACTTTCTTCCTCTGCATATTATCTTAATGATATTAAAAGAGAAGGACCATACAGAAGATTCTTTGATACGACTGGTTTCTGGAAAAGAGACACTGAATCTTTCATAAATTTAACAAAACCTAACACAGGATATTCAGAGAGAGTTTTTAGCTTTACTAACTTATCTGATAGATATGTTACTGTTTTTGTTATTAAATCACAAAGAACAGGTTTTGATAGAACATTATTAGAATGGTATGGTTCTATTGAAAAAATGCCTGCTTACTTAAATCCACAGGATTATGCATCTGACTATTTAGTTGATGTAGTAGTTATAGCAGGTGATTGGACTGACTATAAAAACTTAGCTGTTGATAATAGATGGTCTCAATACTTTAATGCAGAAGGTTTAATTAAATCCCAATTAAGAGCTTTTGCTAATGATAGAAATATCACTACTTTAGCTTATGCAGAAGGTCTTTCATTAATCCCATATTTTAGAGATTTGAATGGTCAAAATATATTTATCGAAACTGTTATTAACAGAGGAACAGATCAGCACGGAGTATTCTGCGCATTTAATGCTGATTTAGTTGAAAAAGATTTTTATTCAGGATTAGTTGATTTACTTGGTGCTACATTAGTTGGTTCTGAGAAAAGAGAAATTGATTTCCTTTCTTATAAAGAAACAATTGTACAATCAGTAGATTATACTGCTACTCCATTAGACTTGCCTGGTAATGTTGTTTCTTTATTTGGTACTTATTCATATAAAAGTCAAGAAGGTCATGCATTTGGTGATCCTAAACAAACAGGTATTGTTTACAACGGTTCTAATAGAACAGCTTGGTTTACAGAAGGTGCTATATTGAATGTTAATTTATCAGAAAATATAGGTGTTACTTCATCTGGTACTTCATCTTTTGTTAGAATAGGTTATCATGCTGATACTGATGCTTATGCTGTTATTGGTGGTGATTATGTTGCTGTTGCTTCTGGTACTTATTCAACAACATTAAGATCAATTGACTATCCTTATAGTACAGCAACTGCTAGTTATTTTACCACATTTGTTTTAGGTTCAAATGGTGATATATCAAGTGTTTCTTCATATACTCCAAATGTAAAACCATCAGTTAATGCTAGTGATTTAGTATTGGGATATGTTGAATTATTTGTTAATGCAAATGTATTTACTAGTATTTCATTTAGTTCAGTTACTTTAAGTTCATCAACTGTTGATGATATAGTTGATCCTGGTTATGTTGATGGAGTTTATTTATCACAAGGGACTTTTGGTGATTTCGGTTACGGTACTAACTCAACAGTACATGACTACTATATCTATGATATGAGTAATCAAGTAGGATATTCACAAGGTGATATTAAAGTAGTATTCTGGGGTACTGATGCTTCTGTTGATGTTAAAAACTATGAACAATATAGAAAAATTAAGATGTTTAATTCAATTGTTTCTATTATAAATGGAACATTTAAGGATAGAGCATCATTAATAGTATCAGAAGATGGTAATGGTAAAAAGATTAAGAAAAGTTTGTCAGAAATGACTGTTACAGAAGTTATCACATCAACATCACAAAATAAATCTTTTGTTATAAAAACAGGATTATCAGATGTTAGTTATTTAACAGATGGTAAATTTACATTATATGCTACTGATAATGAGTTTATATTAGGCTCAAAAGGTTTAAGAACTCATGACGTTCCTGCATCGACTACAATTGGTATTGCAGCTAAATATTCAGAGTTCTATCAAAACTATGAAAATGGTTTAATAAACTCTAAAGATTATTTCTATGTAAATAGATTATATACTGATGAGAGCTTTGTATCTCCAAATCAAACAACTTCTATATTATATAATGGTGATGCACAAACTGTTAATGTAACATTTGTTAATGGTGAGACATCTCCAAGTCCTACTAATGTAGTGACTGGTGTTAATAGTGATTATGCTGGATATAACTATATTGTATTTGAGACACCTAATTTAAGTGCTGCAAATGCTGCAAGTTCGTTAAATTTACAGCTTTTAGAGAATATTAAATTCCCTGAGTCTGTTGATAATATGATAACATTTACTATTGAAGAATCTGTTATACCAACGCAAACACCAGCTCAGTTAGCTACAAGTTTAGGTTTCACTGGAAGTAATTATATTGCTTATCAAGTTACTGAAAATGTTACTTATGAGCAACTTGAAGATGTTACTATGATGTGGGGAGTTAATGATGATAGTACATATTATCTAAAAATGTTTACTGATGTAGATGGAACTTTAGAAGTATCATTTATGACTGATAATACTTTACAATCAATAGTAAATGGAATTGACGATTTAGGAAGCAATGACGTACAAGTTCAATCTGAAATATCTAATTTAAGACAAACTGTTGAAATTGAAACTGTATCTGGTTATACAGAAGTTCCAAACAAGATTCTTGTTAATGGTTCTAGATATGCTGAGATTAAAGTTGGTGATTTCTTAGAAGCTGATAACTCTGATTTAGCTTTAGAATTAGGGCAAACATTCCAAAGAAATTATACTAGAGTTTTAAGTAAGAGACAATATGCAGGTAATACAGAATTAACTGAGATTACATGTGATGCTAAAATTAAAAAAGTGGCTTATACTAATGATAATGGTGGTTTAGACTATCAAACAACAAGATATTCAACAGTAGATCAATATGCTACTACTTATAAAGGTATAGCTCTTAAAGGATTTAGAATTAGACAAGCATCTATACCTGATGGTACAGAAGCTAAACAAAATCAAATCTTAAATTTAGTTGCTAAAGGAACACCTTTATTCAAAGCTTTAATTAACAAAGAAGCATTTGACTTTAGATATTTAGTTGATGCATTTGGTTTAGGATTAACAGAAAGATCAAAACAACAATTAGTAGATATTTGTGGTGAGAGATTAAATGTATTTGGTTTCATTAATATGCCGTCATTAAAATCATTCAAAAATTCATCATCTCCAAGCTTTGTTAACGCTGAAGGTGTTTTACAAGCTGAATATATTGCTAAAGGTGGTGATCCAGAAAGTAACCCAGCGTTCTTATACTCATTCGGTGATGGACCTGGTGTGACAACAGTTGGTTATTTCTTACCTTATGTTACAGTTAATGATAATGGTAGACCATTAGATGTTCCACCTGCATCATATGTGGCTACAACATTTATGAGAAAACATATCTCTAATGTTAGTTCAGTTACACCTTGGACAATTGCAGCAGGTGTTGTAAATGGTAGAGTAACAAATATTGCTGGTGTAGAACACGAGTTTGATCCAACAGATATTGAATTCTTAAATGGTGCACAAATGAACCCTATTGTTCTTAAACGTAATAGAGGTTATGTGATCGAAACTGAGAATACAGCACTTACACTTTACAAATCAGCTTTATCTTTCATCCACGTAAGAGAAGTTCTTGTAGAGTTAGAAAGAGAGTTATCAGCAATGTTACTTGATTATCAATGGAGATTTAATACTCCTGATGTTAGAGCTGAAATTAAGTTAAGAGCTGACGTTATCTGTGAGACTTATGTAAATAAAAATGGTTTATTTAACTATTTTAACAAAATGGATGATGAAAATAATACTTCTGATATTATCGATAACCAAATTGGTGTATTAGATACTTATGTAGAACCTATTAAAGGTATGGGTATCATAGTAAATAATATTACTATTTTAAGAACAGGTGCTATTGCAGCAGGTGGTTTTATTAATGCGTAATTAAATTACAAATCTATATAAAAATCCTTAGAGAAATCTAAGGATTTTTTTTAATTAATATATAAGTTATAAAAAAATTAAAAAGTTATGAAATATATTAAATTATTTGAGAATTTCGATTCTATTAACCCAGAGTTAGTAAAAGCATTAAAAAAAATTGTTTTTTCTTATAAGAGTGAATTATTAGGGGAAAATGCACATCCATCAGAAGATTTTGGTGATGGAAAAGTTTTAATGAAGCTTATTGGAACTTTAATTAAAGCCGGTAATCATGATAATAGAATTTGTTCTATTTTGAGAGAATATGCTTTGTTATGTGAAGAAGATTCAGAAGGATCTATTGTACATATACCTGAATATATTAGTGATGATGATTGTAATTATATTGCTGATTTTTTAGGTTTAGAAAGATTAGATTATTATTCAGATTGGACTAATGAAGAAGAAGATACTTGGGACACTGATTGGTAAAATTTCTAGTGAAATAGGATCACATTTCTTTGGAAAAGATGGTAGCAGACATGTTGGTACAAAAAGATTTGAGATGTAATTATTAAAATCCTTAGAGAAATCTAAGGATTTTTTGTTTTTATATAACAAAACAACTTTATTATTTATTTATATAATAGAGAGGATAAATATCTCAATATATAAAAATAAAAACTTATTTATGAGTAATAATAAAAATGAAATGTCTGAAGAAGATTACTTAAAAAGACATTTAGGTGATGTAGAATCATCTAAAAAAACAAATATACCAAGTTCATTCTCCGATTTAATAGAACCGCAAGCTGTTGAATCTAATAGAACAACTGACTTACAATACTTATCATTTGATGTTAAAGATTTTCCTTGTGGAAAATTTTATCCAGTTGGAACTATGTTTATGATTAGACCAGCTCAAGTTAGAGAAATTCAAGCTTACTCTATGGTTGATGATAAAAACATCTATGATGTTGTAGAAAAAATGAATGATATGTTAATGTCTTGTGTGCGTATCAAATACTCTGATGGTAGAATGGGTTCTTATTTGGATGTGAAAGATCAAGATAGAATCTACTTAATATTTTTAATTAGAGAATTGACCTTCCAACAAGGAAATTCATTATCAGTAAATGCTACTTGTACTTGTGGACAAGAAGTTGTAGTTGAATTAAAAAGAGAAAACTTTAGATTTCATGATATAGATCCTAAATTAGATAGATATTTCTCTGCATCTAACGGTTCTTTCGTATTCAAAACTGTAAATGGTAAAGAATATGAAATCACACCACCTACTATTGGATTACAAAAAGCATTTACAGACTATATTATTAAAGAAAACGCTGATAAAAAATCTCCTAATTTATCATTCTTAAAAATTATTCCATTTATGTTAAATGGAAGAACAAGTATAACTTATGATGGAATTAAAGCTAAATTAGATGAGTTTCAAAATATGGACGATATTTCTTTCCAATTCTTAAATGCTGCTGTTGATAAGATGACTTTTGGTATTCAAAAGTTATCTAAAAAATGTACGTGTGGTGAGGAGGTCCACACGGATATGCAATTTCCCAACGGAGCATCAGGTATTTTCGTTGTTCATGATGCCTTTGAAGCATATCTTAAAGAATAAGCTTCAATTACAAAAGCACTTTCATACTCAAGAAATGGCTATGGATTTATGGCCATTTTGGATGTTTGAAGAAAACATTAAGTTAGTTAATGAGATTATGGAAGAAGAAGAAAAACATAGAAAATCTGATGAAGAGTCACAAAGAGCTTCTATGCCAGATACAAGTTCAATGATGAAAAATGCTCAAAATATGACAAGTAATATGAACTTTCCTAAGTTCTAAAAATAAAAAAGCCACTTTTTAAGTGGCTTTTATTATTAATATCCAGAAACAAGTGGTGGATTAATTGTAAATTGATTGTCGATATATTCATCAATGAAGTAGTCATAAACAAAATCAGCTTGTAGTGATTCTATAATATTGTTTTGAGACCAATCCATAGAATAACCTTGTAACTTAGTAATTTGACAGTTTTGGAAAGTAACTCTTCTTAAAACAACACCTTTTTTATCGTGTTGATTAACAATAATAGTACCGATAATATCACTTTTATAGTGAAGAGCACCATTTTGAGAGTTGAATACTAAGTCATACCATGCTTTCATAGTATTCCAGTTCTCCATAGAACCTTGTTGATTAACATTCACTTGAAAAGGAATAGCTAATGTACCAGAGGTTATAGTTGGAGTAGTAACAAACTCTCTTGTAGAGTACTTGAATCTTTGTTGTTTAGTTACAACGTTAAACTCTGTTAAGTTAAGATCAATCTTAGTTGAGTTTTGTAGCAATAAAATTGGATCTCTACCTTGTGCTTGTAAGATAACAGGTAAAATAAATGTTATCTCAAAAAGGTTAGTATATACAACTTCATCAGGTAATGTACCTGGTCCCCCAGGTGAACCTACTCCTTGTAATTGGGTAAAATGAGGTAAGGGCATAATGTTTTTATTATTTTTTATATTATTATATATTATATAATTTTATTTCTCTAGTATATATTAAGTTAAAAAAATCATTTTTTTCAACTATTTTATTAAAAACAAATTTTTAGTAAATCTTCATCTTTAATTCTAATTTTAGATTAGGATTATCTTTTACTTTATTTAATTGATTTATTATTTTATCAAAGTCCATCAGCGATTGACCATGCATTGATTGAATCATAGAACCATTCTTTAATATGCTTAAATCATAAATTTGAATTTTAGCATCTAAATATGATTTCAAAAAATCTTTAACATAATTAAAATTATCTATAAATTCATCAGTTTGTGATGTGTTTATAATAACAGTCATAAGATATTTTAACTTACATTTATTTAGAATTCGCTTAACTATATCTCGATTATACCCAGATATTGAGTAACTAGGTGTTAAATCCCAAGTTAACTTCATATTTTTACATTCATAATTATCCAATAAATTAAGTAAACATTCGTGTATATCTTCTTTCCATTTATTAGCAATAACTTCTATTTTGGATCTTACATCATCTTGCATTTTATTAATATCTTCTTGTGCCTTACTTTCATTAAAAGGTTGGAATTTCATTAATCTACTCATTATCTTACAAATATTTTTACAAATCAGTTACTTTGAACAACTAGATTTCCATTTCTTATATATTAAAAACAAATACTTATTTTTTTATATAAAAATAAAAAGATATTTTAATGAGTAAAATATACTTGATTGGAGATACGCATATAGGATTGGGATATCCTAATAATGTTGATAAATGGTATAAAGTCCATAAAGAATACTTCGATAAATTTTTAATACCACTACTTAAAAAAGAAATCAAACCTGGAGACATAATTGTACATTTAGGAGACTTATTTGATAATAGAAATATTATTCCAATTAATCTTTTGAACTATGGTATGGATATAGTTGAGGAAATAGCTAAAATAGCTCCATTGCATATTATTATCGGTAATCATGATCTTTGGTCTAAAAGTGCTAGTGAAGTTAACTCAGTTAGACCTTTCAAATACATACCAAATGTTTCTGTTTATTATAAAACTTCTATTTTAGAGTATAATGGTCTAAAAATATTAATGATGCCTTATATAGAAACTAAGAAAGAACAAATTAGTTTAATTAAACAGTTTAACTATTGTGACTATTTATTTTGTCACTCTGATCTTAATGGTTGTAAGATGCACTTAACGTCAGTTGCTCATAAAAATACTGATAAAATTGATGTTGAAGACTTTTCTTCTTTTAAGAAAGTTTATTCTGGTCACATTCATATTGTACAAAGAAGTAAAAACTTTAATTTTGTTGGGTCTATTTTTCAAATGGATAGAAATGATTATGGTGATCAAAAGGGTATTTTTGTTTTAGACACTGATACCGGTGAAGAAACTTTTATTGAAAATAAAGTTTCTCCTGTATTTAAGAAGTTTAGAGTTACTAATGAAGATGATATTGAACAATTAGATAATCTAAAATTAACAAATGACTATATTGATTTATCTATATCAAATAGTTTATTGATCAGCAATAGAAAGTTAAGAAGAAAACTAGAGGTTATACTTGAAAGTAATAGTTTCTCCTCTATTGAGTACTTAGATGATATTGTCGAGAAAGTAGATGCAGAATCAGAAGTCGAATTAAAAGTAGATAGTGAGAGCATCGACATATCAATACAGTTAGACTATGCAGACTATATAAAAGAATATATCTTAAAGCAGAAATACGATAGTTCAAACTTCAAAGATGGTTTACTAGCTGAATATGATCAAGTTATAGATATTTACAATGAGGGGTATAGAAATAAGAAAAAAGAATAAGTTTAACTTATTCTTTTTTTTGTTTTATACACTGAAGTAAAGAAGTATTATAGTTCCTAATATACCACCATAAGAACCCATTCTAATGTCTGTCATACTAAATGGAGCACCTTTTCTTGCATAGTACAATTCTCTAGCAAAATTTACAACAAATGCATTAAATCCACCAATGAATATTTGAAACCAGTATGGGGTATCTGCTAAATCAGCATGTTCTCTTAAAAACCATACTGATGGTATAGTTAATACTAAAGATAGTAATAGATGTAGATAATATCTTTCTGTTATAAATTTTTGTGTGAATATTTCTTTAATATCTAAGATATATTCTTTTATGTGTTTAAACACAATCGGACAAATAGGACAAGTAATTTTCATATTTTAATTTATTTTTTATATCTAATTATAGATTTTTATTAATTTTATTTTTAGATCTCCAGTTCCTTTTATAACTCTGTGATAAACACCCATTGGTATAAAAACTTGACCTTCTATCTTTTTTGGTAGTTCATTATCAATTTGAATTAACCAATCTGTATCATCAATAGATTCAATTATTCTATCTTCTCTATCTCTATGCCAAACATAATCTCCAGAGTCAGTATCTTGACTAAACTTTCTAATGAAAGTATTTTCTGAGATTACTTGTTCATTAAATGGTAATTCCATACTATTTCTACTTCTACTTATATATTTTATTACCAGTAGCCTGGGTAAGTACGTCCGTTCCACAAATGTCCAAATTTGTTGATTCTGCACGCCCAGTAACCTGCTTTAGTTTTATCTTTTTTCATATTACAATTATGTCTTGCTGCAAATGCTTTCCTTGCTTTAGGATCACTTACTTTTGCAGTTAAACCACCATGAATATCACCAAATGCAATTTTCTTAACTTTACCAGTTTTAGGATTTTTAACATAAACATGATATTTCTTAGTACCCCCTCTCATAGGGTAGTTTAATTTTACTTCTCTGCCCTTATACTCTGCTTCATTTAATTCTTCAATTGTTTCCATTGGTAAATCAAGAGGAACTATTTGTCCCTCATATTCAGTAAATCTTCCTATATCAGTTGATTCATATAATTCAGTATCTAATTCTGATAATTCAATTTGATTATTATCAAATAATTGTCTTGCTTCTTTGATTAGATCAAAGTATTTATCTGAACCTGGTCTGAATACATTTTCAGTAATAGACATTTTATTATCTATATGATATTGTAAATCTTCTGATATGATACCATTAAATGATTCAAATAGTTTTATATATCTCATTTTAAGACTAATTTTTATTTATATATTAAATATGCGAAACCTACTTTTTAATATATACTGAAAACTTAATTTATTATGAAAAAGTGCACTAAATGCTTTGTTGATAAAGAAATCACTGAATTTAATAAGAACAGTAAAACAAAAGATGGTAGGAGAGAGATATGTAAGTCTTGTCAGAATGAGTATAATAAAAAATACTATAATAGTAATAAGGACTATTATAAAAAATATAAAATAAAGTGGAGTTCAAATAATATAGATTATATGAGAGATTATTATAATAGTAATAAAGAAAGAATAAAAATATATAATAAACAATACTATCAAAAAAATAGAGATTTTATATTGAATAATTGTACAAATTATTATTATATTAATAGAGAGAAAATCATCGAAAGAATTTCTAAATATTATCAAAATAATAGAACTTCCTTAAATGAGTATCAAAAAGATTATAAAAAAATTCAATATAAAAAATTTCCTTACTTATTCGCACATAGAAATATTCTAAAAAGACATCTAAGTTATGTCAATATTGTTAAATCGGATAGAACTACAAATCTACTAGGATATACTTCAATTGAATTAAAAGAGCATATAGAAAGTTTATTTATAGATGGTATGAGTTGGGAAAATTATGGTGAATGGCACATTGATCATAAAAAACCTTTATCAAAATTTGACAAGAGTGTTCACACATCTATAGTAAACTCACTTAATAATTTACAACCTTTGTGGGCCATAGATAATCTAAAAAAATCAAATAAATATGAGTAAAAATCTTTTTTTCTTTAATAAACAAGGTGATAGTCTAAACTTCAAATATGATGAAAATTTAGAAATATTTCAAGGCGATATACTTTTTGATGAAAACTCAACAGATACATTCAAAACTTATGCCTTATATACATTAGAGCAGGTTCCAAGCTTTACATTTTATTCACCTGGTGAATTAGGTACAAATAAATTCCAGTTATTTAATGAGTATGGTATTCATTTTTATGGTGCTACTACATCATTATTTAAGATTGATAGATTAGAGCCCGCTAATAATGATCCTAATTTTTATTCTAAATGGATATATGGTCATAATTTTGAATCTATATTTCCAGTTGGTACATTGATTAGATTTAATAATTCAATGTTAGAATTTACAAATATTAATCAAACTTATGTAGTTACTGCTACAAAAAAAGGAGCTATATTGATAATAAGTGGTGTTGATAATGCTACATTTGAATCTACTTATAGTCAGCAATATTTAGATAGTAATTTTTATTTAGATAAAACAATATCTGGTATAAATGCAGTTGGTGTTTATAATTATATCAATCCTGAATATGTAAATCAACTATCTGTTTGGAATGAACCTAACTTTTATGATAAGCTTTATAAAGGTAAAAAATTAAATGTAGTTCATTCAGATAATAATGATGGTATTTATACGGTAAAGGGACCAGAGGTTACTGATGTTTTGCATTATGAATATATTCTAAATGAAGCAAGTTTACCTGTTGATTCTAATTTAATTATTGAAGTTTTATTAGGTACTGATTTACCTAAATTATATGACGGTGGAATCAACATAAATGATTCAAATAAGATATATCTAATTGATTATATTAATTTTCCAAGAACATTAAGATCTGGGCAAGAGTTTAAGATTGTTGGATCATCATTTAATCAAAACTTTTTTACAGTTGCTGATATTTATAATTTTCAATCTAATACAAGTACAAAGTTTTATAATTTAGATGATCAGGTTTTATATAATGGTGTTTTATATCAGTGTATTCAATCTTATACACATAGCTATGCAGATGATTTGACAAGATTTATTACACCAGCTAATAGTCCTGAATATTGGTCACATCCTACTTATATTGGTGTTAATGAAGTAACTACAGAAGAATCTCTACTATTTGCTCAAATATATTTAACAAAAGATAGATATTATTATGAATATGGATTTACTCAATCATCAGAAGTAACATTAGCTTCTGCTGCTGAGAAATATGCATCTGATTTAGATGTTTTTGATATTGATTTATATTATCAAAATGGTTATTTGAAAGCAGACCCTAAATTTCCAAGTAAGTATGTTACTGTTAACTTCTACCATACAGATGTTGATGTCAATTATTCGATTGGTGTATCGATAAAAACATTTGAGCGACTAATTGAAGTTGATGAGCAGTTGATAAAAGAGTTTAATTATGATTATTCCGAGAATTATAAATTTAGTATAGTCTTCACTGATTTAGATGAATATGGACTAAAGGTTATCATAAATAAAATGATCTATGATGAACAAATAGCTTGGGTTTATAACGGTGTTAATGTTGATATGTTAAGAACAGTTGATAGAACTTTAAGAAATTGGTTAACAAGAAACTATCTAACTCTTTATAGATTAGGCATTGATATTGAATTAGATTATACTTATGTTACTGGTGGTCCTGCTACTTCATTATTTGTTAATTCTATTATAATAAAAACAGAATATCCTAATGTACCTATTGTTATAAATGATGTATTAGTTGGTACGACTGCAAATTACTTTATTGAACATTCAAGAGTTATTTTTGATGATTTAGGACCATCTCTTAATATATCTATTAATGGTGAAGATTATTTTATACAGAGCGTTGCATCAACATTCTCAACTGCTACTTATTCGATAGCTGATGTTCCTGCTACTCTACAATCTTGGGTTGATTTATATGCTACTAATTTACTTGAGTATGGATATATTATAGAAAATATAAATAATGTTCTTAAAATAAGCTTAAAACAAGTAGATAATAATTTTAGTTATAAAATTACTACTGGTAGATTAAACTTACCACAATTAAGTGATTTTAGAATAATCGATAAGATTAAAGGTAATTTTGGTTGTTTAGTAGCTTCTAATGAAGTTATACTTTCAGCAACATCATCTTTTTCGTTTGAGAACGAAGGATTTGCAACAGGTATGGTATTTTCTCTAAATAATACTGAGTGGCCTTTAATGAACGTTGAGTATAATATTGAATTCTTAGATCCTAATGTTCTTAATTTAAGTTATCAAGGTCCTTTTTGGGATGTTAATAATTTTATTTGTGATAAATCACCATTTGTTACTATTGCATTTAATTTAGGATTTGGTCAAACTGGTTGTGGTCCAATAGGTACAACTGGTACATCGGGTCAATTTGATGCTTATGGATTTAGTGCATCTCAATTTAATATAAATTTCTATCCTAATTCTTATAATATTTACGATTATGATATTATAGCTAATGCTGTTGATATTAAATATTTGCAATATTCTAACTCAATATATGTTTTAGGTGATGATTTAGCTGTTTATGATTCCTATACTATGAATTATATAACTTTGATCGAATTATCAGGTAATATTGATCCTATTAAGATAGAATTCAACCCTATAAACTGCTATTTGTATTGTTTATCTAAAAATAAAGTTTGGGTTGTAGATCCTGCTATTAACTTATTAATTGCATCTTTTAATTTATCAGATGATGCATTTGATTTACAAATTTGTCCAATCAATGGAGATGTTTATATTTCTTATATAAATGCTTTTTATGTTGATATTTATTTATATAACTCTTATAATACTTATGATTATAGAGTTTCAAATATCTATGGTAATACTGGTAGATTTGCTTATAATGACTTTGAGAATAGTATGTATGTTACTACTGATGCTGATTATGTAATTAAGATTAATTGTAATACAAGACAAGAAACAGATGTATATAATGTGGTTGGTTTACTACCGACTATTGTTTATGAGCCAGCTCAAGAATCTATATATGTTTATGGTTCATCAAATCTTTATAGAATAAATGATGGTATTTTATCTGCTACTACTTTTACATCTCAGTCATTTAATGATATTATTTATAATCCTTTAACAAGTGAAATGAATATATCAGATTCTTCTAATCAGTTTATAAGATTTTCTATTGATGATCAAGTATTAAACCAAACAGGTATATCTCATTATGGATTTATAGCTTTAAGTCCGTATGATGGTGGTATTTATATATCAGCACAAAATACTAATTCAATTATTACAGTAGATTCATATAGTGGTGAATTAGTTTATTTACATAGCTTAATGGCACCAACAACAAAAATTATTTATAATCCTGATAAGAAAACCATTTTAGCTATACAACCATCTACTAATAAAATTGTTGAGATTGAAGTAACAATAAATAATCAACTTGTAGAAAATCAAATAAGTTCTACTCTTATTGATGATGGTTTATATGGTTCACTAGATACTAACTTTGTTAACTATGATGATATTTGGT
>ERZ795062.1030-NODE-1030-length-20833-cov-7.616517_pt1 | contig 20833 bp, 19 predicted proteins | sample MGYA00375146_ERZ795062 | MGnify/ENA primary metagenome ERZ795062 (study PRJEB30191, sample SAMN05720281) | activated sludge metagenome | isolation source: Anaerobic digester | place: USA | collected 2015-07-16 ... | reverse complement strand
GCAGTGCAACGTACACTGAACCCATGCGCAAGCTGAAGTCACCTTCCCGCCGCCACGTCGAGGCCGAGCTTGCCGCGCTCCGGGCGCTGCCGCAGGTGCTCAATGTGGCTGCGCTCGAGCGTGGTGAGGCGCTGTTGACCGGTTATCACGGCGACTTGTCGACCGACGAAACGCTGTATGTGCTGCGTCTGTGCGCCTCCGGTTGCCAGGCAGCAGGACGCTGGCTCGAAGGCCTCCAGTTTGCCAGGCGCGGGCTCGATCTGGCGATTCGCGAACATAAAGCACGCGACAAGATTCCGCTGCTGGCCATTAGCGGCAATATCCACCTATTCCTGCAGAATTTCCACCTTGCCATTCGCGCCATGCGCGAAGCAATCACCATCGCCGAGCAGGAGCACCTGCCGGACGAGCAGGCCAAATTGCTGCAGAGCCTGGGACCGATGTACGCTCAGCTGGAGCAGCATGACACCGCGCTGTCGCTGTTCGAACGGGCCTGTGCGATCGCCACCACCAAACCGCTCGCTGCGGTTCGTACGGCGGCGCTCAACAACATGGCACGCGAGTATTGCGCGCTGGGGCGTCTGGACGAAGCTGCCGGCAAAATCGACGAGGCGATGACCATCGCGCAATCGCCCGTGTTGCGTGAATGGCTGCCCAACCTGCTGCATACGCGTGCCGAAGTTGCTGCCCGCCAGGGCCGATTGGCGGATGCAGTGGTTGACGCCGATGCGGCCGCCGTGCAGTTGCGCAGCCGCCGCAACGTTCATTCCTTGCTGCGGGTATTGATCGATAACGCGCGCTGGCTGGTCGCGCTTGGTCGTCATGATGACGCTCGTGCCCGGCTGGATGAAGCTGCCATGCTGCCCGCCGATCCATCGCTGCACGCGATGCGTGAAGACGCCGCGCTGGCCCGCGTCCAGCTCGAACGCGATGCTGGCGATGTTGATGGCACGATGGATGCCGTTACCGACTTTCTCGCTGCCCGGGCCGACGCACATCGGGTGCATCTGGCAAGCCAGCGTATCGCCGTACAGTTTGTCGAAGAAGTGGAACGCACCGAGGCGCGCGGGCGTCGCGAGTCGGCAGCGGTCAACGAACTGACTTTGCGTCTGATCGAAACTCAGGCCGAGGCGCAGAAAATGGCGCGTCAGGTGGCGCGTGACCCGCTGACAGGAGCGCTCAATCGCGTCGCCTTCGAGGCGGCGATGAGCAAGCTGGCCGGCGGTCCGCAGCAACCGGTGGCGTTGATCATGATCGATGTTGACGACTTCCGCTCCATCAACGCCGAGCGCGGTCACCTCGCGGGCGATGCGGTACTGGAAGGTGTTGTCGAACGACTGCGGCAGGCGCTGCGGGTCAACGACCTGATGGGACGCGCCGGCGACGACGAGTTTCTGGTGCTGTGTCCCGGCGTAGGCCCGCGCATCGCAGCGGCGATTGCGGCGCGGGTGCTGACAAAGGTCGCGGAGAATCCGGTGGTGCATGACGGCAAGGCGATCGCAGTGACCGTCAGCGTCGGTGTGGCCTGCGCGCATAGCAAGGCACTAGCGACGCTGCCCTATTTGTTGAAGCGGGTTGATGCGGCGATAAGACGGGCCAAGCAGGCTGGCAAGAACCGCGCTGTGACCGTTCGCGTCAACGACTGACCCACCTGGTGCCAGCCACGACGGTGGTTGATTTCGCTACGTGTAGCATGCGCCTTCGCATCCACTGTATCTGCGATTGCCGCGACTGCGTCAATGGCTGCTGACTCGCGCTGACCATCATGCCTGCCCCAAACCTGCGACCACTGGTGGTGGATCTCGACGGCACACTCTGCCGCACCGACACCCTGTGGGAGACATTTTTCGCTGCGTGGCGGCGGTACTGGTGGCTGCCGCTGGCGGTGCCGCTCTGGCTGCTGCGTGGTCGCAGTGCGTTCAAGCGCCGGCTCGCATCCGTCGCGTTGCCGGATATTGCGAGCCTGCCCTGGAATTCTGCGGTCACTGTCGCCCTCCGCGACGCGCGTGCTGCAGGGCGCACCATAGTGTTGGCCACGGCTGCTGATGACCTCGTGGCGCAAGCTTGTGCAGCGGAGCTCGACCTGTTTGACCGGGTGATTGCGTCCGACGGCATACGCAATCTGAAGGCGCACACCAAAGCGGAACAACTGGTGGCACTGTTTGGCGAACAGGGCTTTGACTACATCGGTGATTCCCGCGCTGACCTCGCCGTGTGGCCACACGCAGCGCAGCGCTTCACGGTGTCATCGCTGCTGCCGGCGGGCGGGCAGCGGTTGCCGGGTACACCCGCCGCAGGCGGTGTCGGTCGCTGGCTGAAATTGCTGCGCGTGCGGCATTGGGTCAAGAATGTGCTGGTCTTCGTGGCACCGCTTGCCGCTCATCAGTGGGCGGTGGCGGCGTCCTGGCACGCTACTTTGCTGACATTCGCCGCCTTCTGTGCTGTGTGTTCATCCATCTACGTGGTGAACGACCTGTTCGATCTCACATCCGACCGGGCGCACCCTAGCAAGCGGCGACGGCCATTGGCGGCAGGGGATCTGCAACTGGCGCCGGCAGCGTTAGTGTCCGGGGCGCTGCTCGCTGGTGGTCTTGTGCTGGCCTGGCTCGCCGGATGGGCCGCCGTCGCGGTGATCGGTGCCTATGTGCTGGTGAACGCGGGCTATACCAGCTGGCTCAAGCGGCTGCCGGTGTACGACGTGTTCTGTCTGGCTGGCCTCTACACGTTGCGCATTGTTGCCGGTGCGGTGGCAGTTGGCGTGCCGCTTTCGGCGTGGCTTGCCGCGTTTTCCGTATTCGCGTTTCTGAGTCTGGCACTGTTGAAGCGGGCAGCCGACATTGATCGTCTGGCGCCTGACCAGGCGCTGCCCGGCCGTGGCTACACGGGGCGAGACGCAGCCTTCGTCAACGGTTTTGGTGTCGGGTCAGCGATTGCCGCCTGTCTGGTGCTCGCGCTTTACGTGGCGAGTGACCAGGTCAGCACGCTATACGGCGATCCGCTGTGGCTATGGGGCATGGTGGCGGTAGTGCTGCTGTGGCTGGCCCGGATGTGGCGTCTGGCGATGGCGGGCCTGATGGACGATGACCCGGTATTGTTCGCCACCCGTGACGCGGTCTCATGGGGGTGCGCACTGGCAACCGGGGTCTGTGTTGTGCTGGCGGTTTAGCCAGCTGCGGTGATTTGCAAGCCGACGCGACAACTGCCGTTGTGAGGTCACAACGGCTGCAAGGCTGGTGAGCTTCTAGTGCACGGTGCGCGCAGCGAAAAAGCCGTTGCGATCAATGCTGCGCACCCAAAGCGTCAATTCCCGGTCACCGCGCATGACTTTCAGCGGGACGCGGACGCCTGCTTCGCCGCGCGCCCACACTGCGCGATAGAACTCAGCCAGCGTTTTGACGGCGGTGGGCCCGACGGCAGCAATGATGTCACCGCGCTCCAGCCCGGCCCTGTCACCGGGGCCATCCGGAGAGAGGCGACCGACGTTGACACCATCTTCATCCTCGAACGTCGTGATGCCCAGCCACGGCCGCTGCGCACCCTTGCGCTGGCCGGTTTCAATCAGCTCATCGAGGATCGGTTTCAGGATATCGACGGGTACGAACATGTTGCCGGGTATGCCTTTGCCCTTGCCGTCGGCATCACGAACAAACAGCGAGCCGACGCCTACCAGCTTGCCCGAAGGCTCGATCAGCGCCGCGCCGCCCCAGTCGGCAATCGGCGGAAAAGTGAAGATCGCACTGTCGAGCAGATATTCCCAGCCGCCGGTGAATTCGCGGCGGGAGGTAACAAAGGCCGGAGCAATGTTGCCGCGCGCACCAGCAGCGAGCACGGCATCCTTCTCCTTGAGTGCCCTGGCGTCGCCCAGCACGAACGGTTCGCCCTGTGCTGGTGCCAGCAGACGCACGAGGCCTAGCCCGGTCTCCTGGTCGAAACCCGCCACTTTGCCGGGAAGCCTGCGGCCCTTGTGGTCGGTGATTTCCACTTCATCGGCCTCCATGATGAGGTAGCCGATGGTGAGCACGAGACGCGGCGACAGCAGCACACCGTTGCCTTCACGCTCGGCACCCAGCGTGGCATTGCTCCGGGCCGACGGCGCCGCCAGCGTCCGCAGCTTCACTACGCCCGAGATCGCCTTCTCGATAACCTCCGCGCTCATTTTGTCGGAGAACTTTTCACCCGTCGTTATGTCCTGGGCGAGCGTGGCAGACGCCGCAACAATCATCGCCAGCGTGGCAAAACCCGTGAACAAAGTGATCAATTGGCGCATCGTCTCGCTCCTTGCTGCATCGGTGAACGACAAACCCTGGCCGTAGCCATAGCGTTGCTTTTCGGGGCAGAAACACTGCAGCACGGCTTGCCTGCCTAAAATACTCGCATGAATCAGGCCAACACCGCAACCGAAGTTTCTTCGTCGGTCGCCGAAAGCACACAAACGCCCGTAGCGGCAACGCGGCAACCGCGCAAACTGCCGTTCTCGCTTTCGCGCGAAGGCAAACGCCTGCGCAACATCGTGGGCGCTGCGGTCACCGACTTCGGCATGATCAGCGAGGGTGACCGCATCATGGTTTGCCTCTCGGGCGGCAAGGACAGCTACACACTGCTCGACCTGTTGCTCGCGCTGCAAGTGGTGGCGCCCGTGAACTTTGAACTGATCGCTGTCAACCTCGATCAGAAGCAGCCGGACTTCCCCGAGCACATCCTCCCGCAGTATCTCGAACAGCTCGGCGTCAATTTCAAGATTGTTGAATCGGATACGTACTCCATCGTCACACGAGTGCTCGAGGAAGGCAAGACCATGTGCTCGCTGTGTTCGCGGCTGCGCCGCGGCATTCTCTATCGCACCGCGAAGGAGTTGGGCTGCACCAAGATCGCGCTCGGACACCACCGCGAAGACATCCTCGAAACCTTCTTCCTGAACATGTTCTACGGCGGCAAGCTCAAGGCAATGCCGCCCAAGCTGGTCTCCGACAACGGCGAGCACATTGTCATCCGACCGCTCGCCTATGTGCGTGAGAAAGACATCGTGAAGTACGCCAAAGAGCGTGAATTCCCGATCATCCCCTGCAACCTGTGCGGCTCACAGCCCAATCTGCAGCGCGCCGTGGTCGGCCGCATGATCGAGGACTGGGACAAGAAATTCCCCGGCCGCGTCGAAACCATGTTCCGCAGTTTGCAGAATGTGGTGCCGTCGCATCTGGCGGATTCGAAGCTGTTTGATTTTCAGAGCCTTTCTTCCGTTCGTGGTGAGCCCGTCGAACCACAAAGTCTGGCCCGGTTCGACGGCGGCGACACCGCGTTCGATGTTGATCCCGAAATTGAATCGGCGATGCAGCGTGACGCGGTGCAGGCGCAGACCGACAAGCCCGTGTTCGCCGCGGTCTCGGCGCAATGAGCGCATCAACCGCGAATCTGACAGACGTCCGCATCGTCAAGGGCGCCTGCCCGCACGACTGCCCGGACACTTGCGCTCTGGAATATCACGTTTCCGATGGCAAGCTGGTCGACGTCAAGGGTTCGTCGACGCACAGCGTCACGGCCGGCGTGTTGTGCACCAAGGTCGCGAAGTACCCGCTGCGTACCTATCACCCGACCCGAGTCAAAACACCGCTCAAGCGCGTTGGTGCCAAGGGTGAAGGCAAGTTCGCACCGATCTCGTGGGACGAGGCACTCGCGACCATAGCGGACAAGTTCAGGTCAATCATCACGGACCACGGGGCCGAGGCGATCCTGCCGTACAGCTACGCCGGCAACATGGGCATGCTGCAGTACGGTTCGATGGATCGCCGCTTCTTCCACGTCCTCGGCGCTTCGCAGCTCGACCGCACCATCTGTGCGAGCGCCGGCGCGGCCGGCCTCACGGTGACGCTGGGCTCGCGCCTGGGAACCGATATTGAGGCCTTTGCACACAGCGAGCTGATCATCCTGTGGGGCACCAACCCGATCACGTCGAACCTGCATCTGTGGAGCCGCTGTCAGGAGGCCAAGCGACGCGGCGCCCGGCTGATTGCGATTGATCCCTATCGCTCACTGTCGGCCGAGAAGTGCCATCAGTGGTTGCCAATCAAGCCCGGCACCGATGCGGCGCTGGCACTTGCGATGATGCATGTGCTGATCCGCGACGACCTTCTCGACCACGAATACATCGCGCGCCACACCCTCGGCTTTGAGCCGCTGAAAGAGCGCGTCGCCGACTGGACGCCAGAGCGTGCCAGCGCTGTTTGCGGTATTCCGGCGGCAGACATCGAAGCGCTCGCTGCAGCCTATGGGGCCACGAAGAAGGCCGCCATCCGGCTCAACTACGGCATGCAGCGTCACGGTGGCGGTGGCATGGCGACGCGCACGATCGCCTGCCTGCCGGCGTTGACAGGCGCGTGGCGCGAGGCAAGCGGCGGCCTGCAGCTCTCCACATCGGGCGCTTACCCGATGAATCTGGGCTATCTTGAGCGACCTGATCTGATGCCAAAGCACGGCGGTAAGCCGCCGCGCATGGTGAACATGAATGCGCTCGGCGATGCGCTGACCGTTACCAACGATCCCCCGGTCAAATCGCTGTTTGTCTACAACTCCAATCCCGGGGCGGTTGCGCCCGATGGCAACGTGGTGCTGCGCGGCCTCGCCCGCGAGGATTTGTTCACTGTCGTGCACGACGTGTTCATCACCGATACCGCCCGCTTCGCCGACATTGTGCTGCCGGCGACGACCTCGCCCGAGCACGACGACATCAACCGCAGCTACGGTCACTACGATCTCGTCATCAACCGGCGTGCGATTGCTCCGGTCGGCGAAAGTCTGCCCAACACCGAGCTGTTCCGTCGTCTCGCGCGGACAATGGGTCTCACCGATCCCTGCTTTGGCGAGGACGACGAGTCTCTGATCCGCCATGCCTTCGACTGGAATCATCCTTCGCTCGCCGGCCAGTCCTTCGACGCACTGGAACGCGACGGTTTCCTGCGTCTGAACTACCCGAAAAAGGACGGTTTCATCACCCCGTTTGCCGATGGCGGCTTTGGTACGTTGTCTGGCAAGTGCGAGTTCTATTCGGAAACCTTGGCCAGTCGCGGCCTTGACCCGCTGCCAAACTACGTGCCACCGCACGAAGGTGACGCGAGCGACGTGGCGAAGGAGTTCCCACTGGCACTGAACACGCCGCCGCTGCGCAACGCCATGAACAGCACCTTCGGCAACATTGACGAATTGATGGCCGGCTATGGCGCGCCGACGTTGCAACTGCACCCTGCCGACGCGCAAGCCCGCGATCTCACCGACAGCCAGCGTGTACGCGTGTGGAACCGCCGCGGCAGCATGCAGCTCACCATGCGGCTGAGCGAAAACACTCGGCCGGGCGTCGCCACCATTCTCTGGGGGCACTGGCGCAATCATCCCGGCGCCGATGGTTTCGTCAACGATCTCACCAGCCAGGCGCTGGCCGACATGGGCGGCGGCGCCACGTTCTACGATTGCCGGGTTGAAGTGGCTGCGCTATAAGGCTGCTTTCCGCTCCCGACCTCTTCACGAGCTTGCGCCATGCCCTATGCCCTTGGTGTAGTTGATCTGCTTATCGTCGTTTTCTTCGCCACGCACGTGCTGCGCACCGGGCGTCCCTGGTACTGGATCATGATCATGACGATGGCGCCGTTTCTCGGCAGCCTGATTTACTTCATCAGCGAGTACCTGCCGGAGATGCGCTATTCACGCGGTGGTCGCAAAGTGTTGCGCGCAGTGGAGGCCGCGGTCGACCCCAACCGGGCGATGCGCGAGGCGGAAACCGAATTCGAGCGCTCGCCGACGGCTGCTAACCGCGCTGCGCTGGCGGCTGCACTGTCCGCAGCCGGTCGCTACGACGAAGCCATCGAGCATTACGACGAGTGCGCCAGTGGCAGTTATGCAAAGGACGTGCATTTCGTGCGCAGCCTTGCTGCCACCAATCTGCTTGCAGAGCGCTGGTCCGCTGCGCGAGCCAGCTACGAGCGCCTCTTCGCCCTCGGCAAGGATGCGCGGCAGCCGGACGACGATCTTGGCTACGCCTTTGCGCTTGCGCGTCTGGGCGATGGCAGTGCCGATGCGGCCTTCCAGCACGCCGTCACCACCGCCAATGGCCCGGTGGCCCGTTGCCGCTATGCGCAGTATCTGGACGAATCGGGCCGTCGCCGTGAAGCGCGCGAACTCTACGAGCAGGTGGTCAAGGAAGGCCGCCTCGCGCCTGCCCACACACGGGATTTGCACAAGGCCTGGTACAGGCTGGCCGCCGATGCCTTGAAGACGCCGTAAGGATCGTGGCCGGTCCCGCTACCAACGGCGTCAAAGCAGGATTTCTGTCATGGAAAAAATAGTCAAGACCGACGCCGAGTGGCGTGCACAGCTCACCCCGGAGCAATACCGAATCACGCGCAAACATGGTACCGAGCCCGCGTTTTGCGGCGGCTTCTGGGACCACGACAAGACCGGCGTCTATCACTGTGTCTGCTGTGACTTGCCGCTGTTCGCCAGCGACAGCAAATTCGATTCTGGCACGGGCTGGCCCAGCTACTTTCGTCCGACGGTCGCCGATCATGTCACGATGCACGAGGACAACAGCTTCGGCATGCGGCGAACAGAAGTGCTCTGCGCCCGCTGCGATGCCCATCTGGGCCACGTGTTCCCCGACGGGCCGAAGCCGACCGGGTTGCGCTACTGCATCAACTCCGAGGCATTGCAGTTTGTAGAAACGGCGCCGGCCTGAAGGTTGGCGGCACAGCGGCATTCAATCCGATGAGCAGTCAGGCGGCAAGGCCAAAACGAATGCGACCATCGTCACCGACGTTACGCGTGAGCCGCCCGATGCACCAGCCGTGATTTACGTGCGCTACCGCTTCGGCGATGGCGAAGAAGAGCTGGTGATTGTCGAGCTTGCGGCGGAACAGCGTGGGGATCAGATCTGCTGCGGTTTTTGGACTTTCGGCGACGGCGCCGTAGAGCTCGTTCATGCGGTCTTCGTGGTGCGTCTCGAGCGCTTGCACGCGTGTCGCGATGCCACTAAACGGCAGGCCATGCGACGGCAGCACCAGGGTGTCGGCTTCGCAATACTTGAATGCCTGCAACGAACTCACGTAGTCAGTCACCGGGTCAGCAAGTGGCGTCACCGGCCACACATTGATGTTGGTGGAAATCTTCGGCAGCAGCATGTCGCCACTGATCAATACCTTCAACTCTTCGCAGTAGAAGCTCAGGTGCTCCGTGGTGTGACCGTAACCACCGATCGCTGACCAGAACTTGCCACCCATTTCCACCGTATCGCCCGGCATGATGCGGTTGCAGCATGGCGGGCGCGTGGGCACGCCAAAGCTGTAGGTGTTGCCGCGATTGGCCGTGACATCAATCTGTTCTTCGGTCAGGCCGTGCGCCCGGAAAAACGCCGCCAGATTGCTGCGCTGATAGGCGCCACTACCCTCAGCCACGCTGTGCGCAGCGAGCAGTTCAGTCAGACTCATTTCCACAATGATCGCGCCCTGCGAGGTGGCGAAGTGCTCAGCCAGCCATTGCGCGTTGCCCAGGTGATCCGGGTGATAGTGGGTCACGACAATGCGCTTGAGCGGCTTGCCGCCCATCGTCTGCGCAAAGTGCTGTTGCCACAGCGCCCGCGTTGCATCGACGCCGAAGCCGGTATCGACCACTGTCCAGCCATCGCGCGGGTCGTCCGCACTCGCGGGTTCCTCGATCAGCCAGAGATTGATATGGTCGAGCGCGAATGGCAGCGGCATGCGGATCCATTTGATGCCGGGTGCGATGTCGATGAACTCGCCGGGTGCGGGCGGCGCAGCGTGCGGGAAGGAGAGTGCAGCAGTCATGCAGCCGATAGTAGCCGAATCGGTCGTCGGTTGACGTTAACGTCAACTTATCACGACACGATCAGGTGCGTTGCCATAAACTCCATGCATGCCAGAACCCATTGCTACTGCGCCCGGCGCACCGGCGACCGCTCGTCGCGAAACCTTCACCATTACCGAGCTCGCTGATGAGTTTGCGCTTACCACGCGCGCCATCCGCTTCTACGAAGACCAGGGTCTGCTCGCGCCGGAGCGGCGCGGCACGCGGCGCCTGTACACGCCGCGCGAGCGGGTGCGGCTGAAGCTGATCCTGCGCGGCAAACGGCTTGGCATGAGTCTGGCCGAGATCGCCGAAATCCTTGATCTTTACAAGGCGGACAACAGTGAGCGCTCGCAGCTCGAGAAATTCCTCGAAGTGCTGGCGCGACGTCGCGACATGCTGGAGCAGCAGCGCGAGGACATTGATGTCGTGCTCGCGGAAATTTCCGCGATTGAGAGGGACTGCCGCAAACGGTTGAAAGCGGCTCAATAAGCCAACCGTGTTCGGGCTGCGCAGACGCGGTCGACGACGACAGAATTTGAAGTTACGTTGACGTAAACGTCAACGTGTCGTCTAGAATGCTGACATGCTGACTGCGCAAAAAACAACCGATATCCTCAACATCCTGCAGGCGCAGGGCGCAATGCGGCTGATCGGTGCGCGCGTGACGGAGGTTGACGAAGGCGTGGTCGAGATGGAAGTTGACTTCAAGCCGGAGCTTTCGCAGCAGCACGGCTACTTCCATGCCGGCATCATCGCGACGCTGGTCGATACCGCCGGTGGCTGCGCAGGAGCCACCATGATGCCGCCCGGCAGCGGTGTGCTGACGGTGGAATACAAGCTCAACACGATGGCGCCCGGGGACGGCGAAAAACTGCGTGCCCGCGCCGAGGTCATGAAGTCAGGCCGTACGCTGACCATCACTCAGGGCAAGGTGTGGGTGATGAAAGACGGGAAGGAGACGCTCTGCGCCATGATGCAGCAGACGCTGATCGCACTGCCACAGAAATAGCACTCTGTAGGAGCGGTTTTGCCGCGACCTGCTTCGCCGCCGCGTTCGAATGCGGTCGCGGCAGAGCCGCTCCTACAGGAGGCCACCATGCAGTTCCCGCAACTCAAGTTCGACCTGGGCGAAGATATTGACATGCTGCGCGACAGCGTGCATGCGTTCGCGCAGGACGAGATCGCGCCACGTGCGGCCGAGATCGACCGCGACAATCTGTTCCCGATGGATCTATGGAAAAAGATGGGCGATCTGGGGATTCTCGGCATCACCGTGCCCGAGGAGTACGGCGGTACCGGGCTCGGCTATCTCGCGCATGTGGTGGCGATGGAGGAGATCAGCCGTGCCAGCGGTGCAGTGGGTCTGTCCTATGGCGCACATTCCAACCTGTGCGTCAACCAGTTGAAGCTCAATGGCAGTGACGCGCAGAAGAAGAAGTATTTGCCGAAACTGATTTCTGGCGAGCATGTGGGTGCGCTCGCGATGAGCGAGCCGGGGTCGGGGTCGGACGTGGTCAGCATGAAGTTGCGTGCAGACTTCAAGGGCGACCACTACGTGTTGAACGGCAACAAGATGTGGATCACCAATGGGCCCGACGCCGACACGCTGGTGGTCTACGCCAAGACCGATCCCGGCCTGGGCCCGCGCGGCATCACCGCGTTCATCATCGAGAAAGGCTTCAAGGGCTTTTCGACGGCGCAAAAGCTCGACAAGCTGGGCATGCGCGGCAGCAACACTTGCGAGCTGGTGTTTCAGGACTGCATTGTTCCTGCCGAAAACGTTCTCAAGGAAGTTGGCAAGGGTGTCAATGTGCTCATGAGCGGCCTTGACTACGAGCGCGCGGTGCTTGCCGGCGGTTCGGTCGGGCTTATGGCGGCGGCACTCGATGTAGTGATCCCGTACGTGCATGAGCGCAAGCAGTTCAACCAGTCAATCGGCGAATTCCAGCTCATGCAGGGCAAGCTGGCGGACATGTATTCGACGTATTCAATGTGCCGTGCCTACCTGTACGCCGTCGCGCAAGCCTGCGACCGGCAGGAGGTCACCCGCAAGGACGCGGCAGGCGTGATCCTGCAGTGCGCCGAAAAGGCCACCTGGATGGCAGGAGAGGCCATTCAGGCGCTCGGCGGCAACGGCTACATCAACGAATACCCGACCGGGCGCATCTGGCGCGACGCCAAGCTTTACGAGATCGGCGCGGGCACCAGCGAGATCCGGCGCATGTTGATCGGGCGCGAACTGTATAACGAGACTAAATAGCTCGCTTCGCGAGCAGGACGAGAGCGCTACGCGCAGGACGAAGGACGAATGATGTCGCGCTTCGCGCTAAGACGCAAAGCTTCACCGACCAGCCTGCTCGATCAATGCTTTCTGCCCTGCCCCAATGTGACGTTCGCACGCAATAATGTCGGAATGAAATTCTCAGTTTGCAAACCTTTGCGTCCTAGCCCGCAACGCGGGCGTCGTCCTTCGTCCTTCGTCCTTCGGGGGCAGCCCGATATGTCCTTCGTCCTGCGGGCGCAGCCCGCATGAGCGCTTCGCTCCAACAACTGTTCGCCAACAACCGCGCCTGGGTGGATGGGGTGTTGCGCGACGATCCGCAGTTCTTCGAGCGGCTCAAGCACCAGCAGGCGCCGGAATACCTCTGGATTGGCTGCTCGGACTCGCGAGTTCCCGCCAACCAGATCATCGGCCTGCCACCGGGTGATGTGTTTGTGCATCGTAACGTGGCGAACGTCGTTGCGCACAGCGACTTGAACTGCCTGTCGGTGCTGCACTTCGCGGTCGAAATTCTCAAAGTCAAGCATGTGTTGCTGGTCGGGCACTACGGTTGCGGCGGTATCGCGGCGGCCTACGACAATCTGCGCCTCGGCGTGGTGGATAACTGGCTGCAACATGTGCGCGATACGGTTGAAGCGCATCGCGCCAGCCTGCATGCCATTGAAGACCGCGACGCCAAGCTGCGTCGTTTGTGCGAGCTGCACGTGGCCGAGCAAGTCGTACACGTTGCGCGTACCACGGTCGTGCAGGACGCGTGGGCACGCGGACAGACGCTGACCATTCACGGTTGTGTTTACGGCATCGAGGACGGACTGCTGCGCACACTGGATATTGATCTCTCCGGTCCAAATGATGTTGATGCAGTGTCCGCCCGCGCGTTGAATGCCATCGAGTCACGAGCTGGCGAGGCGATTGCGCCGCATCCGGCGGTGCCAACGCCATGACCCGCAACCACTGGATGTTGTTCGGTTTCTTTATCGCCATCATTGGCATGGGCGTGTACGCGGTCGCGCCGCTCGCAGGTCGCCTGCTTGTGTGGCTCGGTGCCGTGCTGGCATGGCTGGGCATTGCGCTCGCCATTGAGCGCAAGCCGTGGCCCCCGGCCGGTCGTACGCTCCTGCAGGCCATCGTCGGTGCTGCCGCAGTGGCTATTGCCATGAGTGCCACGCGCTTTTCACTCGCGGGCGTTGGCCTTGCCACCGTGCTCGGCGCCGTGATCGGCGCGTTTGCCTCGCGCTGGACCCGCTTTTTCGTCAAGCCATGAACACAACCCTGTAGGAGCGGCTTTGCCGCGACCAGCGCCGGCCGGTACCAGGCAGGTCGCGGCCCCGCCGCCCCCATATCTCAACCATCAGGAGCAACCATCATGTCCGACCCCATCGTCATCGTCAGCGCTGCCCGTACCCCCATGGGTGGCATGTTGGGCGACTTTGCGGCCCTTTCTGCCAGCGATCTCGGCGCAGTGGCCGTGAAGGCTGCGGTTGAGCGGGCAGGGCTCAAGCCGGAGCAGATCGAGGAAGTGATTCTGGGCAACTGTTTGATGGCTGGGCAAGGGCAGGCGCCGGCGCGGCAGGCAACGCTGAAGGCGGGCTTGCCGAAAGAAGTCGGCGCACTGACACTGACCAAGATGTGCGGCTCCGGCATGAAGGCGGTGATGCTGGCGCATGACGCCATCGTGGCCGGTTCGCGCGAGGTAGTGCTGGCCGGGGGCATGGAGTCGATGACCAACGCGCCCTACCTGCTCGCCAAGGGCCGTCAGGGTTACCGCTACGGCCACGCCACGGTGTATGACCACATGGCGCAGGACGGGCTGGAAGATGCCTACGAGCGCGGCAAGGCAATGGGCGTGTTCGCCGAGAGCTGTGCCGCGAAATACGGCTTCACCCGCGAGCAGCAGGACGCTTACGCCATCGACTCGCTGAAGCGGGCGCAGACCGCCATTGCTGACGGGTCGTTCAAGTGGGAAGTGGCACCGGTCACGGTGAAAGGGAAGGCCGGCGATACCGAGATCGCCAACGACGAGCAGCCGCCCAAGGCAAAGCTGGACAAAATCCCGACGCTGAAGCCGGCCTTCATCAAGGACGGCACCATCACTGCGGCCAACGCTTCGAGCATCTCCGACGGTGCCGCCGCGCTGGTGCTGATGAAGGCGTCAAAGGCCGCAGCGCTGGGCCTGAAGCCGCTGGCGCGCATCGTGGCGCACGCAGAGCACGCGCAGGAGCCGGCATGGTTCGCCACCGCCCCCGCCGGTGCGATGAAGAAAGTGTTCGCCAAGGCGGGCTGGACACCCGCCGAGGTTGATCTGTACGAAATCAACGAAGCGTTCGCCAACGTGACGATGGCCGCGATGAAGGAATTTGATCTGCCACGCGAGAAGGTGAATATTCACGGCGGCGCCTGCGCGCTCGGCCACCCGATCGGCGCCTCGGGCGCCCGCATTCTGGTGACGCTGATCGGCGCGCTGCGCAAGACGGGCGGCAAAAAGGGCGTCGCGTCGCTGTGCATTGGCGGTGGCGAAGCCACGGCGGTGGCCATCGAAATGATCTAGGGCGTGTTAACACTATTTTCGCGAGTGCGGCGGTCGTATTTTCGATGCACGCGATGTTGCCAAATAAGGCGCGAAGGCCGCCGTGGTGCGGGCATGGAGCGAAGCGACAAGCTTGTCGCAAGGACTTCGCAACAACACCGGGCGCCGCTTTTGGCTGCTCCGTACGACACGCCCCGCAGGGTTGCAGCGAGACGGCGCGTCTGCCGCGTCGCCCTGCTTGGCCGTGGAACCACCACGGCCTGCGCAGCGCTCCTTGCATCCATCGCCGACTCGCTGCAACGCATCTCGTGAAAATAGTGTTATCACGCCCTCGCCGGTGGATTCGCGGCACAATGTAGGCGAAGCCTGCTGTACCGCGCCTGCCAACGGCGCGTGACACCGTCGCAGGCCGGACCCACAGCGAGAAAAACATGGCAAAAACAGTTCTTATCGTCGGCGCCAATCGGGGTTTGGGCCTCGAGTTCGCCAAACAGTACGCAGCGGATGGCTGCAACGTCATCGCCACCTGTCGCCGTCCGGCCGAGGCTGCCGAGCTGCGTCGCGTTGGCGTCACCATCGAAGCGCTCGATACCAGCACCTCGTCGTCGATCGAGGCGCTGGCCAAGAAGCTGGCCGACGAATCAATCGACGTGATGATCTGCAATGCCGGTGTCTACGGCCCGCGCAGCGATGGCCTGACCGACATGCCGACGGAGGATTTCGATCTCGTGATGCGCACCAATGTGCTCGGCCCGTTGCGACTGACGCTGGCGTTTGCGCACAACGTGGCCAGGGCGCGCGGTGCCATGGTGTTTCTGTCGTCGCGCATGGGCTCGATCGGCACCATGAGCAGTTCGTCCGGTATCGCCTATCGCGCCAGCAAGGCGGCGCTCAACGCGGTGGTGAAAGCCACGTCGCTGGAGCTGGGCAAGAAGGGTGTTCGCGTAATGGCGCTGCATCCTGGCTGGGTGCGCACCGACATGGGCGGGCCGCAAGCCTCGCTGACGCCGACCGAGAGCGTCGCCGGCATGCGCCACGTCATTGAGAACGCGTCCGACAAGCACGGCGGCTTTTTCGACAACACTGGCGCCACCATTCCCTGGTAGTCAATTTTCTGGCCGCGCTGACGTGACAGCTTTTCGATGTAATCCTTGTTTGATGTGGGCTCAGGCGAAAAATTCGCCAAAGTCGACTTTTCCTGATTTTTCGTGCAAGCCCTCATCTGGTAACGCTTTTGCAGAAAAGTCACTGGTGCTGGCACTTGCGGTACCGAGAGGCGATCGGTGAGCGAATCCCGCGTCAAGGCAAGCCTCGCGCCACTGCTGGCGCAGTTGCCACGCAGCCCCAGCGACCGCTGGCCCGCAGGCGAGCCGTTCGTCCGCGCGCTGGCTCATGGTTCAATGAGTGTCGAGCTGTTTGCGCCGAACGAACTCGACCGCCAGAAACCGCACGCTCAGGACGAGCTCTACTTCATCCAGCGCGGCAACGCGACGTTAACCATCGAAGCGGTGGCGCACTCATGCGCATCGGGGGATGTGTTCTTTGTTGCAGCTGGCCAGGATCACCGATTTACCGATTTCAGTCACGACTTCGCCACCTGGGTCGTGTTCTGGGGGCCGCAGGGCGGCGAACAATCATGAGGAATCGAGCCGCACATGCTGCTTAACGAAGACCAGCGCATGGTGCGCGACAGCGTCCGCGCATTCGTGCAGGAACGCATCGCGCCCAAGGCCGCGGCGTGGGACAAGTCACACGAATTTCCTGCGGCCGAACTCAAGGGCCTCGCCGAACTCGGCTGCTACGGCATCGCCGTGCCCGACCAGTATGGCGGCGCCGGGCTCGACTACATGACGCTCGCGATCATCCTCGAAGAGATCGCGGCCGGCGATGGTGGCACCAGCACGGTGGTGTCGGTCAACAACTGCCCCGTGTGCTCGATCATGATGAGCTTCGCGAGCGAGCAGCAGAAGCAGGACTGGCTGGTGCCGCTGGCGCGCGGCGAGATGCTCGGCGCGTTTTGTCTGACCGAGCCGCACGTCGGGTCCGACGCCTCGGGTCTGCGCACGACCGCGACCCTGGACGGCGATCACTATGTGCTGAACGGCGTCAAGCAGTTCATCACATCGGGCAAGAACGCCGACATGGCGATCGTGATGGCGGTGACCGACAAGGCGGCCGGCAAACGCGGCATCAGCGCATTCATCGTGCCGACCAAGACTCCCGGCTACACGGTCGCACGCATCGAGGACAAGCTGGGCCAGCATTCGAGCGACACCGCGCAGATCCTGTTCGAGAACTGCCGCGTGCCCGCGAGCCTGATGATTGGCGAGCCGGGCGCCGGTTACAAGATCGCGCTGGCCGGGCTCGAAGGCGGCCGCATCGGCATCGCGTCACAAAGCGTGGGCATGGCGCGCGCAGCGTTCGAGGCGGCGCTGCGTTATGCGAAAGAGCGCGAGGCCTTCGGCAAGCCGATCTTCGAGCATCAGTCGGTGCAGTTCAAGCTCGCAGAGATGGCAACACAGATCGAAGCGGCGCGGCAGTTGATTCATCACGCCGCGAGCCTCAAGGACGCAGGCGTGCCCTGCCTGACACAGGCCGCGATGGCCAAGCTGTTCGCCAGCGAAATGGCCGAGCGCATCTGCTCCGACGCGATCCAGATTCATGGTGGCTATGGCTACGTCACCGACTTTCCGGTCGAACGCATCTATCGTGACGTTCGCGTGTGCCAGATCTATGAAGGCACCAGCGACATCCAGAAGATCCTGATCGGGCGCGGGCTGGCGACGGGCGCGCACGAGGCCGCATGACCGCTGCCGACGCCATCGTCACCATGTACCGGCCCGTCGGGCCGGTCGAGCTTCAGCTCGTGCACGATTCGGGTGACAAGCTGTGGCCGCCGCGGCTACCGGACCAGCCCATCTTCTATCCGGTGACCAACCAGAAGTACGCGGCCGAGATTGCGCAGCAGTGGAACGTGCGCGACAGCGGTTACGGCGCCGTGACGCGCTTCGCAGTACGTCGCGAGTTCGTTGACCGCTACGAGGTGCAGCAGGTCGGCGCATCGCATCACACCGAATGGTGGATACCGGCCGAGGATATCGACGAGCTCAACCGCAACATCGTCGGCAGCATCGAGGTCATCGAGGAATTTGGCGTCAAGCAGGACAAGTAAATGGCATCAGCAATCGACTTCTACTTCGACTTCTCCTCCCCTTACGGCTATCTCGCCGCCGAGATGATCGAGGAGCTCGGGCAACGCTGCGGGCGTGCCATCAACTGGCATCCGATCCTCCTCGGCGTGGTGTTCAAGTCCACCGGCGGGCAGCCGCTGACGCAGGCGCCGATGAAGGGGCCGTACTCCGAGAACGACTTCCGGCGCAGCGCGGCGTTTTATGGCATTCCGTACAAGGCGCCCAGCCTGTTCCCGATCGCGGGGCAAAACCCATCGCGGGCCGTGCTGTGGATGCAGAAGAACCACCCGGCGCACGCGAAGAAGTTCGCGCTCGAGCTGTATCGGGCGTTTTTTCGCGGTGATCGCGACATCAGCAAGCTCGACGTCGTGGGTGACATCGCGGCCGGGCTCGGCTACAGCGCCGACGAGGTGATCGCTGCGACGCAGACAGACGAGATCAAGAACCAGCTCAAGGGCGAGGTCGAGGCGGCCATCGCCAGGGGCGTATTCGGTTCACCGTTTTTCATTGTCGATGGCGAACCGTTCTGGGGCGCCGACCGACTGCCGATGCTCGAGCAATGGCTCAAGCGCGGCGGCTGGAAATACTAAGGTTCGCGCATGCCAGTCATTGAATCGAAACTGAATCTCCGCGACGCAGCGACTGTCGCGTCGACTGCCGCCATGCAGGCGCTCGTCGACGACTTGCGCGCCAAGCATGCCGCCGCGGCGCTCGGCGGCGGCGAAGGTCCGCGTGCCAAACACACCGCGCGCGGCAAACTGCTGCCGCGTGACCGCGTCAAGCAGCTGCTCGATCCGGGCTCGCCGTTCCTCGAACTGTCCGCGCTGGCGGCGTACGAGATGTACAGCAACGAGTCACCGGGCGCCGGCATCATCACCGGTATCGGTCGCGTGAGCGGGCGTGAGTGCGTGATCGTGGCCAACGACGCGACAGTCAAGGGCGGCACCTATTACCCGATGACCGTCAAGAAGCATCTGCGCGCGCAGGAGATTGCTGCGCAGAACCGCCTGCCGTGCATCTATCTGGTCGATTCGGGTGGCGCCAACCTGCCCAATCAGGACGAGGTATTCCCCGACCGCGAGCACTTCGGCCGCATCTTCTACAACCAGGCGACGATGAGCGCCGACGGCATCGCGCAGATCGCCGTGGTGATGGGATCGTGCACGGCCGGTGGCGCCTATGTGCCCGCGATGAGCGATGAGTCGATCATCGTCAAGAATCAGGGCACGATCTTCCTGGCCGGCCCGCCGCTGGTCAAGGCCGCGACTGGCGAGGTGGTGAGCGCCGAGGACCTCGGCGGTGGCGACGTGCACACGCGGCTGTCGGGCGTAGCCGATCAACTGGCGCAGAACGATCCGCATGCGCTGGGCATGGCGCGCCAGGTCGTCGGTCACCTCAACACGGTCAAGCCGGCGCAACTCGCGATGAGTGAGAGCGTCGAGCCCCTGTACGATCCGCATGAACTCTACGGCGTGATCCCGACCGATACGCGCAAGCCATTTGATGTGCGTGAGGTGATTGCCCGCATCGTTGATGGCAGCGAATTCGATGAATTCAAGGCGCGTTATGGCACAACGCTGGTGACTGGCTTCGCCCGCATCTACGGCATGCCGGTCGGCATCGTTGCCAACAACGGCGTGCTGTTCTCGGAGTCAGCGCTCAAGGGCGCGCACTTCATCGAACTGTGCTGCCAGCGCAAGATCCCGCTGGTGTTTCTGCAGAACATCACCGGCTTCATGGTCGGGCGCAAGTACGAGAACGAAGGCATTGCCCGCCACGGCGCCAAGATGGTGACGGCCGTGGCCACCGCCAACGTGCCCAAGTTCACCATCATCATCGGCGGCAGCTTCGGCGCCGGCAACTACGGGATGTGCGGCCGCGCGTACAGCCCGCGCTTTCTGTGGATGTGGCCCAACGCGCGCATCAGCGTGATGGGCGGCGAGCAGGCAGCTAGCGTGCTGTCGACCGTGCGCCGCGACAACATCGAGGCCAAGGGGGGCGCGTGGTCCAAGGACGAGGAGGATGCGTTCAAGGCACCGATCCGCGAAAAGTACGAGCGCGAAGGCCATCCGTACTACGCAACGGCACGTTTGTGGGACGACGGCATCATCGACCCGGCTGACACGCGGCGTGTGTTGGGTCTGGGGCTATCGGCGAGCTTGAATGCGCCGATTGAGGACACGCGCTTTGGCGTGTTCAGGATGTAAGAGATGCAAACACTGAAAATTGAGCGCGATGCGCGTGGCGTGGCAATGGTGGCGTTCAACCGCCCCGAAGTGCACAACGCCTTTGACGAGACCATGATCCGTGAGGTGATCGAGGCCTTTCGCGATCTGGGTGAAGATGAATCAGTGCGCGTGATCATCATCGCCTCCGAGGGCAAGAGCTTCTGCGCTGGTGCCGATCTCAACTGGATGAAGCGTGCGTCCGAGTACGACGAAGACCAGAACCGCGAGGACGCGGGAGAGCTCGCGCTGATGCTCAACGCGATCTATGCCTGCCCCAAGCCTGTGATCGCGCGCGTGCAAGGCAATGCGTTTGGCGGCGGTGTCGGCGTCGTGGCAGCGGCCGACATCGCGATCGGCGTGTCTGACGTGCAGTTCGCATTGTCCGAGGTCAAGCTGGGCATCATCCCGGCTGTGATCAGCCCGTACGTGATCGAGGCCATGGGCGCTCGCTATGCCCATCGCTACTTCATCACGGCCGAGCGCTTCTCGGGATCGGAGGCCTACCGCATCGGCCTGCTGCATGACCTGGCACCGTCAATCGACGCGATGGACGAGATGATTGCCGGTCTCTGCACCGTGCTGCTCGGCAACGGCCCCAAAGCCATCGAGGCTGCCAAGAACCTGATCCAGGCCGTCGCACAGAAGCCGATCGACGACGAGCTCATGGAAGACACCATCGAGCGCATCGCCCAGATCCGCTCGACGCCCGAAGCGAAGGAAGGCATTGGCGCTTTCCTTGCGAAGCGGCGGCCGGACTGGG
>ERZ795062.1029-NODE-1029-length-20834-cov-13.966408_pt1 | contig 20834 bp, 12 predicted proteins | sample MGYA00375146_ERZ795062 | MGnify/ENA primary metagenome ERZ795062 (study PRJEB30191, sample SAMN05720281) | activated sludge metagenome | isolation source: Anaerobic digester | place: USA | collected 2015-07-16 ... | reverse complement strand
AAACAAATAATTTTAATCAGATGAAAAGAAAATATATTCTATTGAGTGCTATAATTAGTTTTGGGGCACTTCTCCAATCCTGTTCCGATTACCTGAGTGTAGAGCGCTATTTTTCAGACAGGCAGGATTTGGATCGGATTTTCAACAGTAGGGATTATACCGAACAATGGCTAGCCAATGCCTATTACCAACTCCTTTCTTTTAATCTTGAAATAGGACATGTGCGCTTTACACTTACAAACTATTCTGATGATATGATTTTTACAGAAGGGGGCGCAGGTGTATCTTTCTCGGACTATAAGTTCGGTAAATATGGACCTCAGTATGGTGGTAATGTTTATGATCTTATTGCACGTCCCTGGGATCAGTCCTACGAAGGCATTCGTCAGGCTTCCATTTTTCTTCAACATGTTCATCCGGGTGATGAAATTACCGAAGAGATGTATAGAGACCTTAAGGGACAAGCTTATTTCATTCGTGGTTACCTTTATTGGTTATTGTTGAGGAAATATGGCCCAGTACCAATCCTTCCTGATGAGGGACTTGATTATGAGGCTCCTTATTCAGATCTGGCTTATCCAAGAAATACATATGACGAATGTGTGGAGTATATCTCAAATCAGATGTTATTGGCAGCCGAACATTTAGAAAGTAACCGTAGCTCCCGTAACGCCTCACGTCCCACAAAAGGTGCAGCATTGGCAGTTCGCGCCAAAGCATACCTTTATGCAGCAAGTCCATTGATGAATGGAAACCCTGAAATGTCTTCCTTTGTAGATGATAAGGGGAGGCAACTTATTTCCCAGGAATACGACGAGGAGAAATGGGCCAAAGCTGCCGCTGCTGCTTTAGATGTGATAAAATTAGGGAAATATGAAATTTACGTTGCTCCCAAACGTAGCCACGGAGGGCTTTGGGGAGCTTATCCAAAAACAATAGAGCCTCCCTATCATCCGGTATATTCGGAGAAAACCTGGGCGGAAGGTGGATGGAGTGATATCGATCCGCTGGATTCATACCGCGCCTTGTTTAACGGGGATCTTTACGTTATCGAGAATCCGGAATTGATCTTTTCACGTGGCGATAATCAATTGCATGATGAATATGGGATACAATCTATGACCCGTCACCAAATGCCGGTAAGTAAAGGAGGCGGATGGAATTGCCATGGTATCACAGGCAAACAATGCGATGCTTATGGAATGAATGACGGGAAACCGTTTGACCGAGCCACAAGTATGAAAGGATTTACGCAGGAGGATGGAGAGTATCCATATTTGAGAAAGGATGTATGGTTGGAATATGCAAACAGGGAACCGCGTTTTTATGCATCGGTTGCTTTTAGTGGTGCGAATTGGGCTTGTACGAGTGCTAAAGATCCGAATAACCGTGATTTTCAAACATTTTACTACTATGGAGAAGATGACGGCCGGAAAATTGTCAGTACTAATGACCGGTGGATACCCACGGGAATTGGGATGATGAAATTTGTGAATCCTAAGGAAAGCTACAAAGACGGAACAGTATATCCTAAAGTTGATCCGGCAATCCGTTATGCCGATATCCTGTTGATGTATGCCGAAGCATTGAATGAATTGACAACCACATATCAAATAGCATCATGGGATGGGAGTGAAACCTATACTGTTTCACGAGATATACCGGCCATGAAAGCTGCTGTATTGCCGGTACGCCTTCGCGCAGGATTGCCGAATTACGATGAAATCGGTATGGGTGATCCCTATACTGATCCTGATGAATTAAGGAAAACAATCAAACGTGAACGTCAAATTGAATTTTTAGGTGAAAACCAACGCTATTTCGACCTTCGTCGTTGGAAAGATGCACCGGATGAAGAAAGTCAGATGATCTACGGATGCAACACAACTGTACCGAAAGAATATCGTGAATTTTTCTATGAACAAGTAGTAGTTCCAAGTGTGCAAACATCATGGTCTATGAGAAAATATTTTTGGCCGGTTTCTTACGATGAATTAAAAAGGAATCCACGCTTGACACAGGCCCCCGGATGGCCTTCCTATGATTAATCTCAATATATGAAGTAAATTTCCAATAATAAAATAATTAAAATAATTGTAATGAAATATTTATATTTGACTATACTGCTTGCTGCACTTTTTACTCTTCCCGGCTGCAATGACGAGTGGAATGACGAGTTATATACCAGAATGTTATCATTGAAAGCGCCGATTAATAGGGATGATGTATCCGTTATTTATTTAAAATATAAACCGGGTGATGAAGTAGTCACTTATAAACTTCCGGTTATTGTAAGCGGATCACAAACGAATGATCGGGATTATAATGCGCGCATTGATGTCGATAACGACACTTTAAATTTTTTGAACTTCGATAAATATGCACATCGAAGTGATTTATATTACAGGCAATTGCCTGAGAATTTTTATGAATTGCCATCACAAACCTGTCATATTCCGGCAGGCAGTGATGTAGGTTACTTTGATATTAACTTTAAACTTTCAGGATTGGATCTTGTAGAAAAATGGGTTTTACCATTGACTGTCTTACCCGATCCTTCCTATACTCTTAACACTTATAAAGGTAGACAGAAAGCGTTACTCTGGATAATGCCATTTAACGACTATTCGGGTTTTTATAACGCAGGGAGTATGTATGTGTATTTTGGAGACAATACTACCAAATATATGACAGCCAGCACCCGTGAAGCCCGAGTTGTCGATGAAAATACGATTTTCTTTTATGCCGGTATTACGGAAGAATTGGCAGAAAACAGAGGCGATTTTAAAATTAAATGTGAATTTCTGGAGCCAGATGAAATTACGGAAATAGAAGATTCAAAAACAGGGAAACTAACAGGTCTTTATGTCAAAAGAGGCAAATTGGTATTAAGTGCTGAGAATCCGGCTTTGGAATTCGAAGTTATAGGAGAACCTACTTACGAAATCAAGGAAGAATTCGATATTGATCGTCCACATATAATTAAGCGCTTTATTACGCTGACAATGGAGTATCAGTATAAAGACAGCGCTTCCAGCGAAAATATGGTATTTCCATACAGATGTGTAGGGACCATGCTTATGCAACGAAACATAAGCACATTGATTCCAGACGAAGATCAAGCCATATTTTGGTAATCATTGGCATGTTAAGTAATACTCTAAAGAGTAACTACAAAATATCACCTTTGGGGCTTATCTAAAAGGGTGATATTTTGTAGTCTTATTTCAAACAATAGCTAGGCATTTTTATTATAGAACTCCTCATAATCATTTGATTATTAAGGTTTAATTTATCAGAATCAAATATTTCAATTATCTGACTATATGGAGTGTTAAGGACAAATTAACCGATTATTCATCAAAGAGTTGAAAATAGTGGCAATAAAAAAGAGATACCTATTTATGTCAATCTTTCTCGACTGATTGCCGAATTTAGGACGAATACTCCAGATGCAATTCTCAAAGTTGACGATAAGATACAACATAGCGGGCAGTCTGTAAATGATTTTTCTAAACCTGTTGTGTATACCATAGAAGGACAGGATGGTACTTCGAAGGAATTTACGGTAAAGTTAAAAAAGAGTAATAAAGTTTACTTTGTAAATCCGATCATAGAAGGCGATTATCCGGATCCAACAGTTATTCGTGTTGGAAATGAATTTTATTTGTATATAACAGGAGGTCTTGTAAGAGGTTATAAATCGACTGACCTGATTAATTGGGAACCAATTGGAGGAAGTTCGAGTGAGGTCTTTGATAATAGACCGGATTTTACGAATGATAATGTGAACGAGACCGGAATGTGGGCACCCGATATCAATTATTTTGATGGGAAGTGTGTGATGTATTATTCTATATCCAAATGGGGTGGAGGTGCCACATGCGGCATCGGTATCGGAGTATCTGAGAAACCCAAGGGGCCTTTTCTGCCTCCGGCAGGCAATCCCAATGGAAAATTGTTCGTTAGCTCCGAAATAGGTGTGCATAATTCAATTGATCCATGTTTCTTTGAGGAAAATGGTAAACGTTATCTGTTTTGGGGAAGTTGGGGTGGTATTCATATGACAGAATTGACCGACGATGGTATGGCAGTGAAAAATTTGACGAAAAAAACAAAGATCGCAGGCAATTCGTTTGAAGCTCCCTATATTTATAAAAGAGGCAATTATTATTATCTTTTTGCATCAATAGGTTTTTGTTGTGAAGGTATGAATAGTACCTATAAAGTTGTGGTTGGAAGATCTGAAAATATAGATGGTCCATATCTGAATAAAAGCGGAGTGGCTATGAATAATTATGATGCTTGGGACCCCTTAAATTATCATCCTATTGTAATAAAAGGAGATGAGTTTTTTGTTGGCCCGGGTCTTAATTCAAGAATCATCACTGATGATAATGGGATAGATTGGATATTTTATCACTCTTATATCGATAACGGGATTGACCAACGTAATTTAATATTGGATAGAGTAGAATGGGATGAAGAAGGGTGGCCTGTAATAAATAACGGTACCCCATCATACTCAATAAATATAATTCCGTTTTTCAATTAAAAATTAAAAGGATAATCTTGTTTTAGATTCACCTTCTCGGCATCATATTACAACGTAATGTAACTTATGTTAATAATCTCGAAAAAGGGATATTGGCTACTGTCGTTTCGATCGGCACAAAGGATATAACTATTCCCTGATTTTCAGAACACTATTCGATAAAAAAAGCGTTGCGTATCCAAAAAATCGTTTCCCGGGAACAGTGAAAAAATTTTTTATCCTCCGTCGGAAATTCCGACGTAAAGAAATATTTCGATTTATCTTTGTCCCAATAGTATTCTTTAACAAACGAAGATGATTTTCCGCCAAAACGAAGCGATTTTGGGTTAAAAAACCAATATATGTGTCCGTCGGATTTTCAGAAATGGGATAAAAATGTTTTTCACCTCTATCGGGTTTTCTGACGGAGGAAATTGGTTAGTTATTGTTAATGCGCGTTTTCCGAAAAAGGATAAAAATTTGTTCCTATTTTATCGGAAAATCCGAGAAAAGAATACCCAACATTTCATATTCACCTTAAATCGTTGGCGAAGTTCGTACAAATAAAAATTGCAAAACGTGTAAAATTTCTCTGCAAATATTCCTTTACATGATATAAGCTACGATTTTCTTTGTATGATAGCAATAGATGTTTGAAGCGTTTTAAATAACTAAATTTGTTATTCTCAAAAATTAAGGAAATGGGAATGTTGGGTAATTTTTATAATGGGTGTGTAGATAAAAAAGAGATTGTATTGGGATGTGTTTTTGTATTTGAATATATTTTTTGTCTGTATAATTAATTTTTATCAGTATGAATTTTAAAAACAATATTTTATTTTTAGTGGTATTACTTTGTTTACCATTTTTCTTGTCTTGTAAGGAAAAAAGCCGGTTAACTTCGGATCTTCGTGCACCGGCATATCCGTTGGTGACAGTAGATCCGTATTTTAGTGCATGGTCTTTTACCGATAATTTGTATGATGATCCGGTAAGACATTGGACAGGAAAAGAATTTGGATTTATAGGAGCCATCAGGGTGGACGGAAAAACATATCGGTTTTTGGGTACCGAAAATCTGCCGCTGATACCTCTTATTCCTACTTCTGCTCAAGAAAAATGGGAAGCTGTTTATACTTTTAAGGAACCCGTATCGGAAAATTGGACAGCACTTGAATTTGACGATACAACCTGGAAGAAGGGCCAAGCCGCCTTCGGAACAAAAAACGAGCCAAATTTGTCGACCCTTTGGGAAACTTCGGATATCTGGGTGAGGAGGACTTTTAATCTTGAGGAAGATTTGAAGGACAAACCGGTTTATCTCAACTATTCGCATGACGATATCTTTGAATTGTATATTAATGGTAAAAAAGTTGTCGATACAGGATATTCATGGAAATACAACGTGCTTTTGGAACTTCCCGATGAAGTGAAAACTACACTCAAAAAAGGTAAAAATGTAATTGCTGCCCATTGTCATAATCGAACAGGGGGTGGTTATGTGGATTTTGGTTTATTTGAAAAAGAGACACAAAAAGAGTCGTTCGTTACAGCAGCTGTTCAAAAGTCGGCAAGTGTATTGCCAACCCAAACGTTTTATACTTTTGAATGCGGCCCTGTCGAATTGGAATTGATTTTTTCTGCCTCTTTGTTTTTAGACGATTTGGATTTAATGTCTCGCCCCGTCAATTATGTTACTTATCGCGTAAGATCTGCTGATAATAATTCTCATAGCGTGCAGATCTATTTTGAAACGACGCCTCAGTGGGCCGTAAATACAGACGATCAGGAAGTAGGTTTCGAGAAAATCGAGAAAAACGGACTGATTCATTTGAAAACCGGCACCATCGAACAACCCGTTTTACAGAAAAAAGGAGACGATTTGCGTATCGACTGGGGATATTTTTATATGACGGGAAGATCGGGATCTTCATCGGTTATGAATTTTGGCGATTATTGGGAGACGAAAAAAGATTTTTTGACTCAAGGAAGGATTTCTAAAGTGACTTCGGATTCTTTGTCTTCCAAAATGACGGAGAAAATGACAGTGTTGGCCTACAGCAACGATTTGGAAAACGTTTCTTCTCAATTCGTCGAAGACTATATCATGCTTGGCTACGATGATCTTTATTCCATTCAGTATTTTTACGATAATTTGCCACCATATTGGAAAAAGGACGGTCAGGTGGATATTTATCGTGTCTTTAAGGAAGCTGAAGAGAATTATGATTCTATAATGGAACGTTGTGATCGTTTTAACAATGAGATGATGAGGAGTGCAAATAAGGTAGGGGGGAAGAAATATGCCGAACTGTGTGCGTTGGCTTATCGGCAGGCTATTGCCGCTCATAAATTGGTGAAAGACGATGATAGCACCCTTTTGTTCTTTTCGAAGGAAAACAACAGCAACGGCTCTATCGGTACCGTAGACATTACTTATCCTTCCTCTCCGCTTTTTTTGATTTACAATCCTGAATTGCTCAAGGGAATGATGAATCCGATTTTTTATTACAGCGAAAGCGGGAAATGGACAAAACCCTTTGCAGCTCATGATGTGGGAACTTATCCCCTTGCCAACGGACAAACCTATGGTGGGGATATGCCGGTAGAAGAATCGGGCAACATGCTTATTCTTACTGCTGCCATTGCCACATTGGAAGGAAATGCTGCGTATGCTTCACAACATTGGGAAGTATTGACTATTTGGGTAGATTATTTAGTTAAGGAAGGGTTAGATCCCGCCAATCAGCTTTGTACGGACGATTTTGCAGGGCATTTTGCACACAATGCAAATCTTTCCATAAAAGCGATTATGGGGATTGCCGGATACGGAAAATTGGCCCGAATGCTCGGGAAAGATGATGTAGCAGAAAAATATTTGCAAATTGCAAGGGAAATGGCTGTTAAATGGGAAGAGATGGCTGACGACGGCGATCACTATAGACTTACATTTGATCGGCCGGGGACATGGAGTCAGAAATATAATCTGGTTTGGGACAGGCTGTTGGGGTTCAATATCTTTGATCCCGACATAGCATGTAAGGAGATTGCGTATTATCTTACCAAACAGAATCCGTATGGTTTACCGTTGGATAATCGCGCCACCTATACAAAATCCGACTGGATTATGTGGACGGCAACCCTTGCCGAGAATGAGAGCGATTTCAATGCGTTGGTTGATCCGGTATACAAGTATGCCAATGAAACGCCGTCACATGTTCCTCTCAGCGATTGGCACGATACCATCGATGGTACACGGGTAGGATTCAAGGCTCGCTCTGTCGTGGGCGGTTACTTTATGAAGATGCTGGAAGAGAAATTTAAATCGAATCCGAAGCAATGATATTCGAAATGCAATCAGAATTTGCATAAGATGATTCTACGAAATTTATGAGAGATTTGAAATTTTTCTTCATATATTTGTTTTGGACTACTTTTCTGTGTTCTTTGTACTCACAAAAGCCTGACGCACCTTTATTTAGAGATCCTATTTATGAAGGTCCGGCTGATCCTATTGTGCGATGGAATAGTGTAGAAAATAATTGGTGGTTAGTGTACACAGCCCGACGCGCGAATCAGGTTACACCCGGAGTGGCGTATTGTTACGGGACAAATATTGGCATTGCTTCATCTGATGATAATGGTAAAACGTGGGTATATCGTGGAGAATTGAATTTGGATTTTGAAAGGGGAAAGAATACTTTTTGGGCACCTGAAATTCTTCAAGTGAATGATACCTATCATTTGTTTGTGACATATACGCAAATTACAAAAATAATACTCTTGTAAGTGATCGGACTGAGAATTTTAACGATTTCTTTTTAAATAATAGATAACATGAAAAAAATAACCAGGATTTTCCTACGATTTGTCATGATGTGCGGAACATTTTTCTGCATCGATGTGTATGCACAAAAGGACATGCAAATAAGTGTGATGGACAAACCGGATGTTCAAGTCGTCAATAAAAACTATTTGCAGAACAAGGCCCCGTTGCTTCCGCTGAATTGCATAAAATTGCCGGTAGGTGACGTGAAACCGCAGGGTTGGCTTTTGGAAATGCTTTATCGCCAAAAAAATGGACTGAATGGTCATTTGGGCGAAATAAGCGCTTGGCTTGATAAAGAAAATAATGCATGGTTGGGGACGGGGATTGATTACGGTTGGGAGGAAGTGCCTTATTGGCTGAAAGGTTATGGTAATATGGCGTATATTTTGGGTGACGAAAAAATGATTGAGGAAACAAAAACATGGATTGAAGCCGTTTTCAAAAGTCAACGCGAAGATGGCTATTTCGGTCCGTATATTGAGAAAAACGGAAAACCGGATCTGTGGGGAAACATGATCATGCTTTGGTGTTTGCAATCGTATTACGAATATTCGAACGATCAGCGCGTAATTGATTTGATGACCGATTATTTTAAGTGGGAGTTAGCTTTGCCCGATGACATTTTTTTGAAAGATTATTGGGAAAACAGTCGAGGAGGGGATAATTTATTGAGTGTTTATTGGTTGTATAATCTTACAGGTGATAAGTTTTTATTGGAACTAGCAGAAAAAATTCATCGTAATACAGCGAACTGGCGGCAGCGTTCAACTTTACCCAACTGGCATAACGTGAATATTGCCCAGGGCTTTCGTGAGCCGGCAACATATTATATGTTGTCGAAAGATTCGACAGATCTTATTGCCAGTTACAATGTTCATCATCTGATTCGAAATACGTTTGGCCAGGTTCCGGGTGGAATGTTCGGAGCTGACGAAAATGCACGGATGGGTTATATTGATCCACGTCAGGCCACCGAAACATGTGCTTTCGTGGAACAAATGGCTTCCGACGAATGGATGTTAAGAATGACCGGAGATCTTTTTTGGGCGGAACATTGCGAAAAGGTCGCATTCAATTCTTTTCCTGCAGCAATGATGCCTGATTTGAATGCATTGCGTTATCTTACTGCGCCCAATCATGTGATCAGCGACTCAAAGAATCACAGTCCCGGAATTCAGAACAGCGGTCCCTTTTTGGCTATGAATCCGTTCAGCAGCCGGTGTTGCCAGCACAACCACGGGCAAGGCTGGCCTTATTTTATTGAGCATCTGATTATGGCATCGCCCGATAACGGTATTATTGCGGCTATTTATGGGGCATGCAGCGCAAAAGTTAAAGTTGCAGACGGTAAAACGGTCGAAATTGTGGAAACAACGAATTATCCTTTCGAGGAACAAATAAAATTTACCATTCGAACGTCTCAAAAAGTGAGGTTTCCCCTGTATTTGAGAATTCCTTCGTGGGCAAATAAACCAACAATCCTTCTGAACGGAAAATTGTTGAGTGCCTCTTTAGTAAACGGGAAATATATCCGCATCGAGAGAGAATGGGAGAAAGATGACGAAATTGTGTTGAATGTTCCAATGAAATTGTCGCAATCTGTTTGGCAGGTTAATCAGCAAAGCCGGAGTATCGATTATGGTCCATTGACTTTCTCTTTAAAAATTGTGGAGGATTATAAGATGGTAAGCAGTACAGAAACTGCGATCGGCGATTCCAAATGGCAGAAAAATGCTGATCCGGCTAAATGGCCTACCTTCGAGATTTATCCGGCAAGTCTGTGGAATTACGCCTTGGTGATTGACGATAACCTGCCATTGGAAGATAATTTTGTTGTTGTTAAAAAAGAATGGCCGGCCGATAATTTTCCTTTTACGTCTCAACAGGTTCCAATCGAAATAAAAGCAAAAGGGAAGAAACTGGTCACTTGGGAAATAGACCAATATGGGTTGTGCAGCGAATTACCGATAATGGAAAATCGCAAATTTGAGTCGAAAACTGAGGATATTACGTTAATACCTATGGGGGCAGCTCGTTTGAGAATTTCGGCTTTCCCGGTTTATAATAAATAAAGTATGTCTGAATTTAAAGCTATATTTTTCTTTATTTTATTCCTTTCTATAACTTTGTTTTCAGAAAGTAACGATATGAAGAGAGGAAATGTAGTTTCGTCCGTTTCTGCAAAAGATAATGTTCCGTTGGCAGATCCGTTCATCTTACTTTATGAAGGGAGATATTATGCTTATGGCACACATGCAAGTGATGGCATTGAAGTATATGTTTCTGAAGATTTAAAAAGATGGAAAAAAGAAGATGTTCTTGCTCTTCATAAGGAGGATTCATATGGAGATAAATGGTTTTGGGCGCCGGAAGTATATTATGTTAACAATAAATTTTACATGTATTATTCTGCTGAAGAACATATTTGCGTAGCAGTTTCTGATTCTCCTTTGGGCCCATTTAGACAAGCGGTTCAGAAACCTATGCTGGAAGACGAAAAAGCAATAGACAATTCCCTTTTTCTTGATGATGACGGAAAAGCATATCTGTTTTTTGTTCGCTTTAACGATGGGAATAATATTTGGGTAGCTGAGCTGGAAGATGATCTCATGACAATTAAAAGAGAAACCATGCATCATTGTATTCATGTTTCTCAACCATGGGAAGAAATATGGCCGCGTGTAAATGAAGGCCCTTTTGTTATTAAACACGCCGGAGTCTATTATATGACTTATTCGGCCAACAGTTATGAAAGTCCTTTTTATGGTATTGGTTGTGCTACTGCAACCCATATCATGGGTGAATGGATCAAGTATGGCGATAATCCATTGTTACAGAAACCCGGTAATTTGGTTGGGGTTGGTCATAATGCCTTATTTAGAGATAAGAAAGGTAATTTGCGCATAGTATTTCATGCACATCATAGTGCTACAACTATTCATCCCAGGGAGATGTATATAAGCTCTGTAGGATTTAAACAAACCAATGGCAAGGATAAATTATTCATCTGTAAAGATTATCTGATACCGAAATTGGAGGGAATTAAATAATGTTGATTGGGTTTATTTCTAATGAATAAAATCGAGGAAAATGAGAAAGAGAAATCATATGGTTAAGGCTGTTTTGCTGCTTTTTGTGGGATTGAATGTTTTATCTCTTTATTCGCAGAAAGTTGATTTGGTTAAGTATGTTAATACGTTGCAAGGAACCAATTCCCGTTTCGAATTGACGAGGGGAAATACTTATCCCACGACGGCTCTACCTTTTGCCATGCATACCTGGACACCCCAAACGGGTGTAAACGGCGACGGTTGGAAATATCAATACGAAAAAGATTCGATTCGTGGTTTCCAACAAGCACATCAGTGTAGTGCATGGACAAACGATTATGCAGTTTTTTCTTTGATGCCGGTTGCCGGGAAACTTGTTGTTGATCAATTCGGCAGAGCGGCTAAATTCAGCCATCGGAATGAAATTGCAAAGCCGCATTATTATAAAGTTTCTTTGGATAATGGTATAACGACAGAAATTTCTCCTGTGGAACGGGGAGCCCATTTGCGTTTTTCTTTCCCCAAAGGAAAAAATGCGTATGTAATCTTGGATGGCTATACAGGAATGAGTGGGGTAAAGATTTATCCCAAAGAGGGTAAAATAACGGGTTATGTGCATAACGGACGTGGGTTGAAGGAGAACTTTAAAAATTTTTTCATCATTCAGTTCGACAAGCCGATTCGTGATTACGGGACGTGGGAAAATACAACCAATATCAGTTGGCAAGGTGAAAGCGAGCACGAAGGAAAAGGTGTTGGAGCATGGGTACGGTTCGATAGTGGGGTGAAAGTTCAAGCTAAAGTGGCGTCATCATATATTAGTCGAGAACAGGCCGAACTGAATTTGAGAAACGAATTGGACAATTTCTCCACCTTGGAAGAAACAAAACAGGCTGCATGGAAAATCTGGAACGATCAGCTGCATCAGATTTTTGTTGAAGGTGGAACCGAAGAAGAGAAAGCCACCTTTTATTCGTGCTATTTCAGGGCTAATCTGTTTTCTCGGAAATTTTATGAATTGGATAAAGAGGGTAACCCCTATTATTTTAGTCCCTACGACGGAAAAATTCATTATGGCTACATGTACACCGATACCGGATTCTGGGATACCTTTCGAGCACAGTTTCCCTTGAATGCTCTTGTGCATCCGGATATGCACGGCAGATATGTGGCAGCGTTGCTCGACGCCTATGACCAGTGTGGATGGTTACCTTCATGGTCGTTTCCCGGCGAAGGAGGGAGCATGATCGGCAATCACGCGATATCCCTTTTGGCAGACGCGTGGAACAAAGGCATACGAACCTTCGATCCCTTGAAAGCCCTTCAAGCATATTATCATGAAGCAACCAATAAGGGGCCTTGGGGGCCTTCGAACGGACGTGACGGATGGAAAGAGTATTTCACATTGGGATTTGTTCCGTATCCGAAGTATAGCGAATCCACTGCCAAAACCTTGGAATATGCTTATGATGATTTTTGTGGTTTTAAATTGGCAGAAATGATCGGCAATTCTTTTTATGAAAATGTATTTGCCCGTCAAATGTATAATTATAAAAACGTTTTTGATTCCGAAGTAAAATTTATGCGCGGACGTGGAGAGGATGGTACATGGACGCCCGATTTTGATCCTTATGAATGGGGAGGCCCTTTTACCGAAGGGAATGCTTGGCATTATTTGTGGTCGGTTTTTCATGATGTCAATGGATTGATTCACTTGTTAGGCGGAAATGAAAATTTTGTTGCGAAGATGGATTCCGTCTTTATTGTTCCTAACACAGTGAAGGTAGGAACATATGGACGAGTGATACATGAAATGACTGAGATGCAGATGGCGAATATGGGACAATATGCGCATGGGAATCAACCGATTCAGCATATGATTTATTTGTATAATTATGCAGGAGCACCCTGGAAAGCACAACAGAAAGTGAGGGAAGTAATGAGAAAGTTGTATAATTCTACCGAAAACGGTTATCCCGGAGACGAAGATCAGGGACAAACTTCTTCATGGTATGTGTTGAGCGCGTTGGGTATCTATAGTGTATGTCCGGGAACCGATCAGTACGTGATAGGAAGTCCTGTTTTTAAAAAAGCGACGATTACGCTAGAAAACGGGAAACAATTTGTTATTGAAGCAAATAACAATAATCGAGATAACGTGTATATTCAATCCGCAAAACTAAACGGACACGATTATACCAAGAACTATATACGCTATCAGGATATTGTTGATGGCGGAATTTTGCAGTTTGAAATGGGCAATCAACCTAACAAAAACAGGGGCGTATCTCCCAATGATGTCCCTTATTCGGTATCGCTATATCATTCATGCGATGAATACCATCGATGATTTATTTTTGTCTGAAAATCATTAATTAGTCGTTTTAAATGTTTGTTTATAAGCACAGGTATTTTTTCCTTATTTTATTAGTTTTTTTAATTGTTGCCGGTATTTCTAACGCAGCTTCTTATCAATTTAAACATTACGATATTAATAATGGATTATCCCAAAATACAGTGCGATCGATTTTTCAGGATGATCAGGGTTTTATGTGGTTTGGCACAAAGGATGGATTAAATCGTTTTGACGGGACTTCTTTTAAAATCTTTAAATTTTCGCCCGACACTAATTTGAGGGATAATGTTTTCCTCTGCATTCTTCAGGATAAACATCACAATATTTGGGTTTCTACTGAAGATGGTGTTTATGTTTATGATACCTATATGGAAAAGTTTCATCGTTTCGATCGTGTTACTTCGAAAAATGAAAAGGTTGAAGGTGTTGTTAGCGATATGATTACTGACGAGGATGGGGATATCTGGATGGCCGTGGAAGAAAAAGGTGTTTTTCATTATGATATTTCTAAAGATGAACTAATTTTCTATTCGATTCCTTTAGTAGTTGATGGGATGAAGATGATGGCTCTCTGTCAGGATGATAACAATATGATTTGGGTATGCCCCTATTCTCGTCCATTTCTTCTTATTGACAAAAGAACAAAAAAAGTTTCCGAATTTAATTTGAATGATGATGATCATTTTTTGTATGCAATAGGTGAGGTTTCGGATGTATTGGCTGATCAATATAATCAGTTGCTTGTGGCAACCTCGCAAAAAGGATTGATAAGTATCAATATCATCAATAAAACTCATCGTGTTTTGTTGGATAAAGATCCGAATGGTGATCCGCTCTTCGTAAGATGCCTCGAACGAATTGATAATAATACGCTGTGGGTTGGAACAGAATCGGGCGTCTATGTTTATGATACGGATACCGAAATAGCAATCAATTTGCGTAGCAATCTGATACCGACTTCGTTGTCGGATAACGCCATTTATTCTATTTATAAAGATAATAATGGAGGGATATGGGTGGGTTCATATTTTGGTGGGGTTAATTATTATCCCAATCGTAGTATCTATTTTGAGATTTATTATCCTATTGAAAATGAGAATTCTATTAGCGGACAACGGGTGAGGGAGTTTTGTGAAGCCCCTGATGGAAAACTATGGATTGGAACAGAAGATAAGGGGTTGAATCTATTCGATCCGGTAAGCCGTACGTTTCTGTCGTTACCAAAACCTTTGAGATCGTTATATACAAATATTCATGCATTGTATGAAGATAGGGATAAATTGTGGATAAGTACTTTTTCGAAGGGATTGAACAAGTACGATGTGAAGACAGGGAAATTGGAAACTTATACACATTCGGACGATCCGAAATCAATTAGTCAGAACAGTACGTTTGCCCTATGCAAAGATCGACAAAATGTGTTGTGGATTGGTACGTTAGCAGGAGTGAATATCTACAATTATGATGATGAAAGTTTCACAAAAGTAGATGAACTTAAAGGGATTTCCATTCAGGACATTTTTGAGGATACAGAAGGTAAGATTTGGATATCTACCTTTGTTAACGGACTTTATCAATTTAATCCAAGCATAAAAAAATGGAAGGTTTTTTTACATGATACCACTGATCTTTATAGTTTGCCTTATAATAAGGTGACAAGCGTATTTGAAGATAGTAAAAAAAGATTATGGGTTACTACACAAGGAGGTGGGTTTGGTCTTTTTGATAGGAAAAGCGAAACTTTTTTCACATACAACAGTTCAAATGGTTTGCCTAATGATGTGGTTTATCAAATAAAGGAAGATAATTTTGGTAATTTGTGGTTATCTACCAATGCAGGACTTGTTTGGTTTAATCCTGAAAAAAAATCGTTTAAAAATTATACAGTGGAAGATGGATTGAAAACCAACCAGTTCAATTATAAATCGAGTTATAAAGCACCCGATGGAACGCTTTATTTTGGATCGATAGATGGTTTTGTGCGATTTAATCCCGCGTATTTTAAAGAAGATAATGTCGTTCCGCCTATTGTATTTACGGATTTTTATCTGAATAATTCGCCTGCAAATGTGTCCGATAAAAATTCTCCGTTAAAGGAAAGCATTTTATATACTCAAAGCATTCAACTTCCCTATAATAAAAATTCTTTTGCTATTAAATATGCCATATTGAGCTATTCCGGATTTTATCCTAAAAATGTGGTTTACAAACTTGAAGGATTTGATAGGGAATGGATATCCACTAATGGTACTCAATCTATTGTTTATTCAAATTTAAATCCAGGTAAATACAGACTGATTATTTCTTTTGACTCCGACTCTTCAAGCGGGATAAATAAGGTAATGAAGACGTTGGATATAATTGTAAATCCACCTTTCTGGAAAACTTGGTGGGCATATCTGTTTTATGTGGTATGTGTTGTTTCAAGTGTATTCCTTATTACATCCTATTTTCATCAGAGGACAAAAAAACTGCAGCAGAATAAAATGCAAATCTTTGAACGTGAAAAAGAAAAGGAATTGTATGAATCAAAGATTGATTTTTTCACCAATGTGGCTCACGAAATCAGAACCCCTTTATCATTGATTAAGGCTCCCCTTGAACAGATTTTAAAAAATGATACGCTTCAAACAGAAGTGAAAGATAATCTGGAAGTAATGAGTAAAAACACCGATAGGTTATTGGATTTGACGAACCAATTACTGGATTTTAGAAAAACGGAAGCTGAACTTTATAAGTTAAACGAAAAAGTGGCCAATGTGTCACACGTGGCAAGAGAAATTCTTGAACGATTCATGCCTTTGGCGAAACAGAAAAATATTGCTTTTACTTTGAAACTGCCTGAAAAAGATATCATAGCAAAAATAGATGTTGAAGCATTTATCAAAGTCATTAGTAATTTGATAAACAATGCTATAAAATACTGCGATAGTTTTGTGAATGTTTCGTTTGATTGTTCAACCGAAGATGAGTCGAATTACTTTCTTAATTTTGTAACCGAAAACGATGGTTCGATAATACCGGATCAATTTAAAAATGAAGTATTTAAACCCTTTACCCGTTTAAATAAAGAAAGGGATAAGATTGTTACAGGAACAGGGATCGGATTGGCTTTAACAAAATCGTTAACTGAATTATTAAAAGGATCAATAACATATCGTGTGGAGAATAATTTGAATGTATTTCAAGTTACTTTCCCGATAGAAGTATTGAACGATAATAAGCTTGTTGAAGATGAGCAGAAAAAAGGAGAGATTCCGGTGAAAACCGAAGAAGAAATGAAAGAGAAATCAAAAAAACGACCTTTGGTTCTTTTGGTTGAAGATGACTTGGAAATGAGGGATTTTCTCGTGAAATGCCTGAATATTCATTATGACATAGTGGTGGCATCAAACGGGGATGAGGCGTTAAGTGTTTTGAAAAATAAAAACATTGATCTTGTTGTTAGCGATATCATGATGCCCAAAATGGATGGTTTCGAGTTGACCAGTCATATAAAATCAAATATTGAATTTAGTCATATTCCTGTGATTCTTCTTACGGCAAAAGTAAATGTTCAGTCAAAAGTTCAGGGTTTTGAAGTTGGTGCCGATGGTTATATCGAAAAACCATTTTCTGTAGAGGTTTTACTTGCCCAAATTGCCAGTCTTCTTCAAAATAGGGAAAAATTTCGTGAAGCATTTTTGAAATGTCCTTTTATAGGTATGAACAATGTGGAGCTTAATAAATCGGATGAGGAGTTTTTGCAGAAATTAGATGAGGTTATCCAGAACAATATTGCAAATCCTGATTTCAATGTCGAAGATTTGGCAGATCAGTTTTTTATGAGCAAAGCTAGCTTTTATCGAAAAATCAAGGGTGTCCTCGATATAACTCCTAACGAATACCTTAGGATAGCACGATTAAAAAAAGCTGCTCAATTATTGAAAGAGGACAACTACAGGGTAACTGAAATATGCTACATGGTTGGATTTAATTCCCCTTCTTATTTTGCTAAATGTTTTCAACAGCAATTTGGGGTTTTACCTAAAGATTTTTCGTAGATCTCAGGTTTTTTGAGAAGATATTTCTATTTTTCGATTCAATTGTTTCTTTGCGCTGTTAAAATTTGGTTTAAGTTTGCTTTGTTTTTATTTTTTACTATAAAACTAATCTGTATTAACTTGCAATAAAATCAATCACAATGAAAATGAAAATGAAAATGAAAGAAAAAGTGAGATTTCTAGCATTCATTGGCTTTCTGATGAGTTTTTCGACTTATGCTCAATGGCAGCCTGCAGGCAATAAAATTAAAACCCGATGGGCATCCCAAGTCGATGTGAACAATGTATTGCCGGAATATCCTCGCCCGATTATGGAGCGTGCAGAATGGCAAAACCTGAATGGGTTGTGGGATTATGCTGTACTCCCTGTCGGAAGGCAAACACCTTCGGCTTTTGACGGAAAAATTTTGGTACCATTCGCTATAGAATCAAGTTTATCCGGGGTGCAGAAAAAAGTGGGAAAGGAAAACGAATTGTGGTATCAGCGTGAATTTACTATTCCATCGAAATGGAAAAACAATCGGATATTGTTGCATTTCGGAGCGGTGGATTGGAAAGCTGATGTGTGGGTTAACGATATTAAAGTCGGACAGCACACAGGGGGATATACGCCTTTTTCATTCGATATAACATCTGCTTTAAAAAGCGGTAATAATAAACTTGTAGTAAAAGTATGGGATCCTACCAACGACGGATATCAACCTCGAGGGAAACAGGTAAATAGGCCCGAAGGGATTTGGTATACCTCGGTAACCGGAATTTGGCAGACAGTTTGGTTGGAGCCTGTTCCCGAGAAATATATTACTAATGTGAAGATTACTCCGGATATCGATAACAAGAAGTTGATCGTAGTAGCGGAAACAAATGATGCTTCTGTATCGGATAAAGTAGAAGTAAAAGTTATGGATGGTTCAAAGGTGGTTGCTTCAGGTCGCTCTATCAATCATCTGCCAGTAGAAATTATGATGCCCGATCAGGTTAAACTGTGGTCACCCGATAGTCCATTTCTTTATGATTTGGAAATTACGTTGTGGAGCGACAATAAACCGCAGGACAAAGTAAACAGTTATGCGGCCATGCGTAAATATTCAATAAAACGAGATGATAAGGGGATAGTGCGTCTACAATTGAATAATAAAGATTTGTTTCAATTCGGCCCCCTTGATCAAGGATGGTGGCCCGATGGATTATATACCGCTCCAACAGATGAAGCACTGAGGTTCGATATTCAGAAAACCAAAGATTTTGGTTTCAACATGATCCGTAAACACGTTAAAGTTGAGCCTGCACGCTGGTATATGCATTGCGACCGATTAGGAATGATTGTTTGGCAGGATATGCCGAATGGTGATCGAGGTCCATACTGGCAACCTCGCGAATACTTCAACGGTGTAGAATGGCTACGTTCACCCGAATCGGAGGCAAATTTTCGTAAGGAATGGAAAGAGATTATCGATTTTCTGTATTCTTATCCTTGTGTGGGTGTTTGGGTTCCTTTTAATGAGGCTTGGGGACAATTCAAAACTAAAGAAATTGCAGAATGGACAAAACAATACGATTCTTCCCGTTTGGTCAATCCTGCCAGTGGAGGCAATCATTATCCGGTGGGAGATATATTAGATCTGCATAATTATCCACATCCCGACTTGTATTTATATGACGCGCAAAGAGCTACTGTATTGGGTGAATACGGAGGAATCGGTTGGGCAGTGAATGGACATTTGTGGGAACCTGATCGCAACTGGGGATACGTTCAGTTTAACAGTTCCAAAGAGGTTACAGACGAGTATGTAAAGTATGCCGGTCAGCTTAAGCAGCTTATCAAACAGGGGTTCTCGGCAGCGGTTTATACTCAGACCACCGATGTGGAAGTTGAAGTGAACGGCTTGATGACTTACGATCGTGAAGTGATCAAAATGGATGAGCAACGGATCAAGCAGGTAAATAGTGAGATATGCAATATATTAAACTATTGATTTATACATTGTTATTTTTGTCGTGTAAGGGGAGTGAGGTAATCACTCCTCAGCCGACAGATAAAGATAGATATCAAAATCCCGTGATTCATCGCAGTATGCCGGATCCTACCGTAATAAAGGCAAATGATGGTTATTTCTATCTATATGCAACAGAGGATATTCGAAATATTCCGATCTTTCGTTCTCCTGATCTGATTGACTGGGAGTTTATGGGGACAGTCTTTACAGATCAGACGCGTCCGACTTTTGTATCGGGAGGTGGCTTGTGGGCTCCCGATATCAACTATATAAACGGTAAATATGTGCTGTATTATTCCATGTCGGTTTGGGGCGGAGAATGGGATTGCGGAATCGGTGTTGCGATAGCGGATAATCCTGAAGGTCCGTTCATTGATTGCGGCAAACTTTTTCTCAGTAGCGAAATTGGTGTTCAAAATTCCATAGATCCGTGTTACGCTGAAGAGAACGGCAAAAAATACTTATTTTGGGGAAGTTTTCACAGGATATATGCCATTGAATTGTCAGATGATGGCTTGGCTTTGAAACCCGGTGCGGAAAAAGTACAAGTGGCAGGTACGGCATACGAGGGAACCTTCATTCATAAACGAAATGGCTATTATTATTTATTCGCTTCCACGGGTACCTGTTGTGAAGGATTGAACAGTACGTATACCACAGTAGTTGGACGTTCAGAAAATCTTTTTGGCCCCTATGTCGATAAAGCAGGGCAATCAATGATGGATAACCATCATGAGATTCTTATTCGTAAGAATACCGAATTTGTCGGTACCGGACATAATTCGGAAATCGTAGCAGATGATAAAGGTCAAACTTGGATGTTTTACCACGCCTATTGGACAGCGCATCCCGATAAGGGAAGGGTGTTGATGCTCGACAAGATACAATGGATAAACGATTGGCCTTCTGTTGCGAATGGTTCTCCTTCATTGGAGGCTGATAAACCGGTATTCTCGAAGTAAGGCTATTCTAAAAATGTCGATTTAAGGAGAAAAAAGTTTATTTTTTTCGATTCGATCTTAAAA
>ERZ795062.1028-NODE-1028-length-20840-cov-10.142122_pt1 | contig 20840 bp, 18 predicted proteins | sample MGYA00375146_ERZ795062 | MGnify/ENA primary metagenome ERZ795062 (study PRJEB30191, sample SAMN05720281) | activated sludge metagenome | isolation source: Anaerobic digester | place: USA | collected 2015-07-16 ... | reverse complement strand
CCTCCTCGAACGGCACGCCTTTTTCGAGCAGGGCGAGCTTGACCTTGTTGTAGTAGTTGCTGGCGGCAAAGCCACAGAGTTTGAGCATGGGGTGTCTCCTGAATAGGTGGGGTAACGCGTCGGCGTCGCGCGGGAGGCGCCCTGAAGCGTAACCGCGACACGGCCCCGCCGGGCGTCGCCGACTTGACGCCGGGCTCGACCGGCTTTCGGCTTTTCTGGGCCTGGGCCATAATCCGCGCCATGCAAACGTTGCGCAACGCCCGCCTGATCGCCCGCCTGGTGCTGGTGTGGTTTGCGTTGTCGCTGGGCGCGGCCATCGCCTCGCCGCTGGTGGCGCCCAAGGCGTCCGAGCTGGTGTGCTCAGGCGCATCCGTCAAGCTGGTCGTGCAAGGCACCGACGGCGAAGCCGTGGAAATGGGCCATTCGTCGCTCGATTGCCCGCTCTGTGCCGTGATGAACGCGCCGCCCCCGGAGGCGAACGGGGTCGTCCAGCCCCCCCATCCGCTGTCACACGCCCTGCTGCCGATCCGGGCGGCGCACATCGCTGCCCGCATCGGCGCGCCCTGGCAGGCACGCGCGCCTCCCGTTTTCACCTGAACTCCTGTATTTATAGCTGACTGTGACCAGTTGACGCTGGGAATAGTCCGATTCAATCAGTTTTTCAGGAGAAAGCATGGCTTTCACCGCCCGGACCGCGTTCCGGTGGCTCCTTGTCCTGGCCGTGACCATGCTGGCCGTGTTTCTGGCCAGCTGCCACCGCGGCGGCGATGCTGCAGCGCCCGGCTTTCGCGGTATCGACCTGACCGGCGCGCCCTACGGCCGCGACTTTCGTCTGACCGACGCCGATGGCCGGGAACGCTCGCTGGCCGACTACAAGGGCAAGGCGGTGCTGTTGTACTTCGGCTTTGTCCAGTGTCCCGACGTGTGTCCGACGGCACTGATCCGCGCCGCCGAGGTCAAGAAGCTGCTGGGTGCCGATGGCGACAAGCTGCAGGTGATCTTCATCACCGTCGACCCGGAACGCGACAGCCCGGAAGTGATCAAGGCCTACACGGCCGCCTTCGACCCGAGCTTCGTCGGGCTTTATGGCGACGCCAAGCGAACCCGCGCGACCGCTGACGAATTCAAGGTGTACTACCGGGCCGTGCCCACGGGCAGCTCCTACACCATGGACCATTCCGCCTTGTCCTATGTGTTCGACCCCCAGGGCCGACTGCGCCTGGCCCTGCGCCACGAGCAGAAAGCCGACGACTACGCCCATGACATCCGGCTGATATTGGCCGGGAACTGATCAGATTTTTCAACCCAAGGAGTTATCCATGAAACGTTTCGCAATCACCCTCGCCACACTGGCCCTGGCCGCCGCAGCGCATGCCCAGGTCACGGTCAAGGACGCCTGGGTTCGCGCCACGGTGCCGCAACAGAAAGCCACCGGCGCCTTCATGCAGCTGACGGCGGCCCAGGACACCAAGCTGGTGGCCGGCAGTTCGCCGGTGGCCGGCGTGGTCGAAATCCATGAAATGGCCATGGACAACAACGTCATGAAGATGCGCCAGGTGCCGGGCGGCCTGGCCTTGCCGGCCGGCAAGGCGGTGGACCTGAAGCCGGGTGGCTACCACGTCATGCTCCTGGACCTGAAAGGCCAGGTCAAGGACGGTGAAGTCGTGCCGGTGAGCCTGGTGTTCGAGGGCAAGGACGGCAAGAAGCAGACCGTCGAGATCAAGGCGACCGCCCGGCCGCTGAACTCGGCCGCGCAGACCGACCCCAGCCAGGGCGGTCATGCGGGCATGAAGCACTGACGCACCTCCGCGCGTCCTGAACTCCAGGTCCATCGACCCGTTGATCGCATGAACCAGCTGCGGGCCCGGCGCGTGTTTGCGTGGATCGCTTTGGCGGCGATCACGCTGGCTGCGCTCGCGCCCACGGTGTCGCGCGCGCTGGCGCGGGCAGTTGTCAACCCGCCGGGCTGGAACGAGGTCTGCACCGCATCGGGCATGCAAACGCTCGCGGTGGCGCTGGCCGGAGACACGGCGACCGACCCCGCCGCCGAGCGGGCGCCTGCGCCCGGACCCACGCTGGACCATTGCCCGTTTTGCCTGCTGGGCGCAGACCGCCTGGGCCCTCCGCCCGGCCCTGCCGCGCGCGTCATGGCCCTTGGCGATCCACTGGCACCGCCCGGCGGGCCTGAGACCTTCGTCCGAACCACCGCCCGGCTGCTTGCCCGTGCGCGCGGCCCTCCCCTGAACAACGTGTCCCCTTCCGTGGCCTGACCGCGTCCTGACCGGCGCGTGTGGCCGGTTTGACGTGTTGTGGCCGGGGGCGCTTGGGCGCCTTGGGCCCGTCCCATGGAGCGTTGTTCTCGTGAAACATTCTGATTTGAAGGCGGTGCCTGCCACGCAGGGCACCCCGATAGGCGTTGCCCTGGCGCGTGGCCAGGTCCTGTTGCAGGCGGGGACCGCCGGCTCGGTCTGGCGCGTGCGCCAGGGCGCGTTCCGGCTGGAGCGCGCGGTGGGCGACGGCCTGAGCGTGGTGCACCTGGCCCTGCCGGGTGACCTGGTGGGCCTGGAAGGCCTGTGCGCCGAACCCTTTGCCTGCACCGTGACCGCGCTGGTCGATAGCGTGGCCGCCCCCGAGCCCGTGCTCGGCGAAGCCGCGCTGACCACCACGCTGGCTGCCGCCCTGTTGCAGCAGCAACGCCAGTCGCTGGACATGGCGCTGATGCGCTCGGGCACGGCGCCGGTGCGTCTGGGCCATCTGCTGAAGCTCCTGGCACACGCTTTCGGCGTCCGGCACGGCGCGCTGGACCGCAAGGCCCTGCCGGCGCTGAAGGACATGGCGCAGATCATCGACTCCACCCCCGAGACCGTTTGCCGCGAACTGACCCGGCTGCTGCCGCCGGCCGCGCGCCGCAATGCGCCGACCCGCCGTCCCGGCTGGCTCGACGCCCTGGTGCCGCTGGCACCTGCGTGCTGACATGCGGCCGCGGTTGCGGGCGTTTGCCCTTGTCCTGGCACTGGCCGGCGCCGGCGGCGCCCACGCGCATGACGAGCGCGTCGGCGAGCTCACGCTGGACCACCCCTACGCCACGCCCAGCCTGGCGGGCAGCGCCCATGGCGCGGCCTACCTGAAGGGCATCCGCAACCGCGGCGAGCAGGCCGACCGGCTGGTCGGCGCCAGCACGCCGGTGGCCACGCGGGTGGCGCTGCACCGCATGGCGCTGGATGCTGGTGTCATGCGCATGCGCGAGGTGCCGTTCATCGAGCTGCCCCCGAAGGCCGACACGCCGCTGCGCCACGGCGGCGAGTACCACCTGATGCTGATCGACCTCAAGCAGCCGCTGAAAGACGGCGAGCGCTTTGACCTGACGCTGCACTTCGAGCGCGCGGGCACCCGCACCGTCAAGGTCTGGGTGCAGACGCCGCGTGGCGAGACCCGTGGCGCACACCGCCACTGAACCCTGGCCCTACCCCTTCTATTTGTTAACCGGAGAAACTCAAATGAAAAAATCGTTCAAATCCCTCGTGGCTGCCACCGGCCTCATTGGTGCGGTACTGCTCAGCGCCTGCGGCGGCGGCGGCGACGATGCCCCCGTCACCCCCGCTGACAAGGCGGTCACCATCACCTTCGCCGCCGTCAACGGCAGCACGCCCGTGGCCTGCGGCACGCCGCTCGCCGGCATGGGCAGCACCGGTGTCGCAGCCGATCTGCAAGACCTGCGCTTCTACATCACCAACCTCAAGCTGATCAACGACAAGGGCGAAGCCGTGGCCGTCAAGCTCGACGCCAACAGCTGGCAATTGACGCAGGGCACCGAGACGGTGTCCTTGGTCGACCTGGAGAACGCCACCGGCGCCTGCAACACGCCCAACAACACCACTGCCACCCATGCGGCCATCACCGGCACCGTGCCGGCCGGTACCTACGTCGGTCTGAAGGCCACCATGGGGGTGCCGGAAACCATGAACCACAGCGCCATCGCCGGCGGCGTGCCACCACTGGACAATTCGCCGATGGCCTGGTCGTGGCAGTCGGGCCGCAAGTTCTCCAAGATCGAGATCAACCCGGTGGGTGGCATCACGAAGCCTGATGGCTCCAAGATCACCACCTTCAACTTCCACCAGGGTTCCACGGGTTGCACGGCCAAACTGGACGCCAATGGCGCGGTGATCAAGGACGCGGCGGGCAACACGGTCTATACCTGCACCAACCCCAACGCGATGGACTTCAGCCTGGCCGCGTTCAACGTCGACACGCAGAAGGTTGTGCTGGACATCGGCAAGTTGTTCTCCACCACCAACGTCACGGTTGAAAACGGCGGCGCGCCTGGGTGCATGTCCGGCGCCACCGATCCGGAATGCCCGACGATGTTCTCGCAGCTGCAGGTCTCGTTCGGCCCGGGGTCGACCGGTCTGCCCATCAACGGCGGCGCGGCGCAGCAGATCTTCAAGGCTGCGGCGAAATGACCATGCGTCACCGGCGGGTCTTGAGGACGCTGTCGGTGGCTGGCGCCCTGCTCGGGGCGCTGGCCCTGAGCAGCTGCGGGGGCGGCGATTCCGGCACCCCCGCGTCGGGCGGTTCGGCCCAGACCGGGGGGGCTTGGATCTGGGCGCTGCCGGCCGGCTTCCCGACACCGGCGGTGCCGGCCTCCAACCCCATGTCGGCCGCCAAGGTCGACCTGGGGCGTCACCTGTTCTACGACAAGCGCCTGTCGGGCAACGGCCAGCAGGCTTGTGCTGGCTGCCACCTGCAGGACAAGGCTTTCACCGATGGTGTGGCCGTGTCCCGCGGCTCCACCGGCGAGTTCACCGCGCGCAATGCGCAGCCGCTGGGCAACGTCGCCTACAACCCCCTGCTGACCTGGGCCAACCCGTCGCTGCTGGTGCTGGAGCGGCAGATGGAGGTGCCGCTGTTCGGCGAGAACCCGATCGAGATGGGCATCAACGAGAGCAACAAGGCCGCCGTGCTGCATCGCCTGGCCGATGCCGCCGCCTACAAGGACAAATTCGCGGCCGCTTTCCCGGGTGAAGCCGACCCGGTGAGCTGGCCGAACGTCATCAAGGCCATCGCCGCCTTCCAGCGTTCGCTGATCAGCGGCAACAGTCGCTACGACCAGATGCTGGTCGGCACGGCGGCGTTCACGCCAGCGGAACAGCGGGGCCGCGAACTGTTCTTTGGTGACCAGGCGGGCTGCTCCCGCTGCCACAACGGATTCAATTTCAACGACCAGGTGGTGGATGCCGCCACGGTCGCCGTCAGCACACCGTTTCACAACATCGGCCTGTACAACGTCGGCGGCACCGGCGCTTACCCCGAACCCAACCGCGGCGTGATGGAACTCAGCGGCCTGTTCAAGGACATGGGCGCGTTCCGCGCACCGAGCCTGCGCAATGTGGCGGTGACGGCGCCCTACATGCACGACGGCAGCGTGGCCACGCTGGAGGAGGTGGTGGACATCTTCGCCGAGGGAGGGCGCAACGTCCCCAGCGGGCCTTACGCGGGCGACGGACGCTTGAACCCGTACAAGAGCGCGTTGATCAGGCCGCTGGGCTTGACCGCACAGGACAAGGCCGACCTGGTCGCCTTCCTGAGGACGCTGACCGACACCCGGTTTCTCACTGATCCCCGGCATGCCGATCCGTTCAAGGCGCCCTGAGCGCCAAGACCGCAGCGGATCTTCTTCACTTTTCTCATTCAACACGACACGGCGATGGCCCCATGAAATTCAGACTGAACTGCATCGCCGCCCTGTGTGCGGCCCTGCCCGTGGCCGCCCTGGCCCAGGACGACAAGACGATGGGAACGGTCACCGTGACCGAGCCCCGGATGCTCAGCCCCGGTGAAACCGGCATTGGCGAGGCCACCCTGGCGCCGCTGCGCGCGGCCACCAGCGATACGGCGCGCCTGTTGCTGGACATCCCGGGCGTGAGCCTGTATGGCGCGGGCGGCGTGTCGAGCCTGCCGGCGATCCACGGCCTGGCCGACGACCGGATCCGCATCCAGGTCGACGGCATGGACCTGATGGCCGCCTGTCCGAACCACATGAATTCGGCGCTGTCCTACATCGACCCTTCGCGCGTGGCCAGCATCACGGTGTTTGCGGGCATCACGCCCGTGAGTGTGGGTGGCGACAGCATCGGGGGCACCATCCAGGTCAAGTCGGCGCCTCCCCGGTTTGCCGACAGCGCGGACCTCGCCAGCGCCACAGGGACGCTGGGCGCGTTCTACCGCAGCAATGGCAACGCCAGCGGCGTCAACGTCGGCCTGGAGTACATCGGCTCGGAAGTGAACCTGACCTACAACGGCTCCCTGGCCAGGTCCGACAACTATTCGGCCGGCGGCGACTTCAAGGCCGCCGGCCCGGGCACCGTGGGTGGCCCGTGGCTGACCGGCAGCGAAGTGGGCTCGTCCGCGTACAACGCCCGCAACCACGACATCGGGATCGCCTGGCGGCACGACCAGCACCTGCTGCAGCTCAACGTGAGCCAGCAAAACATCCCGTTCGAGGGTTTTCCGAACCAGCGCATGGACATGACCGCCAACGACAGCACCCAGGTCAACCTGCGCTACACCGGCAAGTACGGCTGGGGGCAACTGATGGTGCGTGGTTACGACCAGAACACCGACCACGAAATGAACATGGGCCCGGACCGCTTTTCGTATGGCACGCAGGGCATGCCAATGAACACCCAGGCCAGAACGCGGGGCGGCCTGGTGCAGGCCGACATCGCGCTCACCGAGCAGGACATTGCCCGCATCGGCGTTGAAGCGCAGACCTACACCCTGTATGACTGGTGGCCGCCGGTGGGCGGGGTGATGGGGCCGAACACCTTCTGGAACATCGACTACGGCACACGCAACCGCGCCGGCGTGTTCGGTGAATGGGAAGCGCAGTGGAGCGAGCAATGGCTCAGCCAGATCGGCGTGCGCGGCGAGGTCGTGAAAACCGACACGGGTCCGGTGCAGGGGTACAACGCCCAGCCGATCTGGTCGGTCGACGCCGCGGCGTTCAACGCGGCGTACCGACCACGGACCGACCACAACCTCGACTTCACCGCGCTGACGCGCTACACGCCCGACGCCAAACAACTCTATGAGGCCGGTTTCGCCCGCAAATCACGCTCGCCCAACCTCTACCAGCGCTACCTGTGGTCCACCCAGCCGATGGCGATGCTGATGAACAACTACGTCGGCGACGGCAACGGCTATGTCGGCAATCTCGATCTCAAGCCCGAGGTGGCCTATACCGTCAGCGCCAGCGGCGACTGGCATGACGCCGAGCAGAAGGACTGGCGCGTCAAGGCCACCGGCTACTACACCTATGTGCAGGACTACATCGACGCCCAGCGCTGCAACTTCGGCCAGTGCGGCGGCGCGGCCAACGTGTCTGCCACCACCGGTTTTGTCAATCTGCAGTACGTCAACCAGTCGGCAAGGCTCTATGGCGTCGACCTGTCCGGCAGCATGCAACTGGGCCAGAGCGGCGACTTCGGCAGCTTCAAGGGTAGCGGCCTGCTGAGCTACGTGCGGGGCAAGAACACGACGACGGGCGGCAACCTCTACAACATCATGCCGCTGAACGCCAAGGTGGCGCTGACGCAATCTGTGGGCGGCTGGAGCAACACCGCCGAAGTGCAGCTGGTGGGCGCCAAGATCGACGTGTCCCAGGTCCGCAACGAAGTGCCGACGGCCGGCTACGGCCTGCTCAACCTGCGCAGCAGCTACGAGTGGAAGCAGTTCCGCCTGGACTTCGGCATCGAGAACGTCCTGAACCGGCTGTACGCCATGCCGCTGGGCGGCGCGTACCTGGGCCAGGGCGCATCCATGACCAGCAAGGGCATTCCCTGGGGCGTGGTGGTGCCCGGCATGGGCCGCTCGTTCAACCTCGCGCTCACCGTGCGGATCTGATCCGTTGCGCCCGCGCATCCAAACACCTGCAATCCGATCGGAAGGTTCTCATGCACATCCGCTTTTCCATGTTTCTTGCCGGGGTGGTTCTGTCGTCCCTGGTGGCTTTGTTGACGGGCTGCGGCGGGGGCGATGGGCCGGCCATCAAGGCCCTTCCCCAGACGATCCAGTTCGGGCCGCCGCCCACGCTGGCGCTCAACGGCACGGCCACTGTCACGGCCACTGCCAGCTCCGGCTTGCCGGTCAGCTATTCCAGCCTGGCGCCGGAGGTCTGCACGGTCGACGGCGCGACCGGACGGGTGAACAACCTCATGGCGGGCACCTGCCTCATCGCCGCAGACCAGCCGGGCAACCATGACTATGCGCCGGCGCCGCAGGCCGCCCAGAGCCTGGTGGTGGCTGTCAACCCCGCCCAGACCCTTCAATGGGCGCCGCCGCCGCCGTTGGCATTGTTCGGCCAGGCCGTGGTGTCGGCCACGGCCAGTTCCGGCCTGCCGGTGAGCTACAGCAGCAAGACGCCGGCCCTGTGCTCCGTGCACAGTGCCTCCGGTCTGGTCACTTCGCTCACTGCGGGTGACTGCACCATCGCCGCCGACCAGGCGGGTGACAGCCATTTCAACCCGGCGCCGCAAGTGCTGCAGGTGTTGCCGGTGGCGGCGTGGTCTGGTCCGGTGACGGCGCCGGGGGCGCCGACCGATGTCGCCGCCACCCTGGGCGCTGGCGCTGACACCGCTGTGGTCCGGTTCGTTGGTCCCGCCTCCAGCGGTGGCAGTCCGGTCACCGGCTACACCGTGGTGTCGATCCCCGCAGGATTCTCGGCCTCGGGTGCCGCTTCGCCGATCGTCGTGGCCTGTCCTTCCGGTTGTGCGGGCCGCGGGTTCGCGGTGGTGGCCAGCAATGCCATTGGAAACAGTGCACCGTCCTCCGCCGCCGACGTGTTGACCCGCTTCAAGGTCACGGCCACGTTCTTCGAGCCAGACACCCAGCCCAACGACACCATCTTCACCGGTTCCTTCGTCCTCAACTCCACACAGTTGCAGGTGACGGGCCTCTCTGGCCAGCTGACCGAGTCCATGACCGGCCCGCCCATGGTGACAGTGCCGCTGGTCTATCAGCTGTCGTCGGTCGGCGACGGTCAGGGCGGTCTGCTGGTCAGCAGCTTTGCGCTGAATACCACCAACGTGTTTGCAGGCGGGGGCTTCCCTACCGGGTCAGAGGGCCTGTACTACGGCTGGCCGACCGCGCCCAACCCGGGTGCACCCGGAGGCGTGGGCAACTCGTATGTCACGATTTACGTCAACCCCGCGAATCCCCTGGTGCCGCTGACCAAGGCGCAGGTCAACAAGCTGGTGTACGGCGACTGCGCCCCTGGCGGCATGATGGGCGATACCTGCATGACGGGCTATGTGGGCTGGGGAACCATGGGCGGATACCCGGTGTCGCAGACGATCAGCCGGCAATAGGCGGGCCCGCCCGAATCGGCACAAACACTGAGCCAGACGGGTCGCCATGGGCCTCGCGTTGGAGTAAGCTGTCCTGCAGGTTCAACACACATTCCAACGGAGCAAGCCATGAGCGATTCCCCCAGTCTTGGTTTCGGCAAGTTCGTGCCCGGTTTTGACTTTCTGCAAAACCTGGCCAAAGGCGCCACGCAGAACATTCCCCAGATGCCCAACCTGGCCAACTGGGTGGCGCCCACGCTCAACGTGGAAGAGCTGGACAAGCGCATCGACGAGCTCAAGGCGGTGCAGTTCTGGCTGGACCAGAACGCCATGGCGCTGAAGGCCACCATCCAGGCGCTGGAGGTGCAGAAGATGACGCTGGCCACGCTCAAGGGCATGAACTTCAACATGGGCGATGTGGCCAATGCCTTCAAGCTCAAGGCGGCCGACAGCGTGTTTTCCGGGGTGCAGAAAGTCACCGAAACCGCCGCCGGCGCGGCCGGCACCGTCACCGGGGTGGCCTCGGGCGTGGCCTCGATGGCCTCCGACGTGGCCTCCGCGGCCACCGCCACGGCCAAACGTGTGGCCACCGGCAAGCCCAAGGCGGATGCCCCCGGCACCGCGCCTGCCGGCGGGCTGGTCGATCCGCTGCAATGGTGGGGCGCGTTGACGCAGCAGTTCCAGCAGATCGCCGCCAGCGCCATGAAAGACGCCGCCAAGCAGACCGCCATGGACACCACCAAGCACATGGCCACAGGCCTGGCCAAGGAAGCCCTCAAGACGGCGCGGGCTCCGGCGCGCAAGGCCGCCGCCAAAAAAGCGGCGCGCAAGGCGCCGGCCAGCCGCGGGCGCTGATGAAGCTGTTTCCCAGCGGCCATGCCACCCACCCGCAGTGGCGCATGGCCGTTGCGCTGGTGCTGGCGCAGCTGCGCGCGCAGATGGCCCTGCCCGCCTACGCCCCCTCGCCCACATTGGCGCTGCTCTACATCACCGACCACTACGCCTCTGACGCCCGCGACATCCTGGACGCCCTGGCCGCCGAGCTGCCCGAGGTCACCGACTGGGCCGGCACCGTGGGCGTGGGCCTGGCGGTCAGCAACGCCGAGTACTTCGACGAGCCCGCACTGGCCGTCATGCTGTGCGACCTGCCGCCCGACCAGTACCGCGTGTTCTCCGGCGTGGCGCCGCTGGGCCTGGGCTTCGAAGCCCACACCGCACTGGTCCATGCCGACGCCGGCACGCCCGATGTGGCCGAGCTGATCGACGAAATGGCCGCACGCACCGACACGGGCTACCTGTTTGGCGGCCTGGCCTCCAGCCGCGCCATGGCGGTGCAGTTTGCGGTCAGCGGCGACGGCACCATCAAAGGCCATGGCGCCGTCAGCGGCGTGTTCAGCGGCGGGCTGTCGGGCGTGGCCTTTGGCGCCGGCGTGCACCTGGTCTCGCGCGTGACCCAGGGCGCCTCGCCGGTGGCGCCGGTGCGCACGATCACCCAGGTGGACGGCCATCTGCTGCTGCAGCTGGACGGCCGCCCGGCGCTGGACGTGCTGCAGGCCGACCTGGGCATCACCATCGACCAGCCCAAGGGCCTGGGCCTGCAGGCTGCGATCGACACCGTGCGCGCCACGCTGGTCGGCCTGAGCGAGCCCGGCAGCGACGCCGTGGGCCGCAGCGGCAACTTTGGCAGCGACGTGCTGGTGCGCCACATCATCGGCCTGGACCCGGCACGCCGCGGCGTGGCCATCGCCGCCCAGCCGGCCGAGGGCATGCGCCTGGCCTTCTGCCAGCGCAACGTGCAGGCCGCCCGCGCCGACCTCACGCGCATCTGCGCCGAGATCCGCGAAGAGCTCGAATCCGAAGACGCCGCGCTGGAGGCCGCCGGTGCGCGCGCCCGGCCCGGGGCCGAGCCCGAACCCCGGCCGGCGCGCCGCATGGCTGGCGCCGTCTACGTCAGCTGCGCCGGCCGCGGCGGCCCGCACTTCGGCGGCCCCGGTGCCGAGCTGCAGATCGTGCGCCGGGCGCTGGGCGACGTCCCGCTGGTGGGCTTCTTCGCCGGCGGCGAGATCGCCCGCCACCACCTCTACGGCTACACCGGGGTGCTGACGGTGTTCACGGACTGAGCGGCCGATCAGCAGCGGCGCAACAATGATTGCCGGGCCGGGTAGTGGACGGGCGGCATAGGTGATATTCCAATGAAAAGCGGCTCATCCCAGCGTGGAATGGTCATTGTTTGCTACTTTATTTGCGGAGATTTCCCGGCATGAATCAGAACCGATGTGTTAGCGTGACCCGCACGCCCCGTGGCTCGGTCGGGTGGATGTGGCGGTCGAACACGGGCGCCGCCTCGCCGGGCAGTTGCGAGTCGTACCAGTACTCAATGTCATTGGCATTCTTGTTCAGCAGGTTGTAGACGTCCAGGTAGAGCTGGGTCTGGCGGCTGAACCGGTAGCCGACGCGCAGGTTGACCAGGGAGGAGGCCGCCGAGCGCACCGAGTTGTCCTCGATCAGCGGACGCGCGCCGAAGTAGCGAAGGCGCAGCACGCCGAACCACGGCCCGAGCGAATCCACGGTGATGCCGATGTTGGCTGTGGTCTCGACCGCCCCGGGGATGTAGTTGCCCTCAGGGGCGTTGTCGGAGAAGCGGGCGTAGGACCACGAAAAGTCCGTGTCCAGCGCCAGCCAGCGGTTCACGGCGTAGAAGTTGGTCCATTCGACGCCGTGGCGTCGCGAGGGACGCGACGCTTCGGTCGTTCCGGCGTCGCCCACGAACAGCAGCTCCGAGGCGATGTTGAGCCGCCACAGTGACAGCGTGGACTGCCAGCCTGGGAGCAGTTCGCGGCGCACACCGATCTCGTAGCCCTGGGTGGGCACCAGCGGCTTGACCGGGTCCACCGCGGTGGCGGGGTCGGCGGGGTCCACCTTGATCGTGGTGCCGCGCGCGTCGTTGGAATGAAAGCCCTTGCCGTAGTTCAGGTACAGCTCGGTATCCTTCCAGGGCCCGAAAACCAGGGACAGCTTGGGTGCCAGCAGCTGATCGCTCGCCTTGCCGGAATTGACGGCCAGATTCGAGTCCACTTGGAAATCGAAGGCCTCACCGCGCAGGCCGGCGATGGAGCGGAACCAGTCGGTCCAGCGGACTTCGTTCTGCGCCCACAACGACAGGCTGCGCTGGGTGATGTTGTCTTCGCGCACCGTGTTCCAGGTGGTGCGTGCGCTGGTGTTGTACAGGCCTACCGGCTGAAGGCGATCCACCCGACCCTGCACGCCAAAACTGTTGAGCACATCGCGAGCGCCCCAGCGGGCAGCCACCGTGTGTGATGCCGTGAAGCCGCCGGCCTGGCGGCGCTCGGACTGCTTGAACTGGTCACCGATGTCGCAGCCGCCGGTGGCGGCGATGTCGTTCAGGCAGTACTGGAAGTTGGACCACAGGTCGAGCCCGGAACGCAGCCACCACACATTCACCGTGGTCTGGCTGTCCTGGCCGCGCCGGGCCCAGTCGCCGGACAGGCTGTAGCGGTAGGTGCTGCCGCCGGTGGTCGCGTCGAGCGAGCCAAAGCGGTCCACCGCTCCGCTGTCGATGGCGCGCTGCGCGATCTGGTCGGTGGATGTCCAGTCGCCTTTGTAGGCCATGCCCATCACGGAAAAACCGTCATCGCGGCTGCCCTGGCTGTAGCGCAGCACGCCATTGAGTTTGCGGTAGTGCTCGGGCACCTGCCACGGGCCGTCGTTGTGAAACAGCTCCAGCGCGTACAGCAGCTGGCCGCTGGCCATCTCGGGCGAGCCCGCCAGCAATCCGCGCGCGTAACCGTTGACACCCAGGGTGAGCTGGGCCAGGGGGTCGGTGAGCTTTCTGAAGTAGTCGATGTGGGCCGCGCCCACCGATGAGAAGTCGCCCTCGCTGGCGTAGTACGGCCCCTTGCGGTAGCTGATGCGGTCCACCAGCTCCGGGATCAGGAAGTTGAGGTCGGTGTAGCCCTGTCCGTGCGCATGGCTGGGCATGTTGACTGGCACGCCATCAAGCCAGGTCGCGAAGTCAGTGCCGTGGTCCAGGTTGAAGCCGCGCAGGAAATACTGGTTGGCTTTGCCGTCGCCCGCGTGCTGGGTGACGATCAGGCCCGGCACCATCTCCAGCACCTCGCCCGGGCGCAGCAGCGGCACGGCGGCGATGCGCCCGCTGGAGACCACCCCCTCGCTGGCAGCGCTGGCCACGCCTTCAAGGTTCTCCGCAGCGGAGCGAACTTCGACCGCCGACAGGGCGGGCGCTTCCTGGGCTGCTGCGCCCGCCAGGCCCGTCAACATGTGAGAGAAAATTAGAAGTTGTCTTAATTTCACGCCAGGAAAAGGCCGGTTGCCCGGCCTTGCCTCGTTGCAAACCCTTCAGGCCATCACCGGTCGCCGTGCCAGCCGCGTTGCCACCAGAAAGCTCAACGCGATGATCGCCACCAGCGCGCTGCCGAAGGCCAGCTCCTTGCCCTCGCTCCAGGCCTCGACAGCAGGCAACAGCAGCTTGGCCGCGCCAAACGCTGCCACCAGCAGGCTCACGCCGGCCACCACAAGCCCCATCACGCGGGAGGCGATGCGCGCGGTCTGGTCGGCACGGTGGATCAGGCGGGCGATCCACAGGCCGTTGATGCCGTCGGTGAGCAACATGCCCAGCATGAAAAGCAGCGCCAGCACCAGCGCATGCTGCCAGCCGCCGTACTGCGTGGCGGTCAGCGCGAAGAAGGCGGCTTGCGAAAGCGTGTCAAACGACAGGGCGAACAGCGCGCCGACCAGTGCCACCGCCAGCGGGTTCGAGACGTGCCGCAGGCTGCCCAGCAGGCGGCCCTTGACGCCGACCGGCTGGACGACCTGGTCCGGCCCGGTGCGCAGCACGGCAACCAGGTTCAGCACGCCCAGCGCGGCCAGAAAAGCGATCGAGATCAGCGCACCCAGTGTGCCGAACCAGTGCGGCACGTTCCAGTGACCGGCCGCCGCCGAGACACCCAGCGCAATCACCATCACCACGGCGCCATGGCCCAGCGAAAACAGCGTGCCGCAATAACGGGCCATGCCGGGGCGTACGCGGCTGTTGTGGCGGGTCAGGCCGTCGATGGTTGCCAGGTGGTCGGCGTCAAAGCCGTGCTTCATGCCCAGCGCGAAGGTCAGGAGCAGCAGCGAGAGCCAGTCGGCGGGCAGGGCTTGCATGTGCAGGTATGAATGATTTCTGAATCATCATACACACCGCCGCCCATCCGTTTGCCACGGATGTGTCCGCGCAATGGAGGCCGGCTTTCAGCGCGCCGGACGGTAGTGCACGTGGGGTGCACCGTGTGCTTCGTGCGAATGGTGGTGCTCGGCCTCCAGGGCGATCACGTTCAGTTGGCCATGGCGCACGCCGCTCTGCGCCATCAGGGCATCGGCAAACTGGCGCACCGCGGCAGTCGGGCCCTTGAGGATCACCGACTCCAGGCAGTTCTCATGGTCCAGGTGGCTGTGCAGGGCGGCCACGGTCAGGTCGTGGTGGTCGTGTTGCAGGCCGGTCAGCCGCTCGGCCAGGTCGCGCTGATGGTGGTTGAAGACGTAGGACAGGTTGGCCACGCAATGGCCGGAGGGTGCGTCGCGCTGGCGGTCGCCCTCGATCGCACCGCGGATCAGGTCCCTCACGGCCTCGGAACGGTTGCTGTAGCCGCGCGCGGCGATCAGCTCGTCAAACTGCTGTGCCAGCGCCTCGTCCAGCGAGATCGTAAAGCGTTCCATGTCCCGGTTTCCTCAGTCATTTTGTAGCCGGACATTTCAAAGTCCTACAGGCGGTCTAGGGAGAATAACCGCAACGCCAGAGACGGTCTGACACCGGAAAAAACATTGCCCTGCGTGATAGTTGCCGACAGCCTGTTTGAGACCCATGGCGTGGGCTTTCTTTACTGCTTGGCCATTCCCCCGCGTAAAGGAGTCACTCACACCGATGGAAAAGTAACTGTCCAACTCGGCAATTCCGCTGCAAGGCGATCAGGGCGGGGTCCTGTTCCGGGTCTTGTTGATGAAGTTGCTGGCCAAATTGGCCGCGCCGGTGGTTGATTCGCTGGTGGAAATCGTCTTGGAAGGCGCCAGCTTGGTCCTGCAGTGACACCACACGGCCGCCTGACTTTCGCACTTGTTTTGGCATGTCTGCCAACCGAGTAGGTCGGAGAACGCTCCTCACCGCTGCACCGCCGCAAACGCCGCGAACTCCTAGCCGCGCACCGCCAGCAGGAGGGGTAGCTGGCGCGGTCTTTCTCGGGCAGTTGCCGGTCGGCCCGGTGCTGCCGGGCCGGGCTGCAGACGGGTTGGTGGTCCCTAAGAGGGGATTTCTCAACAAAATTGGCCACTTCCCAGCGCCGATTGGTCAGTTAGCGCTATTGAAATAGAAGTGATTCAGGTCCGTGCGCGCCACCCACGCCCCCTCAGTTGCGCGCATCCTTGGGTCGACCACCGGTTGCGTAGTCTTTCGCTGCGCCGGCAAACGCGGGGCGAGGCTGGTGGGTCAGGAAGTCCGCCACATCGATGGCCTCCTGCTCGCTCAGCGAGTTGTTCTGCCCGAGGGGCATCTTGCCCTTGATGAAGGCAGCGGCGGTGTAGGTGCGGGCCATGCCGGCGCCCACATTGAATGACTTCGGACCCCAGACCGGCGGAAACACATACCCGCCCCGGCCATCCGGCGTGCCGGCACCCTGCGCGCCGTGGCAGCTGGCGCACTTGGCCGCGTAAAGCTGGCTGCCGCGCGCACGGTCCGGCGTCAACGAGGTGTCCACTGCGCCCATGCCGCGCCCTACCACGGCGCTGCCCACCGGCACGCCGGTCGAAAGCCAGCGCATGTACATCAGCATCGCGTTCATTTCCTTCGAGTTCCAGGTCAGCGCCTGGCCATTCATCGAGCGCTGGAAGCAGTCGTTGATGCGCTCCTGGAGCGAGTCGATCTGGCCGTCGCGCGTGCGATAGGCCGGGAAGACGGCGGTCAGCCCGACGAACGGGCCCGCACCCGCCTGCGTGCCGGCGCCCAGGTGGCAGTTCGAGCAATTCAGCCCGTTGCCGACGTTGCGCGGCAATTGCGCGCGGGTGTCGATCATCAGTTGCCGGCCCAGCCGGACCGCCTCGCCTTCCGGGCCCGCGGGCATCGTGCTGTCGGGCGGCACGACCAGCGGGACCGGCTCGGCGGCGAGCACCGGACCGAAGGCCAGGCACACCAGCAGCGAAACCAGGACTGGCCTCGAAACAGCAAGCTTGTTTTTCATGGGGGACATTCCTTTCGGGACCTGAGGCCTGAGCGTTGAGTGGACGATGCCGGGCACCGGGCCCGGATCGGGGATTTCCCTCGGTCCGGCGCTGCGCACCCCTTTTGGATCACCCGACCGGGCTATGACCTCCTAAGATACCAAATGGCTGGGCCCAGCCTGAGGAGGGCCTGCCCGATCTGCAAGGGCTTCGATCGCGGTTTCCTGACGAAAGGCGCAACATGAGATCAATGCAAGCGAGGGGCTTTTCCTGGGTTCGGTGGGCCCTGCTGCTGGCCCTCACGGTACTGGCCGGATGCAGCAACACCGAGTCGGGCACCCAGGCCGGTGTCATCGCCTTCGAAGAGGGTTCGGGCGTGATGGTCAAGCGTGGCCACACCCGTGACGTGGTGCTTTCGCTGAAACACGGCAACGGTGTTTCGGGGCAGAGAGTGTCGGTCGAGTCGGCCGATCCCTTGCTCGCCGACGTCAGCCCGGCCAGCTGCACCTTGTCGAGTTCGTCGGATGAATCCAGCCGGTGCAGCGTGCGGATTCACGCCAAGAACACAGGTCTGGTCATGCTGTTTGCGCGGTCAGCCGGCTATGCGGAGGCGTCGCTGCCGGCCACTGTCACCGACACCCTGGTCTACGGCAGCCTGACGGTTGTCAGCCCGTCGGGCACCGTGGTGTCGTCCGGATCGGTCACCGCCTCTTTCAATGCCACGGGCAGCGCGCCCTTCCAGCTGCCGTTGACGGCGCGAATTGCCGGCAGCTCCGGGATTGTGGGCACGACGGGCGTCATCATCAATTTCTCCAGTCTGAACGCCTCGCTCACGTTCAGTCCCCCACAGTGCCCGGTCACCTCGGCGGCGCCGGACTGCAACACGGTCGTTTCCTTCTCCACCGCGACCACCGCGACGATTCAGGTTCAGGTCGTCGGCGCGGTGACGGCAGCGTATCCCGACTACAGCCGCATCACCGTCAACGCGGTGCCCAATGCCACACCGAGCTACGGCACGATCACCCTGAGCACCCAGTCCGGAAACAATGTCCCGAATGGCATGAAGGCGCCGCTGTTCGTGAACTGGCTCAGCCCGTCGATCCAGGATGCGGTCACGGTGACACTGGCCATTGCCGGTGACGGCGTGTCCTTCTACAGCTATGCCCCGGGCGACAACACCACCATCAAGGCTTCGAAAATCCTGAGCTGCCCGATGCGGTACACCGGCGTTGCGGCAAACGACACACTTGGGTGCGGGTTCGGCATGGTCGGCCATGCAAGTGGCAGCACGGTGACGGTGCATGCCACGGTGACGTCGCGTTCCACGAATGCCTATGTCGTGGCGCCATTGACCTTGGGCGCCGTTGACCCCGAGCCCACGCGCCGGGCGGTCACGTTCACCAACCAGTCGTCCCAGCCCATCTTTGTGGGCATCACTGGCGGGTCCGCCAGTTCGTACACCAACCCGACAACGCCGGCCGTCGGGTCGGGCCCGACGGGGGCCAACATGAAGCCCGGCGCCGGCTCCCTGTGCGGACCGTCCAATCCGGCGGCCGCCTGCCCGATCGGCACCAGTTGCACCCAGGGTGGAGCCAACCCGGGCACCGACATCGCCAAGACCCCCTTCTATTGCTACTACGATCAGAAGACGCCCACCAACGGATACGAGATCGCAGCGAAGACGGGGACGACCACGTTTGAAATTTCCGGGTCGAGCCTGGCGCCCAGCGGCATCATCTGGTCCGGAAACTTCTACGCCCGCACGGGCTGCGATCCGGTCACCGGCGTGTGCGAAAACGCCACCTGTGTCGGCAAGCAAGGCGGCTTGATGTGTGGGCCGGGAACAGGCCCGTTGCCGGGTGTGAACACGCTGGCCGAGCTGACCTTCCAAGCTTATCCGGCGACGGATTTCTACGATGTGTCGATCATCAACGGCGCGAATTTCGCGATGCAGTTCGCCCCTCCGAAGGTGCCGCTGTCCACAACCGATCCCTATTTCTGCACCGCTGCCGGGAGCTTCAATGCCCAGAACGGCGGCTACCCGGGCACCACCACGCAAGCCATCGGCCTGCCGGCCGCAAGCTGGACGATGACGCCGTCCGTCAGCAACACCACCACCACCAGCGCGTCGTTCCCCCCGGGCGTGGTGGTGACGGGGGATGCCGCCAGCTATTACCGTGTGGTGGTCCCTTCCACGGCAACCGCCGCGGCCTGCACCCGCAACGCGGACTGCACCGGCCCCGTCGATACCACCTGTGGGTTCGCGATGTCCGCGGTCACCGGCGCTGCGCCCACCTTTGCGGGCAACCTGCGCACCTGCGGCAAGCCGGTGGCCTGGATGACGGCGGACGCGATCTGGGGCTTCAACAAATCGGCCACCAACGTGGCGCCCTTCGCCTTCAACACCAGCTGGCCCGGTGCCGGCACCGCAACCGTCAGTGTCGGCGACCTGCAGCTTTGCATCAACAACACCTACAGTGCCTACACCGCCAATGGAACCTCGGGCAGCAGCCCGGCGTTCCCGATCCAGCCGATCGCGTTGGCCTGTGGCGGGGTGATGTGGGGCGCCACGGAATCGCCGCTGCCATTGCAGAATCCGGGCGCAAACGCTGGCCTCAATCTCACCCGGCCCAGCAATCCGGTGCAGACGGCCAATCCGAACTGGTTGGCCTATGTGCTGCCGACGATTCAGTGGCTCAAGCAGGCCTGCCCGACCTGCTACACCTACCCGTTCGATGACCCGACCTCAACCTTCACCTGCCGGGACAACTCCCGCAGTGCGAAGCTGAACTACGGCGTTGTGTTTGGCGATTTGAAGTAAGGCAATCCGGGGCGGGCGCGACGGTGGTCAAGTCGTCGCCCGTGCGAAGCGGGGCCTGGGAAAGCCGGTCTTGCGCCCCCGGCGAGGTGCCCTGTTCGGTGCGCAAACCGGATCACCGCGCGGCAATCCGGTGTTGACCGCCCCCTCACCGCCGCATCGCGGCAAACGCCGCGAACTCCCAGCTGCGCATGGCCAGCAGCAGGGTGTAGCCCTCGCGGTCTTTCTCGGGCAGTTTCTGGTCGGCCTGGTGCTGCTGGGCGAAGTCCTGCGCCACTTTCTGCATGCGCTCCAGAAACGACGGCGCCAGCGTGCGGCTGATGGTGCCGTGCACCAGCAGCAGGCCTTCGCCGGGGTGGTCGAAGCCGCCGGAGAAGTAGTCCAGCACGGCGTGTTCGCGGAAGTAGTTCATCACCGGCCCGTGCGCTCGCCAGCGGAAGGTCTTGGCCAGCTTGAGGCGGTAGCGGTTCAGCGCTCGCAGTTCGATGATGCCGATGCGGTCGAGCTGCGCGAAGCAGCCAATGGCCTCGGCCTCGCTGATGCGGTAGGCGGCGCAGACCTGCTCCAGCGTCCACTGGCTCAGCACGCAGATGGCGCACACCAGCAGCTTCTTGTCGGCCACCACGGCGCGTTCCTGCTCCAGCGTCAGCTCGGCCAGCAGGGGCTGGGCGTCGGCCACGCGCCGCGCGAGTTCGGCGAAGTCGATCTTCAGCGCGCGGCAGATGGCGTCCACGCGCGACAGCGGCAGGTCGCCCTTGGCCAGCATGCGCTTGACGCTGGACTCGGCCAGGCCCAGCGCGCGTGCCAGGTCGGCATAGGTCATCTGGGCGGCCTTGAGTTCTTTCTTCAGGGCGGTGATCAGGTCGGCGGTGGTGCTCATGGCGCCATGGTATCGCTTGCTGATACTTCCAGGGGAGTGTTTCAGTCTCTGGCAGGAATCCGGGCCTCTTGCGCGCCGCCACGGGGACACTGCGGCATCGCTTTTCCCACCTGAAAGACGCTGCCATGATGCCCTGCCACCCCCGTCTGAACGCTCCCGCGCCGTCTCGCGCCGAATTCGCCCTGCTGGCTGCCGTGCTGGTGCTGCTGGCGGTGGCGCTGTTCGGCCCGAGCGTCGCGCTGCCGGCGCACTACCACGCCTTCGCCGACACGCGCGGCGCCTTCGGCATTCCCCATGTGGGGGACGTGCTGAGCAACCTGCCGTTTGCGCTGGCGGGTCTGGCGGGGCTGTGGCAACTGGCGCGCACACCGGCCGCTGCCCTGGGGCCGGTGCAGCGCGCGCTGGCGGCGCTGTTCTTTGCCGGCCTGCTGCTGACCGCCGCCGGGTCGTCGTGGTACCACTGGCAACCGGATGACGCCGGCCTGGCCGTGGACCGTGCGGGCATGGCGGTCGCCTTTGCCGGGCTGCTGGGTCTGGCGGCGGCCGACCGCATCAGCGCGCGCGC
>ERZ795062.1025-NODE-1025-length-20880-cov-47.333733_pt1 | contig 20880 bp, 14 predicted proteins | sample MGYA00375146_ERZ795062 | MGnify/ENA primary metagenome ERZ795062 (study PRJEB30191, sample SAMN05720281) | activated sludge metagenome | isolation source: Anaerobic digester | place: USA | collected 2015-07-16 ... | reverse complement strand
TTCGCACCGTGCGGCGGCACCGTCGCTTCAAGAGCATCGGCAGCATTTGTCACGATTTCGCCGCTCCACAGTTCCTCTAGTTCCACACCCGCAAATGAACAGATGCCCGGATCGACGCCTGCCGTTTCCAGTTCCCCTGCGCTGACGACGATCCTGCGCTCCGTATCATCCAGGTTGAAAACAGCCACGTAGATACCTTTGCCGTCGACATCCTCCGAGACCCACACGGCATGCCGATCATCTCTCATGACCTGCCTGGCCCCGCGGGAATGGTTCACGAGCCTGAGTACCTTACTGTTCGTTATGAGCGATTCGGTCCAGTCATCGAGTTTCGTAAGTTCGGCCCCAAGCATGAGCGGCGACCTGAAAATGCACCAAAGCGTCATCATTGAGACCTGTTCGTCCTTCGTGAAGTTGGTATACCTTTCATGGCCGAATCCTTTACCGATGTATCCCAGCGGGAGCATGTCGCAGTCAGGCCAGCACCCCGGCGAAACATGGTCCTGCCACATCTCACACCTTTCGAACATGTTGAGCAGCAGCGGCCACCTGTCCCAGAAATCATCCGTTATCCTCCACATGTTCGCGTATTTCTTATAATGCCAGGCCTGGTCCACCAGCGCGGGCCCCGGCGAAAGGCTCAGGACGATCGGCCGTCCGCATTTCCTGATGGCATGGTGTATCATCTCGATTTCCCTTTTGGCAGACGGCATGTCATGCCTGCATATGTCGTCGACTTTCACGAAATCGACTCCCCACTGTGCATAAAGTTCGAACAGCGAATCATAGTACTGCTGGGCGCCGTCCGCTTCCACGTTCAGCCCGTACATGTCCGGGTTCCAGCGGCAGATCGAATACGGATCGGCGATCTCGTCGGCCGTCACATCCGCACCTTTTATCTTCATGCGGTTGTGCGCCGCGATCCGCGGGATGCCGCGCATGATATGTATGCCGAACTTCAGCCCCAGGCTGTGCACATAATCGGCCAACGGCCTGAATCCTTTCCCTCCGGCCGATGACGGGAACCGGTCGGGACACGGGAGCAGCCTCGAATACTCGTCCATCTCAACTTTCCAGAAAGGTATGTACTGGTACATGTCCCTTTTGGAACCTGTATCGTACGCATACCACTGGATGTCGACCACCACGTATTCCCAGCCGTACTGTTTCAGGCGCGCCGCCATCACGTCAGCGTTCGCTTTCACCTGGTCCTCGGTAACGGTCGTGTCGTAATAGTCGTAACTGTTCCACCCCATTGGCGGTGTTGGTGCGAAACTGTTCTTGTTCATAGCTGTTACCTCCCGATCGGCGTGCCCGGCACGCCGGTTATCAGCTTTCAGTCATCAGTTGATGGTTATCGTCTAGTGGTCATCAGTTGATGGTTATCGGCCGCCAGTTGTCGGTAGTCGGCAGCGAGTCCGGTAAAACACCGGCCGGTCATTTATCGAACCTGAACCACTTAAAGTCGAAGCTGCTTCCCGGAAGGAACGTGAAGCAAACCTTCCTCATCCCTTTGATGCTGTCGAGGGTGAATTCATGCTCCATGTAGTCTTCCGAGTATGGTACTTCGACGATCCGGACGATGTCCTCATCGGGGCTGACGAAATGGATGTGTATCGTATTCACGTCATTGCGTGACCTGCCGCATATCACGAGCCTGCTGAAGCCCGTATCACCGAAGTCCATGTTTTCGAACTCCAGCGTGACATTGTTGCCGATCCCTTCCACGGCGTCGCCTGCCGGCGTGTAGGAATCGCCGTATATCCTGTCATTTTCGGCGGCATACAGCTTCCGGTATGCCTTTTCGTACCTGGTGAACCTAAAGCCCTTGATATGCAGCTTTTCCTTCGCCCCGACAGTCAGCGTCGTAAGACCCTTAAGCCTTACGGGAAGCCTGTATGTCTCCTCCTGGTAAGTAAGGTATATGCATTTCTTGTGGTAAACCCCGCTGAGCAGCAGCCTGGCGTCCTTTTCCCCGGGGACTCCTTCCCATATCTCTACAGGTGTCGCCTCATCGCTGAGGAAATATATGGGTATCGTTATCTCGTCAGAACCGTAATCGCCAAAATCGAGCCCTTTGAATGTGACATACTCCATCTTGCCTCCGGGCATTTCAACGCCGCCCTCAAGGCCGGTCCTGAGCGGGACGCTTGCTGAACTGTACAGCCCGCCCTGCACGAACCCATAGGGATCGAGCACCGCGTCCCCGAAACCGCTGATTTCGAATTCGAGCTCCGATATGACCTGCGGCGTCCTGCGGCCGTTCCGTGCAGTGCAGCGGAGGCGGAACTCCCCGTCGGCCACTGCCGTTACCACTGCTTTGCATCCATCGGTCTCGACCTTCGCTATGTTCGTCACGATACCGTGCACTGTCACGGCTTTCCACTCGATGTCATCATACGTGGCATTCTCCGGCAGGAGCTTCGCGGTCACTTCCACGGTGGGGTCATCCCTGTCGAGATGCCTTTTCCCGCGGCACGAAAGTTCTATTTTCCTGATCGGTATCTCGTCGCTCGGTTGGGACCTGTAATTTTCCGTATGTGCTGAAACACCCGGGATCAGTTCGCATGGCACGGCTTCCAGAACGAGTTCGGCGGTTTCAAGTCCGGGCGAAGACACCCTGAGCCTGACCTGCCCCGGTTCCTGTTTCGATGCCACCATTGCCAGGAGTTTCCCCGAGAACAGGCGCCTGCTGGTCCCCTTGTACTGGTCGTAATCGGTACTGTCACCGTTGTCTAGGCCGACGAGCCGCCCTGCACCGGTAACGGTGACCTCGACGCGGTTGTTGGCGTTTGCCACCGGGATCCCGTCACGGTCGGCCATGGATATCTCGACGAATATCATGTCAAGGCCGTCGGCCTTCATGACCGTCTTGTCCGGTTTGAGCACGATCCTTGCGGCGTCCCCGAACGAACTCTGCGTATCGGTGGCGATGATGCTGCCGTTCTCATCGTATGCTACGGCTTTCAGCACGCCCCTGCGGTAGGGTATCTTCCACCTGCCGCTTATCTGTTTCCCCCTGACATGGTCTATCTCACGCACGCCCATCGATTCGCCGTTGAAAAACAGTTCGACCCTTGGTGCGTTCGAATATACTATCACGTCTATGACCTGTCCTTCGTTGAAATCCCAGTACGGCAGTATATGGACCATCGGGTTTTCCCTGTGGTCGGTCCATGCCGACTGGTAAAGGTAGAAATTGTCCTTTTTGAAGCCCGCCGTGTCTATCTGCCCGAAATACGAATTTTTCGTGAAATACGGCGTCGGTTCGCCTATATAGTCAAAGCCCGACCATATGTACTGGCCGGCGCAGAATCCCGCGTCCCTGTCCTCTATGATGTTGTACTGCGCGTTTTTAGCACCCCAGGACGTGGTGCAGTTGTCGAGCGATGAGCACTGTTCGTCCTCGTGGGTCATGATCATGACGTCGGCGGGGAAATGGTATATGCCCCTGCTCTGTACCGTCGATGCGGTCTCGCTGCCGTAAATCACCCAGTGCGGGTACTTGCCGTGATGCTCGTGGTACAGCGACTCGGCGTAATTGTATCCCGCCGCGTCCAGTTCCGCTGCGCACTTCTGCGCGTTTTCCCACCGCATGTAGTTGGAGCCGATGGTAACGTACCCGTTGCGCCTGGGATCGTGCCTCCTCACGAGGTCCCTCAGCGTTTTCGTGATCTCGAGGCCCCTTTCGTCCACGTGCGTGTCATATATCTCGTTCCCTATGCTCCACATGATGACGCTGGGATGGTTCCTGTCCCGCCTTATCCAGCTTGCCACGTCCTTTTCATGCCACTCGGGGAAGAACCTGGCATAGTCGTAATCGGTCTTTTTCCTCTCCCACATGTCGAAGGCCTCGGACACGATCAGTATGCCCATCTCGTCCGCCAGTTCCATAAGTTCGACTGCCGGCATGTTGTGCGACGTCCTGATGGAATTGACGCCCATTTCCTTCAGGATGGACACCTGTCGCCGGAGCGCAGCCCTGTTCACGGCAGCGCCGAGGGCTCCCAGGTCATGGTGCTGGCAGACCCCGTGGAGCTTTACATGCACATCATTGAGGAAAAAGCCCCTGTCGCAGTCGAAACGTATCGTCCTGAACCCGAAATCCTGGATGACCGTGTCCTTTATTTCGCCGTCAACTATGATCTCGGATTTCAGCCTGTATAGGTACGGGTCCTCCAGGCTCCAGAGACGCGGCCGGGCAACAGGTATCGACTGGCTGTCGACAGCTATGCTGGATGCCAGGGCGGCTCTCTGTTCGGAAACGGCGACAACGCTGCCGTCGGCGTCGTGCACCGTGTGCCTCACGAGCGCATGCTTCAAGGCGGCGTCCCCGTCGGATCCGGTCGCCTTACCGGCAGTTCCGCACGACGCCTGTCCGCAGGTCTCGCCGATGTTCACCACGGCAGAACGGCAGCATTTTTTGTCTTCGCCGCTGAACCTGCCGGACTCGTCGATGATCTCGGCGTCTACCTCCACCTTCCAGCCGTTTTCGCCTTTCCCGGCCGAAATGTAAATCCCGTCGGATACGAAGTGGACCGGGTCCCTCATGATCAGCCACACGCTGCGGTAGATGCCGGCGCCGGAATACCACCTGCTGTTGGGGCTCTGGTAAACGACCCTAACCTTTATCTCGTTTTCGCCGGGTACCAGGAAATCCGTTATGTCGAATTCGAAGGTCGAATAGCCGTACTTCCACTCGCCCACGGACTTTCCGTTGACGAAGACCGTGGAATCCATGTACACGCCCTCGAAGCGGATGCTCACGATCTTGCCTTCGGCGCCTTCAGGGGTGAAAAACTTCCTGTACCAGCCCTCGCCGGTTTTATAAAGGTTGTTGGTGTCATAGATCAGCCAGTCGTGCGGCAGGTCGACGTCCGACCACTCGATCCCTTCCCGGTCAAGCATTTCAGGCGGTGTTCCGATCTCCTGCCTGGTGAATTGCCAGCCGTCATTGAACAGCCTTTTCATTATAAAGGCGCCCCCCTTACACTCAGGATTTTATCAGGTTATTCGAGTATTTTGGTCCATGGAAAATATAACCGAAAGACCTCCGCGATCCATCCGGAGTTTCCCGATTTTGCCCGGCAGAGCATGTCATAACTTAACTGCGTGTCTAATTATATCATATGAAGGTTTTCATTAACATGGATTATTGTTGTATTATTATGTAAAAAAGCGGTCAGACCAGGTTTCGATCCGGAAAGTCATGGTTTGACTTCGACCTCGCTCCGTGGCCGATCAGCGACAGGTACGCCAACCTTTCCATCGAGGAACGCCAGGATAAATGGTTTGGCCGCGTAGATTCAGTCGGATATGCAGTTTCCAAGGATTCAAAACAGCAGAAGCTTGCAGCGGAACTCGCATATATGCTCTGCGCCGACGAAGAAGTGCAGCGTTTCCTGGCAAAGCAAGGCGGACAGCTCCCCAACATCCAGGCGATGGCAGAGGGCGAATACCTCACGGATGATTCATATTTCCCCGAGTCTCGTGTAGTTTTCGTGAGGATGCTTCAGGGCAAAAACGGACGCCGTGTCCCCACTACGCTTACTTTCAACGGACTGTGGCATTCCGACGGCTTCATCTCCGGAGTGGACAGCGTAAGCGCTTTCGTCGGGCGATACCGAATACTTGCTCGCAAAGGCGTCCGGGCCGCCCATCCGGGTGCGCAGCCATCCGGGATGGAAGCTGATCACGCGGGCCGAACGGTCCCAAAGCTCATTGGACAGGATTTTCGATCCCATGTTCAGCGCCGCCTTCGACATGCAATAGCAGTATTCCTGCTTGCGCCTGCTGCCGCCTATGCTGCCGGCTTCCGATGATATGTTGACGACCAGGGTCCCCTCCTGTATGAGCGGCCACACCGCCCTGCAAACGCGAAGCGGTCCCAGCGCATTGACATTGAACATCTGCAGGCCCGCATCGAGGTCGGTATGCTCGAGGCCTGTCTTATCCTCGAACCTGTAGATACCGGCTACGTTATATATGATATCGAGCCGCTTCCCCGCAGCCAGCACATCCCTGGCTGCTTCGGCGACGCTCTCCGTCGAGCCTGTGTCACAGTAGTATATGCTCAGCCTTTCCGATGTTTCTGCCAGGCTTTTGAGTTCGTCGGTCAGGTCGCAGTCCATGGCATAGACCCTGTCTCCCATTTCGACATGCTTCCTGGTTATGCTGAATCCAAGCCCGCGCCCCGCGCCGGTAACTATTACCGTTCTGCCCGGTCCAGCCTTGTCGAAGTACTGCATGGCCGCCTCCTGTTTTTGTAGCTTTCTTGTCGCTGCAGTTGCATTTGCAGTTTCCATGCCGGCACTGCTGTTCTTCTCTGCTGCAGCAGCTGCTTTTTTGCAGTCTCCTTGCTGCCGTTACCGCATTTTTTGTGGTTTCACTGCCGCCGCCCTTTTACAGTTCCCCTGCTGCCGCTGCTATTTTTTTGTGGTTCCCCTGCCGCTGCAGCCGCCCTTTTGCAGTTCCCCTGCCGCCGCTGCCACCTTTTTGTTTCCCTGCTGCAGCAGTGGCTTTTTGCCGTCTCGTTGCTACCGTTACCGCTCTTTTGCGTTCCTGCTGCCTCTGCCGCTTTTTACAGTTTCCCTGCCGCCGCTGCAGCTGCTTTTGCGGTTTCCCTGCCCAGCGCTGTCGCTTTTTTACGGTTTCCCTGCTGCCGCAGCTGCTTTTTTGTGGTTCCCCTGCCGCCGCAGCTACTTTTTTGCAGTTTTCCTGCTGCTGATGCCGCTTTTGCGATTTCCCTGCCGCTGCAGCTGCTTTTGTTGTTTCACTGCCAGCGCTGTCGCTTTTTTGTTTCTTTAACACATTGAACGCGCCCTCACCGTCTCCCGCAGCAGTCTCGCAATGATCAACAGCGTGCAGCCTGTTACCTCACCGAAAACTTGTAGACCGTCGTGTGCCTGTATTCTTCTCCTGCCTTGAGGAAAGGTGATGGGAAATGCCTGTGTTTTGTACCGTTGGGGAAATACTGCGTCTCAAGGCAGAGAGCGCTCCTCTTGTCGTACACGGCGCCGCCCTTGCCCGTGACACGGGTTATCATGTTGCCCGAGTAGAACTGTATGCCGGGCTTCGTGGTGTACACTTCCATAAGCCTTCCGCTCTTCGGATCATAAAGCTCGGCAGCTTTTTCAGGCTCTTTCCCGCTGACGTTGAGTACCCAGTTGTGGTCATAACCCAGTCCGCAGGCTATCTGCTCATAATCCGATCCGACACCTTCCCTTACCGGTTTCGGCGTCCTCAGGTCCATCGGGGTGCCCGCCACGTCCCTTATTTCTCCGGTAGGGATACATTCGTTGTTTATAACGGTGAATCGGTCCGCATTTATCATTATCAGGTGGTCCAGGATGTCTCCGGACCCGTGGCCGGACAGGTTGAAATACGCGTGGTTGGTGAGGTTCACGACAGTGTCCTTGTCAGACACGGCGAAATAATCGATCCTGAGGCTGTTGTCATCTGTGAGTGTATATGTGACCTTTACATCGAGGTTCCCCGGATAATTCTCTTCTCCGTCCGGGCTCAGGTACGAAAGCTGCAGCGCCTGGACGCCGTCCTTTTCGATCGGCTCGGCCTGCCAGACCACCTTGTCGAAACCGCGGTTCCCGCCATGCAGGTGGTTCCTTCCGTCATTTTTAGCCAGGTGGTATGTCGCACCGTTCAGTTCGAATTCAGCGTTCTCGATCCTGTTCCCATGCCTGCCGATGATCGCCCCGAAATACTGTCCCAGTTTCAGATACTGCTCCAGGTTGTCATATCCGAGGTTCACATCATCTATATGCCCGTCCCTGTCCGGTACATCGATGCTTACGATTATCCCGCCGTAGTTGATGATACCGACGGACATGTTGTTCCTGTTACTCAACTTGTACAGGTAGATTTCCGTACCGTCCGGCATTTTCCCGAAAAGACTCTTTTCAATACCCATAAAAATACCTCCGTTCGAAAATGTGTGCCTCGCTGGGCAGGGAACCTGGTAAGATTCCTCCAACACCGGTTTGCTTGCTGCAACACCGGTTAAGTTCCCGCAACAAGTATTTTACCATATATTATCGCCTCTACCAAACATTATCGTCATGCCAAACCGGTAAAACATCGTCGGCACATAGCTCCCACCACGACGCAGTGCCGCATCGACCCGGTGCTACGGTCCGGTAACATGTCGATCCGGTCCTACGGTCCAGTGTTGCAACGATCTGGTGCTTCCGCCTGGTACTGCACCGACCTTGTGCTGCCGCCTGGTACTGCATCGACCTTGTGCTGAAGCCGGCAACACATCTATCCGGTCCTACGGCCCGGTACTGCATTGCCAGCACAAAGCCGGGAACTACGCCCCGACATCCAGACCCTGTACCACATCGATCCGGTATCATGCCGGGAAATAACCCCCCCGCGTGCTTAATTTTTCAAGTTTTGTCCACCGTATTGAAATTTTTCATTTACTATAATGCGGTATAGGAGATATTATGTTGACTGTTATTGGTAAATTTCAATAAAATCGATGGGAAAAGTGCTGAAAAGTTTAAAAAGTTCACACCTGGGGTGGCAAAAAATGCAGTTGGTGAGGTCAGACTGACCTGGGCCGGGTTGCCTGACCGGCTGGCACGGATCGACGACCGGCTGACCCGGATCGGCGGCCGGGCTGGCCTGGCTGGCACCAATCAACGGCCATGTTGGGCCGGATCAACGACAGGGCTGGCCTGGCTGGCAGCGACCCCACAGGAGACCCCGGGGAAATAGTATAAAAGGCTGCCGACACCCAGATGTGGCGGCAGCACAAGTCCAAACATCCTGCCACTGTGCCACTGTTGTCACTTCTTTATGTTCTTTATCGCTTTTTCAGCGAAGCTGTTGTCCACCAGTTTATCATACGGCGCCTCCTTTTCGAGTTCGCCGGCAGTTTTCATCACTTCCTGCAGCAGGTCCAACGACTCCTTCTTCATGATCGGGTCGGTGCACCATGTATCCTGCTCCTTGTAGCGCTTTACAACGGTGACGAGCAGATCCATGTCGGAGTCTGGGAAGGAATCCTTCAGGGCTTCAGCCACCTCTTCCGGCGTGTGGGTGTCCACCCATACCTGGCCCCTGTAGATGGCATTGGTGAATTTCTGTATGATCTCAGGATTCTTCTCTATGTAGCTTTTCTTCGCATAATAGGCAGTATACGGGATCTCGCCGCTGTCGCGCCCTATCGAAGCCACTATGTATCCCCTGCCTTCCCTTTCCAGCGTCGAGGCCACAGGCTCGAACAGCGCCACGTAATCCCCCATGCCCCCGGTGAACGCTCCGGCCATCAGCGCGAACTGGGTACTGGTATCAAGCTCCACATCCACGCCAGGCATAATGCCGTGCTTTTTGAGCACATACTCCAGCGTCATTTCAGGCACTCCGCCTTTTCTGCCGGCAATGATGAACTTGCCTTTCACATTGGTCCATTTGAAGTCCGGCTCGGGCTGCCTTCCCACCAGGAAGGACCCGTCGCGCTTCGTCAGCTGCGCGAATACGACCGCATGGTCCTCCTTGCCTTCATTATAGACATATATCGCGGCCTCCGGCCCTGAAAAACCGATGTCCGCCTGGTTGGAAAGCACCGCTGTCATCACCTTGTCTGCACCCTGCCCGTTTATCAGTTCGATGGACAGGCCCTCCTCCTCGAAAAAGCCGAGATTGAGAGCAACATACTGGGGCGCGTAGAATATTGAATGCGTGACTTCATTGAGCCTTATCTTTACAAGGTCTTTTTCTTTGCATGCCGTAAAGCTCATTATAATGCTTATCGCAAGTAAGACAGCCAAGAGAACTCTCACGAATTTCATCCATATTCCTCCTTCCGGCCGATATCTTTATACTTTAACCCTGCGCCTGTCTGTCTTTATCCCGCACCTGTCCTTATGCCTTTATCCTGTACCGGCGTGTGTCTGCCGCTCTTACCGGCGTAATGGCCTGTGTGCCGTTTTACCAGCGCTATGGCGTATATTTACCGCTTTTTCACCAGCGACTTTTCGATATACACTACGCCCTGGTACATGAGGGCTGCCGCTATCGAGAGGATGATCACGCTCGTCATTACCAGGTCCAGTTGGAAAACCTGCCCTCCATATACGATCAGGTACCCGAGCCCGGCTTTCGAAACCAGGAACTCGCCCACTATGACGCCTACCCACGAAAGCCCGACGTTTACTTTCAGCGCATTGATTATTACAGGGTACGACGACGGCAGCACCACCTTTGTGAGAACCTGCAGCCTGTTTGCCCCGAAAGTCCTGACCAGCTTGATTTTTTCCCTGTCCACCGACACGAAGCCGCTGAGCACTTCCAGTATCGTCACGATCAGCGAGATGGTAAGCGCTATGGCTATTATGGAAGCCGGGCCGGCGCCGATCCAGACTATGAAGATCGGACCGAGAGCTATCTTGGGAAGGCTGTTGAGAACTACCAGGTAAGGTTCCAGGACCTTCGACAGCAGTTCGGACCACCAGAGTATCACGGCTATCAGCGTGCCCGCCGTAGTCCCCAGCATGAACCCGATCACCGTTTCAAGGCATGTTATCCCGGTATGATAGAACAGCTTGCCTTCCCGGTACAGGCTGGCGACGGTATCCGCTATCCGTGACGGCTGGCTCGTGATGAACGGATCGATCAGCTTAAGGCGCGCCAGCAGTTCCCAAAGGGCGAACAGGGCAACCAGCAGGAACAGGCGCAGCACAAGGATGAGCGTCTTCCTCCTCCTGACCTTTTTGAGGTATTCCATGTGTTCTTTTGAAATGCCGTTGCTGTTCATACCGATCAACTCCCTGGTTCCGCGTCATAACTGTAAACCGGGCCGCCGGATCCATGTGTCCGGGCAGCTAAACGTGTATATCAAGGTCCTTCCATATATCGTTGAAGTAGTGCCTGAATTCCGGGGCTTCCCTGCAGCTCATCGGGGTTTTCTTCTCGCATGTCAGCTGGACCCGGTATATCTCCTTTACAGTACCGGGCCTTTTGGTGAGTACCACGACGCGGTCAGCCATGCTGATGCTTTCCGCGATATCGTGGGTGACCATTATCGCCGTTTTGTTTTCCCGCTTTATGATCGAGTGGATATCTTCGGCCACCGCCAGCCTGGTCTGGTAGTCAAGCGCGGAAAACGGCTCGTCGAGCAGCAGTATCTGCGGCCTGACGGCCAATGTCCTTATGAGGGCCGCCCGCTGCCGCATCCCACCGGAAAGCTGGTTCGGATACTTATCCCTGAACTCGGAAAGGCCGTAAGTTTCAAGGAGTTTCAGCACATACTCCTTCGTCTGGCTGTTCAGCGTGCGGGTGATCTCAAGACCCAGGATGACGTTCTCGTAAATGGTCCTCCACTCAAACAGATAATCTTTCTGGAGCATATAGCCCACCTGGTTGCCAGGTCCGGTCACGGGCTGGCCTTCAATCATCACCGACCCTTCGGTGGGCTTCAGAAGCCCGGCGATAAGAGAAAGGAGCGTTGATTTGCCGCAGCCGCTGGGGCCGACGATGCTGACGAATTCACCATCTTCAACGCAAAGGTTTATGTCCCTGAGCGCTGTGATCTCACCGTTGAGCGAATGATACTTCATGCTGAGATTATGTACTTCAACTACCGCTCCCAAAATACCACCCTCCGAACCAGGTACTGCAAGCTGTCAGCCGCATGTCAGCCTCGTCGCATCCTGGCGATCCGACGGGCAGGAATATTATGTACATTACAGTATATAAATCCGGGGCTCAAACAGTGAAAGAAAATGCGCATTAAAAAACAGCCGCCTTGCGGCGGCTGTCCGTATGGACCGGATATCAGGGTCCGGTCTGTTACCTGGGACACCGCATATCATCGGCTGAACCGTTTCCCGAAATACCTCATGAAGCGGTTCCAGTCGTACCTGCCCAGGAAATGGGTGCCGCGGCGCAAATGGTACGCTACGCTTCCGCCATGCAGTTCATCTCCCGGCCCAGGATAGCCGGAAACGCCGTCCGTACCGCCTGCTGCAGTCTGCGCACGGACATCTTCCCGGCTTAAGCCTTTTGCCCCCAGCATCTCGTATACCCTGCTCACCTCGACACAGCACAGGTATTCCGACTGCGGGTCGCACCATTCGTCTTCCGATGCGCTGGCGACATAGAGGAGCCTCGGGGCAATAAGCGACAGCACGAAATGCTGGTCGAAAGGCATTTCATCTTCTCTGTCGGCATATTTTCGGTAATTATCACAGAACCAGTACCCGAAAGCGCCGGTAATATTGCTGACATGCTCACCCTTTTTGCCGCGCGTTATCGCTGCGCCGGAGCATCCCGAATCATTGGATATGCACCCGGCAAACCTTTCATCCTGCGCAGCACACCACAGGGCCGTTTTCCCAAGCCTTGAATGCCCGGCGACGACTACTTTCCCCGGGTCTATGTCGTTCCTGGACCAGAGGTGGTCCATCACCCGTGACGCAGCCCAGGCCCACATCGCTATCTTTCCCCAACTGTCGGGATCGCGGCGTCCGTTTCCGTACATTGCGGCAATGCCGCCCGAAAACCCGTCGTCAGTATCAGGAGCCACGTCCGAGTAGCAGAACGTCGCCACCGCAAAGCCCCCGTCCAGGATCTCCTCAGCGGGCAGGCACATATCTGCAATGTGCGGACTGAATGAAATGAGCAGGAATACCGGAGGGCAAACCGGGTCCTTCGGGACCGCAAGGCTGAACGGGAATGAAAATTCCCCGCCTGGCGTGTCAAAACCCAGCCTGATATTGTAATATGCGGCTTTTCCTCCAAAAGCCTTTTCATCGCCAAACAGGACGTCCGCCCGTACTTCTTCCGGCGGAGGCGGCGAAAAACCATACATCTCACGGCTCAGCAGTTCAAGGATCTCTTTCCGGCGTTCTCTCCACAGTTCCGGGCTGTCCGCGTATCGCCCGTCATCCATGCGTAGAACGTCAGGCAGATTGCGGCTGCCCAGGTCGTCTGTCACCATTCTGTTCCCTCCAGTCCGAAATCACATCCTGTTGACATGGCATCCGGCGCGATGCGCTGCAGGGCCTGATACAGCACCCTGCTGCGGTCACGGCATTCCGGCACTGCCATAATCACAGCACTTTCCTCCTGCTATAATTATAGCACTTCGGCCCTGCCACGGCCATAGCACTTCGCCCCTTTCCCAGATGACGCTTCGGCCCTGTCTCAGCCACATCACTTCGGCCATAGCCTGACCGTGCAATAGATATTTCTTCGGAATAGTTTCAACGATTTGTCATACGTTGCAGAATTTTTTAATTATGTGGTAAAATGTACTAAACGGTGACAAGTGATGAGATCCGGGAGGTAAATATGTATTTCCGTACCCTGGACGACTTTAGGTTCTATATTGAAGCCTTGGACTTCAGATCCTCCGAGCAGCTTATGATAATGGCCGGAGACAGATCGGCCCAGCGGATACCTGAACTGATAGATCTGCTTAATAAGCAGAAAATCAGCTTTTTTGGTGCCATTTTCCCGGAGATCATTATTGGGAACAAGACCTGCAGGGAAGGGTACGTGGTCGAAAAACTGAAGCCCGTATACTCGGCCCTCGTTTTTCCCTTCATGATGAAGTTTTCGCAGGACAGGAACAAGTTGAAGGGCTCAACGGCCATCGTTTTCGTGGACGGCCTGTCCGGCAGGATGAAAGATCTCACCGACACGGTCTACGACAAGCTGGGCAACTGTGTCACTTACATCGGCGGAGGCGCCGGATTCCGGGATATGAAGCACCGGCCGTGCATATTCAACAGCACCGGCATATACAAGGACGCACTCTATATCTGCATCGTCAGGAACAATTCCGCCGTCGCCGTTGAGCACGGATGGAAGATCCTGCGGGGTCCGTTCTACGTCAACAGATCCTACGACAACGTGCTGTCAGTCCTGGATAACTGCAGCGCATTCGATGTCTACAGGCATGTCATCGAGGAAGAAGAACACCTGACGCTGTTCAGGGAGGATTTCTTCATATATGCCAAGGATCATCCATTCGGGATCCTCGATGAAGACGGGACAGTGATCGTCCGGGATCCGGTAGCCGTCAATGACGACGACGAGATCATTTGCGTCGCCGGCATCCCTGAAGGTTCGGACCTGTACATACTGCACGGTGATGCGGACACACTGCTGGAATCCTCGTTGCGGGTAACAAGGGCCAGGGGAAAGATGAGCGACCGTCCCAAACGGTACCTGCCGCTTTTGTTCGACTGCGTGTCAAGGGCCATGTTCCTTGGAAAATATATCTTCGAAGAGCTTGACAACATCCAGGCCAATCTCAGTCATGGAGTCGAAGGCGCCCTTTCCATCGGGGAGATAGCATGCAGGAAAAACGGGGAACTGGTCATCCACAACAAATCCACCGTTCTGGCACTGATGGAGTTGTGACGCAGGTCCGCTGCCGACGGCTTTGCCGGGTACGAACTTACGGTCTGGGGACACATAAAATTTCAGCGTAAAGGATGATCCATATCAGGACTTTCATCGGTATCGACTTCAGCAAGGAATGCAAGGAATTCATCTCCGAACTGCAGCAGAGGTTCAGGAAATATTCGGTCAGGGGCAGATGGAAGCGCATAGAGAACTTTCATCTCACCCTGAAGTTCCTTGGTGAGATAATCACTGAAAGGAAAAACCAGATAGACATGGCCATGAGCAGCATCTGCAGCGCTTTCAGGCCTTTCAGCCTTGAAATCGCCAAAGCAGGGATATTCAAAGGCCATGATAAGATACGCGTTTTGTGGCTTGGAGTCGGGGGCGAACTCGATGCGCTGCACCGGTTGGCCGGCAGTATCGACAGTTCGATGTCCTCTCTGGGATTCCCCCCGGAAAACAGGCGCTACACGCCGCACATCACCATAGGCCAGGATATCGTGTTCGAGTGTCCCTTCGAAAACATAGCGGAATCCATCGGCGAGATATCATATGGCCCGATAAAAGTCGAAAAAATAAACCTGTTCAAAAGCGAACAGATCCGGAACAGGCGTGTCTATACGATAGTTTCGGAGTATGACCTGGAAGGCGTCTGAGCAGACATGCGTCATTATGGCGTATGAGCAGATATGCTGTCATTGAGGCGTATGAGCAGGCATGCACCCACGCCGGATGCACTCACGCCGCATGCACACGTGATGCATACGTGCCGACCGTGCCTGCGCCATTTCAGCATCCCGCTCCGGCATCGGTACCGCGTTTCCGATCCAGGCTTTCGGCATCACGCTCCAGGATCTCCTGCCGCCGGCGGAGTTTCCGGCTCTCCGTCTGAGCCCGCCAGGCCGAAGTATTCCTCAAGGGTCATGCCTTTTTCAGCAATGTCCATAGCGGCATCCCTGCCTACATACCTGAAATGCCACGGTTCATAGTCATACCCGGTGATGCCTTCCTTCCCTTCGGGATACCTCATGATAAAACCGAACCTGGCTGCATTTTCCGCCAGCCATTTCCCTTCGCGCGTATTCGCGAATGCCTTGCTCAGGCTATAGCCCATCGATCTGGAGGATATGTCGATCGCCAGACCGGTCTGGTGCTCGCTGCGCCCGGGCATAGCACTGACCCTCATGGCGGCGTCCAGGCCCATCTGGCTTACATGCTTGTTGAATACCGTCTGCTGGAGTTCATATGACCTGAACCCTGAAACGGCGCACAACTCGATCCCCTCTTTCCTGGCGGCTGCAAACATTTCGGCCAGGGCGTCGGAAGCTTCCTTCCGCAGATATCTCGCTGCAGCCCTTCCGCTGTAAGTCACCTGCAGCCTTACCAGGTCATCCGGCTTCCAGTCTGCCGGAAGGATCCGGGTCTTGTTGACGATCACGAAATAGCTGTCGCAGCTGTCTATGTCAGCCACTGTCATGTATGCCCTGCTCACAGGACCGGCGGGATTCCCGGATGGATCCGAGGCATCCCCGGTATACTCGTCATTCGAGGTGTCCGCAGCGTACCAGGCATCCCGGGTCTTCGTGGTATCCGAGGCGCTCCCGGTAACCTTGTCACCCCTAATATCCGCGTCACCCCGGGTATTCCCGGTACGCCCGATGTTCGCGGCACCACCGGCATTCCCGGCCCCTTCTTCGACGCCATTGCCGCTGCCGGCTGCTTTCACCGCTATACCGCTGCCGTCGCTCACCCCTGCATTGTCCCTGGCACCTGCCTTGGTACCGGTTTTACTGTCAGCTTTTTTATCGGCCCCCGTGACGTCTGCCGTATCATCGATGCTATTGCCGGCACCGCTGCCATCGCCGCTACTGACGATATCATCGGCATTGCCGGCGTTGTTCGTATCTCCGGCATCGCTGCCGTCAACTGCGCCACTCTCACCGACGGCGGCACCGTTCCCGTTGCCTGTACGGCGGCGGAGCCATATGGCGACATTTCCGGCTGTGACGTTATCGAGCTTCAGCCCATTGCCCCTGACAGGATCGATATATATGGTCCCCTTTACGTCAAGGTTGCGCAGTGTAGTGTTTTCTGCGAACACATGGACATCTCCTTCGACCACGGCATCTGTTAACATTATATTTCCTGCGGTGACCAAAACGTTCTTCTTAATGACAAACAGGCTCTCCTTATCCCGGGGTTCATAAATACAGCCGGCTACATCCAGCACAAGATTCTCCGTGACTACCTTCATCATCTTGTCGCCGTTGCTGCCTACCACTTTCACGAGTATGACCTGCCACCCCACGGCAGGTTCTTCCTTTGGATCGGCCTGCTCACCGGCCTTCTGTCCGATGCCGCCGGCGATGACCTGCACCATGCGGACTTCTACTGTATCTTCCGGGCTTTCGGCGGCCGAACCGGCGCCGGCTGCCTGCACGGGCACTAATGCGCCGTTTATAGATATCAGCATGGCAAGGATGAATATAAAACCTGCTTTGAATTTCCTCACAAAAACTCCCCCCGGAACACGACAGCCGGCACAGCCCTCCCCGTCTCCCGGAAAAGGCTGCCCACAAAACCCGTATATTTAAAGTCTATACATCAGTATACATAAATTGATCCAAGGAGTAAAGGTGCATGGCACATCTGTCAACAAGGCGTTTATTGATAAAAATCCTCCCGATGTATTGCAAAAGCCGACACCGGAAGGATTTTCAGAAGCCCGTTCCAGATACTCATTCCAGCCTCTTCCTGAACTCCGCTATAAGGGCTTTCAGCACTTCGACGACGTCACCCGTTATACCGAAGGTCGCGACTTTGAAAATCGGGGCGTCCGGGTCCTTGTTTATGGCAATGATCGTATCGGATGACGACATGCCGGCAAGATGCTGCACAGCGCCTGATATCCCGCATGCGAAGTACACCCTGGGTCCGACGGTCTTGCCCGTCTGCCCGACCTGGTGGCTGTAATCCACCCAGCCGGCATCAACGACGGCGCGTGATGCTCCGACGGCGCCGCCGAGGATATCCGCAAGTTCTTCCACCAGCGCGAAGTTCTTGGGATCGCCGAGTCCCCTGCCCCCCGACACGACGATATCGGCTTCGGTAAGGCTTACCTTTTCACAAAGCGTAGTCACTGTGTCGATGACCTTGACCCTGGTTTCCCCGGGCATATCCACATCCGGCCTTATGATCTCCCCAGTGCGCGATGGATCCGGATCCGGCGCTTTCATCACCTTTGGCCTTACCGTTGACATCTGGGGCCTGTGGTTCGGGCATATGATGGTCGCCATCAGGTTGCCTCCGAATGCCGGGCGGGTTTGCAGCAGCAGCCTCCTTTCAGGGTCGATCCCGAGCTTCGTACAGTCGGCGGTCAGGCCCGTATTCAGCCGCGACGCCACCCTAGGCCCGAGCGAGCGTCCGTAAGTCGTCGCTCCCAGGAGCACGATCTCCGGTTTATACCTGCTTATCAGCTGTGTGAATATGTCGGCATAGGACTCGTCGTTGAACTGCTTCAGCAACGGATGTTCCACCAGGTAAACATTGTCGGCGCCGAAAGATATCAGCTTCCGGGCTTCAGCCTCTACCCCGTCGCCCAGCAGTACTGCCGAGAGTTGCTCCCCGAGCTGATCCGCCAGTTTCCTCCCCTCACCGAGCAGTTCCGGCACAACACCGGCGACTGCCCCGTCCTTCTGCTCCGCGAACACCCATACGCCCCTGTATGCAGAAAGGTCGTCGCGTTTCCCGGGCTCATCCTTTACGAGTTCGATCGCCCCGAATTTGCACGAAGAAACACAGGCCCCGCACAAGGTGCAGTTGTCCTGTATCACTGCTTTTTTATCGACTATACGGATGGCATCGAACGGGCATGCTTTTACACATAGCCCGCATCCGCAGCATTTTTCCGTTATTATCCTTATACCAGCCATTAAACAACCCCCAAGTATATTACATTCAGCATCCTCCGACCGGGAACCGCATCGACATAAGCTTGTCGACCAGCTTCCTGGCCTGCTCTTCGGCGTCCCCCTCTATCATTTCGCTTTTGACTTCATGGACAGGCACGAAGGTTTCGATCACCTGCGTAGGTGAACCTTTCAGTCCGCAGAGATTTTTGTCAGCGCCGACGTCGTCTGCCGTCCAGACGGTCACCACGGCTTTTTTTGCCCGCATCATGTTTTTGAGCGACGGCAGCCTTGGCTCGTTTATTTCCTTTACAACAGTGATGACTGCCGGAAGCGGCATTTCTATCACTTCGTAGCCGTCGTCGGTCATCCTCTGGCACCTGATGGAGTTCTCGCTTATCTCCTCTATTTTCCTGACATATGTAGTATGCGGCCAGCCGAGCTTTTCGGCGAGGCTCGGTCCCACCTGCGCGGTATCCCCGTCCGTTGCCTGCTTGCCGCAGATCACCAGGCCCACGTTCCCTATCTTCCTTATGCCCATCGACAGCGCATAGGAAGTCGCCAGCGTATCGGCTCCGGCAAACGCCTTGTCGCTGAGCAGTACTGCGTCGTCCGCGCCAAGGCCGATGGTGGTTTTGAGCAGTTCCGCCACAGACGGTATGCCCATGCTGATCACCGTCACCTTTCCGCCAAGCCGCTCCCTTATCCTCAGTCCTTCCTCCACCGCATGCATGTCGAATGGGTTGATTATCGCCTCGACTCCCTCGCGGATGATGGTATTGGTCTCCCTGTTCATTTTTACTTCCGTCGTGCCCGGAACCTGCTTGACACATACGACTATATTCATTTGCTCATACACTCCTGAAGCGTAGTTTGTCAAAAAACACCCTGTACCGGTACGGTCACTTCTTCGACAGTCCCTTGATCAGCTCAAGCGCTATGACGTTTCGCTGGATCTGGTTCGTACCCTCGTATATCTGTGTTATCTTGGCGTCGCGCATCCTCTTCTCCACGGGATATTCCTTCATGTAGCCGTAACCGCCGAGGATCTGCACGGCGTCGGTCGTTACCTTCATGGCCGTATCCGAAGCGAATACCTTGCACATAGCGGATTCTTTCGAGAAGTCCTTCGCACCGCTGTCGATGTAGCGGCATGTCTGGTAGACGAGTGCCCTTGCAGCTTCGATCTGGATCGCCATATCGGCGAGCATGTGCTGGATAGCCTGGAACGACGATATAGGCTGGCCGAACTGCACTCTCTGCCTCGAGTACTTAAGGGCTTCGTCGAACGCCCCCTGCGCGATGCCGAGCGCCTGTGCCGCCACGCCGGGCCTTGTCCTGTCGAGGGTCTTCATCGCTACGAGGAAGCCCATCCCTTCTCTGCCAAGCAGGTTTGCCTTCGGTATCCTGCAGTTTTCGAATATAAGCTCGCTGGTGCAGGAAGCCCTGATTCCCATCTTGTTTTCCTTTTTACCGAAAGAGAACCCCGGGGTGCCTTTTTCTACGATGAACGCCGAGAATCCCCTGGCTCCCCTGCTCCTGTCGGTGCAGGCTATGATGGTGAATATGTCGGCTTCTTCGCCGTTGGTGATCCATTGCTTCGTTCCGTTGAGGATATATTCATCCCCATCCTGCACGGCAGTGGTCCTTATCCCGGCAGCATCACTCCCGGCGTCGGCCTCTGTCAGTCCGAATGCAGCCAGTTTCCTGCCCGCCGCTATATCAGGGAGGTATTTCTGCTTCTGCTCGTCATTCCCAAAAAGGATTATCGGATATGTACCGAGCCCGGTCCCTGCAAAAGCCAGCGATATCCCGCCGCAGGCCCTGCTGAGTTCCTCGACCACCAGTGCCATTGCAAAGACGCCGCCGCCGAGCCCGCCGTATTCTTCCGGGATGTAAACACCGCACAGATCGGATTCCGCGAGGACCTTGACTATATCGTGCGGGAACCTTCCTTCCTCGTCGTACTGGATGGCGACAGGCGCGATTTTTTCATCGGCTATCCTGGCAGCCAGTTCCTTTATCATCTGCTGTTCCTCGGTCAGGAAATAATCCATGATACACACTCCTTTTCCCGCGGGGCTGAAGCAAATGCCCTGGTACAGTTCGGCCTCCGATTTTTTCCGGCAGACAGCCCGGCGTTGTATTATTTAGTATTTAGCTTTGATTTAGTATTTGATATTATTATCTGGTAATAATAGCAGATATTTAGAGTATAATACAATTTGCATTACAGCGCAAGAGAAACCAGGGCCAAAATCTGTCATCCCGGGATAACGCTACTTTTGTGCACTTGATAAATGCTGCTTTTTTATACATGCTTAGCTAAAATTCCGGCAACCTGCATGTTCAAAATTGCAGGTAATGCGTACGGCTTTGAAAATTTTCGTTTACCATATTTCGCTTTGCACGATATTATGTAATCCGATTTTGAAACTCTTCAATAATATTTCCGAGAAATACACACATTAGCTGCAAATTTGCATAACAGGATCGGCAAGGATCCAGGTAGCCGGCGGAAAAAGTCCGGGTACCCGGCGGAGAAATCCAGGTAGCCGGCCGGCGGAGAAATCCAGGTATCCAGTGGTAAAAA
>ERZ795062.1020-NODE-1020-length-20911-cov-7.305140_pt1 | contig 20911 bp, 21 predicted proteins | sample MGYA00375146_ERZ795062 | MGnify/ENA primary metagenome ERZ795062 (study PRJEB30191, sample SAMN05720281) | activated sludge metagenome | isolation source: Anaerobic digester | place: USA | collected 2015-07-16 ... | reverse complement strand
TATGGCGGGATAGCTCAGCTGGTTAGAGCGCATGATTCATAATCATGAGGTCCCCAGTTCAATCCTGGGTCCCGCTACATAAGAAAGCAGTAACGTTTATATCGTTACTGCTTTTTTGCTTAAAATCTCATTATTTTTTATGATAAAAGCAATTTTTAAGCATAAAAGTGATGAAAATCATTGCTTTTTAGTAACTTTGCACCCTAAAATATTAATATTATTATAAATGGCTGCAACAAAAAAGATTAAGACCGCGCTTGTTTCGGTCTTCCACAAAGACGGTTTGGACGAATTACTGGCCAAACTCAATCAGGAAGGTGTGAAATTCCTGTCAACAGGAGGTACACAGAAGTTTATCGAAAGTCTCGGCTACGAATGTCAGACCGTAGAGAGTGTTACTACATATCCGTCAATACTCGGTGGACGAGTAAAGACACTGCATCCTAAAATATTCGGTGGAATATTGGCACGCCGTGACAATGAAGGCGATATTAAGCAGATGGCGGAATATGAAATACCTTCTATCGACTTGGTCATCGTAGATTTATATCCTTTCGAAGATACAGTAGCCAGCGGCGCAGACGAAGCCGACATCATAGAAAAAATAGATATCGGTGGTATATCACTGATACGTGCAGGTGCGAAGAACTTCAAGGATGTGGTTATCATCCCTAGCAAAGCTGAATATTCAGTATTGTTGGATATACTTAATAAGAAAGGTGCACAGACTGATATTGAGGACCGCAGAATGTTCGCGACACGTGCCTTCGGCGTAAGCAGCCATTATGATACAGCCATTAATGGCTGGTTCGAAAAATAAGATAGGATTATAGCTATAATTAAGAAACAATAAAGAAATGGGATTTTTTTCATTTATTCAGGAGATTGCAATGGACCTGGGTACGGCCAATACCATTATTATCAGTGATGATAAGATTGTGGTAGACGAACCTTCGGTCGTAGCACTCGACCGCCGTACAGACAAGATGATTGCTGTAGGCGACAAGGCTAAGATGATGTATGAGAAGACGCACGAGAATATTCGTGTGATTCGTCCTCTGCGTGATGGCGTAATTGCCGACTTTACAGCTTGTGAGCAGATGATGCGCGGACTGATTAAAATGGTTCATGCGGGTAGTCGCTTGTTCTCTCCGTCTCTCCGTATGGTAATAGGTGTACCTTCCGGTTCAACAGAAGTGGAACTGCGTGCCGTACGCGACTCTGCCGAACATGCCGATGGACGTGACGTATATCTGATATTCGAACCTATGGCTGCCGCTATCGGTATCGGTATCGATGTCGAGGCTCCTGAAGGAAATATGATTGTTGATATCGGTGGAGGTAGTACAGAAATCGCTGTCATATCCCTGGGTGGTATCGTCTCTAACAATTCCATCCGTGTAGCCGGTGATGATCTGACAGCGGATATACAGGAATATATGAGCAGACAGCATAACGTGAAGGTCAGCGAACGTATGGCTGAACGTATCAAGATACATGTCGGTTCGGCTCTCACCGATCTTGGTGAGGAAGCTCCTGAGGATTATATCGTACATGGACCAAACCGTATTACTGCTCTTCCAATGGAGGTGCCAGTATGTTATCAGGAAATAGCACATTGTCTGGATAAGAGTATCGCCAAGATAGAGACTGCAGTATTGAGTGCTCTGGAGAATACACCACCGGAGTTGTATGCCGATATTGTAAAGAACGGTATTTATCTGACTGGTGGAGGTGCTTTGTTGCGTGGACTGGACAAACGTCTTACAGACAAAATCAATATTCAGTTCCATATAGACGAAGATCCGTTGCATAGCGTAGCGAAAGGTGCAGGTATCGCATTGAAAAATGTAGACCGCTTCTCTTTCCTTATGAGATAATATGCGCAATCTTCTAGATTTTATTGCAAAATATAATCACTGGTTCCTCTTCTTATTATTAGAGGTGACCAGTTTTGTGTTGCTATTCCAGTACAATAGTTATCAGGGCAGTGTGTGGTTTAGTTCCGCCAATGCTATGATAGGTAAAGTATACGAGTGGGATTCCAGCATAGAGCAGTTTTTTGGTCTTACCAATGTAAACAAGGAACTGATGTTGCGCAATTTCTATCTGGAAAGACAAGTACATCAGTTGCGCGATCAGGTTTATTATCTTACTAAAGACACTTCTTCGATTCAGCGTAACGAATTGCAGATGCTCAGTCAGTATCATCTGATTCCGGCTAAGGTAATTAGTAACACGGTCAACAGAAGTGATAACTTTATAACCTTGGACAAAGGTAGTGCGGATGGTATAAAAAGTGACATGGGTGTAGTTTGTGGCAATGGAGTCGTAGGTATCGTATATCTCGTCTCAGACCATTATTCTATTGTCATACCTGCCTTGAATCCTAAGTCGAATATCAGTTGCTGCATAAGAGGACGCGGATATTTCGGATACCTGCATTGGAATGGCGGCAATAGTCAGCAGGCTTATGTTGACGATGTACCGCGCCATGCACATTTCAAATTGGGCGACTGGGTGATAACAAGCGGATACTCGTCTGTTTTTCCACCGGGAGTCATTGTAGGAAAGATATTACAGGCTTACAACTCGCGCGATGGACTGTCGTACAGACTGAAAGTACAGTTGTCTACCGATTTTGGCAACCTCAGGGATGTTTGTGTCATCGACGAACCGAATCTGGCCGAGAGGGTACAATTACTGAATGCTGCAAAGGATTCGTTAAAACAGAAAAGTAATTATTAGACATGACAATAGATATAATTAAAAGATTTCTGGTATTTATAGTCTTATGTCTGGCTCAGGCACTGGTGTTGAATCATATACACCTTTTCGACTGTGCTACACCACTCCTTTATGTGTACTTGGTATTACTCTTCAGATACAATACACCGCGATGGATCATCTTGCTATGGAGTTTCTTTCTGGGTCTCGTAGTGGATATGTTCTCTAACACGCCGGGCGTGGCAGCTGCATCAATGACTTTTTTGGGATTGATACAACCCTATATTTTGCGACTGTTTATGCTGCAGGACAGTGATGACAGTTTCGAACCGTGTACAAAGACGATGGGTTCAGCCCACTTCTTTTATTACGTACTGATACTTGACTTCTTTTATAATATTGTATTTTTTACATTGGAGACATTCAATTTCTTTAATTGGATTCAATGGCTGGAATGTATATTCGGTAGTACGGTTATCACTGTAATATTAATAATGGTCATAGAGAATATACGTAAGAAGTAGAAGACAGGAGGGTAGGAGCAGATGAAAGATTATGAACTGGAGAACAGACGTCTCGTAATAGGAGGGGTGGCAGTTTTTATAGTTGTCGTCTACATCATACGTCTTTTTGCGCTTCAGATCATGAGTGACGACTATAAGAAAAACGCTGACAGTAATGCTTTTCTTAAAAAGATAGAATATCCCTCAAGAGGTGCTATTTATGACCGTAACGGCAAACTGATGGTTTACAATCAGCCGGCATACGATATCATGGTGGTGATGAATGAAGAGAGTGGCAGACTGGATACGACCGATTTCTGCAATAGTCTCGGTATATCAAAGGAGTTCTTTATTCAGAGGATGAACGAGATCAAAGACCCATCAAAGAATCCCGGTTATTCACGTTTTACGCAGCAGTTGTTTATGAACCAGTTGTCAGACAAGGAATTCAGTCTTTTTCAGGAGAAAATATTCAGGTTTCCCGGTTTTTATGTTCAGAAACGTTCCATACGCCAGTATCAATATGGTTATGCCCCACATGTTTTGGGTGATGTCGGAGAGGTGTCCCCGGCTGATATAGAAGAAGACGACTACTATCAGCCCGGCGATTATATCGGTAAATTGGGGGTCGAGAAATCGTACGAAAAACAGTTGAGAGGCGTAAAGGGTGTACAAGTACTACTCAGGGATGCCCACGGACGTATACAGGGCAGTTACCAGAATGGCAAATTCGACCATCGCCCTTTGCCAGGAAAAGACCTGACTCTGGGGCTTGATATCAAGTTACAGGCTTTGGGGGAACGGTTGATGCAAGGTAAGATAGGAGCAATAGTGGCCATAGACCCGTCTACAGGCGAGGTGCTCTGTATGGTTTCGTCACCATCTTATGATCCAAGAATGATGGTGGGAAGGCAACGAAGTAAAAATACGGTCAGACTGACCCGTAATGTATGGAAACCGTTGCTTAACCGTTCGATAATGGGACAATATCCCCCAGGCTCTACATTCAAGACATCTCAGGCGTTGACATATATGACAGAAGGAATCATCACCCCTTCTACGATGTTCCCGTGTTATCACGGATTCTATTATAAAGGACTGCATGTGGGATGCCATGGACACGCTTCACCTGTGAATCTCGTGGAGGCCATCAGTACATCGTGCAACAGTTATTTCTGCTGGGGATTGTATCACATGATGTCCAACAGGTATAAGTATAGACATGTGCAGGACGCCATGAATATATGGCGCGACTACATGGTAAGCATGGGATTCGGATATAAACTGGGTATAGACCTGCCTGGCGAAAAAAGAGGACTGATACCTAACTCGCAATTCTATGATAAGGCGTATGACGGTTCATGGAACGGACTTACTGTAATCAGTATCGCTATTGGACAGGGTGAGGTTAACCTGACACCGTTGCAGATAGCCAATTTATGTTCGACGATAGCCAACCGCGGTTATTATTATGTACCTCACGTAGTGAGAAAAGTACAAGGCGAGCCATTGGATACAATGTATACACGTCGTCATTATACCAAGGCGAACAGAAGAGCTTACGACTATGTTGTGGCCGGTATGCGCAGTTCGGTGATAAAAGGAACCTGTAAATCGGCCAATAGGTCCGACTATCTGGTTTGCGGTAAGACAGGTACTGCACAGAACAGAGGACAAGACCACTCCGTGTTTATGGGATTCGCACCGATGAACAGTCCGAAGATAGCAATTGCCGTCTATGTGGAAAATGGTGGGTTTGGAGCTGATTATGGAGTACCAATCGGTGCATTGATGATGGAACAATATATAAAAGGGAAATTATCGCCCAGTTCTGAGAAACGGGCAGAAGAATTCCAAAAAAGACATATCGCGTATGGTTCGAGGAACAGATAAACAGCAGAGTGTGTTGCGTTCGCTAGACTGGTGGACTATCGGTCTCTACCTTGCTTTGCTCGTATTCGGATGGGTAAGTGTATGCGGGGCCAGTTATACTTTCGGTGAAACGGATATATTCAGCTTCAGCACCCGTTCGGGAATGCAGATAATATGGATAGGTACATCTATCTGTCTGGGATTCGTACTGCTGATGCTTGATGATAGGTTTTATGAGACGTATGCTTATATTATCTATACAGTTTTGTTGTTACTGTTGTTTGTCACAATATTCAACCCTCACCAGATAAAGGGTTCCCGTTCATGGCTGGTACTTGGACCTCTGAGATTGCAACCAGCCGAATTTGCCAAGTTCGCTACAGCTTTGGGAATCGCCAAATTTATGAGTTCATACGGATTCGTGATGAGTCGCTGGAAGGATTTCATGTGTGCATGTGCGTTTATACTCATACCGATGCTCTTTATCGTCGGTCAGAGAGAGACCGGTTCGGCACTGGTGTACCTAGCTTTTTTCCTGATGCTTTACCGTGAAGGTATGCCGGGCAGTATCTTATTTACCGGTGTGGCGATGGTTGTATATTTCGTTGTAGGTATACGTTTTGAGCAAACACTCTTTTGGGATACGCCTACATCCGTCGGAAAGTTTGTCGTACTACTCTTGGTACAGATATTTACGGCCATGATGGTGCATGTGTATTGTGAAGAGGCGAAACTGGCGAGATACATTGGATTATATGTCATATCTCTGACACTGATTTTTGTTTTGTTCTCAGAGTATGTCATTCCTTTTGATATCGTATGGGCTCAACTGATAACCACGGCGGCATTGATTGGATATCTGTTGTATCAGGCACTTGTGTCCAGATTCAAAAATTATTATTATATCGTATTGTTTGCCATCGGTTCGGTTGTCTTTTTCTATTCTGCCGATTATGTCCTCAATGATGTGATGGAACCGCACCAACGGGTTCGTATCAATGTCCTTTTGGGACTGGATGAAGACCTCGCCGGCGCCGGATATAACGTGCATCAGAGCGAGATAGCTATCGGATCAGGCGGTCTGGAAGGCAAAGGATTTCTGAATGGGACACAGACAAAACTGAAATTCGTACCAGAACAGGATACCGACTTTATTTTCTGCACCGTAGGAGAGGAAGAAGGTTTTATGGGATCAGCGGGAGTCTTATTACTTTTTCTGGCACTGATATTGAGACTGATATATTTGTCCGAACGACAACCGTTCAAGTTTGGACGGATATACGGATATTCCGTCGTGTGTATTTTCCTTTTCCATGTTTTTATCAATGTCGGCATGGTGTTAGGTCTTACACCGGTCATAGGAATACCGTTACCATTCTTCAGTTATGGAGGTTCTTCTTTATGGGGATTCACGTTCCTGCTGTTCATCTTTCTGAGGATAGATGCCGGAAGGAATCTGGTAAGGAACTAATATTCTATTTTTGCTTTAATATATAACCGATATCAGATATACCGGGCAGTATTTCGCGTTTCATATTATGTCGGATACAGACATGTATGGAATCCCCCCTTTTGATTTCAAGTTCTTTGAAGTCAACGTCATATTGGTAATAGCTGATTCCGTTGCCCTTCGCATATCCGTCTTTATTGATGATGCTACAATTGACTGTGTCTATTTGTGTGACATTACTGATAGTCTGTTCCACAATCAGACAAAGTCCCATAAAAGGATATGCGCCGTTGACACGCAGTCCGATAGATTCCTGATATAGACCATCTTTCTGGATAGGAGGAATGTCAAACTTAAGTGTATCATTTTTCTCCCATCCAGATATTGGCGTGTGGTCATATCGATAGTATACCGTTTTCTTATAACAGGAAGATAAAACGGATACCGTTATGATAGCAATCGCAATAAAGAATATATTATATTTCTTCATTATTCTGCTGACTTGTTCTCTTGTCCTTTGTTGTCGTCTTTCGGTTTACTTTGGTCGTTCTGTTGATTGTTCCGATTCTCTTGCTGGTTGTTGAAAGGACGTGGTTTGCGGGCTTTCTTCTTCCGTTTCTTGTTTTTGTCGAATCGGTTTATGTTATCTTGTGACAGAATGTCTACAGGTCCATCTTCCTTCTTGTTCTTGCCGTTTTCCTCGAGAGACAAAGGTTTTTCACCATTTCTGTTCATCTCGATGATTTCCATAGCCCGCTGCCCGCTTATCGTTTCTAAGTTGGCGGCGAAATTCTTGTCTGTAGAGTAAGTTATCAGTCCGGCCAGGATGTCTGACTTGAAGAAATAGAAGTCGCCATCGACAGTCTGTAGTACGACTTCCTTACTTGGCATCTTCTTACTCGCATCCAGATAATTGTCAACCTCGTAGTTGAGACAGCATTTCAGTTTAGCGCACATACCGGCCAACTTCTGCGGGTTTAGGGATATATCTTGGAAACGGGCGGCATTTGTACTAACCGATACAAAATTCTTCATCCATGTAGCACAACATAGTTCACGACCGCAAGGACCTGTTCCTCCGATTCGTCCAGCCTCTTGTCTGGCACCGATTTGTTTCATCTCTATACGCACATGGAATGTTTCGGCAAGCACCTTGATGAGTTGGCGGAAGTCGACACGTTCGTCGGCGATGTAATAAAAGATAGCCTTATTGCCGTCTCCTTGATATTCCACATCACCGATTTTCATGTTAAGTCCCAATCTTTTGGCTATTTCCCTACTTTCTATCATCGTGTCGTGCTCACGACTTTTGGCTTCTTTGTATTTGTCCATGTCAACCTGTTTGGCGATACGGTAGATACGTTTGATGTCATCGGCCGACTTGAGATTAGCTTTTTTAATCTGTAGCTTAACCAGTCTGCCGGTAAGAGTTACAACACCGATATCATGCCCCGGACTAGCTTCCACGGCGACGATGTCGCCCTTCTTCAAATCCAATGCGTTGACATTGTGGTAATATCCCTTACGAGTGTTTTTGAACTGCACTTCCACTAGGTCGGTGCTTTCCGCATTGCCTGGTACGTCTGCCAGCCAATCATAAGTGTTCAGTTGCTTATTCTGACGATCGCAACCCTTTTTGCATAGTCCACGGTCGCAACCATTGAATATTTTGAAATTCATATCTTTGTAGTCCATATCTATATGTTATTTTTGTATAAGTAATACGATCATATTAAGAGCCAAATCGAAAAAGACGATTTTGCCGTTGGCATTCTGAATGATGTCCCGTTGCGCCTTCGTAAGAAGTTCGGAAATAGGAATCACGTTCGCCTCATTGACAAATCTGGCAAAGTTTTTGGAAAAATTCTCTTCATCCTGTGTCATATAGTTTAACTCCGGATTATGAAAATTGAAGATGAAGTTCTCACGTATCATTTTGATGAAATACACCAGGAAACGTTTCTGCTTTTCACGTCCGAAATTAGCGACGGTATCGCTCCACTTGGCCAGTTCCTTCACATTACGCATATAGGCCATACGCATCAGGATAATAAATAAGTCGAGGAATGCTTTGTTCTCATTGCCAAAGTCCAGTTCCTGAAGAGCACGTGTCCAGTTGCCGTTTGACAATCTGGCAATACGTTTGGCCGACACCTCGTCTACACCTCTTCTTTCGACAAGAGCTTTTTCTATGGCTTCGTTGTCTATCTTCTTGATGTCAAAACGTTGAGCGCGACTTTTTATTGTGTCCAATAGTCTTTCCGGTTCTTCGGTCACCATTATAAATACGGTCTGAGTGGGAGGCTCCTCCAATAGTTTAAGCAAAGCGTTCGCACATTCCTGATTCATATTTTCAGGAAGCCAGATAATAGAAATCTTATAACCGCCCTGACTTGATTTCAGACTTAATTTGCGTAACAGTTCGGTACTTTCACCGACGCCGATCTGAGCCTGTTGGTTGACAGCCTTCTGATAATCCAACCATTGCTCCATATCAAAATAGATGCCATTGCGGAGCATCTCATGCCATTCAGTGCTGAAATCATCGCTTGTCATCTTATGACTGGCCGTTTCTCCGCTCGGTCTGATGACAGGGTATGTAAAGTGAAGATCGGGATGCTCCCATTTTCTCAACATCGCGCATTGATTACAGTTGTCGCATGAATCATCATTTCCATCATGATTCCTGCAGAGAAGATAAGACGCGAAAGTCATAGCAAGAGCCATCTTTCCGCAACCTTTCGGACCGCAGAACAACAGGGCGTGGGGAACACGACCTTCGGCAACCATCTGCCTCAGTCGTTGCTTCGCTTCTTCTTGACCTATGACTTCACTGAACTTCATATTATAACAGATTCTTTACCACCTCACTTACTGAATCGACAGCCGATACCGTATAGAAATGTATGCTGTGTATACCGTTATCATACAATTCCTTGCATTGTGATATGGCCCATTCCACTCCAAGTCTGTGGGCATCTTCGTCATTTTTACATTTTAAAGCCTCATTGGCCAGTTCTTTGGGAATGTCGCAATGAAAAGTTTTGGGGACCATTGTAAGTTGAGAAGCCTTGGCAAAAGGTTTGATGCCCGGGATAATAGGAATCGTAATCCCCATCTCTCTGGCTTTCTTAACAAAGGAGAAAAACTTCTTGTTATCATAAAACAACTGTGTTACGGCATAATCGGCACCCAAATCCTGCTTTTCTTTCAGATACTTCATATCGATATCAAGGTTTGGTGCTTCCTCATGCTTTTCAGGATAACAAGCTACACCGAAATCGAATTTCTGTCCGGGACATTTGATTTTAGAACCGTCTGAAAAGAAACCATTGTTGAAGTTGACCACCTGGCGGATCAAGTCTGTGGTGTGCAGATGACCTCCGGCGGTTGCCTGGAACGACCTGTCTTCCTTTGCCTTGTCTCCACGTAGCAGCAATACATTCGAAATACCGAGGAACTGGAGATCCAGCAATTCATATTCGATATCTTCTATCGTAGCGCCACTGCAGATAATGTGCGGCTGTACAGGTATGTTGTATTTTTCCTGTATGGCGGCGGCGATGGCTATCGTGCCAGGTCTTCTTCTGATACGCTGACGCTCAAGGAGCCCGTTTTCACGTTCCTTGTAAACATATTCACTATGATGTGTGGTGATATTAATAAATAAAGGATTAAAATCCTTCAGTTTGTCTATCGTATTGAAGAGTTTTTCGGTGCCATTGCCTTTTAAAGGAGGAAGAACCTCGAACGAAAAGTGCTTTCTTTCAACATCATTTTTGATTAAATCTACGATTTTCATCTTACTCTTGGGTTATTTTGTTGCAAAATTAATAAAAAAAAATCTCTTTAGTGTTGTTTTTACATAAATTGTTATTAAATTTGTAACCTGAAAAATATAAACTCTAATACAATATGGAATATAATCAAAAAGGTAGCAAGGCTTACTTGATAACAATTGTGATGGTTGCCGTTCTGGGTGGCTTGTTGTTCGGATACGATACAGCGGTGATTTCTGGTGCGGAAAAAGGCTTGCAGGCATTCTTTCTTCAAAAAGGTGTTAATTTCGTATATACGGATTTCGCACATGGTATAACATGCTCAAGTGCGTTGATTGGTTGCATCGTAGGAAGTGCATTCTCCGGATTGTGCGCTACAAGACTGGGACGTAAGCGTTCCTTATTCCTTGCAGGTGTCTTTTTCTTCCTGTCGGCAATCGGTTCATGGTATCCCGAATTCCTTTTCTTTGATTATGGTAAACCTACATTCGGTCTTCTTATAGCTTTCAATTTCTATCGTGTCATCGGCGGAATAGGAGTAGGTCTGGCATCAGCCATTTGTCCTATGTATATAGCCGAGATAGCACCGTCGAATATCCGTGGAACACTGGTTTCATGGAACCAGTTCGCTATTATCTTTGGACAGTTGGTCGTTTATATGGTCAACTTCCTCATTATGGGTTCACACACCAATCCGATTATAGACACAATCCAGGGTATCAGTACGATTGCAGCCGGAAGTGATATGTGGACCATAGAAACCGGTTGGCGTTATATGTTCCTGAGCAATGCCGTTCCAGCAGGAATATTCTCGATACTGATATGTTTCGTGCCCGAAACACCTAGATATCTGGCCATGATAGGCAAGGACGACAAGGCTTTGCACATACTTGGCAAGATCAACGGTACGGCTAAGGCCCAGGAAATTCTTAATGAGATAAAGAATACTGTATCCGAAAAGACGGAGAAACTCTTCACTTATGGTGCCATGGTTATCTTCGTGGGAATTATGCTGAGTGTGTTCCAGCAGGCAGTAGGTATCAACGCCGTTTTGTATTATGCACCGCGTATCTTCTCGGATATGGGCATGGGTAATCCGATGATGCAGACTGTAATTATGGGTGTTATCAATATCTCGTTCACATTGGTGGCCATATTTACAGTTGAAAGACTAGGTCGTAAGCCACTTCTCATCACCGGTTCCCTGGGTATGGCGATAGGAGCTGCTGGCGTGGCAATTAGTTTTGGCAACAATTCTATTGTAACGATGGTAAGCATCATGTTCTACAGCGCATCGTTTATGATGTCTTGGGGACCTATATGCTGGGTTCTTATTGCTGAGATATTCCCGAACACAATACGTGGTAAGGCTGTTGCGATAGCAGTAGCGTTCCAATGGATATTCAACTGGATAGTAAGTTCTACGTTCGTACCTATGTTTAATATGAGTGTAGGTGGAAACAGCAACTTCGGTCATGTGTTCACATACAGTCTGTACGGCGTGATATGTCTGTTGGCAGCCATCTTTGTATGGAAGTTAGTTCCTGAAACAAAGGGCAAGACGCTGGAAGATATGGGAAAACTATGGAAGAAATAATCAATAAATAAACTAACTATAATAAATTAAGAAAGGAGAATTTATATGAAAACTATTCTTGTAGCGGAAGATAATGATGGAAATTATATCCTTATGACTTATATTCTGAAAAAGAATTATAATATTGTAAGGGCCGCAAATGGACAGGAAGCTGTCGAAAAGGTAGCTTCAGGTGGTATAGATATGATATTGATGGATATAAAAATGCCCGTCATGGATGGTCTGGAGGCAACGAAGATTATAAGAAAAGACAATCCGGATCTTCCTATTATTGCATTGACGGCAAATGCATACGAAAGCGACAGGGAATCAGCCTATGAAGCAGGCTGTAACGATTTTATAGCAAAGCCTGTGAATTGTCAAATGACGCTGGATACAATTGCCAAGTATATTTAAGTATCACATACATTATTTGTAAATAAGAAGAGATTCCCTTATACAGAGGGGGTCTCTTCTTATTTTTTTTGTATTTAAAATCCAATTTTCAAAATCAGTAAAATTGGTAGTTTTATCCAATAAATAGATACATTGAGTATGAATGATTAGTCGTAATTTTGCATTGTGATTAAAGACAACTCTATCATGATGATTTATGAAGAGAAGGTATATTCCGTTTCCTTCTCTGATAGCAGAGCTGTACAGTAACAGTCTTTGCCTCTATAATATAAACAAAATAAATTATGAAAAAGAACATCGGTGCGAAATTCGCACTTTATCCTACACCTGCTACGGTCGTAGGAACAATTGGAGAAAACGGCAAGGTGAACTTCCTGCTTGTTGCCCATGTCGGCATCGTAAGTCATAACAAACTGATGCTGAGTATGCATAGCTCACATTTCAGCAACACATTGGTGAAGGCCAATAAGAAACTATCTGTAGCTTTGATTAACGAGGATTTTGTGGCCCAGGCCGACTATACAGGTACCATCAGTGGTGCCAAAGCTGATAAGTCTCATGTTTTCGATTACCACCTCGGTGAAAACGGCACACCTGTGATTGAAGCTAGTCCACTGGTAATGGAGTGTGAAGTGATAGACACTTATGAAATAGATGGCTTTGAGAACTTTATCTGTTCTATCGTGAATACTTATGTTGAGGAAGACGACCTTGATGAGAAAGGCAAGATAGATTACGACAGGCTCAAACCAGTACTCTTCGAAATGCCTACTTACAAATATCTACGCACAGGTGATGTCATCGGTGATTGTGTGAAGATGGGAAAAGCATGGGGCACTGAGAATATTGATAAATGAAAAAACTGAAAAAGATGGTAATGGGGATTCTCGGGATAATAATCGTCGTGGTGCTGATAACTGTGGCTGTTATCAATCAGCCGCAGTTTGGACGTAACCCTCGTGGGGCTCGACTCGAAAGAATCATGAAATCGCCGCAATGGAAGGACGGACAGTTCCGTAATGTTCACAATACGCCAACCATGACGGGCAAGAGAGGCATGATGGCTAACCTATGGGACTTTCTGTTCGGCTCTCATCCCAACAGGATGCCTCAACAGGCAATACCCATCGAGAAGCATGACCTAAAACATCTCAATCCCAACAAGAACCTCATCGTCTGGTTCGGTCATTCGTCCTATCTACTTCAGTTGGGCGGTAAACGTATCCTCGTCGACCCCGTCTTCTACGATGCCGCACCATTCAGTTTTGCAAGCAAACCTTTTAAAGGAACAGATATCTTCAAACCCGCTGACATGCCGGAGATAGATTATCTGGTAATCACACACAACCATTACGACCATCTGGACTACAAAACCGTGAAGGAACTCATGCCGAAAGTGAAACAGGTAATCTGTACGCTCGGCATCGGTGAGGACTTTGAGTATTGGGGATATCCCGCTAAGAAAATAACGGAACTCGACTGGTGGGAGAAGGCTTCATTTGCAGATGGTCTGACATTCAACAGCACTCCCGCACGTCATTTCTCAGGCAGAAGCATCAACGACCGTGGCAAGATGCTCTGGGGCTCATTCGTTGTGCAGCATGACTCTACGAACATCTTCCTCGGTGGTGACTCTGGTTATGACACTCACTTCAAACAGATAGGTAACAAGTTCGGGCATATCAATCTCGCCTTTATGGAAAACGGTCAATACAATAAAGACTGGAAATACATCCACACTCTGCCCGGGCAGATGGTGCAAGAATGCCATGACCTAGGAGCTGACAAAGTTTTCTCTGTTCACAACAGCAAGTTCTCATTGGCCTATCATGCTTGGGATGAACCGCTAAAAAACGAAGAGGACATGCGGAAAGCTGGCATCCACGTGATCAAAGCCAAGATTGGACAGATTGTGGAATATTGAATGACGGAATAGTCCATTTATCAACAAGACTGTATTTCCTTCTGTTATTTCGAGGAATTGAAGAAAGAAAATCTGAGACAGACATTCAGTATAATCAAGATAGAAATGAACGATGTATGAAAAGACTATTGTTGTTTTAGGAATTTTACCATCAGTTGTCCTACTTCATGTGCATGAGTTTCAAGGGCGAAATGGCCACTATCTACGAATGTAATGACTGGGTTCTTTAAATCACGTTTGAAAGATTCGGCGCCAGCGGGAATAAAAGAAGGATCATTCTCTCCCCATACGGCGAGCAATGGCGGTTGATATTTACGAAGATAAGCTTGAAACTCCGGATACATCTTTACATTGTTCTGATAGTCGAAGATAAGGTCGCTTTGTATTTCGTCTTCTCCAGGTCGTTGCATATAAGAAATATCTAGTGTATAACCATCGGGACCTACTTTACCAGGCTCTGTACCACCTGTATATTGTCCGATGATGGTTTGTGGGGCAAAGGCATTCTTATATTGTTCGCGAAGTTCCTTTGTAGGATGCGTCCAATATTCGGCACGAGCCTCCCATTTCTTGCCAAGTCCTTCTTGATAAACATTACCATTTTGAGAAACGATTGCTGTGATGCGTTCGGGATGCCAAAGTGCAATTCTAAAACCGATAGGAGCACCATAATCAAAAACATACATGGCAAACTTATTTAGTCCGATAGAGTCGGTGAAATCATCTATCACATGAGCTAAATGATCAAAAGTGTAAGCGAATTCTTCACGATTGGGCATAGACGATTGTCCGAACCCAGGATAGTCTGGGGCTACTACGTAGAAATCATTCATCAATTCGGGGATAAGTTCTCTAAATTGATGAGAAGCCGAGGGGAACCCATGTAGGAGCAAAATGGCTGGTTTTGCAGGATTACCCGCACTGCGATAAAACACATCGACACTACCGACACGCTGAGTGTGGTATGTCACATCATACTGATTCTTTGCCATAGCTGTTATACTCATTATACCCAATATCAATAAAGTACATAATTTCTTCATCGTCTGCATCCGTTAAGTTGCTGCAAAGTTACAATAAATTTTGATTATTCCAATTCCTGATACAATTTTCTAGAATTTTCTTATGTGTATCATCATTATATAGTTTTATTTGTTCCGATATTCTGTCGGTGTCATTCCCGTCAGATGCTTAAAGAATCGCGTGAATGATGTCTGCTCATTGAAGTGCAACTCCTGAGATATGTCTATGATAGGTTTGTCAGTATATTGCAGAGCAATCTTAGCCTTGTTGATGACTGACGCGTTTACCCAGTACATCATGCTCCTTCCACTTATCTCTTTGATAATCGTACTCAGATATCGTGGTGACAGAAAGAGTTTGTCGGCATAGAAGTCGATGTTGCGTTCACTAGATGAATACTGACTTACGAACGAAAGAAATCGATGGAAAATATCTGTGCTGCGATTGTTGGAGGTGCAGGTGATACGCTCCTGACCACGATAGAACTCAAAGAACTCCTCGCGTAACGCCAATGTAAGATAATCAATAATCACATCATTGAATCCCCGTTTGATACGGTCATTGATCAGTCCAAAGTATTTTTCCGCCATCATCCCGGCATCATCCATTGCCTTCAATTGCTGGCAATAAGGCGATTGATGCTCATCATCCTTGAGCGAAACCACCTGCAAATGATAGTCATCCGTCAGATCATGCATTTCCAGAATGGAGTTCTTACTGATAATAATGATGTCGCCTTTGTTGAAAGTATATTCCCTGAGGTTGATGTTGTAGTGTGCCGTGCCACCGAGGATATGCATAAGATGGGTGTAATTGTAAAGATAGGGTTCACCAGTTTTTATCCATGAAGTGCTCTTGATGAACAGGTCCATGGAAAAAGAAAATTTCTCCGTGAGCATCACGTCGTTTCGCAGGAGTATCTCTTCGGTATTGATATCGTGCAGATTCCTAGCCATATATGCCATGAAATGTTTGCAAATGTACAAATAAACAATGGAATTATAGCCTCTTTCTGCGAAAATCTGAATAATTGTTCAATTCTCCCTACTGATTGTTCAGTCTTTTCGGCACAAATCATCGTACCTTTGCAACCGTAATCAAATAAGAATAGAAAGATGAAAGTAGCAGTTATTGGTTCGACAGGAATGGTTGGAAGTGCTGTCGTTAAAGAATTAGCCAACCGTGGGCATCAGGTAGTTGCCATTGCCCGTAACACATCTAAAGTATTGACACATGAGCATGTAAAAGCTGATAAGGCAGATGTGATGGATGTAGATTTCCCGGCACATCTCCAGGGCTTTGATGCCGTAGTATCAGCCTTCAGTACGGGTAATTGGACTGACGGACTGGGTTTTATGTTGGGAGCCGATGCCATTGTTGAAGCCGCCGTCAAGGCAGATGTACCTTATCTGCTTATTGTAGGTGGTGCAGGAAGTCTCTATGTAGCTCCGGGAGTTCAACTGGTTGATGTCCCTCAGTTCCCTGCCATGGTATATCCCGTGGCCAATGCGGCACGTAATCTTCTGAATAAGCTCCGTGCGCGGAATGATGTGAATTGGTCGTTCATCTGTCCTCCTGCATCCTTCGCCGGCGGACAGGTAAGTTACGAGCGTACTGGTAAATATCGTGTGGGTAAAGATGATGTGCTGATGGACAAGGACGGTAAACCTGCTGATATCAGTGTGGCAGATATGGCTGTGGCTATTGCTGATGATGTAGAGCACAAAGCTCATCTGCGTGAACGTTTCACAGTTGCTGCTAAATGAGAAATTGAAAAGTCAGGTGCATTCTTCCGCCCATTCTACCAGTTTTGTAAATACGGGCATCAGCGACTTGCCGGATTACATTTTGGGTAAAATACAATCAGTATAGACAGAATGCTAATTTAAAAAAGAACTAAAATTCCAAACCTGAACGTTCTTTATGCCGTACGTAAGAAATTCACATCAGGAGTGCTTTTACCCCAAAGATTGTATTCTCTTAGAATATTGAATTTTTCGTCCATAGCTGAATTCTTCTGCAAATTTAAGCGTTTTTTCGATTATAAACGAATTTTTCTATTCTGTCTTGACGGTTTGGAAAAGGAAACCTTTGTTGTAAACGGAAGAAAAATGATAAATCAGTAAAATTGGTAATAATTACAGGAATTTATATAGCATCCTTATTAGAAACTTGATGTAATTTTGCATCGTAAATAATATTAATGTATATGAAAAGATTATTTTTATTCGCCTTCGTGGCGATTTTCGCAAGTACGATGTACAGTCAGGAGAAAGCTAAGGTGTATTTCACCAGTGACATTTCTTCCGAAAGTCTTATCAAAATTTATCAGGCTTTAGGACGCGAAGCGTCTGGTCGTGTGGCGGTGAAGATAAGTACAGGCGAACAGGGTGGCAATTATTATCTGCATCCCGAACTCATCGGTGGTTTCATCAAGAAGATTAATGGTAAGATAGTAGAGTGCAACACGGCGTACGGTGGTTCTCGGCAGGAGACGGCAAAACACCGTGAGACCATTGAAAACCACGGATTCAACACAATAGGAGGCGTTGATATAATGGACGAATCTGGCGAGACTACCATCCCTGTTCCTAATGGTTCCAAATACCTGAAGGACGATATTGTCGGTAAGGATATCCTCAATTATGACTTCATGGTCGTGCTAAGTCATTTCAAGGGACATCTCATGGGCGGTTTCGGGGGCGCGCTGAAAAATCTGTCTATCGGTTGCGCCAGCACCAACGGCAAGGCCTATATCCATACGGCAGGTAAGGTGAGAGCGCTTCAGGCAGATACATGGGCACCCGGCAACTTAGCAGGAGTGGATGAATTCAAAGATGCAATGGCTGAGGCTGCCGGAGCCGTAGTAAACCATTTCGACGGTAAAATCATATATATTAATGTGGTGAATAATCTGAGCGTAGATTGTGATTGCGACTCGCATCCTCATGAACCGAAGATGAAAGATGTCGGTATCGTAGCCAGTCTTGACCCTGTGGCTATAGACCAGGCTTGCGTGGACATGGTGTTCAACAGTCCCGATGAGGGCAACCGCGACCTCGTAGAGCGTATCGTCAGTCGTCACGGCACCCGCATTCTTTATTGGGCGCAGCACTTGGGCTACGGTTCGCGCGATTACGAGTTGGAACATATAAAATAGGAATGAAGAATATGAAACCGTATATTATCTGCCACATGATGGCATCAGTTGATGGTCGCATAGATTGCGCCATGACCTCAAAAATTAATGGAGTCAATGAATATTATCAGACGTTGGAAGCTCTTGATGCCCCGACAACTGTGAGCGGACGTATCACTGCAACACTAGAAATGGCTGGTCAGGGGTTCTTCGCGCCAAAGGACAAAACCGTTATTGGCAAAAGGGCATTCCATAAAGCAGCTTGTGCCGATGGTTATACCGTAATAACGGATAATAAAGGTCGGTTGAAGTTTAATGGTCCGCAACTAGGTGGTCTACCTTTGCTTCTTATTGTAAGTGAAAAGGCACCAAAGGAATACCTGTCTTATCTCGAACAGCTTGGCATTTCATGGATTGCATGTGGCAGAGAAAGCACAGACCTGAAGCAGGCCGTGGAAATCATGAACACGGAGTTTGGAGTAGAGCGCATGGTGATTGTAGGTGGTCCGCATATCAACGGTGCCTTTCTATCGGCAGGTCTTCTCGATGAAGTCAGCATCCTTTACGGACCAGCTATCGACGGACGTGAAGGTATGCCCGGTGTTTTCGACGGACTTCCTTCAGACGCAGAGCCGATACAACTGAAACTCACACATGTTGAGCAATATCCGGACGGTGCCGTATGGATGAGATATCAACTTAGATAAAAATTCAGCAAAACTTTATAATAACGATGAATGATGAGGAAACAGGTAGTAATTTTATTGGGTGCCGGTTCTATCGGACAAGCCATAGCCCGAAGGGTAAGTGCAGGCAAACATTTGGTGCTGGCGGATTATAAATTGGAAAATGCCCAGACCGTCGCAAAGATATTGGAAGACGCAGGCTTCGAGTGCAGTACTGTTCAGACTGATTTGAGTTCACGTCCATCTATCATGAATATGATTGCCCATTCACAGACGTATGGCGAGATTACCAATCTCATCAATGCCGCAGGCGTATCACCCTCTCAGGCTCCGGTGGATGTCATTCTGAAGACCGATCTCTATGGCACCGCTGTATTGATGGAAGAAGTGGGCAAGGTGATTGCCACAGGCGGCTCAGGTATCATCATCTCTTCTCAGAGTGGTCACCGATTAGGTGCCTTACCCCAGGATCAGAGTGATGCACTCGCCATGACTTCTACAGAGGAACTGTTGTCACTTCCCTTCCTCCATGAGATTACTGATACGCTCAAAGCCTATCAATATTCCAAGCGCTGCAATGTATTAAAAGTAATGTACGAAGCCACTCGCTGGGGTAAACGTGGTGCGACCATCAATTCTATCAGTCCCGGTATCATTATCACACCATTGGCCAATGATGAACTTCACGGACCACGCAAAGAGGGCTATCTGAAAATGATACAAGCCAGTCCTGCTGGTCGTGCAGGCACGCCCGATGAAGTAGGAGATTTGGCTGAATTTCTGATGTCATCCAGAGGTCGTTTCATCACAGGTTCAGATTTTCTGATTGATGGAGGCACTACGGCCAGTTACTGGTATGGAGACTTGCAATATCTGAAAGTCACCCATTAATCATCAATCATCTTTTTTATGAACAAATTATCATCAATATTTATTATATGTGCCACACTGTTGCTCTCATGTACAGGCAAGGCACAAAATCAAACAATCTCAAAAAGTAACAACATGAATCAAGACGGAAAGACGCTCGTGGTATTTTTCTCACATGCGGGCGATAATTATAGCGTGGGGAATATCAAAGTGGGCAATACCAAGCGTGTGGCTGATGCCATCTGTGAACTGACCGGTGCCGACGAATTTGAAATCGTGGCCGATAAGGATTACGATATGCCTTATAATGACCTCATCAAACTTGCCACCAAGGAAGCTGAGAATCATGAGTTCCCAACTTATAAGGGCAAAATAGATCATATTGCCCAATATACCAAGATATATATAGGTGGACCTGTATGGTGGGGCACTTATCCGCGGGTGATGTTCACCTTCTTCCGTGATTACGACTTGAGCGGCAAGACACTCATCCCCTTTACCACGCACGAGGGCAGTGGATTAGGGAGTGCTGATACAGACCTGAAAAAAGTGTATCCAAAGGCGAATGTGCTTGATGGGTTCAGTATCTACGGACATGAATGTCAGAAAGCTGATATCAAAGATAGGGTAGCAAAATTAATAAAGGACTATTGAGCTGTTTTATTGCTTCAATCTAGTTTGATGCGGCTTATTCTTATGAGTTAACCGCAAAATTTGCGGTTTATTCATTAGATATGTTGCAAGATGAAAATTTTTTTTCGATTTATACCTCCATCCTCCACCTGGAGGCATTCATTTCTTTGTAAGATTCTGATAGATAATTATTTGCAAAAAATGGATTGCTTCAGAACCTCCACCAAACCTCCACCCATCCTCCACCTGTCAAAATTCTGTCTTGTGTCAAAAGTGGTTGACTCGTTAATTGTTAATTGACAATATAGGTTG
>ERZ795062.1017-NODE-1017-length-20929-cov-7.980837_pt1 | contig 20929 bp, 14 predicted proteins | sample MGYA00375146_ERZ795062 | MGnify/ENA primary metagenome ERZ795062 (study PRJEB30191, sample SAMN05720281) | activated sludge metagenome | isolation source: Anaerobic digester | place: USA | collected 2015-07-16 ... | reverse complement strand
TAAGATTTGGTTGGCGATGAAGGCCCGGCCCAGAGCCACCGTTGATGAGGCCATGCTGTCATGTTTTTCCTGGGCTGTTCGGACGGTTTCCGTGCTGTCCAATACAAAGGCCCGGAAATGCCCGCTTTCTGAGATTGTTTTAATGATTTTATCCATAGTGTTTCTATTTTAACACAAAAGAGAAGACAAGTAAGCTAAAACTACTTGTCTTTTGAGCTTGATTTGCATCAGGATAGTTCAGGGAATAAGTTCTGTAAAATCTTCTGGGTGATAACTTGACCTGGTCCAGCATAGGTGTAGGTGTGCAGGTACATGGCTGGATTGAAGTTGAGTTCAATGCAGGTGCAGGCTGGGTTTTCTTTGCTGGAGGTAAGATGGGTGTCTGGAATAATCAGGTCGACCCCGCAGACCCAAGCCCCCATGGCCGTAGCCATTTGGGCGGCCAGCTGCTTGTAGGAGTCGTGCATCTGGTCGGTCACATCGATGGAATCTCCACCAGTGGAGATATTGGAATTTCCCCGCAGATGAGCCCTGACACCGTCGGCCAGGATGGTCTCCGGTGTAAAGCCTTGCTGGTCCAGCATGAGGCGTTCGATGTCGCCTAGTTGGATGATTTCTAGCGGTGAGCGGTGGTCCAGACCCCGCAAGGGGTCTTGGTTTTTCAGGTCGACCAACTCTCGGATGGTATGAACCCCATCGCCAACCACATTGGCTGCCACCCGCAGGAGAACGGCCTCGCATTTGCCATCCAGAATGAAGAAGCGGTATTCTGTCCCTGGGATAAATTCCTCTACCAGGACATCCGAATCCTCTGAAAAGGCGATATCCAGGGCTTTCTCATAGTCAGTCAGGTTGGCTGGCTCTTGGAAAATGGAGATACCCAGGCCATAGTTGGTGGATTTTGGCTTGACCACAATGGCCTTATTGGCAATCTGGCCGTAATAGCGCAGGGCCTCCATCTTCTGGCTAAATTCACTGCCTGCTGGGACTGGGAAGCCAGCCTCGCGGAGGATTTTTTTGGTGACGGTCTTGTTGGCCATGGCCAGAGGAACCACATAATTGTCCTTGGAGGTCATGTTGCCATTTTTAATGAGCTCGACATGGGGACCATGCCAGACTTTGAGAAACTGATCGTTTTCATCCAAGATTTCCAGGTTGAGCCCCATTTGAATGGCATCAAAGAGAATCATCTGGGTGGACAGTTCCATGTTTTCATAGCCCTTGAGGGCATAAGGAGCAGTCCAGGCATCGTCATGGAAGGCTTGTCCCTGTTTGCGACCAAAATCTTCTAGAGAAAGTTTTTCAATATGGGTTATCAACTGCCCGCCGATGGTCAAGCTAGGGTCGGTAATGGCAGCCTGGATATGTTGGATGGGCTGCCCATAGGAGCTATCTAGTTGAAAATGGTCAACCACCTGCTCCATGGCTGTCAAAATCCTGTCTACATCGGCCTCTTCTGGTAGTTTTTCTAAGGGATGGCTGAGGGCAATTTTTTCATTGAGCACCTGGGCTTGGGCCAGCTGGGCGTCCACATCCGTCAGGCCCTCCATCCAGAGGAGGGCGAGGAGGAAGAGGTGGACGGTATCCAGGGTTTCCTGGTTGATGGCCAGGGCTTCAAAGGGGTTGAGGTCAAAGCAGCGGAATTCCAGGTAGCGGATGCCCTTGGTCAGATAGTCACGGTTGCGCTGACTGCCGCGCAAGCGGACCGCCGAATAAAATTCCTTTTCCGCAGACAATTTTCCAGAAGAAACACAGTCCTCTAAGTTGTTCACATAGGCTTCCAGACTGGCAAAGGAAATCCGGACATCCTCGGCATTGACATAACCATAGGAGCTGTTGCGCAGGGAGCGGACGGGGTAGCTAGGCGGGTTTTTGAAAAATCCGCTTTCCGCCAGGGGGCTAGCCCCGTAGAGGTAGGTAAGGAGCCAGCGGTAATAGAGGAAGTTTTGAGCCAGCTTGAGATAGAGGTCATTTTTGAAGGTGACCATGTCCCCATAGTCACTGACTTCAAAAAGGGTCTGGGTCAGGTCCTTGCCTAACTCAAAATTGTAATGGATGCCAGACATGGACTGGAGGAGCTTGCCATATCGCTGGCCGAGGCCGACCCGGTATTGGTATTCGTAGTCGCTTTCTAAGGCCGCAATCTGGATTTCATCTTCGGTAATCTTTGGAGGCATGGAGAGGGGCCAGAGATACTCCGAGCGCTCCATCGAGCGGCTGGCCACATCGGTAATGGCCCCTAAGATTCGCAGGGCTTCCCCAGTGGATTGGCTGATGGGAGTGATCAGCTCCAATTGGGATTCGCTGTAATCTGTCTGGATATAGGGGTGGAAGGAACGCTTGCCCAAGCATTTTGGATGGGGAGTCTGGGCCAGGCGGTGGAGGTCATTGATTCGCAGGGACTCTCTTTCCAGGCCAAAGGTTCCTTGTAAGATAGGACTGTTTCTGTCTGCTTTTTGTAATAAATTGGATAGGGTCATGTCTTTGCCTCAAATTTGATATTATCTCTATTTTAAACCCTTTCTAGGTCAAAGACAAATTTTTACTACGGTAGTAAGGAATAAGGAGAGTTGGTAAATGCTAAATGTTCGTAAAAATATAAAATAACCAAGTCATAAAAAATAATTGTTCGGTTTTTCTTTTTAACTCATCCATTCTTGAAAAAAAGTTCGTTTTTTAGTATAATAGGGTGTAACCAAGACTTGCGGGTGAGATTCCCGCCATTTGTTTTGAGGAAAGGACTGGGCAGGCCGTATCTTGCCCATAAATAGACGAAATTATGACATCAGTAGTAGTTGTTGGTACTCAGTGGGGTGACGAAGGCAAGGGAAAAATCACAGATTTCCTCTCTGCCAATGCAGAGGTGATTGCCCGCTATCAAGGTGGCGATAATGCAGGACACACCATCGTCATCGACGGGAAAAAATTCAAGTTGCACCTGATTCCGTCAGGGATTTTCTTCCCAGAAAAAATCTCTGTCATCGGTAATGGGGTTGTGGTCAACCCCAAATCTCTGGTCAAGGAATTGGCCTACCTTCATAGCGAGGGGGTCTCAACTGAGAGTCTGCGGATTTCAGACCGGGCCCATGTCATCCTGCCCTACCATATCAAGCTAGATCAGCTGCAGGAAGAAGCCAAGGGTGAAAATAAAATCGGAACCACCAACAAGGGGATTGGTCCGGCTTACATGGACAAGGCAGCCCGTGTGGGTATTCGGATTGCAGACCTCTTGGACAAGGAGATTTTTGCAGAGCGTCTGCGCATCAACTTAGAAGAAAAGAACCGTCAATTTACCAAGCTCTACGATTCGACAACCCTCTCCTTTGAGGAAATCTTTGAGGAGTACTATGAGTATGGTCAGCAAATCAAGCAATATGTGACCGACACTTCTGTTATTCTAAACGATGCTCTAGATGCTGGTAAACGGGTCCTCTTTGAAGGAGCCCAAGGGGTGATGTTGGACATTGACCAAGGGACCTATCCTTATGTAACCTCCTCCAATCCAGTAGCTGGTGGGGTAACCATTGGTTCAGGTGTTGGCCCAAGTAAGATTGACAAGGTAGTTGGGGTCTGCAAGGCCTACACCAGCCGGGTGGGGGATGGCCCATTCCCAACAGAACTCTTTGATGCAGTGGGCGAGCGCATTCGTGAGGTTGGACATGAGTATGGGACAACGACTGGCCGTCCGCGCCGGGTGGGCTGGTTTGACTCGGTTGTCATGCGCCATAGCCGCCGTGTATCTGGCATCACAAACCTTTCCCTCAACTCCATCGATGTCCTGTCTGGCCTGGACACAGTAAAAATCTGTGTGGCCTATAATTTGGACGGGGAGCGGATTGACCATTATCCAGCTAGTTTGGAAGCCCTCAAGCGCTGCAAGCCCATCTATGAAGAACTTCCTGGCTGGCAGGAAGATATCACAGGTGTCCGCAGCTTAGATGAGTTACCTGAAAATGCCCGCAACTATGTTCGCCGTGTCGGTGAGTTGGTTGGTGTCCGTATTTCAACCTTCTCCGTCGGACCAGGCCGGGAACAAACCAATATTTTGGAATCCGTCTGGGGTACAATCTAATCATTGGAAACAGAAAAAACTTGACTTTTTCTGTTTTTTTGATGTGGTTCGCTTAGTCTTGCTTTCAACTTGATTTTTGTTATAATAGAACATATTAAAAAATGAGGTGAATCGAATGGGACAATTTATTTTTCCAGTATTAATGTTGGCTTTGTTGGGTTGGATGATGTTTTCTCAAAGAAAGCAACAACAAAACCGGGCCAACGAACTCAGCCAAATCAAAAAGGGCGATGAAATCGTTACAATTGGTGGCTTGTATGGTATTGTGGATGAAATCAATGACCAAAAAGTGGTCTTGGACATCGACGGAATCTACCTGACTTTTGATCGCTCTGCTATCCGCAGCCGGGTTTCAGAAGCAGCTACACCAGTTGAGGTTGCGATTGAAGAGCCAAAAGAAGACAGCGACAGCGCCATTGAAGAATAACTCATGTTATTCTTTTTTTGTTCAGAAGTCAGGGGAGAAGAAAATGAACTACAAGGAATTATTGGAATCGGGTGAACCTGTCTATCGGGAAACGACCCGCTTCAAACATTTTAAAAATCCGGTGACCTCAGAGCGCTATTTTTCAAATTACCTGAGCTATAAGCTGATGCCCAGTCTTTCTGAATTGGAAGCAGATTTGGCCTACTTAGGCAAAGAGCAAGCAGGCTATGTCAGCCATTATGCCTTTCTTTTCTTTGCGGAAAATCAGGAAATTTCGGCAGAGTTAGCAGATTATTTGAACAATCAGGGTTTTGGCCTTTCCAGGCATCTGATTTTTACCAGCCCAGTGGAGGACTTGCAGCTCAAGGACCGTAATTTAGGTGGTATTCGGATTGTTGAGTTGGATGAAACGTACTTAGAAGATTACCTGCAGGTTCAATATCAGGATCACCTGCAATATGGGCAAGTCTATGCGGAACAGATGTTGGCAGATAATCGGGCCCATCTATTGACCAATGGTTCTAAAATTTATCTGGCCTTAGATGGCCAACGGATTGTTGGTTCTGTCACAGCCTGGTTTTTCGAGGCTTATGTGGAAATTGATGATTACCAGGTGGATGCGGCTTATCAAGGTAGGGGGATTGGGACCGCGCTTCAAAAGGCTGCACTAGCAAATCAGGAACAGGCTATTTTGGTTGCAGAAGAGGCCAATCGCCCTATGTACCACCATCAGGGCTACAAGGAAGTGGCCTCCTACTGGATAGCTCTGCGTAGTGATAGTCGCCAGACCAAGGACGATTAAATCAGCTGTTCGAGTGTTTCCCTAGATTTCAGGCATGTTGTATCTTTTGAAATTATGTTATAATAGTATGATTATAACAATGAGGGAAAAATGATGTTTACCTTTGGTTTCGGAAAAAAAGAAAAAGATGAATTGATCTTGGAAGTTCCCAAGCATATCGCCATCATCATGGATGGAAATGGCCGCTGGGCCAAAAAACGGATGCAGCCTCGGATTATGGGACATAAGGCTGGGATGGATGCCCTGCAAAAGGTGACTAAGGCCGCCTCTGATATGGGTGTCAAGGTCTTAACAGTCTATGCTTTTTCAACAGAAAACTGGAGTCGTCCGGAAAAAGAGGTCAAGTTTATCATGAACTTGCCAGTGGAATTTTATGACAAGTATGTGCCAGACCTCCATGCCAACAATGTCCGCATCCAGATGATTGGTGACCACGATCGTCTGCCTGAAGCGACCATGACGGCCCTTTATCGAGCTGAGAACAAGACCAAGAACAATACCGGTTTGATTCTCAATTTTGCACTCAATTACGGGGGACGGGATGAAATTACCAAGGCTGTTCGCTCCATCGTGCAGGATGCTTTGGATACCAAATTCAATCCTGGCGACATTGATGAAGAATTGATTGCAGACTATCTCTATACCGGATGTCTGCCAGATAAGTTACGAGATCCTGACTTGGTGATTCGAACCAGCGGAGAACAGCGCCTCAGTAATTTTTTACCATGGCAGACGGCATATAGTGAACTTTATTTTACAGATGTGGCCTGGCCAGATTTTGATGAGAAGGCTTTACAGACAGCCATCGAAGAATACAACCGCCGCCATAGACGTTTTGGTGGTATCTAAGGAGAAAGAAATGAACAGAGATTTACAAAAACGGGTCATCTTTGGAGCCTTGGCCTTAGCGGTCTTTATCCCGCTCTTGGTGATGGGAGGAGTGGTCTTTCAACTCTTTATTGGTTTTCTAGCTATGATTGCAACAGCTGAATTGCTCAAGATGAACCGCTTATCGCCTAGTTCGATTGAGGGGGTCTTGGCAATGTTGGCAGCCTTAGTTTTGACCTTACCTTTAGAGACTTATCTTTCCTTTCTTCCAACAGATGGGAACTATATCGCCTTTGGTATTGTGGTCTTTCTCATGCTAGGTTCCATCGTCTTTAATATCGGCCATTATTCCTATTCGGACGTGGTTTACCCCATTGCCTCTAGTTTTTATGTGGGGATTGGTTTTCACAACCTAGTGGGGGCCCGAATGGACAGCCTGAACAAAGTTCTCTTTGCCCTTTTAATCGTCTGGGCGACGGATACTGGTGCCTACATGATTGGACGTCAGATTGGACGACATAGACTCATGCCACGTGTTTCTCCCAATAAAACAGTAGAAGGTTTTATCGGTGGAATCTTATCAGCAGTAGCAATTGCGGCTGCCTTTCTCGTTTTTGATAAGCAGGTGGTCACTAACTATTCCTTTGTTGTGACCTTACTCTTGGTAGTGATTTTTTCTATTTTTGCCCAGTTTGGAGATTTGGTTGAAAGTGCCATTAAGCGCCATTTCGGCGTGAAGGATTCAGGGAAAATCATACCAGGCCACGGTGGTATTTTGGACCGCTTCGATAGTCTGATTTTTGTCTTTCCTATCATGCATTTCTTCGGTCTATTTTAAGGAGATTCTATGCAGGGAATAATTGCATTTATTTTTATCTTTGGTGTCATCGTGGTGGTTCACGAATTTGGACACTTCTATTTTGCGAAAAAGGCCGGCATCCTGGTGCGGGAATTTGCCATCGGCATGGGGCCAAAAATCTTTGCCCATATTGGTAAAGATGGAACGGCCTACACTATTCGGATCCTGCCACTGGGTGGCTATGTCCGCATGGCCGGCTGGGGCGAGGATAAGACAGAGATTAAGACGGGCACTCCCGTCTCCCTGACCCTCAATGAAGCAGGTGTTGTCACCCGCGTCAACCTTTCAGATAAGGTGCTGGACAACACCAGCCTGCCCATGAATGTGACCTCCTTTGACTTTGAAGAAAAATTGGAGATTACTGGCCTGGTTCTGGATGAAAGTAAGACCTTTCAGGTGGATCACGATGCGACCATCATTGAGGAGGATGGCACAGAGGTGCGGATTGCGCCACTAGATGTGCAGTACCAAAATGCCAGTATTTGGGGGCGATTGATGACCAACTTTGCTGGGCCCCTCAATAACTTTATTCTGGGAATTTTGACCTTTATCCTCTTTTTCTTTCTTCAGGGTGGAGTCCCAGATGTGACAACCAACCAAGTAACAGTAGCGGACGGCGGCGCCCTTCAGGCTGCTGGTGTTGAAACTGGCGCCAGGATTTTGGAAATCAATGGCCAGGCAGTTTCAGACTATGAGGATGTATCGGATATCTTAGCCCAGGTCAATGAGAATGCCAAGGAAGCGCCAGTCCTAAATCTGCTTGTTGAAGAAGAAGGCAAAGAAAAAACGCTTCAAGTGACAACCATTAAGGATCAGGGCTATTTCCGCCTGGGGGTCTCACCTTATCTGAAAACCGGCTTTGCTGAGACGATTATAGGAGGTTTTCAAGAAGCTGGTGCAACAGCCCTCTTGATTGTCAATGCCCTTAAAAATATCATCGCCAGCTTTGATGTCAAGCAACTGGGTGGCCCAGTAGCTATCTACAATGTCAGTTCTCAGGCTGCTGAGGGCGGAATTTTACCAGTGCTAAGGCTCTTGGCGATGTTATCCATTAATTTAGGGATATTTAACTTAATTCCCATTCCAGCCCTTGACGGTGGAAAAATCCTCATCAATCTGATTGAGGCTATTCGTCGTAAACCTCTGAAACAGGAAACAGAATCCTATATCACTCTGGTCGGTGTAGCCATCATGGTTATCCTCATGCTGGTTGTGACCTGGAATGATATTATGCGGGTCTTTTTCTAGAGCAAGCAATATTATAAAAGGATTGAAAATAGACTAACGTACCTGCTATTCAGACGTTTAGTCCTAGTCATTATCCAATATACAACACAATGAAAGGAAACAGAGGGTTTTCTTAATCGAACTTGATTGAAAAGTTTGGAATGTAGGCAGGCGGCTGCTGAAATCAAAATTTTAGGCTGCATCTTAACTTTCAGTTGCTTTTTAGTCGCTCTCTGTATCATCAACATGAAACAATCTAAAATGATGATTCCGACGCTTCGTGAGATGCCATCGGATGCACAGGTAATCAGCCATGCCCTCATGGTGCGGGCGGGATATGTTCGCCAAGTCTCAGCTGGAATTTATAGCTATTTGCCACTTGCCAACCGGGTTATTGAAAAGGCTAAAACCATCATGCGCCAAGAGTTTGATAAGATTGGTGCGGTAGAGTTTTTGGCCCCAGCCCTCTTGTCCGCAGATATTTGGCGGGAATCGGGCCGTTATGACACCTACGGGGATGACCTCTACAAACTCAAAAACCGGGAAGGTTCTGACTTTATCCTCGGACCAACCCATGAGGAAACCGTTACCCTCCTGGCCCGCGATGCGGTCAAGTCCTACAAGCAATTACCGCTCAATATCTACCAAATCCAGCCCAAATACCGTGATGAAAAACGCCCTCGCAATGGTCTCTTGCGTGGCCGTGAGTTCATCATGAAGGATGGTTATAGCTTCCATGCCAACTATGATAGCTTGGATGAGACCTACGATGACTACAAGGCAGCCTATGAAGCCATTTTCACCCGCAGTGGTCTCGATTTCAAGGCCATCATCGGGGATGGTGGGGCCATGGGCGGCAAGGACAGTCAAGAGTTTATGGCCATTACCCCAGATCGGACCGACCTCAGCCGTTGGTTGATTTTGGACAAGTCTGTCGGTTCCCTGGAGGAGATTCCTGCTGATGTCTTGGAAGAGATTAAGGCAGAATTGTCTTCCTGGATGGTCTCTGGTGAAGATACCATTGCTTACTCGAGCGAGTCTGACTATGCCGCAAACCTGGAGATGGCCACCAACCAGTACCAGCCAAGTACCAAGGTGGTAGCAGAGGAGGAGCTGGTTCAGGTCGCAACACCTGATTGCAAATCCATTGATGAAGTGGCTGCCTTCTTACAAGTGCCAACAGAAGAGACCATCAAGACCATGGTCTTCAAGGCGGATGGGGAATTGGTAGTGGCCCTCTTGGTGGGCAATGACCAGGTCAATGATGTCAAATTGAAGAACCATCTGGGCGCAGACTTCTTTGATGCGGCTGAGGAAGCAGAAGTTCAGTCGACCTTTGGGGCTGGCTTTGGATCGCTGGGCCCAGTCGGTCTTCCAGAAAATATTAAGATTATTGCCGACCGGAAGGTCCAGGATGTGAAAAATGCCGTAGTTGGTGCCAACCAAGATGGCTACCACTACAAGGGGGCCAATGCTGGCCGGGACTTCCAGGTTACCGAATATGTGGATATTCGCGAGGTCAAGGAAGGGGAAATCTCTCCAGACGGCCAAGGTCTTCTCCAATTTGCAAGGGGAATTGAAATTGGTCATATCTTCAAGCTGGGAACCCGTTATTCAGACAGCATGAATGCCCATGTCTTAGATGAAAATGGTCGTAGTGTGCCCATCATCATGGGCTGCTATGGTATCGGGGTCAGTCGCCTCTTATCCGCTGTTCTGGAACAGCATGCCCGCCTCTTTGTCAACAAGACACCAAAGGGCGAGTTCCGCTATGCTTGGGGCATCAACTTCCCTAAGGAATTGGCACCATTTGATGTGCATCTGATTCCAGTCAATGTCAAGGATGAAGAAGCCATGGCTCTGACAGACAGTATTGAAAGCCGCTTGCAGGCAGAGGGCTACGAAGTCTTGACAGATGACCGTAATGAGCGGGCTGGTGTCAAGTTCTCAGACAGTGATTTGATTGGTTTGCCAATTCGGATTACGGTTGGGAAAAAGGCAGCTGAAGGTGTTGTCGAAGTCAAAATCAAGGGCACAGGTGATACGGTAGAGGTCCATGTAGACCAATTGCTTGAAACCCTCTCTATCTTGAGCTAAAGCCATACACAAAGAGAAGTCCAGAAATGGGCTTCTTTCTTCTCGAAAAAGGCTGCTGAATGTGATAAAATGGAAATATTATGAATCAAGGGGACAGTATGTCAAATACATTTCAACTTCTTTTGGAGCAGATTGGAATGCCGCCTGAGCTTAAGGAATCAGGGGCTTTTTCTGCTGGAAAAATTGAGAAAGTTTTGGTCCACAAAGTCAGTAAGGTTTGGGAATTTACCTTCCGTCTGCCTCAAGTTTTGGACATCAGCCAATATCAGCTTTTCAAGGCTCGTCTCCACAATGAATTTGCCAAGACAGGCAACCAGGCCCGCTTTCAACTGGTGACAGACCAGCAGGACCTGACTAGTGACCTCCTCCAGGCCTATTACCGCCAAGCCTTTGAGGAAGAACTCTGTCAGAGTGCTGGTTTCAAGTCTCTTTTTCAGGATTTGAAGGTGGTCTATGAGGATGGACAGCTTTGGATCGAAGGCCCGCAAAGTGTGGATACGCCCCATTTTCGCAAGAATCACCTGCCCAATCTGGTGGAGCAGCTGGCCCGCTTTGGTTTGGGGCAATTGACGGTGGAAATCCGTGTCTGTCAAGAGATGACCCAACAGCAGGAAGAAAACTTTCAGGCCCAGAATGAAGAAATCTACCAGCAGGCCCATCAAGAAACCCTTTCGGCCTTGGAGCAACTGGCTCAGATGGCCCCTCCACCAGTCCCAGATGCGGCACCAACTGGCGGGAATTTCCAAGACTTTAAAAAGAAAAAGGTAGCCCGAACTTCTCTGGAGAAAGAGCTCATCACTCCGATGGCAGAAGTGGAAACGGAAGAAAATCGCCTGGTGTTTGAAGGACTGGTCTTTGAAGTGGAGCAAAAGACCACCAGAACTGGCCGTGTCATTATCAACTTCAAGATGACGGACTATACCTCCTCCTTTAAGCTACAAAAATGGGCCAAGGATGAAGAGGATGCCCAGAAGTTTGATATGATTAAGAAGGGCAACTGGCTACGGGTGCGAGGCAATATCGAGACCAATATGTTCACGCGCGATTTGACCATGAATGTCCAAGATGTGCAGGAGGTCAAAAAGGAAACCCGCAAGGACCTGATGCCGGATGACCAGAAGCGGATTGAGTTTCATGCCCATACCAATATGTCCACCATGGATGCCCTGACTCCGGTTGAAGATTTGATTGCCAGAGCGGCCAAGTGGGGTCACAAGGCCATCGCTATCACCGACCACGCCAATGTTCAATCCTTCCCCCATGGCTACCATGCCGCCCGAAAGGCAGGAATAAAGGCCATTTTCGGTCTGGAAGCCAATCTCGTGGAGGACAGCATTCCCATCACCTTCAACGAGGTTCCAATGGACCTCAAGGAAGCCACCTATGTGGTTTTTGACGTGGAAACGACGGGACTTTCAGCGGAGCACCATAACCTGATTCAGATTGCGGCCTCCAAGATGGAAAAGGGCAATATCATCGAGCAGTTTGATGAGTTTATTGACCCAGGCCATCCCCTGTCAACCTTTACGACTGAGTTGACAGGCATCACCGACAACCATGTCAGGGGCTCAAAACCCCTCTTGCAGGTCCTGCAAGAATTTCAGGCCTTCTGCCAGGATGCGGTCTTGGTTGCCCACAATGCCAGTTTTGACGTTGGCTTTATGAATGCCAACTATGAGCGCCATGGCCTGCCCGTGATTAGCCAACCAGTCATTGATACCCTTGAGTTTGCTAGAAACCTCTATCCCGAATACAAGCGCCATGGTCTAGCAGCCCTGACCAAACGCTTCCAGGTTTCCCTGGAGCACCACCATATGGCCAACTTTGATGCCGAGGCCACTGGCCGCCTTCTCTTCATCTTCATCAACGATGTCCGCGACCGCCATGGCATCACCAATTTGGCAGACCTAAACAGCCGCCTGGTCCGGGAAGATTCCTATAAAAAAGCCAGGGTCAAGCATGCCACCATCTATGTGACCAATCAAGTGGGCTTGAAAAATATCTTCAAGCTGGTTTCCCTTTCCAATGTCACATACTTTGAAGGTGTGGCCAGGATTCCAAGGACGGTCTTGGACCAACACCGCGAAGGCTTGATTCTGGGGACAGCCTGTGCAGATGGCGAGGTCTTTGATACCTTGTTATCACAAGGTACGGAGGCTGCCATGGAAGTGGTCAGCTACTATGATTTTATCGAGGTCATGCCCCCTGCCCTCTATGCTCCCCTTATCGCCCGAGATCTCATCAAGGATGAGGAAGCCATCCGCCAAATCATCCGCGACCTGATTGACCTGGGTCGCAGGGCCAACTTGCCTGTCCTTGCAACGGGAAATGTCCACTACTTAGACCCAGAAGAAGAGATTTACCGGGAAATCATCGTGCGGGCCCAGGGCCAAAGCTCGATGATGAACTGGACTATCGGATCAGGTGAAGATGCCCAACCAGCACCCCTGCCCAAGGCCCATTTCAGGACAACCAATGAAATGCTGGATGAGTTTAGCTTCCTGGGTGAGGACTTGGCCCGTGAGATTGTCATCACCAATCCCAACCAGCTCCTGGAGCGTTTTGAGGACGTTGAGGTAGTCAAGAAAGACCTCTACACCCCTTATATTGAGAGGGCGGAAGAACAGGTGGCGGAGATGACCTATGCCAAGGCCTTTGAAATCTATGGCAATCCCCTGCCAGACATCATCGACCTGCGTATCGAGAAGGAGCTGTCTTCCATCTTGGGAAATGGCTTCGCTGTGATTTACCTGGCTTCCCAGATGCTGGTCCATCGCTCCAATGAGCGGGGCTACCTGGTTGGATCACGGGGCTCTGTCGGATCTAGTTTTGTCGCCACCATGATCGGGATCACAGAAGTCAACCCCATGCCCCCTCACTATGTCTGTCCAAACTGCCAGCACTCCGAATTCATCACAGATGGTTCCTACGGTTCTGGTTTTGATATGCCCGATAAAAACTGTGAAAAATGTGGCCATGCCTACAATAAGGATGGCCAGGACATTCCCTTTGAGACCTTCCTTGGTTTCGATGGGGACAAGGTGCCCGATATCGATTTGAACTTCTCTGGAGATGACCAGCCCGCAGCCCATTTGGATGTTCGCGATATTTTCGGGGAAGAATACGCCTTTCGGGCAGGTACCGTAGGTACCGTTGCTGCCAAAACAGCCTATGGCTTTGTCCGTGGCTATGAGCGAGACTATGGGAAGTTTTATAAGGATGTGGAAGTGGAGCGCCTGGCTGCTGGTGCGGCTGGGGTCAAGCGGACAACCGGTCAGCACCCCGGTGGTATCGTTGTTATTCCAGATTATATGGATGTCTATGACTTCACCCCTGTTCAATATCCGGCCGATGACAACACGGCTGCCTGGCAAACCACCCACTTCAATTTCCACGATATCGATGAAAATATCCTCAAACTCGATGTCCTGGGTCATGATGATCCCACCATGGTCCGAAAACTCCAGCAACTGTCTGGGATTGATCCAAGGTCTATTCCTTTCGATGATCAGGGAGTTATGGCCCTCTTTAGGGGGACAGAGATTCTCGGCGTCGAACCGGAGCAGATCGGGACTCCAACTGGGATGCTAGGGATTCCAGAGTTCGGGACCAACTTTGTTCGGGGCATGGTGGAAGAAACCCACCCGACCACCTTCTCTGAACTCCTCCAGCTTTCTGGACTTTCCCACGGAACGGACGTTTGGCTGGGCAATGCCCAAGACCTGATTAAGGCTGGAATTGCGGATCTGTCCACCGTTATCGGCTGTCGGGATGACATCATGGTCTACCTCATGCATGCTGGCCTCCCGCCAAAGATGGCCTTTAACATCATGGAGCGGGTGCGTAAGGGAGCCTGGCTCAAGATTTCAGAAGAAGAGCGCAATGGCTATATCCAGGCCATGAAGGACAACAATGTCCCTGACTGGTATATTGAATCATGTGGGAAAATCAAGTACATGTTCCCCAAAGCCCATGCGGCCGCCTATGTTATGATGGCCCTGCGGGTAGCCTACTTCAAGGTTCATCATCCGATTTATTACTATTGTGCTTATTTCTCCATCCGTGCCAAGGCCTTTGATTTGGCAACCATGAGCGGTGGCCTAGACAAGGTCAAGGCCAAGATGGACGAAATCGCCCTCAAGAAGAAGAACAATGAAGCCTCCAATGTGGAGAATGATCTCTACACCACCTTGGAAATTGTCAATGAAATGTTGGAGCGAGGCTTCAAGTTCGGCAAGCTGGACCTCTATCAGTCTGATGCCATTGAGTTCTTGATTGAAGGAGATACCCTCATACCTCCATTTGTGGCCATGGATGGCCTGGGCGAGAACGTTGCCAAGCAGCTGGTCGCAGCCCGTGAAGAAGGAGAATTCCTCTCCAAGACGGAACTGCGCAAGCGGGGCGGCCTCTCCAGCACCCTGGTCGAAAAAATGGATGAGATGGGCATTCTTGGAAAAATGCCTGAGGACAACCAACTCAGCCTCTTTGATGAATTGTTTTAAGCAAGGTCCTGTTTCCTGGAAACAGGCCTTTTTTTCTATGAAAACACCAAATTATTAAAAGGTAAGAAAAAAGGATATACAATCACTGCATAGTCATAAAATAAAGTGAGAAAATCCTAAGTCAAACGTTGCCAGCCTACAAAAATGCCGTACCATTGGTCTCTCTCTTTGAGTCAGAAATCAGCCTCCAGCGGATTGATGAAAAGCTTGAACAAAGAGAATGTTTTACAAGAACTTCCCACTTGAGCGGGAAGTTTTTTTCACTTTCCAACCCCAAAATATGGTACAATAGTAAGGTATATCAAGCAAAAGGAGAATCTCATGGTTTTACCAAATTTTAAAGAAAACCTGAAAAAATATGCTCACCTCTTGGTCAAGCAGGGAATCAATGTCCAACCTGGCCACACCGTGGCCTTGACCATTGCCGTAGAACAGGCAGAATTGGGTCGTCTCTTGGTGGAAGAAGCCTATGCCCTGGGAGCTGCGGAGGTCATGGTGACCTGGACGGATGACTTTGTTCTGCGCCAGCGCTACCTCAATGTAGCCAGCGAACGGCTGGAAAATGTACCCCAGTACCGCATCGAAGAGATGAACTATGTCCTGGATAAAAAGGCTAGCCGTCTGGTCATCCTCTCAGACGCACCAGATGCCCTGGACGGGGTTGACCCTGAAAAATTGTCCACTGCTACTCGGGCCCTCAACATTGCCCTTAAACCCTTGCGCTTGGCTAGCCAGGCCAACAAAATCAGCTGGACACTGGGAGCTGCTTCAGGTCTTGCCTGGGCCAAACAAGTCTTTCCAGATGCTGCTAGTGATGAAGAAGCAGTCGATTTGCTTTGGGACCAAATCTTCAAAACCTGCCGTGTCTATGAAGAGGACCCTGTACAAGCCTGGGTGGAGCATGAAGCCCGCCTGGATGAAAAGGCTGCCGTCCTCAACAAGGAGCAGTTTGTCAAATTGCACTACCGGGCACCAGGGACAGACCTGGTTCTGGGCATGCCGAAAAACCACATCTGGGAATCAGCAGGTTCCATCAATGCCCAAGGGGAGCATTTTGTGGCCAATATGCCGACTGAAGAAGTCTTTACTGCGCCCGATTTTCGTGTGGCTGATGGCTATGTGACCTCCACCAAACCCCTCAGCTACAATGGGAACCTAATCGAAGGCATCAAGGTGACCTTTGAAAATGGCCAGATTACAGATGTTTCAGCTGAAAAGGGCGACGAAGTGATGAAGAAATTGGTCTTTGACAACCGTGGCGCCCGTGGTTTGGGTGAGGTTGCCCTAGTACCAGACAAGAGCCCGATTTCTCAGTCCAACATCACCTTCCTGACCACCCTCTTTGATGAAAATGCCTCCAACCACCTGGCAATCGGGGCTGCCTATGCCTTTTCGATTGAAGGGGGGACAGAGATGACCGAGGATGAGCTGGAAGCAGCTGGTATGAACCGGTCCGATGTCCATGTGGACTTCATGATTGGCTCAGACAAGATGGACATCGATGGGATCCGGGCAGATGGCACGGTCGTTCCAATCTTCCGTCAGGGAGACTGGGCTATTTAAGGAAGGAGCGGTCGCAGACTGCTCTTTTACTGAAAGGTAGGAAAGGAGAATCGAAGATGACAAAGCTACATTACAAGTGGGCGATTCTTGGGACAGGGGCCATTGCCAATGAACTGGCAGAAGCCATCAATAGCTTGGGAGGGGCAGTCTATTCGGTTGCCAATCGGACCTATGAGAAGGCTCTAGCATTTGCTGAAAGATATGGGATTGAAACAGTTTATAAGGAAGTCGAGGATCTCTTTGAGGATTCCCAAGTGGATATCATCTATATTGCTACCCCTCATAACACGCACATCCACTACTTACGCAAGGCCCTGGCTGCAGGCAAACATGTCCTTTGTGAAAAATCCATCACCCTCAACAGCAAGGAATTGGAAGAGGCCGTTACCCTAGCTGAGAAACATCAGGTCGTACTTGCAGAAGCCATGACCATTTACCACATGCCCCTTTATCGTCAGCTGAAGGAACTTGTTGATTCTGGCAAGCTGGGGCCCCTCAGGATGATTCAGATGAACTTTGGTTCCTATAAGGAATACGACATGACCAACCGCTTTTTCAGTCGTCAGCTAGCAGGCGGTGCCCTCCTGGACATCGGGGTCTATGCCCTCTCCTTTGTCCGCTGGTTTATGGACGAGACACCAGACCAGCTTGTCTCCCAGGTCAAGTTAGCCCCATCAGGTGTGGATGAACAGGCCGGCATTCTCTTAACCAATCCAAGCGGACAAATGGCCAGCTTAACCCTTAGTCTTCGTGCGAAACAGCCCAAACGTGGCCTTTTGGCCTATGAAAAGGGCTATATTGAAATCTACGATTATCCCCGTGGACAAGAAGCGGTCATCACCTATACAGAAGATGGCCGCCAAGAAGTCATCCAAGCGGGCGATACCAAGGAGGCCCTCCGCTATGAAGTCCTGGACATGGAGGCCACCATCTCTGACCAAGCTGACCACAGCTACCTAGCCTATAGCCAGGATGTCATGGCCCTCATGACCCAACTCCGCAAGGATTGGGGCCTGACCTATCCTGAGGAGGAATAAGGTAAAAAGACTTGGATTTCCAAGTCTTTTACTCTCTATTCAATAATCAAGAGCCCGTCCTTGACAGCAAGGGGATGCTCTGGGTCGATGCGGTCGTAGAACATGATGCCATTGATGTGGTCGATTTCATGCTGGACCACGATGGCATTGAAGCCCTTGAGTTTCAGCCTTTGCTTTTCGCCTTCCTTGTTGAGATATTCGACAGTGATGCGGGCGTGGCGGATGACATAGCCTGGGACTTCGCGGTCCACCGATAAACAACCTTCCCCGCCTTCAACAGCGGCCTCTTGGACCGAGTGGGAGATGATGCGGGGGTTGTACATGATTTCCTGGAGGGCGTAGGCTTCCTGGGGAGGATTGCCTTCCTCATCTTCTGGATTGGGCACAAGGACCGCGATAATGCGGCGGCTGACATCCAGCTGGGGAGCAGCCAGGCCAACGCCGCCGCGGAGGTTCATTTTTTCAGCCATAACTGGATCCTGGGAATGCTTCAGGAATTGCAGCATTTTTTCCCCTAAAATAATATCCTGATCAGACAGGGGAAGCTCCACTTCCTGGGCCTTGAGGCGCAGGGTGGGATGGCCTTCGCGGATAATGTCGTCCATGTCGATGAGATGGGCTGGTTTGGTCAGTTGTTCAATTGCAGACATTTCATTTTCTCTTTCTATTTTCGGTAGTAGTAGTATATCACGAATGGTCCGATTTTTAAATAGCTAGGATTAAGGGTGGATTCTCAGTTTTTCCAAGATCTTTCGGTCGCAAATCTGGTAGTTTTTTCCCTGCTTGCTGATGATGTTTTTCTCCAAAAAATCCTTGATGGTGCGAAGGAGGTGGCGGTAACTGGTTCCAAAGGAATCGGCCAAGAGGTGGAGTTCCAGCTGAAAGTGGTCCTGGTTCTCGATGCTGAGGATATGGGTGGCCAGGCGTTCTTTGACGGAGTAGCCGATATTGGAGGCGGCCTGGATATTTTGCTGGTAGAGGCTGGTGGCCAGTCCTTTTCCAACCATGTAGAGGAAGGTTGGGTCGCTGAGCAGTTCTTGCCGATTGGACAGGGGCAGTTGGACCACCCAGACCTTGTCCAGGGCGATGACAGAGGAGACGATGGCCTGACCTGTCAGCAGCTCGATGTCCCCAATCAGATTGGGGCTGCTGGAAATGTCCAGGATATAGTCTTTGCCATTGAAGAGCCTGCGGACAATCTTGACCTTGCCCTTGACCACTAAGGAGAGGGCGGTCAGCTGGTCATCCTGTTGGCAGATGGCCTCTTCTGCCCCATAGGCGACCAAACGTAGTTGCTTCTGGTAATGGTCTGGAAAAACCTGGCGGATTTCTGGTCTGGCTAGGAAGTCTTGGATGATGTGGGAGTCTTTGATAATTTCCATAAGTATAGTTGTGACATTTGTCCTATTTTCTTTCTTTGCTTTCTATTATACTAGAATTTGCAAAAAAAGAATATTCAGGTGAATGATGAAACAGATAATTGAAAAAATCAGCGTTCTTTCCCTCTCGCTGATGCTGGTGTCGACCTTTGCGGTCTCTCCAGCCCTGCCCCAAATGGTGGACCATTTTGGCCAGCAAGGCTATGCAGCCTCCCAGGTGGAGCTGCTGATTACCATTACCTCTCTCTTTATCATGGTCAGTCTTCTGGCCAACCCCCTCTTTGTCCGCTTTTTCTCAGAGAGAAGCCTGATTGTTTTAGGCTTGACCCTGATGGCACTGGGTGGTGCCCTGCCTTTTCTGCTCCCCCAATACGCCTTGGTTTTCCTATCCAGGTGCTTGCTGGGGCTGGGGATTGGGCTCATCAATGCCCGAGCCATCAACATCGTCGGTCTATTCTATCAAGGGAAGGAACGGATCCAGATGATGGGTCTGCGGGGTTCTTTTGAGGTCCTGGGGAGTGCTAGTTTGACCATCTTGGTGGGCTGGCTCAGTGGCTTTGGCTGGCAGGCCGCCTTTTTAGCCTACCTTCTGGCCCTGGTCATCCTCTTTCTCTTTGTGATCTTTGTCCCCAAGAGGGAGATGGTGGCAGAAGAAGCTTCCGGCGAGAAGCCAAAGCTGACCAAGGAACTCTTGAAAATGGGCCTGGGCCTGGCCTTTCTGGCCTTCTTTGTCATCAATGTCAATACCTTCATCACCATCCGGATTCCCCTCCTTGTGACCAATCAGCAGCTGGGAACGGCCGTTCAGGCTAGCTGGATTTTGGGGGGTATGCAGCTGATGGGCATCCTCTCAGGGGCTCTCTTTGGGTTTCTAGTGGGCCGGCTCAAAGATTGGCTTCTGCCTCTGGCCTATGTGGTCTTTGGCCTGGCGATTTTGCTTGTGGCCTTCTCCACCAATCTCTGGTTCTTGGCCCTGGGGGCCATGATATCCGGTTTCTTTTACAGTGTGGTCCTCAATATCGTCTTTAGCCGCACGACTGAGAAAACACCGCCAGCTCTTTTGACTCTGGTCATGACCTTGGTGTTGATGGGCTGTAATATTGGCGGGGCGACGGCTTCCATCCTACCAAGCTTTTTGGAAACCCTCAATCCCACTCCAACTGGGGCCTTTGGCCTCTATGCCATCGGTTGTGCCCTGGTCAGTCTGGCCTTGATTGTCCAGCAGTTAAGGAGAAAAAAATCTGCTTAAGCTTTCTGCAAGAATTCTTTTAGGAAACTTTAAGGAGCCAGGTTTATACTAGACTCATCCTAGTAATAGGAAAACAAATTTTCTTTTTCATATATCTCCTAGAAGGAACGCTGAGTCATCAGCGTTTTTTCTATTGTTGCCCAAGATTTCTGCTATAATGGGTCTATGCGATTGGATAAATTTTTAGTGGACTGCGGCCTTGGCAGTCGAAGCGAAGTCAAGAAAATTTTAAAAGGCAAGCAGGTGACTGTCAATGGACAGGTGGAAACCTCACCCAAGCGGCAGATCGATGAGAAGGCTGACCAGATTGCAGTTTCTGGTCAGGTCCTGCAGCATGAAACCTTTGTGTATTATCTGCTCAATAAGCCCAAGGGGGTCATTTCTGCCACCCAAGATGACCGCCATCGGACGGTTTTGGATTTGCTGGATGAGACGGCCCACCTCAAGGAGGTCTTTCCAGTGGGACGCTTGGACATTGATACCCATGGCCTCTTGCTCCTGACCAATAACGGGCCTCTGGCCCATGCCCTGCTCTCTCCCAAAAAACATGTGGACAAGCTCTACCAGGCTGAGGTGGCCGGACTCATGACAGCCCAGGATGTGGAAACATTTCGCCAGGGGATAGAGCTGAAAGACTTTCGCTGCCAGTCAGCGGATTTGGAGCTTGTAGAGCTGGATGAAACAGCAAATAAGAGCCTGGTCCGCATCACCATCCGTGAGGGAAAATTCCACCAGGTCAAACGCATGGTAGCAGCCTGCGGCAAGGAAGTCATCGATCTACAGCGTCTAAGGATGGGGCCCCTGGTTTTGGATGAGAGCCTGGCCATCGGTGCATTTCGCAGGCTGACCCAGGATGAACTGATGAGCTTGGAAGAATTTGGGGTGGA
>ERZ795062.1015-NODE-1015-length-20983-cov-7.778956_pt1 | contig 20983 bp, 23 predicted proteins | sample MGYA00375146_ERZ795062 | MGnify/ENA primary metagenome ERZ795062 (study PRJEB30191, sample SAMN05720281) | activated sludge metagenome | isolation source: Anaerobic digester | place: USA | collected 2015-07-16 ... | reverse complement strand
TGCCGGGTGTTTTTGATAAAGGAAAGTATATGGGACAGACCTTTTTTTCTGATATTGCCAACATGATCATGAACGGGATGGGCACCAACCTGTTCAGCAAGGCGGGCAGTCTGATTGCCGGTGTCGCACCGCTGTTTCAGGTGTGCTTTTCCATTTATGTACTGTTGTTGGCTTTTGATTATTACAAGAAGGGTTTTGATGAAAGCGTTGTTGATATTGGTAAAAGCTTAATTGGATGGGTCATTATCATAGCCTGTGCTTTTAACGCTTCCCAGTATGACAAAATTGCCAATATTCTATGGGAGCTACCAGATCGCCTGAGTGGTTTTATTTCATCACAGGAATATACGGCCAGTGCGCTGGATACAAGTTTAAGTAATTTTTTAAATTCTTTAAATCAAGCCAATGAATATGCCGCAAGCCTAGATTTTACGCAAGTATCTGATAAGTTGATGTTATATGTTGGCATATTCGGAATTGTGGCATGTGGAATTGTATTTTTTGGCATTAGCTTCGCCTACTATGTAATTGCTAAGCTCTCGTTGGCGATGGTGATTGTGATTGGACCGATTTTTCTGGGATCTTTCCTATTTCCTTCAACCAGACAATGGGGTATGAACTGGATTGGGCAAATTTTAAATTACTCGGTCACTATTATGTTTTTTACGGTCTTGGGGGCATTACAGCAGGATTTCTTTACAACCCACCTGCAAAATGCTATCGTGGGTGAAATATCATCAGTAGCGCAAGTGCTTGGTCTGATTCCGCTTTTCTTCTTGTCCACCGTTTTCTTTATTTTGGTGGCATGGAATATCCCGTCAATTGCTTCCGCATTGACTGGCGGTGCTTCGGTAAACGGCTTCAGCCGAACATTAATGTCCGTTTATGCTTGGGGTAAGACTAAGAATTTACCTTCTTTCAATAGAAAAGGGGGTAACATCGGACAAAGCAAATAGTGGGGGTTCATTATGTTAGGTAAATTGGCGAAATATTTCTTTTTGATTGGCCTGCTTTCTTCTGGTATTCCTATACTTATCGGCACTCATAATGAATGGTTTGTAAAAATTATGATTTTTTCAACCCTGTGCATTTCGTTTGGACTGTTATGTTTCTTAGGTTGGTTAATCGGTGGTCCGATTACCGTTGTAGTTAAAGAAGATCACAGCAACCGTTGAGCTTCAACTGTTACCCATATATCATAAAGCCCGTACTGATTAAGTACGGGCTTTTTTATTTGAAGGAGTTTTTTATGAAAATCCGTTTTCCCTTTGCAATCCCCGCGCTAATCGCTGCTGCGGCGTTAAGCGGCTGCGCCCAGATAAATGCCGGTTTGGATGAATTGAATGGTGCGCTTAGTAAAGCCAATTCTGCTCTGTCTGGCTCCGGCCTTTCTGGCGCTTCAGGGCAATCTTATACCGTACCCGATAAAGTCACCGCCCAGTATGAAATACGCAACCTGAAATTGCGTCCCGAAAAAATTACGGGTGATGTTTCGCATGTTCGTTTTGAAGGTCAGGCATTGAGTAAGAGCAAAAAGTTGCTGAATATCTCGATTACCGTACCGGTTTACGATCAACAGAATAACTTTGTGAACTATGCCATTGGAGAAGTGCACTTACCACCCGGCGAAAAAACCCGTGTGGATGCCGTCTCCCCCTTAGCTCTTCAAGACGGACATCACATGAATATTCAAAAAATAAAATTTTCAGTTGCCGAATATTAAATCTACCTCAAACAACAAAAGCACCGATTGCCGGTGCTTTTTTATTTCCGAACGAAAGGATCATGCATCATGAAAAACTGGATCATTGCCACGGTTGCCGCCGTGATGTTGTGTGCCTGTGCCGGTAAAAACCCACCTAAGCCGCACGGTGTGCCTTTTCCCATTAACAGCAGCGTGAACGGAGGTGCTTAATGGCAGCTCAACCAACCCAACCTAAAAAAGGTGGCAAGCCCGACCACCACAAAAAAGCTTTGGCCTTCATTGAAGGAGCCAAGGCTTTTGAAAAATCCGAAATCGATATGGTGCGCCGCAACAGCAAAATCGCCTGGCGTATTTCAGGCTTCTGTTTGTTGTTGGTCGGCCTGATGGCCGGTGCCATTGCCGGATTGACGCCGCTGAAAGAGGTGACGCCGTTTGTGGTTCGTGTCGATAACAACACCGGTATGACCGATATTGTGACCACGGTTAAGAAGAAAGAGGAAAGCTACGGCGAAGTGCTCGATAAATTCTTCCTCGGCCAGTACATTCGAAATCGTGAAGGTTACGATTATCAGATTATTCAGGACACCTACGACGCCACAATGCTACTGAGCTCGCCTGCGGTTCAGGGTGAGTACTCAAAAATTTACCACAACAACCCCAACGCGCCACACCTCAAGTTACGCGGTGAATACAAAGTGGTGGCCAAAATCAATGCCATTACCTTTATCGGCAAAACGGCTCAAATCCGTTTTGAGAAACAGATGATTCCGGTGACCGGCGACTTGGATAAAGTGATTCCGCCGCAAAAAATGATTGCCACCATCGGTTACGAATATACCGATAAGCCATTTAGCGAAAAAGACCGTGCCGTTAATCCGCTGGGCTTTCAGGTGACCAGTTATCGGGTTGACCCGGAAAACACGCCATAAGGAAAGCGTATGAAACTGAAAAACAATCTTTTGACCCTGTTGTGCCTATCGGCTCTGCCGCTGACCGCTCAAGCGATTACCGTTCCGAAGTGTTCATCGCGTGACTGCCTGATCCAGCACGCCGTATACAGCCCGAATGAAGTCATTCACATTCGGGGCAAAATCGGCAATGCCTCTTGGATTCAGTTGGAACCCGACGAGCGTTTGGTCGGAGACTCTTCATTCTTGGGTTTGGGCGACAAGCAGGCTTGGAATCTGGGTATCAAAGGCAACAATATCGTGTTTAAACCGACGGCCAAACTGCCGGACACCAATCTGCTGATTCAGACCAACAAGCGGTCATACGCCTTTTCATTATCCCTCAAGCCGGTGAAAAACCAGCGTCCAACCTACATTCTGCGTTTCATTTATCCCGACTCGAAAGACGCTCAAAATCGAGCGATGGCTGAAAAACAGGCAAAAGCGCTGGATAAACTGTATCGCGCCGGTTCGCTGAAAAAGGCGGTTCACAATCAAAACTATTGGGCATTCGGTGATAAAGCCCTCACCCCGACAGCGGCCTACGACAACGGTCGCTTTACTTATCTGAGCTTCGATAACGGTAAAGAGTTACCGATGGTTTACAAGGTAATGGAAGACGGCTCTGAAGCGCTGCTGAATACCCACATGGAAGACGATGTCATCGTGATTCATGAGACCGCCAAGAAGTTCGTGCTGCGGCTGGGTAAGTCGGTGTTGGCCATTGAGAATCGCGGCTTTAATGATAAAGGTTCGTTTAATCGGACCGGCACCGACAACAATGACAGTGTGCGGGTGACCCGATAAGGAAAGGAATAAAATGAGTTTTCTTGAAAAAATCAATCCGCTGAAGAAGAAAAAGCAAGACAGTGCACTCGACCCGGAAAGCCACGACGATGCGGTGTTTAGCGAGCCGTATGCCTATGGCGAAACCGAAGAGCAAGTCAACGGCATCGAGCACAACGACGCGGCGAACGAAACAGAACAAACCGAAGACCGCGAAGCGGATCAACGTGACTTGTCTGAAATCGTTCAGAACGAACGGGTTGAGCCGGGTATTCCGCAAGACTTGTCCGGCGGTACCAACAAGAATATGCGGAAAGTCGCTTTTTTAGGGGTTGCCATTGTCGCTGCCGGTGCTGCTGTCGCCGGGCTGATTGCTTTAACCAGCGGCGAGCCGGAACCGGCGGAAGCCCAACAGACGCAACAGGCTACCGAAGCCGCTGCCAACACCCACCCCAAAGACTTCAATCAGGATAAGGAAAAAATCTTAGCCGCCGAACGTGAAGAAGCGGCGGCCTTGGCGGCATCTGCCGCCTCCGCGACAGCGGCTTCAGCCGCATCTGCCCCTTCGGCGGGTGCCGCTTCTGCGGCGACGCCCGCCGGTGCGATAACCACCGGCAATGAATCGCAGACCGCTGAAAAAACCAAGAGTCCTGCTGAGGAGGCAATGGATCGCCGCTTAGAGGGCGAAATGTTCGTTGATTCCGATTCGTCCGGTGAAGTTTCTTTGTCGAAGTCTTCTTCTGATGAAGGTTCTAAGGGTGAGAGTGGTTCTTCCGGCGGGTTGCTGGGCGGCTCAGATTCCGGTTCCGGTTCTGAAAAATCCGGCGACAGCGGTTCGTCATTCGCTGCCAAGTTGACGCCTTCTTCCACGGTTGCCGCCGATGCGGAACAGCGTGGTGATCTGAGCTACTTGTTGGCCAAAGGCACCAACATTCGTTGCGGCCTTGATACCCGCATCGTCACCACCCAGCCGGGCTTTACCCGTTGTGTGGTGGTGAAAGACGTGTATTCGGCCAACGGCAAGGTGTTGCTGGTCGAGCGCGGCAGTAAAGTGGTGGGCGAACAGACTTCTGCACTCTTGCAAGGTCAAGCGCGGGTGTTTGTGTTGTGGAACGAGATGGAAACGCCTTCAGGTGTGAAAGTATCGCTTCGCAGTCCCGGCAGCGGTGCATTGGGTGAGTCTGGTCACGGCGCCCATGTCCGTTACCACTTCTGGCAGCGCTTTGGCGGTGCGATTATGATCAGTCTGATTAACGACTTTGGTAACAGTCTGAGTAACCGTCAAACCGCCGCCGGTGGCAGCAACAACAACATCTCGTATGAAAACTCGAGTGAAGCTGCTCAGGAAATGGCAACGGAAGCCTTGAAAAACAGCATCAATATTCCGCCGACCGGTGTCATTAATCAGGGTTCGCTGATTAATATCATGGTGGCGCGTGATGTGAATTTTGATAAGGTTTACGAAACAGTGCCGAATCCGATGTATTAATTTTTTCAACTGTGAGCACCCGCATCATGCGGGTGCTTTTCTTTCAGGAACTGAAATGTATACTCAAACAGGCATCCCCGGCGGCGGCGCAATCCGTCCCGATACCACCGTGCGAAATATGCTCGACCGATTGGGTATTTCTGAATTATTGAACCGCCCGGGTGTAACCGAAGTTTTGATAAACCGCCCAGGCGAGTTATTTTTGGAAACCTCTGCCGGATTTGAACGCTTTGAAGACAGCAAGTTGACGCTGACGGCGCTGACGCAGTTGGCTTCCGCCTTATGTATCTTTAACAGCAAACACCTTTCTCACGAATCACCAATCCACTCGGTGACGCTTCCCGACGGTGAGCGCGGCCATATTATGATGCCGCCTTCCTGTGAAGACAAAACACTGGTCTTTGCTTTTCGTAAGCCCTCCAACACCCGTTTCAGTTTAGACGACTACCTGAGTACTGGCCGTTTAGACGCATTTTCTGACGTTTCCGCCTATGGTGCTTCCGATCGCCGACTTGAGTCTGAAATAGAAATCGACGGGCGTTTTATGCGGGACATCAGCGATAAGATGAAGCTGCCCAATGATGTAAAACTGGCTGAGTGGCAGTATCGGATGTTGAACGATAAGGCCAACAAAGACCTGAATGCGTTCTTTCAGTCGGCGATCGACCACCGCCTGAACATCTGTATGGTCGGCGGTACCGGTTCCGGTAAAACCACCTTTACCAAAGCCTTGGTGGACATGATTCCGTCGTCTGAGCGGTTAATTACCATTGAAGATACGCATGAGTTGAGCACCCCTAACCACCCGAATCATGCCCACTTGTTTTACAAAGAGCATATCACCGCCAAAATGATTGTGGCCGCGTGTATGCGTCTGAAACCCGACCGTATCCTGTTGACCGAGTTGCGTGGTGATGAAGCGTGGGATTATTTATCGGTGTTGAATACCGGCCACCCCGGCGGCCTGACTTCAGTCCATGCCAACGATGCGCGTTCGGTGCATTACCGTATTGCCCAACTCGCAAAAGAATCGGCTACCGGTCAAAACATGGATTACGACTATGTATTGAACACGGTGCGCTCGACCATCGATGTCATCTGCTTTTTCGACAAAACCCGCCTGACCGAGCTGTATTACGACCCGGTGGAAAAATTCTACGCCATGAGTGGTCGGTCATGACCCGGCTGTTTGCTGCCGGGAAAGTGACCGCTTTGCTGCTTGCCGCCGTCGGCGGGTTTATCGGCTGGCTGAAAAACGACTCACTCAGTGAGCGACCGTCGTTTAGCTGTGAAGTAGTCGGCATTGCTGACGGCGATACCTTTTCCTGCCTGTCTGGTAAGAAAAGCACTACGGTGCGGCTTTACGGTATTGATGCACCCGAAAAGAAGCAGGCTTACGGCAAAGCAGCAAAGCAGTATCTGTCTTCACGGATTTATCGAAAAACCGTCACCGTTACCTCTCACGGTCAAGACCGTTATGGCCGCACGCTTGGTCTGGTTATGGTTGACGGTCAAGCGGTAAATCGTGAAATGGTTGTCGCCGGTTACGCATGGGTATATCGGCAATACACGGATGACGCGGATTTGCTTCAGGCAGAAGAAACGGCCAGAGCCGCGAAAGCCGGTTTATGGGCAGACCCTCACCCCATCAAACCGGCTGACTTCCGGCATCGGTAGCCAGTCCCGTTTCGTATCATAATGGTTAAGCCTACGCCTGTACCGGACGGTATGCTGTTTTGCCAGCTTGGGCGAAATAGAATACAATTGTTTGAAATTAAAGAAAGGTTTGAAATGGCTGTTGCCGCTACTATCGCTCCAAGCACATTGAATAGGCTTACTCGTGCTTTGGAGAAAGAGAAACCCTCCTATCTCGTGGTTTCCAGCTTGGAACGCGATGCACAGACGTTGCTTGGCACAGAAGATGCCCCTTTGGGGTACGTTATCTTGGGTATGCTTGCTGCAATGGAAAACCGAAAGCAGGATTTTGATCAATACTTTGATCAAATTACTGCATCAGACCGTCTGGTTATGGGTGATATTTTTCGTTTAAGCGGCTTAAACCGGATGTCCTGTTTTGACGAAGCTAATGAGTACTTAAAGCAGATGCTGGTAAAGTCCGCAAACATAGATGACCCGGAATTACTCAAACTGTTGGCTTACCACTCAATGCTTTATGGTTATATTGATGATGCCGGTGATGTGTTTGAGCGTCTTAAACGGCTTGGCTGTCTCGAACCTAATTATGAAGATGAATTGGAGCTGATTTACCTATTGCTGAAAGAAACGGGCGCTTCCCAGAATGGTCTGGTTTCGGCGATTTTGGCAGCCAAAAAACTGCTCTCGGCAAAAGGTTTACGGATTCCGACTTATTCTTTCGGGTATTCGATAGAATTTGATATTTTCATAGAGTTGAAAATGATCTGTTTTGCTGATGACCTTGACTTGCTTGCTGAAGCAGATGAAGCGCTGTCACATCTATTGGTTGAGATGGAAGAATCTACTGATAAAAATCTGGTCAATTTCAATATATCGTGTCGCCCTTACAATACCAGTTACGGAACAGGCTGTTAATTATGATTGAACCGAAAGATTTTCTGGATAGCGCCCATGCCATGATTGGTCAGGACGAAATAGGTAATCGAAACGCCGTGAGTCGGATGTACTACGGTGTTTATCATACCGGCCTGCTCTATGCCCGTTCTTCTCTTGGTTTTAAATATCAAACCGGTTCCTCTCTCCATAAGCAGCTTATTGATTTTTTTAAAAATCAGAATCAAAAGAATTTGAAGGTTATCGGCAGACAGATGGAAAAGCTCAGAAATGCAAGAAATGAAGCTGATTATACGCTTACCACTTACGTTTCGCCGGATGATGCCAGACTGGATTTAAGGCTGGCATTACAGACTGTGACACAAATTGAGCAAGCAAAAAAACAATCCATTTAACCAATATCATCATTTATGGCCGCCGGGTATATTCCTAGCGGCCTTATTTCTTTCTTAATACCTTAAAGGACGTAATATGCCATACATTAACAAGGTCGAAATCATGGGCAATCTGGCGAAAGACCCGGAACTGCGGTATATGCCTGACGGCACACCTACCACCAAAATCAGCGTCGCCGTCTCCGAAAAGTGGAATGACAAGCAAACGGGTGAGTTAAAAGAGCACGTCGAATGGATGACGGTGCTGCTCTACAAACGCCATGCCGAAGTCGTATGCCAGTACATGCGGAAAGGTGACTGTATTTTGGTATACGGCAAACTCAAGACGCGCCGCTTTAACGACAATACCGGTGCCGAACGAACGGTTACCGAAATCATCGGCAACGAAATGCTGATGATTCATACTGCCGGTCATACTCAACGCCAAGCCACCAGCATACAAAGTCTGTCTGAAGGCATCTACGGCATGAGTTAAGCCTGTCTGAAACCAATAGTGATTGCCCGCGCTTTGTCGCGGGCTTTTTGTTGGAGTTTTATATGAAAAAGTATTTGGTGATAGCGGTCTTTTTCTGCTTACTGATGGTCGTTGCGACCGCTGGTGGGATGTACATCGGTTCGCTGATATTTAAACAATGGATGGGCTTGGCTTCCGAGCCGTCCATTACTATGCTCTATACCTTTTGGCACTACTCTGACGGTCTGCCCAGCAAAATGATTTTTCCGTTAAAAGCCTCAACGACGGTTGCGGCTATTTTTCCGGTATTCGCTCTGGTGCTCTGTCTGGTGGGCTTTTTTTCCAAGCCGAAGCGGGAACTGCACGGGTCGGCGCGTTTTGCAAACGGAAGTGAAATCAAAAAAGCCGGTCTTCTGAAAAACGAGTTCGGTGAAAAAGATTCACCAGACTTGCTGCTTGGAAAGTACAAAGGGAAATATTTGCGCTGGTCGAATGACAGCTTCGTTTATTTGGCTGCCCGTACCCGTGGCGGTAAAGGTGTCGGCTTTGTTATTCCCAATTGCCTGCACTACCGACACAGCATGGTGGTAAATGACGTTAAAAAGGAAAACTTTTTGGTCACGGCAGGCTTTCGGGCGGCACACGGACAAAAGGTATTCTTTTTCAATCCCAGCGGCACCATGCCGTATCACGACCGCGATCCCGGCGCACCGCTGATTAGCCATCGCTGGAATGCGCTTACCTATGTACGCCGCAACCCTGTCTATACCTACAAAGACGCTTTATCCGTTGCCGCTACATTTTACCCGTTACCAGCCGAAGACCGGGGTGCGGCAAAATTTTTCCAGCAAGAAGCTCAAAAGCTGTTTACTGGTCTTCTGCTTTACTTGATTGAAACTGAAGACGAGCGGGACTTAAGTTTGCCTGAAAACCGCACCACAATGGCAAATCTGTTCCGGCTGACGGCTCCCACCAACGGGAAAACGCTGCAAGAATGGATACGGGAAGAAATTGAGTTGCGCGCGCTTAAGCCAGAATCGCAACTCAGCCGAAACTGCCAAACTTTGTTACTGGGTTTCGCAAACGGTAATAGCAAGACTGGAGGCGATATTCTGTCCACCATGAGCGCTCCGTTGGCGATTTTTTTGGATCCGGCAGTCGAAGCCGCGACCAGCGGTGATGACTTCTTCTTGGATAATGTGCGCCGTGAATTGACCACCATCTACCTCGGCATTTCACCGGAAGAGCTGAAGGTGTACGGAACCTTACTAAACCTGTTCTTTTCCCAACTCGCTGATGTCAATGTGAGACAGGGACTTCCACAGGACAACCACGAGCTGAAATATCAATGCTTGTTGATGCTGGATGAATTTACCGCATTGGGGCGCATTCCTGCGATTGAAGAAGGTGTCGGCTACTTGGCCGGTTACGGTATCCGTCCAGCTATTGTTTTTCAGACACCGAGCCAAGTTGAGAAGGTGTACGGCAAAACGGCCAGACAGACGTTTTTCTCAAATTTTGCCTGCCGATTGGTCTTCTCCCCTCGCGAGCAGGAAGACGCTGAAGAATTGAGTAAGCTGATTGGCTATGAGACGTATAAGGCGAAATCTACCTCACGCTCCAGAGGTAAAAGCAGTAGCAGTAGTAGTAACAGCGTGAGCGATCAAAAACGTGCTGTGATGAATCCCGACGAGTTGAAGATTATGCCGGACAGCGACTGCATTATCAGCATGGCGGGAACGCGGCCGATTTATGCCGAAAAAATCGTCTACCATTTGGATCCAATTTTAAGCAAACGCGCGAATTGGCCGGTGCCGCAAATTCCTGAGCTTGTCGTTCATACGAAAGCGACGCCACCGGCGCGAACCCTGAAGCCGGAATATGTATCACCGGAAGATATGGCCAGCTTTGTTTGGACTGACGCGTCCAACGCAGAAGAGATTGCCCGCTCGATGCTGACGGCGATTATTCCGCCGGGCAGTTCGCCGGAATATGTTGCCCAGCTTGTGCCGGCCATTGTCAAAAACTGGGGTGATGGCAGCCTGCCCGTGATTGCTGAAATCCTGAAAGATTCATCAGGTATCACAGTTAATACCGACTTTATGAAACAACCTGCGTAATTCTGAAGGATTCAAATGACCGTTACTTTGTTTCGGTCATTTTTCCATTTTGAAAGGATTTGAAAATGAAACTTAAACGTCGAACAGAATACGACAAAATCTATTACGATATGCCCCAAAAGGTTCGAGTTGCCATTCCTTTGGAAAGTTATAATCAGCTTAAAAAAATGGTTTACCGCAATCCAAAATATTGGGTTGATGATATATCCAGAAAAGCCTTATGGCTGTTCCTTACCTTGATTAAAGCCCAATTGGTTACATACCTGCTTTGTCTGTTCTGGACAATAGAAGTAAAGGCGTTCGTTGTAAACAGTGAATATTTATGGAACGTGTTACAAATCAGCAAGCCTTTGGGGTATGTTTTATTCTTGGCTTCGCTCTCTTTGCCCATTCTTTACGGAATGTATCCGTTTAATGATGCTGTTTTCAACGAATACTTGGATGATTTAATCGAACAGGAATATGAGTCCGCTTTAATCCCAATTCGAGATGTGCCTGCTATCAATAAGCAAGATGACTAATAAACCGCCTCCACAATGCGGTTTATTTTTATTTTAGGAGGAATTTATGAGCAACTACGACGACATCCAAAAAGCCCTGTCTTATATCGATCCGCATGACCGCGATGTTTGGGTGAATACCGGCTATTCCATTAAACATGAGCTGGGTAACAACGGTTTTGATGTGTGGGATCAGTGGTCACAACAGGCCGACAACTATAATTCCCGTTCTGCCCGCAATGTATGGAAGAGCATCAAAAACCCGACCCGCACAATCGCAACTCTGTTCCATGATGCGAAAAACAACGGCTACCGCCCCGATAAGCCCTACACCCCGCCGCCACCGGAAGAACAGGCGCGGATTAAGGCTGAACGAGAAGCGGCGCGGGTGGCTGAAGAAAAAGCTCAGGCCGAACGGCACGAGCGGGTAAAAAATACCGCACAACGCATCTGGTCGTCGTCGGCTCCGGCGGATATGAACCATCCCTATCTTGCCGCCAAAGGCATAACCGACCCGGCCAGCATCGCCGGGTTGCGTCAAAACCATTATCAAGGCGACCACAATCTGCTGGTACCGGTGGTCTATGACCGCGAAATCGTGAATATGCAGTCCATCAACCAAGACGGCGGTAAGCGGTTTTTATCCGGCGGTCAAGTTCACGGCGGTTTTGCCGTGGTCGGCGATGCCAGCAAGACCGATCAAGGCATCGTGATTGCTGAAGGTTATGCCACCGCCGCGAGCATTCATCAAGCGATAGGTAAGCCGGTGATTGTGGCATTTAATGCGGGCAACATGGTGGCGGTGTCGGAGCGTTTAGCCAAGAACCTGCCGAAAGACGTACCTGTCACTTTTGCCGTCGATAACGATGCGACGCAAACGGGCATGAAAAAGGCTTTACAAGCCGCATCCCATTTTGAAGGGCGCGCCCAAGTGATTGAGCCTGAGTTCACCATGAAGCAAATTCAGCAATATCAGCTGGAGAACGGCGTGGATGACCAAGGCCGCCCCAAGCTGCCCAGCGACTTTAACGACCTTCACCGGCTGGCGGGCATCGATGCGGTTCGCGAAACAATGGAAGCTGCGTTTCGACACCCGGAGCCGGATGCCAGCCCTGACGTCGCACCGGCGGCAGAACCAACGCTGGTATCTCCGCCGACCATCTCCGCACCGGCACCGCAGCCGGATCAAGATTGGGCACAGGTGATTGCAGAAGAAGCCCGCCTGTCGGGTACTGCTGTTCCTGCTGCTGAAGTTGCTCCATCTATGGCCACCGCTCCGGTGGCACCTGCTTTACAGGAAACTGATATGAACACCCAAACCAAACCCGACGCGGTGGCCGCTGAAACGCCTGCTGCCACCGACAACAGCATCGAGTTTGCCGGTCGCCGCCAAACACAAACCCCTGAGCCCTATCAAGCGGTCGATCCCGAACATATTTACGGCAACGGTCGAGCTGCCGACTTCACGCCGGAACGCAAGCACTATGAAGCCGACTTCAAGCATTATGAAGTCTACGACCCGACTACCAATATCCAGTATATGCGGCGTGACCCGAAGCAGATTCAGGCCGATTTGGATAAGGCCGGTGGCATCGGCGGCTATGACGGCGTGACCCATGACGGCGAACGGGTAGCGTTTAATAAAACGGAAAACGGTTGGGAAGCACCGTTGCCGGGCAAAGCACCGGAGCCGCCCGCGCAGGAGAAAGCCTTAAACGAACCCGAGCCGACTACCGACACAGGTAAAAAAGCGGTGACTGACCTCAATTACCGTATCCCGCCCGAAAGCATCGCCAGCCGTTATGTGGTGGCCGACGGCAAGTATCTCTCTGCCGCCAACATGACCACCGTTTTGTTTGTCGATAGCGGCAAAAAAATCAGCACTGCCAAAACCGACACCCAAACCATCAACGATATGTTGGAAGTGGCTAAAGAAAAAGGCTGGGACAGCATCAAGTTAAACGGCAGTAAAGAGTTTAAATCGCTGATGTATGTCGCCGCCGAAAGCCAGGGCATCCGCACCAGTGGCTACCGGCCAACCCCGGAAGATTTGGCGATGGTGCAACGCCTGAGCCAAGACCGTTCGCTAAACAGCATTGAAGCCTCGCCGGAACGCGCACCCACCATTGCCACCGAACCCGAGAAAGTCGCTCCCGCCCCTTTTCCGGGTGACAAGCGGGCCCGGTCGCCTGACGCCCCCGCCTCGACCGTTGCCCCTGCCGCCGCAGCGGATATGGGCGAGCGGATTGTCGAACTGGGTAACGCGCCCTACCGTCACAACCCTGAAAACCAACCCAGCCCGTTTCTTGTGCTGGAGCGTGAAGGCAAAGAGCGCACGGTTTGGGGGGTAGATTTGCCCGATGCGATGGAGCGCAGCGGCGCGGAAGTGGGCGACCGTATCCGGCTGCATTCGTTGGGCAAACAGCCGGTGGAATTAGACGTGCCGGTGCGTAACGAAGCGGGCGAAGTGACCGGGATGGAAAAGAAAGAAGTCCACCGCAACCTGTTCAAAATGGAAGTGGTGGGTCACGAGCGCGGCGACCGCATCAACCGCGAGCAGACCACCCAACCGGATGTGGAAGCCATTTCTAAAGCCGAAAAAATGATGGCACAAAACCATGTGCCCTCCAAAGCGGCTATCAATACTTCACCCGCTGCCGATACCCAATTGGGTGTGCCGCTGCAAGCGATTGGCTCAAATGAAATTCCTTCAGAAGTCATTGTCAACGCCGGGCAGATGAAAACGGCCGCCTTGGATACCCGATTTATCTCTGCCAAAGGCCGCTACATGGATAAAGCGGCTAACCTATCCAAGCAGAACAAAGAGCATCTGAAGTTTTACGAACGCAATGTAATGGATACCATTCGTGGCGTGAAAGGTGAAGCCCGTACTTTGGCTCTGACCAATTACTACGAGCACACCGCCAAGATGATGTCCGGCACCAAACTGAAGCTGCCTAAGCCTGCGCAAGTGCCGAACCCCACCATTGTGCAAAATCCAAGCCGCCAAGCCGAGCGATCGCTCTCTGTTTCGCAAGAGCGTGAGCAGTCCCCGGAAATCGAGCGTTAAACCCAAGCCTGTCTGAAAGTTTTCAGACAGGCTTTTCTTTTTGGAGATGGATATGGAAGACGATTTAACGGTTTTGGCCAGCACCGAGCCGACCGACAATTTCTTACTGCAAGACGAAGCGTGGGTGTTGGCCACCCTGACGCCCGAGCAACAGGATCAGTATCTGGCGGCCACCGAGTCGTATGAAAAAATGCGCGCTTACCTGCTTGATCCGACGGCACCACCGGAGGCTAAAGACCTGCTGGACTTAACCTCTTGGAAATAAACCATACCCCGTATCTTTGGATACGGGGTTATTTTTTGTGGGTTAAAACATGGACAAAAAGAATACCAATCAAGAGTTTGCCGAAGCGGTGGCCAACGAGCTAATCGAACAGTTACGGCAAGGCACCGCCCCGATGCAGCAACCGTGGAATCCGGCGAAGGGTAGCGACTGGCCTTACAACCATGTCACCGGCAACCGCTATTCCGGCGGCAATGCTTTATTGCTGATGATGAATCACCACCAAGACCCGCGCTGGATGACTTATCGGCAGGCGCAAAGCGTCGGTGCCCAGGTTCGCAAAGGTGAAAGCGGTGTTGCCTTGGTCAAGCTGATTACCAGCATCGAGCGCAATGCCCGTGATGAAAACGGCAAACCGGTTCTGGACGGCAACGGTGAGCCGGTTAAAGAACGGTTTCAGCTGGAAAACCCGTATTTTAAGAAGTTCACCGTATTCAACGCCGAGCAAATCGACGGCCTGCCGCCGTTGGAGAAAGCGCCGGTGTGGGAAGACCACGAACGGGCGGAAAAGCTGTTACGCCTTTCCGGTGCCGATATACGCCATGTCGCCGGTAACGACGCCTATTACCACTTTGTTCAAGATCATATCGTGCTGCCGGAGAAGAAGCAGTTTCCGAGCGATGGCAATTACTACGCCACCGCATTACATGAGCTTGGCCATTGGACGGGGCATGAAAGCCGCCTGAATCGGGAAATGGTCGGCTTCCGGCAAGACCCGGCCAAATATGCAAAAGAAGAACTCAGAGCCGAGATAGCGTCGCTGATGCTTTCGCGGGAGGTCGGACTGCCGGTCGATACCGAGCGCCATGCCGGTTATGTCGGCGGTTACATCGAACTGCTGCAAAACGACCCGACCGAAATCTTACGCGCCGCCCGCGACGCCGAACGTATTCAGAAATACATACTCGGCTTCGAGCGCAACATCGAGCGGGAACAAGAACAGGCCGCCGAGCCGGTCGCCACTCTCTCCCCGCTGGAAGTCAAGCACGAGTTGGCCAAAGAACGCTATCTGATGCAAACCCCATTGCTGACCGCCACCGAACGCCAAGAACGGCAGGTAATGGAATACATGATGGAAAAGACCATTGTCGGCCTGCCGCCGGATATACAAATGCAAGCCCGCACCAATTTCTACGAAGCACAAATCGCATCATCGGTTAAACAACTTGATCGCGACATTGACCAACCGCAGCTTGATTTTGATCGATGACCCACTTGCATGACTGCTTGGAGTGATTATGGATAACGAAGACAAAGCAAAAAGCCAGCCGGTTCGCGTGTTCGGCCTGACTGTCGCCGAGCTGGATGCCTTGCGCGAACTCGCCCGCCAGCAATACGGTAAGCCGAGCGTGTCACTGTTGGCCAAAAAGCTGTTACAGGCACAACTCGGGGCACCGGCGGAACCCGAAGCGGTCAATCTGCCACCACCGAAAAGCAGTAAGCGGATTACCGTGCGGCTACCGGATAAAGACCGCGCCTATCTCGAAGCCGCCGCCGACCAACGGCGCGGCACCATCAACGATGTAGCACGCGACATTATCCAGTCGCATATCTACCAGCACCCGATGTTGTCCGCTTATGAAGCCGATACGCTGTACCAGTCCAATTACCAGCTATTGCTGATTGGCCGCAACATCAACCAAATCGCCCGCCATTTAAACGCGGGCGAAAATGTTTCTTTGAGCAGCCAACAGATTGCCGATCTGAAAATGGTCATCGACGCCCATCTGGATAAGGTCAACCATGTGCTGCAAATCCACCGCCGCCGTAAGCGCTGATAGACGGAGTGAACATGAAAAAAATTGATGATTGGTTTTTGGGCTATAAGACCCGATCAGTTAAGGGTAAGCGGGACAGCGGTTTTAATCTTGGTGGTAACAGCCACAAATCATCCAAACCGCTGAAGCCCGGCAGCGGCTTGGCCAACCTACGCGCCGCCGCCCTCAAACACCCCGAAGTAATGGTCAAAATTCCGAAGCGATTGAGTGGCAATTCCAAAGGTATGCACGGTGTGCGTAACCATCTGGACTACGTTTCGCGCAACGGCGAACTGCCTTTGGAAACCCAATCCGGCGAACAACTGCACGGCAAGCGGTCGGTACAGGAATTTGTCAACGACTGGCAGAAACTGGGCATCCCCGAAGAAAGCAAGCATCGGGAAGCGCTAAATATCGTGTTGTCGATGCCGGAAGGCACGCCGCCGGACGCGGTGTTTAATGCCGCCCGCAACTTTGCCGCCGAGCAGTTCGCCGGGCATCAGTATGTGTTCGGCCTGCACCACGACAGCCACGATCCCGATGAGCCGAAGCACCCGCACGTCCACCTGTGCGTATTGATGCGTGACGAATACGGCCAGCGGCTCAACCCGCGCAAAAATGATCTGTTTGAATGGCGTGTCCGCTTTGCCGAAAAACTGCGTGAAGAAGGTGTACTGTGTGCGGCGACCAAGCGCCAGCATCGCGGTAAAACATTGAAGCCTGAAAACAGTTTTGTCCGCTCTATCCGTTCAAGGGGCGATTTGCCGGATCGGTATAAACAGCAGGCGGAAGAGCTGATAGAAGCGGTTAAAAACAGCGACCGTCCCAAACACCCGTTTCTGCGAGAAGCCATGCAAACACGCGGGCTGGTATTGGAAGAGTACGGTAAAATCGCCAAAGAGTTATACAAGATGGGCAACAAGACCGAAGCCCGTATTATCAGCAAACTGGCAAAAGAAGTCGCCGGTGAGTCATTCGATACCCAAGCCCAACGGCAATACGACCACGTGGTTCGACAAGGCATTTCTTCCGAACAACTGCGAACAGCCTTGAACGACCAGGTCGACGGCATCGAAAATTCCAAAGCGCTGATGAAGGATTTAAGGCATTCCGGCTTTAAGACTGAAGCCGATCAGTTACAGAAAATGTCTGTACAGCTGGCTCGACAATCGTTCGTTGATATGGCCGGTGGTCAGCAAAAAGCCATACAAAAAGATATTCCCGCTCCATCTCGCGATGTGAATCAGGAAAAAGATTTAGACCGATAACCCTGCGCCCCGTATCGAAAGAAAACGGGGCGTTTTATTGCCGGAGATACTGAAAATGTACGATCAAAAAAATGAAGGAGGCTTGTTCACCGGTGACTGCCGCCTTATCTTGCCCGAGCTGGCGACCAGCGGCGTAAAAGCGCAAACCTGTATCACTTCGCCGCCATACTACGGCTTACGCGATTATGGTTGTGCCGGGCAAATCGGTTTAGAGCCGACCGTAAACGAGTATGTCGAAAACTTGGTCGAAGTTTTCCGCCTGGTGCGTGACGTGTTGGCCGACGACGGCACCTTATGGCTGAATCTTGGCGACAGTTATGCTGGCAGCGGCAAAGGCCGAAACAGCGACGGCAGCCCGTTCACCGGGCATCAGGATTCTTTTCAGACCGCCACCCAACTGAAAGGCTGTCTGAAAACCACACCGCTATCCGGCGGTCTCAAGCCGAAAGACTTAATCGGTATCCCGTGGCGCGTAGCGCTGGCATTGCAGGCCGACGGTTGGTATCTGCGCCAAGACATCATCTGGCACAAAACCAATCCCATGCCGGAGTCGGTAACAGACCGCTGCGTCCGCTCCCATGAATATCTTTTTCTGCTTTCAAAAAACGGCCGCTATCACTTCGACCACGAAGCGATCCGCGAACCTTCCGACAGCTACCACCGCCCCGGTGCTGATAGGCAAAATGATTTCTGCCGCACGACTGGCAAATATACCCATAAAGCTAATCCCGGCCAAAGTATGACCCAGCATCGCGGCGACCGCGAGCATACGACAGCGCAACCACTACGGAATAAGCGCAGTGTGTGGCCGGTTTCTACCGTTGCCACCCGACACGACCATTTGGCCGCATTCCCGCCAAAGTTAATTGAGCCGTGCATTTTAGCCGGTTCCCGACCCGGCGACTTGGTGCTGGATCCTTTTTCCGGCAGCGGTACCGTCGCTGAAACGGCCAACCGTTTAGGGCGGCGGTGGATCGGTATTGAGTTAAACCCCTCATTCGCCAGTCTGCATGAACAAAGAACGGCACAACAGGCAATCAGCCTTTAATGGAGAGTTTCATGAGTAAATACGATTTTGATACCTTTATAAAAAGAACCATGTGGTGGAGGATATGTAACTCCATCGTTCTGGCATTGTTATCCCTTACTTTGATTTTTACAAATCAAACCATAAGCAATTATGGTGAGGCCACACAAAGGCATTTGAGAGTATTACATGAGAAAATCGATAACCTTCAACGAAAAGTTGATGCAATTGAATCTATTCAACCATCTGCCCCCCAAGCCAACCAGTCTCCCACTGTTGGACCATCCCCCCAAAATTTCACCTATGGCGACCTTCAACAATACATCCAAGGTGTAAAGAAGGCCACAGAATATCCTCGCGAACAACAGAAATAATTCGCTCAATGTGAATCAGGAAATAAATTTAGATTGATAACTCTGCGCCCCGCTTTCTCGCAAAGCGGGGCATTTTGCTGGAGAAATAGGAAGTGGATAAATCAGAAAGCTTTCAGGCGGTAAAAGAGCTTTATGGACAGAGGGTTTCGGGCTTGAGTGACTATGATCAGAAGCTTCAGCAATTTTTGGAGGTTGGCATGGAAAACCTGATACACGGCCTGCCAGAACAAACACAAATGCTTGCGCGTATGAATTTCTACCAGACGGCTCTTGACCGCCTGACCTTGCCAGATGCGCCCGAATCCGAAGCCGACCAACAAACACTAGATTTTAATTAACTTTTGAGAAATGGATAAACAAATGAGCCTTGAACGAAAAGTAACTCTTGAAGACTTCATCATGCCCGAATATCGCGGCAAGAATCCTGACGACTATGAGTTTCGTGGGGATGGAAAAATAGTACGCAAAGATCGATGGGAAACCGGTATACATCGTATCCACACACTTTTAGTAGACGTTGAAATTATGCCTGATTCCCCTGAGTTCGAAATTGGTGAAGTCGTTAAAACCGTTGAGCTGTTGATAGAACATTGCAAGTCGATGGAAGCCTCTAACCAGTTTCTAAAAAAATTAACCCAATAACGAAAACCCTCACACGCGAACAGTCTTGGTCGTTGTTCTGCGATGTAAGTGTTCACGCACAGGAGATTCTTAATGCTAACCCCTCAATACTCATTAGACTTACGACACAAACAAATCGGTGATCTGTTTGCCGGTGGCGGCGGTGCGAGCTGTGCCATCGAGCAAGCGACCGGTCTGTATGTTGATTTTGCGGTCAACCATGACGAGCAGGCTATCTCAATGCACACCGTCAACCATCCCCAAACGATTCATTATCAGACCGACGTTTACGAAGTTGATCCGTATCTCGCCTGCCGCGGTCGCCCCGTTGGCCTTTTACATCTCAGCCCGGACTGCACCCATCACAGCCAAGCCGCAGGCGGTCAGCCGCGGGACAATGCGACTCGTTCATTGAGCTGGTCGGGTAAGCGCTGGGCGGCACAGGTGCGACCCGATGTGATTACGTTAGAGAACGTCGAACAGATAACTCGTTGGGGTCGTTTGGTGGCCAAACGCGACAAAGCTACCGGTCGAGTCATCAAGCTGGATAAAACCGTTGCCGCTCCCGGCGAACGGGTGCCGGTTCAACAGCAATTTCTGGTACCGGATACCAAACACGCGGGCGAACGGTGGCGTAAGTTTGTGCGTGAACTGGAAAAGCTGGGTTATGTAGTTGAGTGGCGTATTTTGGTGGCCGCTGACTATGGTGCACCCACCACCCGTAAACGTCTGTTTATGGTGGCGCGTTGTGACGGGCAGCCTATTGTTTGGCCGGAACCGACACACTTTAAAAACCCTGCTAAGGGGCAGAAAAAGTGGCGTTCCGCCGCCGAGTGTATTGATTGGTCTGTGCCGGGTAAATCGATTTTCAATCGTGAGCGACCATTGGCCGACGCCACCATGCGGCGGATTGCCAAAGGAATCAGTAAGTTTGTCGTGAACAACCCCAAACCCTTTATCGTGCCGATTGCCCATTACAACGGCTCTGAACCGGTTCACGATGCTGCCCAACCGTTACGCACTATTACCGCTTTTCCCAAAGGCGGCAGCTTTGCGATCGCCCAACCGATAGTTGCTCCCTACGCGAAAGGTAATGGGAGACACAGCAATGTTGCAGCCATTCTGATTAACGCGGCTCATGGTGAAGGTAGTGGCCACACCAAGCGGCGCGGTATCGGCAGTCGGGACATTACCGATGCGCTCGGTACTATCACCGCTTCTGGCTGTGGTGGCCACGCTGTTGCTTCTGCGTATTTGATGCAGGCTAACGGTGGTTTCAATACCGTGCCCGGTAACGCCGCTACTCATCCCATAACCACGATTACCAATACCGGAAGCCAGCAACAATTGGTATCCGCTTGTCTGATTCGTCAATTCGGCGCGAGCACCGGTTCAGATATTGCTGCACCGATGGGTACCGTCATGACAGACGGGGGCGGTGGTAAAACCTCATTGGCCGTTTGTGAATTAGGTACCGCAGAAGAACGTGCGCTGAAGGTGGCCGCGTTTATGGTCAATTATTATGGCAACGGCGATGCCCGAGATTTAACGGCTCCGATGGATACTTTGACCACCAAAGACCGCTTGGCTCTGGTGACGGTTTATATCAATCAAGAACCATACTACATTGTAGACAT
>ERZ795062.1006-NODE-1006-length-21120-cov-4.961880_pt1 | contig 21120 bp, 20 predicted proteins | sample MGYA00375146_ERZ795062 | MGnify/ENA primary metagenome ERZ795062 (study PRJEB30191, sample SAMN05720281) | activated sludge metagenome | isolation source: Anaerobic digester | place: USA | collected 2015-07-16 ... | reverse complement strand
CTATAATTAACATATGCTATAGCGTCCTTACTCATGACTGAAGTCACGAGAATGCGGACGCTAAATTTTCAAAAAAAGCTTTCTTTCCCCATCCATGGGCCTGACCAATTTTGGCCTTAACTTGACATAGCGGTTTCCCCCTGATTGATTTGTTGCTTATATATTTCTGCGCTGGTACCGGTTTTACCTTCTTTTTTTGGTTTCTTAAATCTTTATCGGTTCTGTTTTGCTATACGAACCTGTGGTCTCTCTTGTCTACTGCGAGGTCAATGTGCTGACCAGTCGAGCTGCTTATGCTATATATCTTTTCTACTTCTTCCGGTGGAAGTTTTATCCATATAATCTGAAGGGAGCCATCATCTCCCCATTCGTAAGCTACTATAAAGCCCCGAAGCTCTTTCACTGGAACGTGCTTTATGTTTCCGTCTTCTCCTTTGATGCATACGGTTTTGTTTGTAAACGTGCGAACGGTTACTCCTGCAGGGCCATAGGATAAGTGCATAGCCAGGGCCCCTAATATTTCATTTTCCATTTCACTGCCGGCATTGCCTTTGCAAACTGGGCAGTATGAGCGTTCGGAGAGTATGCCTTTTTCGTTTATGTCAAACTGTAATAAGCCTATGCTCGATGATACTGTGCAAATTGCCGGCCCTAACGAGCGAAGGGTGCTTATAAAGTCGTTGTCGGTTGCGTTAATATACTGCTGATTACTTTCTTCCATGTCTTTGTCTTTTAACTGGCGTTTAAGCAGCTGATAGTTGTCGCTCGGCATGCAGGCTATTACGTATACTGGCGGTCTATCAAACCTCCAAAGCTGCATTATGGGCGGGCATTTTCTGTTTGACTTTTTGTCTACTACAAACCATTTGCAATCGATTATGTCTTCTGCGTCTTCTTTGGGTATATCTATCGGCATGTCAAGTTCAATTATTCTCCAACTGCCGTTCTTTGTCCTGATGGCGTTAATACATAGTTCTATCATGCCATTACCCCAGCATGATAACCAATCGATAAACAGTTGCTCTACCTTGCCTTTTACATAGTAAGGCACAAGCCTTACGGACCACACCTCTTCGGTTAATTTGTAGTTTTGCTTTTGCATTAAAATATCATCCTCCTTAATATAAAACAAAATATAAAACAAAAAAGCAAGGCAGATCATATCCACCTTGCTGAATCTTAATTGCATACTGTGGGAAAAGAATTAATAAACGTGCGTTACACGATTCTTGAAGGCTTAAATACTGGCAGGGGTTACAATATCAGCTTTGGGCTTTTTCTGGTATATAACGACTTTAGCTTATTTATTGGCATCTTGATGCTCTTTCTTAATGCCCTTATTAACTTATTCTGCAATTCCTATTTATTTCCTGCTTGTATTAAGTATATTTAACTTTTACCTTCACACAAACCTGTATTCTCTTTCTTTTATTACCATTTCAAACGCTTGATTCGTCTCTTTGTCTAGCTCATACAGTTTCTTTGTTTCGTCAGGCGTTAGCTTGCGCCATGATATACACTGGTCGCCGTTTACATCTGTAGCAACTTCCGTTGAAAAGCCGTGAAGCTCTTTGACGTTTACCGGTATGATGCTATCTTTGCCGTTTCTTACGCATACGGTTTCGTCGGTCGTTGTAACGACAAGTATCAGGGTAGACGTTAACATGGTTAGGGTTGTTAAATATGAGGCTATGTGTACCGACATTTCGGTTGGAAATGTTTCGTTGAGCAGTATTGGAATTGGAGGTAAGTTTTTGGGGCTATGAAATAGGCCACTTTTTGATATCTGAAATTCAAAGGGGCCAAAGCTGGATATTACTGTGCAGGTGCCCGGGCCCAGCCTGCGTATGGCGTTTGTTATGCTGTGCTTTGCCGGGTCGGGCTGTTTTTCGCTTAACATTTGATTTAGCTGAGCGTTAATAGGTACTTTTTTGCTGCTGTTCACATCACTACAAGCTAAAATGTATACCGGCGGGTCGTCGTATCCCCATGCCATCATAATGGGCGGGTATTTGGCGGATGTTTTTTTGTCTGCTATATACCATTTGACTTTGTCGATTTCCACAAAGTCTTCGACGGGCGTTTGCTTGGGAATGGCAAGGCTTAACGCATGCCATTTTCTGCCCCTTTTTGTTGCTGTTAGTAACAAATGGATTATTGCGTCGTGCCAGTACGATGGCCATTCTACGGAGAAGCATACGATTTTATCGGATTCTTTGTAGGGCGCTAGCTCTACCCAAACGTAGTCTTTGTTGTATATTGTTGGCTTTGCCAAGGCTTTTCACTCCTTTTGCATTAAGTTGCCGCGTTTATTGTGCCATTTGGACTAGCTTGCCGTCCTTGACTCCGTATAACACCGTGTCGCTTTTGGTAATAAAGTAGTTATACTCTCTATGCTTTAAAAGGTAAGACCAGGTTCTGGCCGTGCGTTTATCGTCCACATAAAATATGACCCCGTCTCCCCAACCACGCATCTTAAGTTTGTTTATTGAGTAGGCTTTTATTAAAGCGGGGCCAGTTAGATTTCCCGTCGTTAGGTCGCATAGTAACATTTGACCTCCATCTTTTTGCCATGCGTATTTAACGGGCGCATCTTTGAGTTTGATTAGGTGGCCGGAAGATACGAATTTGGTTAGCTTTTGTGTAAATTCGGCTATATGCACGTCTGGTTCTTTTAACACCGATAGTAAGTAGGGAAGTTTGTCGAACGTTACTTGGTAAATCCCGGGCCCAGGAAGTCGCTTTAACCATGCGCGTCTATCGTCACGATATTGTTTGTTGTTGGTGTATACTATTATATGGCCATCAAGCCTTGGAGCGTTTTGGATGCTTTTTTCTATAAAGCTTTTTGCACCGCTTGTACGTAAATATACCGCATAAAGGCCTTTTGTTTTAAGTAGCCATTTTAGGCCGTTTTCGGCTGGATTTAGTTTTAAATATTCCAGCGCGTCTTTTCTTGACATTAAGTGCTCTATTTTGCTTAATACAATAATGCGGTATATTTCGTTTTCTGCTAGTATGTCTTCAACCAACTCTTTTCGCACATAGTATTCATGAAGTTTAGGTTCGTCTATTAATTGCTCTGCCCCTTTTTTGGTCAAGACTAAATATTTACTTCTATGCGCATTCGGCACTCTTTCTGCCCTTATCATTTTCTGCTTTTTTAGTTTGTCTACTATATAGTAGCCCCTTCTTGACTTACCGCCGACCAATATATCAATCAGTTGCTCTATTGTTAACGCTTTATATTCTAATAAGCCTCTTAATACTTCCTTCGTTTCATCCTGGATTTCTTCTTGACCTTCGTCTATGTTAATATTTTCTGTATTCGCATTAACCGCTTCATCTAGATTGCTTATTACTCTTATTATTTTTATCGCCTCCTTTCCTTAAACTCTTTATTTTCGCTTCGCGATAATTTTAGCGAAATTGATGCTTCCTTCACCCTAGTTACTTTTTTTGTATTCGAAACGATCCGTCTCCGACCTGCCCTGCAAAATCCTGCCTCTCTTAAGGGGGCCTCAAACTATTGCCATCCCTGCATTTTGGCCACGTAAAATAGTTGGTAATGACTTTTAACACTTTACGTCTTTTCGTTTTACCTTTGTTAATCGCTTGCCTATCATATGCTAAAGCCTGTTTTTGATAACCTTTCTCATTACGTTCCTTTTCCTGCCTTTTCTATTGTTTTATTGAACTTAATTTACGTCGAAAAATTCGCTATGGTTAACATAAATATTTCCGCTTTCTTTCCAGTGTATGAATATATCTTTAAGTTTACTGTATATTTCGCTTACTTTTTGTAAAATATCGTTACTTTCGGTAACAATTATTTCTATTCCCTGGTCTTTTCCTGTATCAAACATAGGCACTAATAACTCCAAAATGCTGGAGTTATCGTCGCTGATGATGTTGTTATTTTCCAGCGCATCGACTATAAATTTCACCGCGTAGTTATCTATGTCTCTTAATATCTTTTTATTAAAAGTGAATTTCACGAAGGCGGCAGCTTTAGTAAATTGTGTAAACGACTTATCTTTATCGATACATATCATATTTTCACAGGCATTTTTTATCTTTATATCCCACCATTTTTTTAAGCTGGTGTAGACGTTTTTATCTCTTGCAAAACATGATTTTAATGCCTTGTTAAAAGATATTGGGAGCGAAGGGATGATTATATACAAAGTTTTAGGAGGTCCATCGTAGTAATATGCCCTTTCAAGTAGGCGCATCCCCTTTTTTGTTTCTTCATCTGTATCAGAAATAAATTGTGCCCTTAATTCTTCAACTTCAAGAATTGATACAATTGCACTTCCTATAAATTTATCAAGAGTTTCAATTGCATTTTTAATGCATTCCTTTTCCATATAACTCCTCCTTGCTTTTGGTCATAGATTCAATATGTCATTTATGCTTTCAGCTATCATTCTTTCTAGCTCTTCTTCACTTTTATCCTCATCTTCCGTTTTGCTTTCTACCTGTTCGGTTGATGCATCTATCTGTAGTTTGCCACTTTTTATTACCGATAACATTTCTTCTATGTTTTGTGACATTTTGGCAAATTCATCGCCAAAGGTAATATAAAACCTCAAGGCACTTCTGATAAATGAACTTCTCTCTCCCGCCTGCATAGACTCTAATTTTTCCTTTATATCCTCATCTTCTGCCAGTAATTTAAAACCATAGGTCTTGTCCATTTATATCACCTTACATTCTTTTCTGGTTAACCTCTATATCTCTTGCTGTGCATAGCTTTACGGCCTCTTTTTTCATTTTTTGTTTTACCGCTTGGTTAACCTCTCTAGGCCCCGCCATGACTTGCTTTTAGTATTCTAAATTCGATTTTGGTTTAACCTGACATTTTATTTTTTGATGGTGTTGCGGTTGTACCTTTTTTTGATTTTTCCTCTATATACCGCATTATTTCTGGCTTTCAGAGGTTAACCGTTATCTCTTATACAGGTTAAACGATTTTTTTTAATATCTTGCGTAACCCTTACTGCTCGTGCGTTACAGAGGTTAACCGTTATCTCATATTCGGGTTAAACGTTTTTTTAAAATTTCTCGCGTAGTCCTTACTGCTCGTGCGTTACAGAGGTTAACCGTTATCCTACTTTTTTCTTGCTACTCTTCTCTGCTGTTGTAGCTACCCTTAAAAACCCTTTGGCGTTAGCAAACTGGGCACTGTCAACGATGGTAGAGTTAGGATGAATATCCGCAAGGTATGGAAATAGTTCTTTACTGCCTCCACCTGCGAAAAATACTGTATGAAAGAAGTCTAGCTTACTACCCCAAACTGCCTTAAGCCTGTCTTTGATAACCTTGGATATTTCTTTGCTTATATGCGACAGTTCTTTAGACATGTTTATCTCTTCGCCTCTAAAGAATATACTTCCGTTACGTACAAGCCTTATTAGTTCTGGTATATCTAGCTTCGCGCCTGTCTTTTGAGTAAATATCCTGTCGATGGTCTGGTGAATGTGTGACATACCTACATTTACGGTGCCTGACATATCTTCTCTTAATATTAATTTCCCATCGATCATAAACACTATATAATCTGTAGTTTTAAAACCTATGTCAATCAGGCCAATATAACTGCCATTTATCATAAATCTTTTCAGCTCATCAAGTATTGCATAATATACCGCACCAGCTGCCTGTGGGAATATAGTTACTTTATCAAACTTGATTATCTTTACTTCATCACAGTCCTTAAAGCCGGCAATCTTTTTAAAGTTTAAGAGCATATCCTTGAATTCATCTTTTTTGTGAATGTATTGTTCTAAAGGCAGCCCAGTAACTAGATGCACAGGTATGCCTTTTTCAGGAAACAGCAGCAAGCACGATGCTGCAAGTAAAGCAGCTGTGTTTGGATGATTGATTTTGTCTTCATCAAAAGCATATGACACATTCCTGCTCTCGCGGCGTGCAAGCTCTCCGACAAAGAATTCTTCCTTTGTTTCGCCCGTTAACACAAGATGCATGTTATCAAGCCTTTTGTCAAAGTCTGCTCCAAACAATCCTTTTAAATTGCGGTCATAGGCATTGCCGACCAGTGAAGGAAAGATAACTGTCTTTCCTTCTTCATTGATTCCTTTTACATATCCATACCCAAGGTCTAAACCGATTTTATACATTGATTAATCTCCTTTCAAAATAGCATTCTAAAACAAGCAGAGTGATGTAAGATAAAAAAATATAAGGTGCAAGTGGCACCGTATATTTAAGGCCCTTTCTTGTTGTGATACAATATATTGCAGTCAACACCATCATTACTGCTAAAGGCAATACCAAAAAGGTTACGTTAAACCCCATCATAAAAGCCATAACTGACATTAATTTAATATCTCCTCCGCCTACACCTCCATTTGTAATTACTGCTAACACTAAATGTAGTAGAAATACAAATAACCCCATTACAATGCTTTGTTTGTAATTATCAATGATGAAAAAAGAGTAAATAAGCAATGTTAATACCGCCTCATTTGGTATAATTCTATTTTTTAGATCTGTATAACTAACATAGCCCAGAACTACCAAAACGGGAATGTGTTTATAGATTTTATCTTCACCGCCCTTCTACATAAAAAAACCCCAGACGCTTAAAGGTGCGCCTGAGGCTTTCTAGTCGGTTATCGGCCTATTATTTGTGATTTAGAGCCATCATATATCGTACCTTGAACTTTGACATATACAGTGTGTGTTGCTGTTTTTGTACCGCCATCATATTTGCGCTTAAATGCTGTAAATGTTACCGGATAAGTCCCGTCAGGTGTATTGAGTGGGATTATAACCACTATATCTCTGCCCTCTTCTTTTGTTCGCCTGCTATGCCATGTCATGAACTTTTGAGGTGGGTCGGTTAGTGTTGTATCAGGTACCAGTGTTGTTACGTTAGTCGATGAATATTCGTTTTTGGGATACCACATCTTAGCTTCTACTTTACTTGCTCTACCCTCTGTTTCTGCGGAAAGAAGCATTGCCTGACCTGCTCTGTACACATCTTTGTCGGAATCACCAATGATGTCTAATGGATCTTCAACTAACACTTGCACTGTTTTCGTTTCTTTATTGCCATTTGGAGTTGTAGCTGTAATAGTAACGTCATATTTTCCTAACGGAAATCCTTCTTGCAAAAATATATCATATTGCCATTCTTTCTTATCTTCTATATTAACCAAACTCATGTTATAATTTTTATTATTAAACTTAAATGTAACTTTATTTACATACTTTGATGTTGTTGCCCTGATTCTGTTGTTTTCGTCTATATAAAGTTCCGCCGGCACATTTGGCACAAGATCTATTGGAGTTACTACTTTTACATTCCATTGTAGGGATGCACTTGCATGTGATGATTTTCCAGTAAGTGTAGCTATATAATCGCCATCTGGTAGTGTTTCTGGTATTTGATACGCTCTTATCTGTGTCCATTGAGTATGAGACTTATCTTTTGTTTTTACATCTTGCGGATATTCTAGTATTCTCTTAGGTGTTTTTGATGAACTCCCCTTATATAAAGAAAACTCTACGCTATCTACTGTATAAGCATGTATAGTTTCTATGCTTGTTACTTTTAGTTCTTCACTTGCAGGTATCTTAGACAGACTAAATTTACCTTCTTCTGGCTCTAATATTCCCTTTAATATAAAGCCTACATCAGTTAATGTAATTTCTTTTTCAAAAGGTAAAGACCAAGCATCATCTATATCACGAGCTAACACTTGAAATATATATGTTCCACTATCTAGTTCCTTTGGTATTCCGTACTTATACTCATTTTCACCTTTCTTTTTCCATTTGTAAGCATATTCGACTATACCTTTGTCACTGCGACCTTTTCTAGTGTTTATGTCATAATAATCGGGGTCATAAGCCTCTACCATAAACACAGGTTCTTCGTATTTCCTAGTAGATGGGTTATATTTAAAGTTCACGTTAAAATCAGTTACTATGGGTCTTCTATGACCAAAAAGTATTATTTGTGCGATATTAGAGTATTTATTGTAATCATCAAATTTTGGATCCTCTGTTGCTTGGTCTTTTACCTTGTAGCTTATGATATATTTACCAGGCTTATCTAAATAAGTTGGCTTGTATTCTGACCAAATACTTGGTAACGAAGATTTACCTTCAGGGTTCATATAAAAGTTTTCATCATGTTCATATTTAAATACTCGTTCTGTTATCCTATCATTTTCAGGATCACTTTCCTCTGTCTCTAATACAAATTCTTCCTCATTTATTAAAACCGCATCTCTAGATTCTAATTCTTCCTCAACTGCTATAAATTCTATTGCCTCTTCAATATTTTTCCTTAAGTCTGTGTAACGTATATTTTTAACCGCTCCACTATATTCCGTATCTCCTATAAATATTACTTTTGCACCTGTTTTTTGTTGATAGTTTCTTAACTGGCTTATATTATCAACCTCATTATTATCTGCAACATATAAAATATATTTTTTGGACTCTAGCCTCCAATCAGGTTCTGAATCATCCGGAACATACTTATAAGCTGTTCCTTGGTAATTTGCCTCTCCGTAATAGCCGTCCGTTGTTGTGGCATAAAGACTCCCGTTGTACGTAGCAGTGCCCGCATAGTGAGAAAATGTGGATTTTGTTACCGTTCCTTGGTATGTGGCTGTACCTGTCATGTAACCCTTACTTTTTTTAACCTCACCAGAGAATGTCCACATGCCAATTACTTCACTACTTATATAAATATCTCCAGGACTTGGGTTTTGTGGATATGGATAGTTTGTTATATCAAAATCCCTTCCTGGATATTGCCTACTTAAAACACCTTGGTAACCATCCTTATCTTCATACGGGTAACCATCTGGGTAATTTACATAGCGTTGCCTATAATTCTGCCAATTTGTCCCATCCCATATTTTTGTCAACTCGTACATATCTATAGCATTTACCTCAACAAATTTTGTGTAGCAATTATCTTCCCATTCTACGCTCTTTCTACTTAAATACCCCGAGTATCCACCCTGACTATACCATTTTTGGCTATCAAATATAGAATTATCTTGAGTTGCATTATTCTTAACTTCGGTTTCAGTCACAGTTTTGCTGTCGTAATTATATCGTGCACTCCATGACACATTTGTTCTAGGTATGTTGCCGCTAAAGTGCACGTTTTTTCTATAACCTGTTGAAGGATTTACTAAAACATTTTTATCTTCATTTACATAATAATTTTCTTCGAAAATGCTATTATTTATTGAGTAGGCATCTTTATACCTGTATTTAGTAAAATTTGTTGTCACGTTAGCATACTTCGTTGTCCACGTCACACCAGGCTGCCTGTGTAATGTTCCGTTATATCCTTGCTTATCACTGTATTGAACTGTATTAGGTAAATTGTCGTCATTTTTATTGTAATAATGATAATTATGGTTTTCTGATATATCTTTTTCATATACATCTACTTTAAAATCTTTTTTAAATGTTTTAGCATCTATATTCTTTACTGCAAGTTTATTGTTAATATCTGTTAAGTTATTTCTAATATAATTTCTGTTGGGTAAATCTTTGTTGGTTTTTGTATAGTAGTACTTTGAGCCATTATCCAGTTTACTATCTGCCAAAATAAGCAAGTCTACTTTTTCTTTCTTGCTTGGTATATCTGCCTTTATTTCAGCAGTTGGAGGTCTGTTATCTACTTTTATAATCGTTTCAAACATGGTAGATTTTCTATCATCTTCTATTACAAACTCTTCTATAGTTTCTTGTCCAAATTCTTCTTTTACAAAGCTTACAATCTTATATCTTCCTACTTTGTTAAAAGTTAATGACTTCTTATCTGATATATCTTCTCCATCTTCATCATCAAAGATTCCATCATTATTACTATCATAGAATATTTTTATATCCTCTATTTTTATTATGTCATTGTCAGGGCTGTATATTTCTTTTGCTATTTTAACAGGTTCATCTCTATATATATTAGCATTTTGCAAAAATACATTATTTACAGGTGGAGCATCTGGTGCTATAACAATTTCTAGCTCTTTACTATCATATCTTTTACCTGTGTCTTCTATCAGAATTCTAATTTTATATGTCCCTGGTTCTTTAAATAATAAATCGATTCCTTTTTTATACTTAACATATTTAATACTGTCTTGTTCTATACTTTCACTTATAGGTGTTACATCATATATTGTTTTATCCCAATCTATCTCGTAATATTTACCTGTAATACTTTCGCTTAAATCAATGCTGTATTTCCTGTTTTGTTTTTTAGTACCGCTTTCTTTTACTTTTATCTCTGGCGGCTCATTACCGCCTACTATAATTTGTTTTATATCTGTATCTGTGGCACCTTTATTATCTGTTACAGTTAATTTAACTGTAATTGTTGTAAATTCATCTACAATAATACTTCCACCACTACCATCAGTTTTTAAATTAGAAGTATATTTATTTGCGTTTACGCCAGTTATTATCCAACTTCTGTTTACGATTTCTCCATCTGTATCATAACTTAAATCCTTTATATCAATATTTTCCCCACGGATAATATAATCTGGCGATATAATTACTGCTTTTGGAGGGATATTTGGTTTTTCGGCTGTAATTGTTACTGTATCAGTATCAGTTTTTCCTGTTTTATTGTGTCTTATCGTAAGTGAAATGGTTGTATTCCCTTCTTCGGCAATAATCATTCCACCATCTCTACCCCATGTTTTAGTCTGACCGTTTACTTCCCAGGTCCAATCGTCATAGTCACCGGTAGAATGATTGCTAATATAAATCGTATCTCCCTCAATAGCTGTTGTTTTGCTTGCTGCAATTTTCGCCTTTAAGCTTACCTCTGTCCAAGTTGCTGTAGTTGTTGCACTATCAATATTACCATTATCATCTTGAATTTCTAATCTGATATTCTTAATTGTTGGACTATATTCTGTAATTGTTGTTCCTAATTTGGGCCAGCTTACCGATTGGCCATCTACATACCATTGATAATTTGAGTAATTTCCAAAAGAATTATTATTTATTTTTATTGGTTGCCCAACATAGGCTTTTGGTGGTATTACAGATACAAATGCTTTTAAATTATTTATCTCGGTAAATTCTACTTGTTTTATCATAGATTTTTCTTCTATATCATTGCTTATGATAAGTTTTACATCATATTTTCCGACCTCTATTTCTGTAAAGGTTTTTTCACTGGATAAATATAACTTTTCCCAATTACTGTCTTGTGCCTTTTTTATATACCACTCTTCTTTTGTATATCCTGTAGAGTTGTTAATCAGTTTTATGTTTTGGCCTATCGGTGCTTTAGTTGGAATTGCCTCAAAATCCACCGCAAGGGGCCCTAATAGATCTTTGAATCTTACTTGCTTTATTTTTTCAGCCTGTTTCCCTGATTCATCTCTTACAATAAGTTTTACATCATAAAGCCCTACTTCGTTTTTTGTAAACTTGTTCTCACTATTTAATGTAAGCTTTGTAAAGTTATTAGTTCCGGATTTTCTTATATACCATTCTTCTTCTGTATATCCTGTAGAGTTATTAATCAGCTTTATTTTTTCACCAATTATTTGCTCCCAAGGATCTGCTACAAAATCTGCTACAAGTGGTTCAGGTTTTACAATCTCAAACCATACTATTTTACTTTTTTCTTGTCTTGATCCATTTTTAACAAAAAAAGCACTTTGAGATGCTGCGTAATCCCCTTCCGGCATATCCAATGTTAATGCTTTGTGTATTATTCCTTTTTCATGCTTTAATATATCTCCGGTATTAGGATTAAAGATGTCCCATGACTCTTCAACGATCTGAAAATCATTAGGATTTATTTCTGCTGTAAATTGTGCTGTTTCACCTCTTAAAAATCTATTCTTGTTAATTACTAAACTTACAGTAGGCTCTACCTTACCATCATCAGGATTATCCCCACCACCCCCGGTAACTACCCTAACTGTCCTCCTTGTGCTTGCTTCTTGCCCTCTACTATTTTGTATCGTGAGCCTTATCTCATATTTTCCTGCTTTATTAAATGTAAAATATGCACCCGTATCTGTCTGCTCGAATACAGCATTCGGATGCATATTAGCTCCGGTATTACCTATGGTCCAAATCCAATCTGTGATTTTCCCCGACTCAGTGTAAGACTGATCCTCAGCAAATGCTCTTTGACCTACTTGAAGTTCGCTATCTATATCAAAACTCGCTACTATACCGGAAGAACCTCCACTACCTCCATCACCCTCAACTTTTATTTTTTTCTTCACTACAGTAGTTCTTTCAAACTCATCGGTTAACTCAAGTTCTAATGTTACATTTCCAGCTCTATCAAATACGTGACTCACATTTTCACTTAGTTTTCTACTTACTGAGCCACCATCAATATAGTCCCTACCTGCTCTTAATTCCCAATCCATATTTTTACCTTTATAGAAGTTTCCGCTTATACTTATGTCTATTTCGTCCCCTTCTTGCACTGTATCAGGACAGTCTATATACCCATCTGGAGGATCGGAAGGTTCTATATAAACTCTTTTCTTTGATGAATCCCAATCTACATCTGCACCAGAATAATCTGCAATATCTCTAATCCATATCAAGTCCCATTTTTGGCCTGTATCTTTATTTGTAACTACATAATCTGTAACCATTCTAGATACATAGTTAGGATTCCCCTTCATCTCCTCCGCCCAATACCTTACTTTTCCTGGATTTACAAAATTAAAGTGCCCCGTTCCCACAACTCCAAAGGCCCAAGATGTGCCTTTACTTTTACCATCAACATATACTCTCCAATCTCCATCAGAAAAAGCGTATTTTTGCCACAGTTTTGAAGGACTGATACTAAAAACTTCTTTTGGAGCAGCTTTAACGATGCTAATCGGTGGTATTAATCCCGATAAAGCAACTGCAATAAGTATAAACGATAGTAACCTTTTGTATTTTTTCATCTAATCCCTCCAAACTTAAACAAATGAGAAACAGGTGCCTTAAAAGGTACCTGTTTTAAGATGGTTATACTTTTATTCTGTTCATTCCATTTTACTTCACATCCCATATTTTCCGCGACAAACCTCAATGGTATCATAGTATTCCCACCTACTAACTTTGGAGCTTCGGAAATTTCCATATCTTTACCATTTACTACTGCAGTTTTAGAATTTATTGTTAGGGTAACTTTATCATTGTTGTTATGTATTGTTATTTGCTTTGTGTCTTGATCCCAGCCGATGTCAGCTCCTATTTCCTCCAAGATTCCCCGAAGCGGTATAAAAGTTGTCCCATTTTCGATAAATGGTTCAACACTAAAAGTTTTGATTTTTTCCCCTTCCATATCTTTAACTTTTAGCTCTTTACTTCCTACGGCAAGTTCTAATTTTTTCTTTTGGTTTTCATCTGAACTAATCATCGTCTCTTCTACATTTAAAGCAGTTCCGTTCTGTTTTTGCTCATTTTCATCTTCACTGGTTTCCTGTTCATCTTCTTTTTTCATCTCTATTTTTCCTGGTTCTTCCTTCAAAATTTCATGAAATTCATCTTGGGTCAATTCTACTCTTCCATAAGTTTCATGTAAAGCTAATTGTGGATCTCTATCAGTATTAAGACTCTTATAGTCTGCTAGAAACTCTTCCGAAGTCTTATATAGCCAATACTTTTCTGCTTCAATTTTCATTCTGCTTAACGAAGCTTCTTTCTTCGCTGTCTCTATATCTTTATTCCTCTTAAAGACCTCTAAAGCATATCCATTGTTGTCTTTGTCCTGAATAAATTCCCATACATCATCTTCACCATACCTATATCGATGATTATAATACGTTTCCATTATATAATCTTTAAACTCCGACTCCTGCCACGGTTTGTAGTTTACGCTAATGGTTTCATTCATAGGAAAAAAAGCTTCTGTGCCTTCTTGACTTCGTATTTTTTTCATTTCCCTCGTAAAAAATTCATCTGGTGTGTATTCAGGCTGTTCTAGTGGATCTGTCAAGTAATCTGCGCCACTGTTATAAAATTGAAGCTTATCTCCCATTCTTGTAATTACTATATAATTATCATACGTTTTCCACTTGCCATCTACCTTTACCGTCACCTTTGTAAAATCATTATTAAAATACCATTCAGTATATTTTAACTCCGGCTTTACTACTCTATCAGCTGGCCATGGGGGATCATTACTGCTCCCATCGGCAAAAGCAAAGGTGGTAAGCAAAAGGGAAAGGATTATAAAAGATATAAAAACTCTTTTAGTCATTAGTTTGTGCCTCCTTTTAAATATAAATTAAAGACTCATTCAATATAATTTTCTTTTAAAATCATTTTTTTACATATTATTAAACCTTTCTTGAGGTATGCCCATATTAGTCCTTCCTTATTTTTACTATTTATCCTTCTTCATACTCAAAAACCGGAACCTCTATAACCTTATTAGGTTTAGTCTCATGGAAATATTCATCAAGCCTTAAAGCAGTTTCTGCATCATAGTATTTTTCTTGGCACTTCTCACATACAAATGCCGGAACATTTTCCACGATAATCAACTTCCCATTAACCCATTTTTCTACTTTCACTTTCCTTTTAATCAAATTACCGTCACAGCGTAAGCATTTATTCATTTTCTTTTCCTCCTCTTGTTCTTTCATCGGTCCACTTTGGGAGTTTTGGCTCATATGCGGTTATTATTACAAGATTTTCATCTTTTAAACCACATTGTAAGTAACACGTGCTATTCCGTCTGTGAAATCATAACACTCATCGTAGTCCAACCATATTATCTCTAAATCATCCAAACCCTCTGCTTTGGCAGGTTGTGCAAAGCTAAACAAGACTACGTTCAGCAGCAGGGTTATTACTAAAGCATAGGATGTTATTTTTCTCATAGGCATCCTCCTTACTTAAAGTATGTCTTTATGCTGATTATATCAAATATTCGCTTTTGTGCAAAATTAATAACCGATTAAAAAGATGCTCCCTTCTGCCTCGCTGTCTTTTAATAATACTGCCTGATCAGGAGTTACAACAAATGTTATGGCTGCAGGGATTTTCTGCTTTGTATCGTATTCGTTACTGCTTTTTGAATTAAGCTTTTCAATGTTTGCACCTTCACTGTTTGTTATGCTGTATATCTGTACTTTTTCTGCTATAATTTCAGTTTTAAATGCTCCTTCTGTTGCTTTTTCTTTCGTTTCCTTTATCAATCCTATATCTACAAAATCCCCTGCTCTTATTTCCCCTGCAAGGCTCATTATCATATCGGCTCTTATCGTTACCCTTCGCATACCATCTTCTATTATAGGCACAGGTTGCTGTGATATCATTTCTTTTGTAAGATATGTCCCCTCATTTATATCGATTTTAGCATAGGCATTTTCAAAGTCTTCTTCTTGAAACACCATGTTTTTTGTAATATTTGAAACTGGAGCATCTTTCAGTGTAAGCATGTCTAGATTTATCTTGCTGCCTTCTTTTATGTTTTTTGCCGCAACTATTACTTTCGCTGTTTCTGTTTTGCCTTGGCTTGAAAAATAGCTATATTGCCAGTATGTTATGCCTCCTGCTATGATTAAACACAGAATTAGTATTATAGCCTTTGACGTGTTGAAATTTAGTCTGTTAAACAATTTCTCATCTCCTTTCTTTTGATATCATTCACTTAACACAAAATAATTGTCGACATCTCTGTGTACGACAATATCCACTTCATTTCCAAAAAGGCCTTTCAGGGCAGGCCTTTCTACTTTCAGTGACACTACTGCATGTATTGTTGTGTATTTTAAAGCTGTTCCCGACGGACATTCTGCCGGCAATTCTTCGGGATTATAGACTCTAAAATCTTCTACTTTTACAGGGCCAATTGCTATACTTCCAGGCAGTGGGTTCAAGTTGTTGTCAAGTTTTAGATTTTCTCTTAAATATTTATAAAATGTATCTCTTGCTTGAGTGCGGTCAAGGCTGTATTCGCCATAAGCTGCATCTATAGGATTTACTTCAGTCAGTGCTGCAAGCCCTGCTGCAACTACTGCATCATCAACCATACTTCTTTGAATGTAAAGTAGGCTGCTTTCTACTAAAAACATAGCAAATATCATAAAGGGAATTAAAAAAAGCAGGCCGAATATAAGAGTAGCTACACCCTTATCATCTCTCATATTTTTTGCTAGTAGATGACAAAGGTCCATATACCATGGTGGTTTCTTTGTCAATTCTTTCTATCCCCCCTAACCCTATGATTAATCTTCTGCTGGTGTAGTTGTAACTTATCTTTATCTTAACCTCGTCACCGTATTCTACGGGATAAGGTGTGTAGTCAATGTCAACTTTTGATAAATCCAAACCTTTTGATTCTAAATAAGCCTCTGTATTGTAAAGACCACTTGGCGTTAAGCCGCCTTCTATTTCCATCTGTAGTATTGCGTTTCTGGCAGCTTGACGGATTTTATCATATGTCAGCAAATCGGTCATCATTAACACTGTATTTGCAATAGGAAGAATTAAAAATGGCAAAACCAATACAAATGCTACTATTTCTGCACTACCTTTTTTGTTAAATATACTCATTTTGGTTTAGGGGAGGGGCAAAGCCCCTCCTTTTGCTCACCACCTTCAATAAGCTAAAATTCGTTTAGCTTAAATTAGTTAGCTTCACCGCGTAGAACTTCTTCCATTCTTGAATTAAGACCTTCTATGCCATCACTTGTAGTTTCGCCAAGAGTTTTTAAGTACGGGGTAGCTGCTAGAATGATAAAGATTAGCACCAGTGCAATAGCTACTATTTCGTTTCCTTTTTTGTTAAATAAACTCTTTTTGATTCTTTCTTTGATTTTCTTAAACAATAAACTCATCTCCTTTCGTTATATGTCTTACTATAAAAAGATACTCTTCAACCCCCCTTCTAAATTGCTAAAATACGGATACATATAAAGCATTACAATTGATGCCATGAGAAAGAATATGGTAAAGAGCACTTTAAAGTCTGTGCTTTTGTCCTGCCTTACAAGCCTTGCTGTTACTGTGTTGTAAAGTGACGAAGACAGAGATGATAAGATGTTTAAGGTTTTCCCTGTCTTATCACCTTGAAGAAGGCTCATTACTAATATCTCTGATTCCACAATACCGGTGTTTTTTGCAAATTTCTTAAGGCACAGCTCTTTATCGTTCGTCATGAAGTATTCTGCTGCCAGTTTTGATATTTCTTGTTTTACATGTTTGCTCTCTGCTGATTCTGCAGCAATAAAAAATACATCCCTTATTGGGATGTCTGCTGCTGCGCCCAGCTCAAAGATGTCAACGATAATCGGCATTTCATTTCTAAATGCTTCTTCTCGGTCTTTTTGCGAAAAATGCACGTATAAGTCTAGTGAAAAAAAGGCGAATACTATAAAAGCAATCCTCTGTGTAAGCTCCATGTCTACTGCTCGGGTATAAAAAACAGCAAATATGGTTAGCAGTATTTTGGTAATTATGAAAGTTTCAGGTATGAGCCCTAGCGGATTTCCTGCTTTCCTTAACTTCTGCCGTATTCTATTAGCTTTCTCTTTTTTCAATACTTTACCTGTTAGCGAAACTAGGCTGTCTTTTAGATTTACAGAAAATAATTTTTTCTTTAAGCTGTAGAGCCTGTATTCATTTATGGCCACGTAAAGTAGTATGGCTATTGCTATGGATTTTATTATGTTTAAATATAGATTCAATCAATTACCCCCTCTCTATGCTGTTTTGTTGATATGTCTAATCATGTATAGGGCAAAGATAATGGAAACCCCATTTGATATTGCAATAACTTGGCCGGTTGCTGTATTTTTAAGCACTTCGACCAATTCAGGAGACCTTGACAGGTTCAGTATCATTATCACGTTTAAGAAGATCATCAGCAGAATAATCCCTGAGCCTACAAAGGCACTAGCTGCTTTTACAGATTCTATAGATGCCATTTTTTCGCCCTGTTCTCTTAATTTAGTTATTGCTTTATTGAAATTCCCCCCAAATTTCGCATGTAGCTTGGCAAATTTGAGAAATTTCCTAAATTCCTTTGCCCCAATTTCCTTCATTATCCTGTCAAGGCAATCGTCTGTGCTTTGCAGGGTTCTTTCAAAGATTGTCACATTCTTTTTTAGGATAGACCTCAACGGTTCATCAACATAATCGGAAGTTGCCTTTAATGCATTTATCACGTTTTCCTCTACGTTGTAGAAACCGTCAAAGGTATTGAGGAAGTTGAGATACATCTTTTTTATCTTTCTTGTATTGAGCTCAATCATTATCATTAAAATAGAAAAGGGTAGGTAGGTAATTGCGCATGAGTAGATAAAAGCTGCTGCAATTCCAAGCTTCTTAAAATACAAAAATGAGTACAAAAATATTGTAATGCTCATCAGTAGATAGCTTTTATCGGTAATCGGTATTTTGTTTTTTATTCCTGACCTCAATAAGACTGTATCAATTCCATCTAACAGATTTTCTAAAGGCCGTTTTTTTGTGTGCTGAGTTGTAATTGCCCTGTGTGCTTTTTTATACTGTCTTTTGTGATCGTATCTTGCATATCTACGCTTTTCTAATATCATGCTGGCAAATATATAACATATAAGGCTAACTGATATGAAAAATACAACATCAATCAAGTTCAACATCAACATCCTCCTCTGAAACTTCAAATATCTCGACCACTTTATAGTTTTTTAGAAATACGATTATATCCAGCGATGATGCCAGCATGTTTTTTAGTTCTTCAAAAGGAATGTCTGTGCCGGATTTTTTCATAAGCAGTATCAAGCGTTTTATCACTTCCCGGGCAGAGTTTGCATGAACGGTGGCCATAGATCCTAAATGGCCAGTATATACTGCATTGAAAAAGTCCATAGTTTCCTTGTCTTTCAGCTCACCGATAAATATTCTGTCCATGCTCATTAGTAGACCTATTTTAGTTAGCTCAAAGAGTGTATAGTTTTTGACTTCGGGATTGTCGGAGAGTTTTACGAGCTTGCAGACGATATCGGGGTGTTTCGGATTTATTTCAAAGGTCTCCTGAATTAAGAGCCCTCTTTCTGAATGGGGCACCTCGTTGATTAGGGCACCTAAAAGGGTTGACTTGCCTGATCCTCCTTTTCCTGCTATTACTATTGTTTTTTGATCAAGAACTGCTTTTTTAAAATAGTCCTTTTGTTTGTTTGTCAACATGCCCTTTCCCACCAGCTCATCAAGCGAAAATCCCGTCGTTGGCTTTCTTATGCAAATAGAGGGGGATTTGACGTTTACGGGCTTTAAGGATATTACAATTCGTAAGTTTCTTTTTCTGTCCGTTAAGACTGATTCAATGTTGCTAGATTCGTCGAGTTTTCCTCCGCACATGGCTGCGATCTTGTAGCAGTATTTAACCAGATTTTCCTCACTGCCGAAATTTACGGGTACGTTAATCTTTTTGCCGAATTTCTTTATGAAAACGTTGTTGTAGCTGTTGACAAGGATATCTGAAACATCAGGATCGTCTAAGTAAGGCTGCAGAAGGCCATATCCAAACAATGTATCAAATACAGAATCTATAAACGCATCATAGTCCCCTACTGCCAGCTTTCGCTCTGATATTATTTTCCTTATTTCAGCTTCCAAAAGTGCCCTTGATTTTCTTTCTTCCTGCACTTGCGTTATAAGATCGGCTTGGTTTTCTACAAGTGTGTTTACAACTTCATCGGTGCTGTTTTCGATAGACTCAATTGTTATATCGAGTTTTTTTACGTTGACTTTATACGGATTAATTAGCGACATTAGGCTCACTCCTTACAAAAAAGGAAAATATGCTTTTCCTACCGTTAGTTTTTTGCTTGCTACCAAAAACCATCTCTGCTATCTTTGTTATCTGCCCTTTTTCAAATGCTGTCTTTATATTGATATTTTCCCTTACAATATCCGTCTCTACTTCCATAACACGTTTTACTGCATCTGAATCAATATCCCCATTGTCATATTTGTTAACTATTGTTTTGATCTTGTTGCGGTCTATCCCCCAGCTATTTACTATAAAATCACAGGCAAAAATAGTATCTTCAAGTGAATATAGAGAAGGTTCAAGAACTACTCTTATTTCATCGCTTTCTATAAGTGCCGCATATGTGGTTGAAAAAAACATTCCCGCATTTACATCTATGACAACTTCTTTAAACATCTGCTTTGCAAGCTTGATTATCTCTACATAGTGATCAGGTCCATACTGCTCAAAATCCGAGAGAAACACACCCGGCATTATCCATACGCCCTGCTTTTTATCCATTACGCTTTTTAACACATTTATTGATACTTCCTTTTTTTCTATTGCATCATAAACAGGGGAAAGCGATAAATGCTCTGCCTTAAATACCTTGTGTATTCTAGGGAAAACTTCATTGAAATCAAGCAGCGCAACATCATCATCTTTGTTTTTCTTAGCAAGATGCACTGCATAAGCCGATGCTAAAGTGGTCTTTCCAACACCGCCACCTGCACTCCACCATGTTGTCACTCTTCCGTTTGTTAGTTCCATTTAACTCCCCCTTTCTTGCTTTTCACTTTAGATGTTGCCAAACCATGTATACATACATATAATAAAAAACTACGCCCAAAGCCATACAAGCACCAAAGGGGACTAAATCGTTGTTCATTATGCCATGGTTTTCCTGCCCTTTAAGTCCCATTGCCCGTAACAAAACGGCTTTGTTTAAATATCCATCTTTTGCCTTGTCCCAGCCTACGGTTCTTATCTTCCTGACTGTCCCCCATATGATGCCGAAAACCGATGATATTATGATTATGTATAAGATGTCAGCCGGAGATAACCATAAAAAAAGAGCCATTATCAGCTTTACATCACCGCCGCCCATTCCTCCAGTTATTGCGGCCAAGATAAATGTTACAGTGCCTGCTGCAAGCGTAAAGAATATGTTTACCCAGTTTTGCTGGTATATCTGCAGCATAAGCCCTGCTACAATCAATGGAATGGTTATCGCATTCGGTATGATATACTTTTTATAGTCAATAACACCACATGCTATAACTGCCAATACGAACATCAGATCAACGGTAAATTTAAAAATTTATAACAGCCTCCTTCACAAAATGCCTTCATACATTCAAGATGCAACGAATCCTGCAGCTTTGAAC
>ERZ795062.1004-NODE-1004-length-21134-cov-5.992077_pt1 | contig 21134 bp, 17 predicted proteins | sample MGYA00375146_ERZ795062 | MGnify/ENA primary metagenome ERZ795062 (study PRJEB30191, sample SAMN05720281) | activated sludge metagenome | isolation source: Anaerobic digester | place: USA | collected 2015-07-16 ... | reverse complement strand
ACGCTGATCGGCAACGGCCCCGACGCGCTGACCCGAGTCACCATGATCGGCAACGACATGGCGCTCGACGAAGGCATTGGCGTTTGCGGCAAGGAAGGCCAGAGCGTACCGGTCGGGATCGGGCAGCCGACGCTGCGTATTGAAGGCCTGACGGTGGGCGGGACGGCGTAAACACTGCACTTGATCGGTATGCAGTAGCGGTGTAGCGCATCGGGAGAGGCGGTGCAGGTTGCGATTTTTCGATCACGCTGGATGCGCCGTGTAGTCGTGGCGCTTGCGCTGATCGTGGTGACCGCGCTGCTGTTTGTTGTTGGCCGCTGGTATGTCGCGACACAGCGCGTACAGGACGTCGCAACTCACGCCGCGCAAAGTATCGCCCCGGGTGATAGCAAAAGTACCACCAACGCCATGCGGGGCGCTGCAAGTTCGTCGCAAGCGCAGGCTGATCGCGGTGGCTATCGGCTTCCGGAATCCGCCGGTCGCGCCACAATTCACCTGCATGCCATTGCGGCTTACGCATCGCGCCAGGAGCGGGATCTCGCTGCGCTACCGCCGCCAAATTTGCCCTTGACCGCGGAGCGCTTCGCGCAGCTGAAAGGGTTGTCAGACGACGGCAACGCGCGCGCTGCCTGCGTGCTGGCAGAGGAAGTCACTAAATGCGGGTTCTTGCCTTCCATGGGTGAAAAGGAACTGCAGTACCGCGAACGGAAACTGCAGGCACTGCAGCGCGAAGGGCGCACCGACGACCGTCTGGTCAAACAGATAGCGGGTTCGCGGGCGATGTTGAAATTGCTGCAGGAGGAGTGCGTCGCTTCCGTCGCGGTCGCGAGCGCCGAGCCTGCGTGGCGACACATGCTGCGCTCGGCGTTGCTTGGATTCGAGCCCGCGATGAGCCGATTCGTGTCGTCTCCGATGTTTGATCCGACTGATTTGTCGGCCAGTGTGGACGCGTTGGCCGCGTACCGAAGCTACTACGGCCCGATGCTGGATGCTGTGGCGCAGCGCGGTGACAGCTTCCGTATGGCCGTCGCCGCTCGCGAGTACGGTGGTACGCCGTTGCGATTCAACGTGTTTGACGTCAGTGTGTTGATTGGTGGAGTGTCACGCGACGTGGCACGTGCACTGGCGTTTGCCTACGCAACTGTCGAATTGCACAGCCGGCAAATCGCTGCAGGCACTTCGCTGTCAGAAAAGGAGCGCGAGCAGGCGGCGCGGCAACTTGCGTCAGGCCGCAGCCGGGCGGCAGAGATCGAAGCGCAATCCACGCCCGACGAACGCCTCCAGGCGCGAGCACTGGCCGATCAGATGATTGCCAATTGGTCGCCTGATGTAGTCTCACCGCGGCCAAAGGCGACACGGGAAACGCCGGGCAAGAGCAAGTTTGACGACTTCGACTCGATTTGCCGTGATTGAGTGAGTCAAAATTCAGATTGCGGTGGGTACCCATATTTCCCGGCAACTGCCTCTTGCACACAACGCTTTGCTTCATTTCGTTTCATCAGAGGGAGCATCATGAAAGCCCTTGATCCGAGCGGTTGCCATCTTGTAGTTGCGGCATAGCGTCCGGAAATGAGCGACGCCAACCAAACCCCGCGCTTTCGCCGCACGAAGCGTGTCGCAGTGGTACTGGCTGGGTTGCTGATTCTCGTTGTCGCACTGCTTGTATTGCGCTGGCAGCTCGCGACCCAGCGCATTGATCAGGTTGCAACAAAGGCCGCAACATTGGCTGCTACCCGGAAGGTGGCCGTTTCGGGTGACGATGCACGCCGCGCTGGCGCGCCCGCCCGCCTTGGTGGCGCCAGTGAGGCAGCGGGCGTTGCTGCTATGCATATGTCGAGCGTCGACGCTTATCGCGAGCGAAGTGCTGATGACCGCGCTGCATTGCCTCACATCCGCGGTGCAATGGACGGTGCTGCATTGGCGCGGCTGCAGACGCTGGCGGATGCGGGCAACGCCCGAGCAGCCTGCATCCTGAGTGCTCAGGCAACCAAATGCAACTTCCTGCCTGGCGTCGTTCGCGACAGCATTACCCAGCTGTCTGCCGGCGTGGCCTTGCATCACGAGCGCGGCAGTATTCCATCGCCCGAAATGTTGCGCGCACTGGAGCACTCTCGCACCAGTGCATCCGCCCTTGCCCCCGAGTGTGCGGGGGCGCCGGCGATGCCGCCGGACGCCGCGTGGCGGTATCTGCTGCAATCGGCGTTGCTGGGCTATGAGCCGGCGATGCTGCTATTTTCGCAATGGCCGCCGGTTGACTTTGGTGAACCCAATACCTCTGTCGATGCGGTCATCGCCTACCTTCGCTATTCGGGTTCGCTGACCGAGGCGCTTGCGCAACGCGGCGATCTCAACGCGATCACGTCGCTGACATGGGAGTACGGCCACCACGGTCCGAACGTACTTCAGGCGCTGGGCCTGCGTGCGCTGCCGGCAGATCCGACTCGTGCGCTCATGTATGCCTACGTACGCGAGGGGGTGATGCTTCGCCGCGAGGCCGAGCGTCCCGGATCGACCGCGGCATATGGCCAGGCACATGCCGCAGTGGAGCGCGTTCTTCCCGCCGTCGACGAAGCGGGCCGGCAGTGGGCGCGGCAGATGGCGGATCAAATGCTGGCGACATTCACACCAGACGCGCTTCGCCCGTCGGCCCCCGCATCGGAACAGGCGGAAGAGCCCACGCTGTGGCAGCAACTCGAGGACATATGCAGGGAGTAAAACGCTACCGGCGTCGGCGTTGTGTGGCGATACACGACGGCGGTCGCGCGTTGATGGCATGATTGCGGCCGCAAATTCGTCTACTTGTCCAGCTCATTGCATTAATCCGGAGTTGATCCATGTCCCGCCCATTGCTCGCTGTCGTCCTCGTTGCACTGTCTGTCACCGCCTGCGGCCCCAGCCCCGAGCAGGTGGCGCGTGAGGAGGCGCTGAAAAAGCTCGATCAGGCCGCCAAGGAGATGGAGGCAGCAGGCAAACGCGCCGAGGCTGCCGCCGCCAAGGGCGATGTGGGCGCGGCTGTCGGCGAGGCGATGAAGGCGCTGGGTGGTCTGGCGGGCGCCGCCGGCGGCGGTTCGTATGAGCCGGTGGACTTCCGCAAGCTCAAGGAGGCGCTGCCGCAGGAGCTGGCAGGCTTTGAAAAGGGCGAAGGCTCGGGCGAGAAGAACAATGCTTTCGGCATTTCCGTGTCCGAGGCCAAGCAGTCGTTCCGCACCGCCGACGGCAACAAGCGGGTGCGCTTCGAGATCACCGATCCCGGCTCACTCGCCGGCCCGTTCGCGCTGGCCAACGTCTGGCTCAACGTCGAGGTGGACAAGGAGTCCGGCGACGGCTACGAGAAAACCTCCACCGTCGGCGGCCGCAAGATTCACGAAAAGTGGAGCAAGGACAGCAAGCGCGGCGAAGTGCAGATGGTCGTCGGCAACCGTTTCATGGTTGAGGTGAATGCCGAAGGCGTGGAAATGAACGACGTCAAGGCCCTGCTTGGCAAGATTGACGTTGCCAAGCTGGAAGCCATGAAGGGCGAGGGCAAGAAAGCGTCGTAATCGCGACGCGATCAGCGCCAGCAGCGGTTCAGGAGACCGCTGCCGTCTGCATCAGCTCTTCGATCAAGGCGACCGACACTGCGCCCGACACGGAGTAGGGGTCGAGCACCGCCTTCGCGGAGTGCTTCAGCAGCACCGCCATGTTCAACCGGTCAAAGCTCACCTTGCCCATTGACCAGTCAGCGAACTTGCGCGACATGATTTCCTCGAAGTGCAGCAGCTGCACGTCCTGATGGCGCGGGTCGCTGGCGATCCGGTTGTAGGTTTCGCTGACCTCCTTGCGGCCACCTTCCAGCATTTGCAGGAAGATGAAGGTGTTGGTGCACAGCACCCCGGTGATGCCGTTGGCGGGATTATTGCGGCGGGACACGGCGAGGATATCGTCGAACTGGGCGGGTGTCAGCGTCGCTTTGGCGCGGCTGGCATAGACGAGACGGACAAGCATGTTCAGGACTTTCGGCTATCAATCAAAGCGAGAAATTCGCGACGCAGGTTGGCGTCTTTCAGGAACGAGCCACGCATCACGCTGTTGATCATCTTCGAATCAACATCCTTGACGCCACGCCATTGCATGCAGAAGTGGTCGGCCTCCATCACCACTGCAAGGCCGTCGGGCTGAATTTTCTCCTGCAACAGGTTGGCGAGCTGGCTCACCGCTTCCTCCTGGATCTGCGGGCGGCTCATTACCCAGTCGGCAAGCCGCGCGTACTTGGACAGCCCAATCAAATTGGAATGCTGGTTGGGCATCACGCCGATCCACACGCGCCCCATGATCGGGCACAGGTGATGCGAGCAGGCCGAGCGGATGGTGATCGGGCCGACGATCATCAGCTCGTTCAGGTGCTCCACGTTCGGGAACTCGGTCACCGAGGGCTGCGCCGTGTAGCGGCCGCGGAACACTTCGTTCAGGAACATCTTGGCCACGCGCTTGGCGGTGTCCTGTGTGTTGTGGTCGCTCTCGGTGTCGATCACCAGGCTTTTCAGCACCTCGCGCATTTTGGCTTCGACTTCCGCCTGCAGCTCGGTGGCCTCACCCTCACGGATGAACTCGCTGATGTTGTCATTGGCGTGAAAGCGCCGGCCGGCGGTCTTGATGCGGGTGCGCACGCGCTCCGAGGCGGGCATTGACGCAAGGTCACGCTCCGCTGCGGCGCGGGCGTCGGCGGTTTTGGTCGAGGTGTCAGCGGTCATCGTTGCTACATCCAGGGTGGCCGGAGAAATATTCTCGCACGGGCGATTAACCCGGTTGCGGGTGTTGATTTGACACGTGTTTCTGAGGAGCGGTGCACCGCGACATAACACTGCAGGTCATACCGTTGCGGTGGTACCGCTGCCGTCGCTTGCTCGCCCCGCCAGAAAATTGGCACGCCTCTTGCGCCCCCGCCGTTGAGTCGCTACAAACGACGCTGGCCTGCACAACGGGCCAGACAACAACTTCCAATACGTCATCACGAGAGGAAACACGATGGGACTTTTCAGCTGGAAAGAGAACAACTCGGGCGGCATCGTCGCGCCGGATGAGCGGCTGCCGTACGGGGCGACGGTCGCGATGGGCATTCAGCACGTCATCGCCATGTTTGGCGCCACGGTGCTGGCACCGATCCTGATGGGCTTTGACCCCAATCTGGCCATCCTGATGAGCGGCATCGGCACGCTGATCTTCTTCTTCATTGTGGGTGGCAAGGTGCCGAGTTATCTGGGCTCCAGCTTCGCCTTCATCGGTGTGGTGATTGCGGCGACGGCGTATGCCGGCAAAGGGCCGAACGCGAACATCGCCGTGGCGCTGGGCGGCATCATCGCCTGCGGCGCAGCGATTGCGGTGATCGGCCTCATCGTGCAGATGATCGGCGTCGGCTGGATCGAGAAATTCATGCCACCGGTCGTCACGGGGGCAGTGGTCGCGGTGATCGGCCTCAATCTCGCCGGCATCCCGATCAAGAACATGGCCCCGACGCCGTTTGATGCGTGGATGCAGGCGGTGACCTTCATCTGCGTGGGCCTGGTGGCGGTGTACACCAAGGGATTGATGCAGCGGCTGCTGATTCTCGTCGGCCTGATCCTCGCCAGCGTGGTCTACGCGATCCTGACCAACGGCATGGGCCTCGGCAAACCGATGGATTTGTCCGGCATTGCCAACGCCGCGTGGTTCGGCGCACCGAACTTTGTGTCACCAGTGTTTGATGGCAACGCCATGCTGTTGATCGTGCCAGTGGCCATCATCCTGATTGCCGAAAACCTTGGGCACGTCAAGGCGGTGTCGGCGATGACTGGCAAGAACCTCGATCAATACATGGGCCGTGCCTTCATCGGTGACGGCGTGGCAACGATGGTCTCGGGCGCAGCCGGCGGCACGGGCGTAACGACCTACGCCGAGAACATCGGCGTGATGGCGGCGACCAAAATCTACTCGACGCTGATCTTCGTCGTCGCCGGTTTGATCGCAATCCTGCTCGGCTTCTCGCCGAAATTCGGTGCCCTGATCCAGGCCATTCCGCTCGCCGTGATGGGTGGTGTCTCCATCGTCGTGTTCGGCCTCATCGCTGTCGCAGGCGCCAAGATCTGGGTCGACAACAAGGTGGACTTCAGCAATAACACCAACCTCATCGTCGCCGCCGTCACGCTCGTGCTGGGCACCGGCGACTACACGCTCAAGTTCGGTGGATTCACGCTCGGTGGCATCGGCACCGCCACTTTTGGGGCGATTCTGCTTTACGCGTTGTTGCGCAAGCGATAGCGCGAAGTCGTAAACCCGTAGCCGCGATGCAGCGCAGCGGAATCGAGGCATTTGTTCATCGAGCAAAGGTCAACCTCGATTCCGCGTTGCTGCATCGAGGCTACCGATAACTTCGTTCCTCACCCGTTCGGTGGCAGGCTCCCTTTACGACTTTGTCAGCAGTCCTTCTCGTTCGAGGACACCTCGAATTTCCTCAAAACACGCCTTAATACAGGCACGCGGATAGCGAATTTGCACCAATCCATGAATATTTGAAAACTCCTCGCAGCCTTCCTCAAGCAGAACAATTGCCCGTCTAAATCCGAGGCATCCTTGAAACAAGCCAGTTTCATGTATGACGTTTTCCCTTGCATGGGCGGTGTTGTCGGCGTGTTGATCCTCCGCCGTCATGATCAAAAGGGCAAAACTTGCTTGTTCAAGCATGTTTTGTAGTCGCTCCGAGACGCTCAGTCCTGCGGTTGGTTCGCGATTAAACTCGTCCCAGGGAAGTTTCAGCCTATCTTGCACAAATGCACTCAGTTCGCGCCACTGCGCGCTCCTACCGTGGCCGATAAAGACTTTACCGTCAGATGGTGCACTTTTTCGGGCCTCGACGGCGCTATGGTGCAGGTACGTGACAGCGGCACTCGCGATCCGGCCGAGCGATCCAAGTTGTTCGAAGTTCGCTCGCACAGCGGCGACTCGCGCGGCAAGATAGATATGTGGGGGCGTGCGTTGTCCTTGCGACAAAGCGTCCCGGTCATGTGTGACAACCGCTCCCTTCGGGCGCAATTCCTCTATCACATCAGACGCGGTAACTGGAACAAGCAAGTTCTTCGCTTGATCACGAAGTTCCTCAATGGACGTACTACCCGAGTGGTCGAGTAGTGCGCTGAGAATAGCAACGACCTCGCTTCTAAATTTCAATAGTTGCCTGCAAACCGCATTTGACCGGGCCTCTAAGGAGGGAAGGTCTGGATTGCCAGCAAGTTCCATCACCGCTGTCTCAACATCCGCGCTGGACATTGACTGCCAATGCTCGCTCGCAGCACGCCAAACACCTTGCAATCCCCACTCGATACTAAATCGATCATGTGGGGGTGGTTCGTCGAAGTTCTCGTAGTAAACGTTGGCTTGATGTCCTAGCCAAGAGCCACTCGAGGAGCGGCCGATAACGCGAACAGCATCGTGCACGCTTTCGATAACGCTCTTGATTTCAGCGCTTTCTGCTTGACCTGATATGCGTTCGCATTCGCCCGCAATCTTGTTCAGCGTGTCCAACATGTGAATGGCATTCATCTTGATCGATTGTCGTCAGTTATCGGCGAAATATGGTTGGCTTGGATGGTACTATGTAACTGTACGCATTAACAGCATATAGGTGTAATCGGGAGAAGCGTAGCGCGACTAAGTTAGTGCCGCCGCACAGCGCAATCTCATTGCGCCTAACGTAGATACGAGCCGCGTGACGTGTATCAATTTGGGTGCAATGAGATTGCACCCTACGCCCACTACGAAAACTGTACGCATTGACAGTATTTTGCGCGGCAAGCGATAATCCCGCGATGCGCGTTACCTTTCCGAATTCCCCTTACTCGCTTGAGCAACCGTTCCCGCCGGCGGGGGATCAGCCGACGGCGATTGCCACGCTGGTGGATGGCATTGATTCCGGTTTGCAGTACCAGACGCTCCTGGGGGTGACAGGCTCCGGCAAGACCTTCACGATGGCGAACGTGATTGCGCGCACCGGGCGCCCGGCGATTGTGATGGCGCCGAACAAGACGCTGGCGGCGCAGCTCTACAGCGAGTTCCGCGAGTTCTTCCCCGACAACGCGGTGGAGTATTTCGTCAGTTACTACGACTACTACCAGCCCGAGGCGTACGTGCCGTCGCGCGATCTGTTCATCGAAAAGGACAGCCAGATCAACGAGCACATCGAGCAGATGCGGCTGTCGGCGACCAAGAGCATCATGGAGCGGCCCGACTGCATCATCGTGGCGTCGGTCTCCTGCATCTACGGTATCGGTGACCCGGTGGACTACCACTCGATGATCCTGCATCTGCGTGAGGGTGACAAGATGGATCAGCGCGCCGCGATCCGGCGCCTGACCGAGATGCAGTACGACCGCAATGACATGGATTTCGCGCGTGGTCGCTTCCGCCTGCGTGGCGAGGTGCTCGACATCTTCCCGGCCGAGCACGCCGAGACGGCAGTGCGCGTTACCTTCTTCGACGACGAGATCGAGCAGTTGCAACTGTTTGACCCGCTCACTGGGCATATCAAGCAGAAGATTGGCCGCTTCACGGTGTTCCCCGGCTCGCACTACGTTGCGCCGCGCTCGAACGTGCTCAAGGCGGTGGACAAGATCAAGGAGGAGCTGCGCCAGCAGAAGCAGTTTTTCATCGACCAGATGAAGCTGATTGAGGCGCAGCGTATCGAGCAGCGCACCCGGTTCGATCTCGAAATGCTGGCCGAGATTGGCTTCTGCAAGGGCATTGAGAACTACTCGCGGCACATGAGCGGGCGACAGGCGGGCGAGCCGCCGCCGACGCTGATTGATTACTTGCCGCGCAATTCGCTGATGTTCATCGACGAATCGCATGTGACGGTGAGCCAGGTGGGCGGCATGTATCACGGCGACCGTTCGCGCAAGGAAAACCTCGTCAACTACGGCTTCCGGCTGCCGAGCGCGCTGGACAACCGGCCACTCAAGTTCGAGGAATTCGAGAAGCTGATGCCGCAGACGATCTTCGTCTCGGCCACGCCGCAGAAGTACGAGCAGGAGCACGCCGATCAGGTGGCCGAGCAACTGGTGCGCCCAACCGGGCTGGTGGACCCGGTGCTGCACGTGCGTCCGGTGGCCACGCAGGTGGACGATCTGCTCGCCGAGGCGCACGCCCGCGCCGACAAGGGCGAGCGCGTGCTGGTGACCACGCTCACCAAGCGCATGGCCGAAGATCTGACCGATTACCTGAACGAAAATGGCCTCAAGGCGCGCTATCTGCACAGCGATATCGACACCGTGGAGCGGGTGGAGATCATCCGCGACCTGCGGCTGGGCGAGTTCGACGTGCTGGTGGGCATCAACCTGCTGCGCGAAGGGCTGGACATTCCTGAGGTGTCACTGGTCGCGATTCTCGATGCCGACAAGGAAGGCTTCCTGCGTGCCGAACGCAGCTTGATCCAGACCATCGGCCGTGCGGCACGGCACATCAATGGCACCGCGATCCTGTACGCCGACAGCATCACCGATTCGATGAAAAAGGCGATCGGTGAGACAGAGCGCCGTCGCAACAAGCAGATGGCGTTCAACCAGGCGCACGGCATCGTGCCCAAGGGCGTGGAAAAAGCGATCAAGGATCTTATCGACGGCGTTTATGACGCCGAAGAAGAGAAGCGCACCGCCAAGGATGCCAAGGTCAAGAAGGAGTTCGCTGCGCTCGACGAAAAGGGCCGCGAGAAGACGCTCAAGCAGCTCGAAAAGGCCATGTTCGACGCCGCCAAGAACCTCGAATTCGAAAAGGCCGCCGAACTACGCGACCAGCTCACCAAGCTGAAGGAAGAGATGTTTGGGGTGGGGCACGCGGGCGCGGGCTGAGCGCCAGCGGTCTGACTTGGCGCCGCGCACTGTGGGAGCGGCTCTGCCGCGACTGTGGTGGCACGCCAAAGATGGTTGCTGGGCAAACGATGGTCGCGGCAGAGCCGCTCCTACAACGCGGCTGGCGCGCTGGCTCGACGCGCAACGACGCCGGCATAGTGTTCGCCAGCACCGGCCGCCATCCGCCATAACTGACGATAATCGGTGCATGGAACTCGCCGCCTACCTGAAATCTTTCCTCGGCCTGCTGGCCATTGTGGACCCGTTCATTGCGGTGCCGATGTTTCTTGCGCTCACGCCCACCGCTACCGCGCAGGATCGCATGCGCATTGCGCGCATTGCGGCGATTGCGGTGTTCTGTGTGCTGTCGGTGGGTTTGCTCGGCGGTGGTCCGGTGCTGGATTTCTTCGGTATTTCGCTCTCGGCCTTCAAAGTGGCAGGCGCGCTGCTCCTGCTGCTGTCCGCTGTCGATAGCTTCAACGCGGCGCCGGGCCGGCAGCGGCAGACGCCGGAGGAGGAGGCCGAGGCGCACAGCAAGCATGCGGTAGCCGTGGTGCCGATCGCGACGCCGCTGCTGGCCGGGCCGGGCGCCATTTCAATGGTGATTGTGTTTGGCCAGTCGCATCCCGGCGTGAAGACGCTGGGGCAGGTGGCTCACCTTGGCATGCTGCTGCTGGTGATCGCGGTCGTCGCGCTGATCACCTGGCTCACGCTCAGGGCGGCGCAGCGCGTGTCCGTGGTGCTCGGCATCACTGGCATGAACGTCGCCACCCGCGTCGGCGGTTTGATCACTGCGGCACTGGCCATCGAGATTCTGGCGTCCGGGCTGACCGGCCTGTTTCCGGGGTTGAAGCAGTAGCAGCTTTTTGCTGAAAACAGCACGGGACAAGGGCTTGACGGCAGGTTTTGGCAAAAACCGACTCTGCGATGAAACTGGCGGCAAGCCCTGTTTGGATATGCCTTGCAGCAAAAAGCTGATCGATAAACCGCCCTTGTCGTGCAGCAAACCGACGCATCAGCGGTGCCATGAAATGAACACGGCCAGTGGCGGGTGTTGCTCCCGCGCACTGGCCGCACTGCATGGTCTGGTGTGGCGCTATTTGCTCAAGAGCAATTGCGGTAGCCACAGTGACAGTGCCGGCACATAAGTGACCAGCGCCAGCACCAGCAGTAGTGCACCAAAGAATGGCAATAGCGCCTTCACCAGGGCTTCGATCGAAATTTTGCCGACGGCGCTGCCAACGAACAGCAGGCCGCCCACCGGTGGCGTCAGCAGACCGATCGACAGATTCACCATCATGATCATGCCGAAGTGCACAGGATCGACGCCAATGGACTTCACAACTGGCATCAGGATCGGCGTCAGGATCAGGATCAGCGGCGCCATGTCCATCATGGTGCCGAGAATCAGCATCATGATGTTCATGCACATCAGCAGCACGTAGCGATCCGTCGACAGCGTCGAGAACATCGTGGTGATCTGCTGTGGCAGTTGCATCAGCGTCATGATGTAACCAAACGCGGCCGCAAAGCCGATCAGGATCATCACGATGGTGACGGTTTTCACCGTGCGATGTACGAGTTTTGGCAGGTCGCGCCACTTGTAGTCGCGATAGATGAACATGGTGACAAAGAATGCCCACAGCACGGCAATTGCCGCCGATTCGGTGGCGGTGAAAATGCCGGAGAGGATGCCGCCGAGGATGATGACCATCGTCATCAGCCCCCACAGCGCATCGATGCAAATCTTGATGGCCTGCTTGAACGGGATGACTTCGCCCTTCGGGAAATTGCGCTTGTGGGCGGTGTAGAGACACAGCACCACCAGCGTAAGCCCAAGCAGCAGGCCCGGCAGCACGCCGGCGATGAATAGCGCCGAGATTGACACCGTGCCGCCAGCCGCCAGCGAATAGATCACGGCGTTATGACTGGGCGGAATCAGGATGGCTTGCACTGAGCCGCTGACGGTGACCGCCGTCGAGAAGTCACGCGGGTAGCCTTTCTTTTCCATCTCGGGGATCAGTACCGAGCCGATCGAAGCGGTGTCTGCCACCGACGAGCCGGAGATCGCGCCGAAGAAGGTTGAGGCGAGGATATTCACCAGCGACAAACCGCCGCGGATGAAGCCGACCAGCACGCTGGCGAAGTTCACCAGCCGTCGCGACATGCCGCCCTCGGCCATGATGGCGCCGGCCAGCACGAAGAACGGGATGGCCAGCAGCGAGAATTTGTTGACGCCAGCGGCGATCTGGATCATCACTGCGTCGATCGGAATGTCGATCCACCAGGCGCCAATGATGGCCGCTGCGCCCAGCGCATAGGCAACCGGCACGCCAAGGATCATGAGCACGGCAAAGCTGCCGAGCAGCACCAGCGCGTCCATCAGTTCGCTCCTTCGCCGTGGTCGATATCGTGATCGAAGCGCACGATGGCGCGATTGTTTTGCGGGCCGTAGGTCATGTGTTCGAGAACGAATAGCAGGGTGAACAGGCCACCAACCGGGACTGGCAGATAGCTGAAGCCAACTGGCATCCACGGTAGCTCAGCGATGCTTTGCCCCCAGGTTTCCATGCAGAGCTTGGCGCCGTACACCACCATGAAAACCGCCAGCGACAGCATCACGACATGCACCACCAGTGCGGCGAAGCGTTGCAGGCCTGCCGGCAGGCGGTCGGTGACCATCGCCACGGCGATGTGCGAGCCAGCACGATAGCTTGCGGCCGCGCCGATGAAGGTGAACACCACCATCAGCAGGATCGAAATTGGCTCCGGCCACTGCGAGCCGCTGCCCAGTACGTAGCGGGCAAAAATGCCCCACGGAATGATCAGCGACATGAAAAAAATGGCTGCACCGGCGAGCCAGATGCAGATGTTGTAGAGCGCGTCCATCGCGCCCAAGATTGGTTCCCTCACCGGTGCCTCCCGTTTCACCTTTTGTGACGTGGCAGCTGCGGCGCTGCGCAAGCTTCGCCGTCTACTGTCACGATGCGGTCGTGGCCAGCGGCTGCCGGTGATGGCAACCGCCGTACCACGCAGCGTCTGCCTTACTTGACGTCGGCGACGCGCTTCATCAGATCGGCGAGCTGGGCGCCGTACTTGGCGCGCACCGGAGCGGTGGCGTCATAGAAGGGTTTCTGGTCGACACTGACGAACTCGATGCCAGAGGCCTTGAGCTTGCCGGTGTATTCGGCGACGCTCTTGTCCCACAGCGCGCGCTGCTCCATCTGCGCTTCGCGCGAGAGCTTCTTGACCAGAGCTTTGTCGGCATCCGAGAGCTTGTCCCAGGTCACCTTGGACATCACAAAGATTTCCGGGATGATCAGGTGGTTGGTCTGGGCGTAGTACTTGGTACCCGTTGTGTAGTGATTGGACGTGAAGTAGCTCGGAGCGTTGTTCTCGGCGCCATCGATCACGCCGGTTTGCAATGCGCTGAAGACTTCTCCGTAGGCCATCGAAATGCCATTGCCGCCCATGGCGTTCATGGTGTCGACGAACAGCGGGTTGCCCATCATGCGCACCTTTACGCCCTTCAGGTCAGCCGGGCTGGTGACCTTCTTCTTGGTGTAGAGGCTGCGCGAACCGCCATCCATCCAGCCGAGTGCGACCAGTTTGGCCGGGCTGCTGGTGACTTTGGCCAGCAGCTCGTCGCCTACCGGACCATCGATCACCTTGCGCATATGCGCTTCGTCGCGGAACACGAACGGCATGTTGAACACGTTCACTTCGGGAACGATTGGGCCGATCACGCCGAGCGAAATGCGCGCCATCTGGATTGCACCCAGTTGCACCTGCTCAACGGCTTCTTTCTCCTGACCGAGTACCGCACCCGGGAACATCTGGATCTTGATGCGACCGTTGGTGGCGGCCTCAAGCTTCTTGCCCATGTTGTCGATGGCGGCAACCGTCGGATAACCGGCCGGATGCGTGTCATGGGACTTGATCACGATGTTTTGCGCTTGCACGGCAAACGACAGCGCGCCACACAGGGTCGCAGCAGCGAGAGCTTTTAGCTGGAATTTCACAGGAACCTCCTTGTTTGATAACACTGGAACACAGACACAGGGTTGGATAGGCGAGCGGGTGGGTCAGGTCAGCCGAAACTTTGGTTCGGGCAGCCCTTGCACACCTGGCCGCAGGGCGAACACACCGCCTGCCAGCGGTTGATCGGAAAGATCAACGCCGCCGGGGCGGATCGAGGTGACGAACAGGGTATCAAGGTTTTCCCCACCAAACGCGCACATGGCCGGCTTTTTCACCGGGACCGCGAACGAGCGGTCGAGTTTGCCGCCGGGGGTGTAGCGATGAACGAAGCCGGCGTCGTTGCCGCAAATCCAGTAGCAGCCGTCAGCGTCCACTGCGGCGCCATCAGGGCGCCCGGCCATCGTGCCGCCGGCGATGAATACGCGGCGGTTGGCTGGAGTACCGGTCGCTGTGTCGTAGTCGTACGCCCAGACTGCGGTCACAGTGGTGTGGGAGTCGGAAAGGTACATGGTGCGGCCATCGGGGCTGAATGCCATGCCGTTGGGCACGATCAACTGATCAAGGAGGGCGCGCTGAATGCCCTTCGCGTCGAAGCTGCTGACGACGCCGACCGCTTTCGCTGCCGCCATGTCGAGGAACATGGTGCCGGCAAGAAAGCGCCCCTGGCGGTCACACCGGCCATCATTGAAACGCATGCCAGGCTCGGCATGATGAGCCGCAGCGAGCAGCTTGGTGTTAACGCTACCATCGTCGGCCAGCGTTGCCATGAAGACGCCACTTTCCATCGCTGCCAGCCACTGCGCTCCGTCGACGTGGGCGATGCAGCCAACCATCTCCGGAAGCTGCCACGAACGTACCGCGCCGCTGCGACTGTTCCAGCACAGGATCGCTCGTGCCGGAATGTCTACCCAATACAGCGACGCCTCGTCGGCGCGCCACACCGGACTCTCGCCGACGCCGTGCCTGCCGTCATAAATCAGCTCAACGACTGCCATTGGATTCAGGCCGGCGGGTAGGGGCCAAACTTGACGAATTGTCCACCCTGATACATCGCGGCCGGATCGTCAGCGGGCAGTCGCGGGACATTGGCTTCCACTTCGGCGCGGAACGGCTCCGACGAGTCTTTCGGTGTCCAGCCGAGATGCGTCGCCAGTCGGTTGTCCCACCATGAGGGCTTGTTGTCAGAGGCCGCGTAGACCACGGTGTGGCCGACATTCGGGGTAAAGATTGCGCAGCGGATCAGCTCGGTCAGATCGTCGTAGCTGAGCCAGGTGTTCATCATGCGGTGATCCAGCGCTTTCGGGAATGATGAGCCGATGCGCATGCACACGGTCTCGACGCCATAGCGGTCGTAATAAAAGCGCGACAGCAGTTCACCAAACGCCTTGCTGACGCCGTAGTTGCCGTCTGGCCGCATCGACGCGGTGGCGTCAAGACGGTCAGTCTGTTTGTGAAAGCCGACGACGTGGTTGGAGCTGGCGAACACCACGCGCTTCACGCCTTTCTGGCGTACACCTTCATAGAGGTTGTAGGCCCCGCGGATATTGGCGTTCAGAATCGGCTCGAACGGGCCGTCGATCGACATGCCACCGAGATGCACCACCGCATCGACTCCATCGAGTAGCGCCAGCATGGCGTCGTAGTTGCCGAGATCGCAGCGGACAGCTTCCTCGTGCGCGGCGGTGGTGCCGAGGTCGGCGACGTCGGAGACGCGGACGATTTGCGCGAACTGATTCAGGCGCGGGCGAAGCGCCTTGCCCAAACCGCCTGCGGCCCCAGTCAGTAGCAACCTGTTGATTTTTTGTGACATTTCAGATGTGGCAGGAAAGAGAGCGGAATTTATAAGACATCATACAACAGGCTAATGCGTACCAATCAGTAATCTGGTGTCCAGCGGAGGGCCGATCGGTGCCAGTACCTGCCGTCGCGGCTTGAATGGTAGCGCTAACATGCAATGTAGTCGTTTCCGCAAAGCGAGTCAAATACTGCTGACGGCCATCGCCGAAACGTGACCGGAAAAGCTGCGGTGACGTGAGCGCAAGCGCCGGGGTAGGGCCTCGCGGCGGCGAGGGACCGTCGCCAAATTCAGCGCGCGCCGCCGTCTGGCGTGTCGCCAGATGTTTGCAAAAGCGTCCGTACACTGGCGTTTGCACTGTCAATACAATGCATCCCGCATCCTGTCGCCCTGCTGCAAGTCGTTTCACCAGGCTGTGCGGGCGAAGTATGATGTCGAACAAACAGAAGAGTGCACAATCCGCCGATGAACAAACCGACCGCACCACGTACGCCGCGCAAGAGCCGCAGCCTGGCCGTTGACCTGGTTGAGACGCTGCAATCCCGCATCAAGGATGGCACCTACGCGCCCGGCATGCGGATGCCGACGGAGGCGGAGATCATGGCGGAGCATGGTGTCAGCCGGACGGTGGTGCGGGAAGCCATTTCCCGCTTGCAGCAGGCGCGTCTGGTGGTTACCCAGCACGGTATTGGCAGCTTTGTCAGTGAGGCGTTGCCGGAGGAGCCGGGTTTCCGCATTGACCCTGTTGATGTGGAAACGGTCGTGGACCTGGTCAACGTGCTTGAGCTGCGGGTGAGTCTGGAGACCGAATCGGCGGGGCTGGCGGCGTCACGTCGCAATCTGCGTCAACTGGGTGAAATGCAGGCGGCGGTGAATGAGTTTGCCGCCTGTGCGGCCGAGGGCAAGGACACCATCGAGGCTGACTTCCGCTTCCATCTGGCCATCGCCGAGGCAACACAGAACCCGCACTTTTTCGATCTCATGCGCCACCTGGGTACCACGGTGATCCCGCGAGCCCGCGTGAACTCGCCGCAACTGGCCAAGGAAGAGAAGAGCGCCTACCTCGAACGCGTCAACCGTGAGCACAAGATGATCTTTGACGCCATTGAGCGCCAGGATTCAGACTCGGCGCGGGCAGCGATGCGCGTACACCTGACCAACAGCCGCGAACGCCTGCGCCGCGTGACCGAAGAGTCCTGATCGTTCAGGATCGGGCCGCTGCCCTGGCGGCCGTATAAGTCCCCTCTGGAACCAGGTCGGCTGAACGGCGGATTGCCTTAGTCCGCGCGCCCTCGTGCCCGCAACTTTTTCCCGCTGTTGCGGCGGGGCACCGTATTTGTCGTTTTTTTGGCACGGGCTTGTGCCCCATCACTGACTGATTTCTCAACAGATGTCAGATGTATGATGTCTATGCTATAGTTTCCGCAAGATGAGTGGACGCAGCGGGTTATTTGGCTGTGACGCGTCACAAGCGCGCTGCAGTGAAGGCTGAGTCAGGGCATTGGACAGACATCGACAGTGATCGTACAAGTCGCTGGCGGTGGGGGATCAGCAACAAGGAGGAGAGATCAGTGAAGCACGGCAAACCATTTCTTTTGTCGCCGGTAGCCATCGCGCTGCTGGCAGCCTGGGGACAGGCATCGGCGCAACAGCCACCTGCTACCCCTGCCGCGCCTGCGGCACCGGCAGCGGCACCTGCAGCGGAGCAGCCGAAGAGCAGCAACGTCGTCGAGCAGGTGGTGGTGACCGGCTTCCGGGCGTCGCTCGAAAGCGCGATCAACAAGAAGCGCGAGGACAACGGCATCGTTGACGTAGTGAAGGCCGAAGACATCGCCAAGTTCCCGGACACCAACCTCGCCGAGTCGCTACAACGCGTGCCCGGGGTGGTGATCGCGCGTGACGCCGGCGAAGGCCGCAACATCACTGTGCGCGGCCTCGGTTCGCAGTTCACCCGCGTTCGCATCAACGGGCTGGAGGCGCTGGCAACGACCGGCGGCACCGACAGTTCCGGCGGCAACAACCGCTCCCGTGGCTTCGACTTCAACGTGTTCGCCTCCGAGCTGTTCAACTCAATCACTGTCCGCAAGAGCTCCTCGGCAGACGTTGACGAGGGCTCACTGGGCGCCACGGTGGATCTGCAGTCTGGCCGTCCGTTCGACTACAAGGGACTGACCGCCGTTTTCTCCGCCAAGGAGCGTTACAACGACCTGTCCGGCACCACCGACCCGCGCGCCGCTTTCCTGCTGTCGAATACGTGGGCCGATGGCAAGGTAGGCGCCCTGATCTCCGGTGCTTATTCAAAGCGTCGTCTGTTTGAAGAAGGCTTCAGTTCGGTACGCTGGGACAACGGTGCTTCCTCAGGCGGCTGGTGTGCCCCGACCGGCATGACGGCCAATCCGAGCACCTCGACCGCGACCACCTGTGGCCCGGCGGCCCAAGGGGTGACCCGTCTCACCGGCAATGCCGATACCAATGCGGCCTACACCGCCGCCAGCGACGTCAACAACTTTCACCCGCGCCTGCCACGCTACGGCCGCCTCACGCACGATCAGGACCGCATCGGCCTGACCGGCGCGTTGCAGTTCCGGCCGCGCGAAGGCACGCTGATGACGCTCGACATGATGTATTCGAAGCTCGATGCAACGCGTCAGGAAGACTATCTCGAGGCGATCTCCTTCAGCCGCACATTGTCACAAGGCGGCAAGCCGCAGACCAGCGTGGTCTCAACGGCCTATGCCGCCAACGGCGCGCTGCTGTATGGCGTCTACAACGGTGTCGATATCCGCTCCGAATCGCGTTACGACAAGCTGTCCACCGAGTTCACGCAGCCCACCTTCACGCTGGAGCAGGACATCGGCGAATCGATCAAGGTGACGGCCAAGGTTGGCCGCGCCGAGTCCCGTTTCCGCAACCCGATCCAGACCACGACGACGCTTGATGCGCTGAACGTCAATGGCTATTCGATTGACTTCCGTGGCAACGATCGCCTGCCGCTGATCAAGTATCCGTTTGATGTCACCCAGGTGGGCGGGGCGCTGACGCTGGTCGGTGTGCCGGTTGCCGCTTCGGGCACGCAGCCCACGACGATCGCCAACACGACGTCCAGCGAGATCCGCATTCGCCCGCAAGGCACCACCAACCGCAACGACGTTGCCCAGTTGAATGTGGCGTGGGAGGCGGTGCCGGACAAGCTGACCATCAAGTTCGGCCCAGACTACAAGAAGTATCTGTTCGACACCTACGAGTTCCGTCGTGTCAACCAGAACGACACCATCTTCGCGCCACCGGCAGGCTCCAGCGTGGCCAGTCTGACGACGACGCTCAACGGCTTCGGTCGCGGCCTCAACCTGCCAGGCGGTACGCCGACGTCGTGGGTGATTCCGAATCTGAGCGCAATCACGCAGGCGTACAACATCTACTGCAACTGCATCATCAGCGGTCCGGCTGGTGGTCCCGGCGACTTCACGCTGTCGTCGATCACCAACGGCAATGCCCGCGGCAACAATCAGAGCGTCAGCGAGACGGATACCGGCGGCTGGTTCATGGCTGACTTCTCGCACACGCTGTTCGGCCGCCCGGTGCGCGGCAACGCGGGCGCACGTTACGTTGAAACCAAGATGTCAGCGACTGGCTATCAGGCCGCCAGTGGCGGCACCCAGGTGACGGTGGGCAACAAGTACAGCGATTTCCTGCCGTCGGCCAACATTGCGATGGACGTCACCCGGGATTTCGTCGTCCGCCTCGCTGCGGCCAAGGTGATGTCGCGTCCGCCGCTGGGCAGTGTCAGCCCCGGCGGCTCGATCAGCACCACAGGCACGTTGTCGATCTCGACCGGCAACCCGTTGTTGAAACCGTACCGCGCCAAGACCTTTGATGCGAGCTTTGAGTGGTACTTCAACAAGAACTCGATTGTGAGCCTGGGGCTGTTCCAGAAGAACATCAGCACCTACATCCAGAGCCTGCGCGTCAACGTGCCGTACAGCCAGACCGGCTTGCCGCGTTCGCTGTTGCCGGCCAACTTCACCGGTGAAGAAGTGTTCCAGGTCACCACGCCGGTGAACACTGACGGTGGCAAGCTGACCGGTTTCGAACTGAACTACCAGCAGCCGCTGAGCTTCCTGCCGGGACGCTTGAAGCATCTCGGCGTGCTGGCGAACTACACCCAGGTGCGTTCACGCATCGCCTATCTGGTGTCGCCCACGGGCAGCGCCACCATCACCGACGACCTGCTGAACCTGTCGCCGAAGTCGTATAACGCTACCCTTTACTACGACGACGGCCGCTTCAGTGCGCGCGTTTCCGGCTCGTATCGCAGCGGTTATCTGACCCGTGTTCCGGGCCAGAACAACAATGACGTCGAGGGCACCAACAAGTCGCTCAACGTTGATGCGTCGATCTCGTACAAATGGAGCCCGAAACTCGAGCTGACACTGGAAGGCGTGAACCTGACCAATCAGGCCAACGACCAGTTCATCAGCCGTGCGCGCAACAGCTCGGTGGCCTACACCGTGACCGGCCGCGAAGTGCTGGCGGGCTTCCGCTACAAGTTCTAGTCACCAGGCAACGAGTGGATGCTGCCCGCGCAGCATCCATCTGGCCGCGCCGGGCATCCACCCGTCGCGGCGTTTTTTTGGGGAGTACAGGCATGAAACTCCATCGCACATTCATCAGGTTCGCGGCCACCGCAATCGTCGTGTGCGGAATGGCGCAACATTCTCCGGGGTATTCGCAGGCGATGAACCATTCAGCAACGATCGCCGACAAGGGCATTCGCGTGATACTGGTGGGTGACTCGACGATGGCGACACGCACGGGCTACGGCGATGCGCTGTGCAAGCGCTTTGTTGCGAGCACCGAGTGCATCAATCTGGCGCGCGGCGGTCGCAGCTCGAAGAGCTTTCGCGTCGAAGGATTGTGGGACAACATGCTGAAGATTCTTGCCGACAACCAGGCGAGTGCGGCGTCTGGCAGCGCGCGCAAGACCTGGGTACTCATCCAGTTCGGCCATAACGATCAGCCCGGTAAGGCCGAGCGCTCGACCGATCTGGCGACTGAGTTTCCGGTCAACATGGCGCGCTATGTCGACGAGGTACGGGCTGCAGGTGGCGACACAGTGCTGGTGACGCCGCTGACACGTCGCAGCTTCAAGGACGGTGTCTTGCAGAATGACTTGCGACCCTGGGCCGAGGCGGTGATACGCGTCGCGCGCGAAAAGTCGGTACCGGTGATTGACCTTAATGCGAAGAGTTATGCCGCAGTCGCTGCGATGGGTACTGCGGAGGCCGATACGCTGGCCGAAGAGCCGCCGCCGAAAATGCCATTGCCGGAGGGCGTGAAAAGCCGTTTCGACTACACCCACCTGGGGCCCAAGGGGGCCAGCCTGTTTGCTGACATGATGGCGAGCGAAATTGCTGCGGTGGTCCCGGCGATGGCGAGGTATTTGCGCTGATCGCTTCCGCTTTCCTGGTGATCAGCTTTGCGCTGTGAGCCTTATTGCAATTGGGCTT
>ERZ795062.1002-NODE-1002-length-21165-cov-5.114448_pt1 | contig 21165 bp, 19 predicted proteins | sample MGYA00375146_ERZ795062 | MGnify/ENA primary metagenome ERZ795062 (study PRJEB30191, sample SAMN05720281) | activated sludge metagenome | isolation source: Anaerobic digester | place: USA | collected 2015-07-16 ... | reverse complement strand
GTGGCGGATATTATACAGTAAAAAGAGGAGATACCTTATCTGGCATAGCCAAGAAAAAAGGAATCGCTATAAAAAAACTTTGTCGCTTAAACGGTTTAAGAACGAATGCCCCCCTCTCTGTGGGTAAAAAAATCCGTTGTTCTTAAAAAATCTTCTAATCGAGGAAATATAATTATTCTTAAACAGTTTCCTATTAGCAAATTAATATTACTATATTTGCACCTCGCTTAAAAAGCGACTGTATTTCCTCATAAATATATATACAAATGAACTTTAATGCTATTTTGAGTAAGCTCTTTGGCACCAAATCGCAACGCGATTTGAAAGAAATTATGCCATATATTCTGAAAATTCAAGAGATTTATCCTTCAATAGAAAAACTATCCAATAACGACCTGCGATTTCGCCTACAAGAAATAAGAACAGAAATTCTGGCAAGTGTTGAAAAAGAGCACAATCGGATTGAAGAAATAAGAACAGAAATTGAGAAAACCGAAATAAACGAACGGGAAAAGTTTTGGAACGAAATAGATAAAATTGAGAAAGAAATTACCGAAAAGTTAGAGGTTGCTTTAGATAATGCTCTTCCCGAAGTTTTTGCCATAGTAAAAGATACGGCCCGCCGTTTCAAAGAAAACGCGGAGATTGAAGTTATAGCGAATGATTTTGATAAAAAGTTAGCATTAACACACGATTTTGTTTCTATAAAAAATGACAATGCAATCTATAAGAACGAATGGGTTGCCGGAGGTAATCTCGTAAAATGGGAAATGGTACATTACGACGTCCAACTCATTGGTGGTGTTGTTTTACACAAAGGAAAAATTGCAGAAATGGCAACAGGTGAAGGCAAAACATTAGTCGCTACATTGCCTGTGTTCCTGAATGCTCTTACCGGAAATGGAGTGCATGTAGTAACCGTCAACGATTATCTTTCCAAACGTGACTCTGAATGGATGGGTCCTCTATATATGTTCCACGGTTTAAGTGTAGATTGTATCGACAAACACCGTCCAAACTCCGAAGAAAGGAGAATTGCCTACAATGCAGATATCACATTTGGTACAAATAATGAATTCGGATTTGACTACTTAAGAGATAATATGGCGGCTTCTCCAAGGGATTTGGTACAACGCAAGCACAATTATTCCATTGTTGATGAAGTTGACTCAGTATTGATTGATGATGCTCGTACTCCTCTCATTATATCAGGTCCTATCGCAAAAGGAGAAGAACAATTATTTGAACAATATTGTCCAAAAGTAGAAAAAATTGTTGCAGAACAAAAGAATGTGGTAACAAAGACCTTTGTTGAAGCTCGACGCTTAATGGCTTCTGATGATCAAAAAGAGCAAGAAAAAGGATCTTTCCTATTGTATAGGGCATTTAAGGGACTGCCAAAAACACAAGCTATCATTAAATTCTTAAGTGAACAGGGAGTAAAAGCCTCCATGTTACGAACAGAAGCTATTTACATGGAACAGAATAACCGTAGAATGCATGAAGTTACGGATGATTTGTTCTTTGTTATTGAAGAACAGCATAATACGATTGAGCTGACAGATAGAGGTATTGATTTAATTACCGGAGATTCTGACGACAAAGAATTCTTTGTCCTTCCCGACATAGGATCTGAGATGGCTGAAATCGAAAAAAGTAACCTTTCTGAAGAAGAAAAAAATTCTCAGAAAGATATATTGATGCAAGAATTCTCGATTAAATCAGAACGTTTACACACCATCAATCAACTACTTAAAGCGTATACGTTATTTGAAAAAGATGATCAATATGTTGTGATGAACAACAAGGTGTTGATTGTGGACGAACAAACAGGACGTATCATGGATGGAAGACGTTATTCTGACGGCTTACACCAGGCTATTGAGGCAAAAGAAAGGGTGAAAGTAGAGGCAGCGACCCAAACATTTGCGACCATTACATTACAAAATTATTTCCGTATGTACCACAAATTGTCAGGTATGACAGGTACAGCCGAAACAGAAGCAGGAGAATTTTGGGATATCTACAAACTTGATGTCGTTGTAATTCCAACCAATCGTCCTATCGCACGTAATGACATGAATGACCGCGTATACAAAACAAAACGAGCCAAATACAATGCGGTTATTGAAGAAATTGTAAAACTAACAGAGGCAGGACGTCCAGTGTTGGTTGGTACAACATCAGTCGAAATTTCAGAACTTTTGAGCAAAATGCTTAAAATGCGGAAAATCGACCACAACGTATTAAATGCAAAATTACACCAGAAAGAAGCAGATATTGTAGCTCAAGCAGGAAGAAGTGGAACGGTTACTATTGCGACTAACATGGCAGGTCGTGGTACCGATATCAAGCTTAGCACAGAATCAAAAGAAGCAGGAGGTTTGGCAATTATAGGTACAGAAAGACATGAGAGTCGACGTATAGACAGACAGTTACGTGGTCGTGCAGGACGTCAAGGAGATCCGGGCTCTTCCGTTTTCTATGTTTCTTTTGAAGACTCTTTAATGAGATTATTTGGGTCTGACCGTATTGCCAGCATCATGGATAGGCTTGGATTGGAAGAAGGAGAAATGATGGAACACAAACAAATCTCCAACTCTATAGAACGTGCACAAAAGAAGGTAGAAGAGAATAATTTTGGCATACGTAAAAGATTGCTTGAATATGATGATGTTATGAATTCTCAAAGAGAAGTCATATACTCCAGACGCAAGCATGCTTTGATGGGAGAACGTGTAGGAATAGACATTGTAAATATGCTTTATGACGCAGTAGCCAACACAGTGGAACAATATTTTGATCCGTTTGATGAAGAAGGCTTGCGTCTTGAGATTATGAGACTTTTTGGAGTCGATATTCAACTACAACTTGATGAATTAAAACGTGAAAAAATAAACATTTTTACAGATAAAATATTTGATATCGTTTTTGCTAATTTTAGCCGAAGAGCCAACAGGTTGGCTGAGATAGCAAATCCTGTCATCAAGGAAGTTTATGAAAAGCAAGGAAACCTATACGAGAACATCCTCATTCCGGTTACTGATGGAAAGAAGATGTATAACATTCCTGTCAATTTAAAAACAGCTTATAATACGGCAGGAAAAGAGGTAGTCAATGCTTTCCAGAAAGCTATCCTGTTGAGCACTATTGATGAAGCTTGGAAAGAACACTTGCGTGCATTGGATGAATTACGTCAGTCTGTACAAAATGCAAGCTACGAACAAAAAGATCCGCTTCTGATTTATAAATTGGAATCTTTTGGACTTTTCAAAAAAATGATTGAAAGCATTAATTACAAGTCTGTAAGTATTCTTATGAAGGGTCAAATTCCTATCAAAGAAGGAGAAAGTGTAAAAGAAGCCAAACAAGAAGTACACCAAGATTATAGCAAGTACCACACACAAAAGACCGATATTATGAATGCGGCAGAACAAGACACAAGGGAAAAACAACATCAAGAACCTATTCGTGTAGAAAAGAAAGTGGGAAGAAATGATATGTGCCTTTGCGGAAGTGGCAAAAAATATAAAAACTGTTGTGGAAAAGTTTAATAAGAAACAGTAATACACTATGAATTTATTAAGTATCATTTGGAATGTGAATCCCGAAATATTTTCCTTGGGTTTTATTACGGTTCGTTGGTACGGACTTATCTATGCACTCGGATTTCTAATCGGGATAACCATTTTGGATAAAATGTTTAAAAGAGAAGGATGCCCGGAAGGATGGACTGACAAAGTCTTTGTCTACATGGTGTTGGCTGTTATTATTGGTGCTCGACTCGGGCATGTATTCTTTTACGGATGGGATTACTATCGAAACAATCTTTGGGAAATTCCGATGATATGGAAAGGTGGATTGGCTAGTCATGGAGGTGCCATTGCCATGATTATTGCCGCATTATTATTCTCTAAGTTCGTGTCTAAAAAGAGTTTCTTTTGGTTGGGAGACCGCTTGTTTGTACCTTCTGCCATGGTTGCAGGATTTATTCGCATTGGAAATCTTATGAATTCAGAAATTTATGGGCACGCGACAAACTTACCTTGGGGGTTTATCTTTGTTCGTGCGGGAGAAACGCAACCGATGCACCCGACACAAATTTATGAATCCATTACCTACTTGGCATTATTTGCTTTCATGATGTATCTGTACTGGAAAAAAGACGCACAGAAAATGGAAGGATTACTTACAGGTATTGGTTTTGTAGGTATTTTTACAGCACGTTTTCTTCTCGAATTTATTAAAAATAATCAAGAAGAATTTGAAAATTCTATGCAATTGAATATGGGACAGTATTTGAGTATTCCGTTTGTAATATTCGGAATTTGGCTTATTATTAGAGCTTTTAGAAGGGAAAAAAGAAATAAATCTTTAAGTTAAAAAAAGATGAACTTTTTGTTTTTTATATTGATATTCGCTTTAGGTGTCGGATTGTTCATTCTTGTGTTCTTTGCTTCTTTACTCCGTAGCGTTTTTGGAATATTTAGGCAAAAAGACTCTCAAGGAGAGGTCAAGGAAAAACGATCAGATCGAAAATACAAAAAGAAGAAGATTGACAAGCAAGAAGGAGAATATGTTGATTTCGAAGAAATTAAAGAATCTTAAATAACACTTCTTTGAAAGCGTATTGTCTTTTTTCTTTATTTTCTGTTTCTAAAACAAGAAAACCCTCCTCTTTTACTTGATGTATTTTGGCAAGAAAAACTCCATTTTTGTCTTCATAAAGATAGAAGCCTTCGTTGCGGTACATTGCTTTCTTATAATCTTTTTGTATTCGGCTCGTTCCCCCTTGCAAAAGTTGCAAATACCTTGCAAAAATAGATTTTTGTACATCGGTCAGAACTATTCCTAAATCATAATCAAATCCCATTATATTTTTTAACGAAACAGGATTGGGAGCATCACTCAAAAATTTCATTTGATTGATATTCAGCCCAATTCCAATAATGCTTTCTGAAAGAAAATTATTCCGCAAATTATTTTCGATCAGTATTCCTGCTATCTTTTTATCTTGCCAATAAATGTCATTAGGCCATTTAACAGTAAATCCAGAAGTAATAGTATTCAAATAATCAACTAGACCTAATGAAACAACTTGAGAAATTATAAATTGTTTTTTTATTTCCACAAAATCAGGATAAAGCAACATACTAAATAACAAATTTTTGTTTTTTTCAGATTCCCATTTGTTATTAGCGGCACCTCGTCCTTGCGTTTGAAAATCGCAAACGACAACACTTCCTTCTTCCAACAATTCATTTTTTATTTTTTGTTGCAGGTAATCGTTTGTCGACGTTGTTTCTTGTATATGTATAATTGTTGGCATATCTCTATTAAGCAATTGCTAAGCTAACAAAACTCACTTTGACGTCCTTTGTGATACAAAGGGCATTGATGCAAGCCTCTACCGTCGCTCCTGTAGTCAACACATCATCAACTAACAAAATATGTTTGTTTTTGAAAAGGTGTTGGTCGGACAATGCAAAAACGCCACTGGTATTTTCCCAACGTTCATAGGTGCCTTTTTTAGTCTGAGTTGGATTTTCAATAACACGCAATAAATTAGACGTTTCGACAGGGATATTTAAAATTTCGGACAGTCCGTTAGCAATCATTTCACTTTGGTTGTAACCCCTCTTTTTAAACTTATTTTTATGCAAAGGAACAGGAACGATGTAATCAATGTCTTTTAGTTGTTCTACCTTTTTCAATTCTGCACCAAATTGTTTTCCCAATTGCTTCCCAATCTCTTTTCCCCCTCTGTATTTAAGATGGTGCAACACTTTTTGAGAAGCTGTACCTTTTTGAAAATAGAAAAAAGAGGATGCAAACTCAACATTTACTTTACCCCAAAACAATTTTTGAGCTTTATTATCTTGAATAAGATGAAATCTCGTTTTAGGTAATTTATAAATACATTCAGAACAAATAGCTTCCTCTTCTTTAAGTAAAGGACATCCACAAACCGTACAAACATTGGGGTAAATAAGGTTAAGAAAATCAGACAACAACTCTTTTAGCATGTGAATAAAGAATAAATTTTAGGCAAGAAGATGATGATTCCGACAATAACGGATATAATAGCCGTAATCAAAACGGCACCTGCTGCAATATCTTTTATTTTTCTGATTTGTTCATTTTTGGAAAGAGTTACCACATCAGATAAATTTTCAATAGACGTGTTTATCAACTCGGACGAAATAACTAAGCCAATGCAAACAATTATTGCCAACCATTCTGAGGAAGCTATGCGGAAAAGAAAACCCAAAATGGTTACGAAAATGATAATAGCACAATGAATTTTAATATGGATTTCCTCAAAGAAAGCAATCTTGATTCCCCTAAAAGCATTGGAAAAACTCTTTATTTGTCGTTTCAAAAACAAATTCATTTTATCTTGTTGTTTGTGCAAAAATACATAAATTTGCACAAGTAGGCTAAAATAGCAAATAATAAAATCGGGAATTGAACCATAGAGTGAATGACAGATAAAGAAAAATACTGGCAATTGTGTGAGCAAAATGCTTCTATTCCATTATTTCTACAGGCATGGTGGATGGATGCCGTATGTACCGAAGGAAAACAATGGGACGTACTGCTTTATGAAAGCCAAGGAAAAATTCTGGCTGCCATGCCCTATCATTTATGGAAAAAATATTCGCTGAAAATAATTTTGCAACCTCAGCTTACACAAACTAACGGAATCTGGATAGATTACCCCGAAAATCAATCGGAGAATGAACGATTAAGCCTGGAAAGTAAAGTTTATGAGGCTCTTATTAAGAAACTCCACAAGTTAAAATGGATATTGTACACGCAAAATTTTCATTTTTCGTGTACTAATTGGTTACCATTTTATTGGAGAGGATTTTCTCAAACCACCCGATATACTTATCGCATTGCCGACATTTCTGATACAGCAAAAGTTTTCTCGACTTTTCACGAAGGGAAAAAAAGGCATATCAGAAAAGCTCAAGAATCATTACATGCCGATTTTGATGTGAGTTCAAAAGATTTTTACTCTTTTTTAGCCCACACATTGGACGAAAAAAATCAAAAAGTATTTTATTCAAAGATTTTTTTTGAAAACCTTCACGCTATAGCAACGAGCCGAAAACAGGGACAAATTATTGCCATAAAAGATAATGCCAATACAATATTCTCTGCAATGTTCATCGTATGGGACAATAAATCCGGATATTACCTTATTTCAGCAATTGACCACGACTACAAGGCAAGTGGAGCATCAACCTTAATGGTATGGGAGGCTTTACAATTTTTGGCAGATAAAACGCAATCTTTCGATTTTGAAGGCAGCATGATAGAAGGCGTTGCAAAATCCAATCAAGAGTTTGGTGCAAAACAGACTCCTTATTTTACTATTTCAAAAACACGCTCCCCATTCTTTTCTTCACTGATAAAATTATACCAAAAAATATGGAAAAAATAGATCAAAATACGTTTTTTACTATCACAAAACATTTTGATGTCATTCCATATTCACAAACAGAATCATGGGTAATGGCTCAGAGCGATAATGACCCCTTAAAACTACTTTTTCTGGTCGATAACACGAGTAATCCGAAGATTGGTTGTATTGCACATATAAAAAAGAAATGTGGTCTGAAAATGCTTTTAATTGAGGCAGAACGAAGAGAAAAAAAAAATTTTAAAAGTTCAACCATTCGTTGCTTCTACGAAGAGCTTAGGCAATTGGGATTTGACGCAATTGAAATAAATTCATGCCTTCCATACTCTTCCGAATACGAAATTGGCATCCGACAGGCAGGATTCTTACGTCCGGTAGGACTGTTTTCTGTACAACTTACTTCATATATTCATCTTGACACAGAAATTAAGTATGATCATAATTGGAAACGTAATCTGAAAAAAGCGGAAACATTTGGTCTCACCTTTGAAATAATAAACAAACCTATAAGCAAAGATATTCAAGATTTTTTGGAATTATATAATGAAATGATTTCACGCAAAAAAGTGCCGTCAACATTTACATTTAATACCATTAATACTTTGTTGGTCAGTAACTATTTTCAACTGTTTTTTATAAAAAATGAATCTGGTAAACGTATTGCTACAATTATCATATACAAGGTTCGTTCGTACGCAGGTGGACTGTATGCTGCCAGTGGAAAATTAGCACATGACTGTGCCGCCAGTTTTTATCTCTACAATAACCTTTTACAATATTTAGCTCAGAATGGTATTCTTATTTTCGACATGGCAAAGTTGGCTCCATCTACACACTCTACGAACAGTGTATTCATCTTTAAAAATGGAATAAAAGGAGAATATGTTCTCGTCAATGGAGAATGGTCATGGTATAAAAACAATTGGTTACGTCCACTAATGTATGTAGCTAAAAAACTCTTATGGAAAAAAATAGAAGTGTAAAACAGTTTTTATAAGAGTTTATATTCCTTTTTTACCCGAAACAAATACCATTCAAGAAAATAACGATTATATCCACCCTTTACCTTATTTGGAAGTTGTGGCAACTCATTTTTTAATGGCAAAGAAATTTCTTTCATGCAAGTGTAGTCAACTTCATGAGAAAGACTTGCTACGACACTATCGGGAAGAAGTTTCTTTATCTTATTTTTCATCAACTGGATATTCAACTCAAAATTAGACAAACCCAACTCTTCAGAAAAGTTCAAATTAAATTCCGCAAATAAATGTTCTTTTAAATAATCATTATAAAAATGCTGTTTGTATTTCATCTCTACGGGTAATGTTCTAAAAAATTCCATCAACTCATTATCCCAAAAAGGCAAACGGACTTCGTGACCAAAGAATTCATATACTCGAACAGAGTTATTAATATTTTTGGGCAATTTTATTTGGACATCAAAATCATCGAAAATAGAATACGAAAGATAATTTTCGCGACTGATAACAAAATCATGTACTTTTTCTCTCAAGTAATTATTCTTAAGAGCATTTCTGAAAGCAAATTTTTCGGACAGAATTAATGACGTAATATGCGAATAGGAAGTTTGTTTGGATATATTCGCCTTGGATAATTGGCTTCCTGCCAAGAAATCACCTGAATGACCAGGAATAAAAACAGCGTCTTTTTGAATAATATTTTTTTCGACTAATTCTTTTACTCCAAAATATTCGTACATCCAAAACAGATTACTAAATGCTCCGGAAAAAGCATAATATTTTTTAAAACATTCATCATCAAAATATTCCCCAATAATTTCAGGACTGCTGTTATCGATAAAATAATACGGATAGTCCAAGGTTTCTGCCACTTTCTTTGCAATGTTATATTCAGGATTATCCGGTCGGCCAACGGTATAACAAATTACGTTATTACAGTGGAGTTTTTTGAGCATCGCAACTATTAACCTTGAGTCATATCCTCCACTCAAAGGAATAACTAACTGACGCCCTCTGGTGGATTCTATCAATCGATTACAACAAGACCTCAAAGTATTGCTAAAAACCTCCTGTGGATGATTATATGCTTTAATCTCTTTTTCAGTTACACCATAAGAATAGTAGGTCTTTTGCGTAACACAGCCCTCTTGAAAAACGACAAAACTTGACGGATTTACTTGGTAAACGTGTTTGATAAGAGTTTTTCTATCTAACACTACGGAAGAAAAAAGGAAATCAACTTCAGCATCTTTGTCTATCTCCGGATTCGGAGGCAAAATTAGGGACGGATCATCCGAGATATAAAGTTCATTTTGAGCAACGGAATAAAATAACGGATACACTCTCGTTTTATCACTCGCCAACATGGTCTTGTTATCTCTTTTGATGATGACTGAAAAAATACCGTTTATTTGCTTTAATTTTTTCTCTAAATCATGTTCTGTGAGAATTCCAGCAAAGAAATCCAACAATTTTTCCTTCTCTAAAAAATTATTTTGTTCATCAAAACAATATCCTTTCACCCAAACGGATTCATTTTGATACCATAAAGCACCATTATTTCGTACTAATTGAATCATTTTCTGTAAGAATGGATTGATATACCTGAATAATTTTTGAAGCAACAACCTGTTTACTACACACAGATTGAGCAAATTTACTAATTTCTATCGGGTCAAAAGTTTTTTGTTTCTCAATCATCTGATTCATCGCAATTGTCAATGCTTCTACCGAATTGCTTTCACACTGAATCGCAACTGTTGGTGGAACAATTTCTACAGGCACAGCTTGTGTACAAACAACGGGAATACCACAACTTAATGCTTCTAACAAAGCAACAGACTGTGATTCAATACGACTGGACAAAACGAAACAATCACTTTTTCGTAAATATTCTCTTACTCCTTCTCGGTTATGCGAACCGGCAAACACGATAATATTTCGACAACGTACTTTATTCAACAATGATACAAAAGCATGATTATCAAACCCTTCGCCCAACAAAATAAGAGAAGCATTCGGATGTTGCAAACAAACCCTGTCAAAGGCAGGTAACAAAATATCGTAGCCTTTGGCAAAATGATATGAATTAGCGTTCATAAAAACGAACTTATCATCCATTCTTAATCGTTCTTGATACGAAAAGAAATCTGTATCCAAACAATTAGAAATTGTTACAATAGGAACATTCCCGTTGGTAAATGTTTTTACTTTTTCCTGTAATTGGTCAGAAACAGTTATAATAGCACTGGCATTAGAAAATGCAGCATTCAAATATTTCGTATAACTTTTTTTGAACAAAATTTCCATATTCTCGGAATGAGAAGAAAACCTCCCTCTATGTTCCGTTATAACATACGGAACTCCATACTTTTCCTTTATTAAGGCAGCTGCATATCCACCCCACATGCTACTATGTACGTGAATAATGTCCGGCAATCCGTATTTCTTGGCATACTTATCGAATAATTGAACCGTACGGGCTACCCATATTTTTATATTCCATTCATCAACAAAAGGTATTTTCCATGCATAGTTCCTCAACAAAGTAACTCCATCTTCTTCTGTAAAAAAGGAGTTGAAAGGGTAACCGAAAACTTTATATCTATATTTTCGCCAAGGTAATACTACATTTGCCAAGATATGGACTTCTACCCCTTGTTCTTGTAGTGCCAAAGTTTGGTGAAGACAAAAATGTCCGCCTTCAGGCAAATACCATGATGGTAATTGTAATACTCTCATGTTAGCTCTTTATTCGATTTTCATATGACGTAATAATGCCCCAGTACCAAACTAGTTGTAGTGCTATAATCAATGTACTCGCCACACAATATAACGCAATTGCCAAATAGAAACTTTTGAAATAAATACCCACCAATAAACCGGATAAACGCATTAAAATGGAGGCAACCTCAAATAATAAGCCTATTTGTTGCTTTTCAAAAATATCTGCCAAGTAAGAAATAGGAGCTACCATTGCTGACATTAACAACCAAGGTAACATAAGTCTGATGTATTCGCCCGTTTCACTCCAACCATGTCCCAATAAAAACGCTGTCAACCAAGGGAGAATAAAATACAACAAAATAAATGATGGGACTAAAATGAGAGCAGTTCGGGATATAAACCTCTTAAAAAAAGGCAAGATTTCCAAATCATGATTGACTCTTACTGCTGTCGTCTGATAAAAAACCTGATTCAATGAGCTAGATATAATATTAATAGGTCGAAATGCTAATGCTAACGCCATCCCAAAATAACCAATATCTCCAATCAAAAAGAACGGTGTAAGCAACAATATAGGCATACTACCCCCTAAAGTATTTACTACACTATGAGGCAACGAATATTTCGGAAAATTAGCATATTCTTTTGCTACAACCTTAATTCCATATTTGTCAACTGAAAACAATTTCTTTACACCTTTACGCCAAGCCAAAGCAATGCTACTGCAAACAGCAAGCAATTGGCCAACAACTGTTCCTATGATTAAACCTCCGCCCAAATATCCAAGCAACCCAAATCCATATTTCAAAGAAGATGTACCGACACTTTGTATTAATTGGTAGGAACCGATATTTTTAAACTGTTTTTTCCTTGTAAACCAATAATTTAACAAATTCCAAAAGGCCGAGAGAAACACAAAAAATGGTAGCAGATATAAATATTTTGCCAAAATGGGAGTATCAAAAAGACTTGCTATTGAGGAGGTAAAGAATAAGCCAAAAAGACAAACAATAAAAATTATAATATTGATAAAAAGCCCAATATGAAAACAATCAATGGCTTTTTTTTCTTTTGGAGGTAATACAATCGCATAGTGATAATTAGCTGTTCCAAAAAGGGTTATTATTCCTCCAATACTCAGAAAAAGATTAAATAACCCGAAATCGGAAGGACTGTATAAACGGGTTAAAAGAGGATAAAAAAACAACGTTATTGCCTGCGATAATACATTAGCAAACAATAAAGTAGCTGAATTTTTCACAAAATCAGCACGAAAAATATTGCCTATTTTTTGAAACAATGTCATTATTTTTTTAGCTTCTTTGTCAAAAACAAAGATACACTTTTTATTGGAAAAAGAATATGCGGCGTTTGTGCATCAATTCATAAAATAATCAGCGTAAAATCATCCTTTCATAAACACCAAAAATTACTTAACTTTGCGAATTAAATTCTTATTTTATTGGAATATGGAGAAAAAATTCAAAAGGACTACTATCACTTCAGCTCTTCCCTACGCTAACGGTCCTGTCCATATTGGACATTTAGCGGGTGTTTATGTGCCTGCAGATATTTATGCACGCTACCTCCGCCTCAAAGGTGAAGATGTTTTGTTCATTGGCGGTTCCGATGAACATGGAGTTCCTATTACTATCAAAGCAAAAAAAGAAGGACTTACACCTCAAGATATTGTAGACCGGTATCACAGAATTATCAAAAAGTCATTTGAAGAATTTGGAATTTCTTTTGATATCTATTCCCGCACTTCTTCCAAAATTCATCACGAAGTAGCTTCCGGGATGTTCAAAACCATCTATGAAAAGGGAGGTTTTATAGAACAAACTAATGAACAGTATTACGACGAAACGGCTCAACAATTTTTGGCTGATCGTTATATCACGGGGAAATGTCCCCATTGTGGTAACGAAAATGCCTATGGAGATCAGTGTGAAGCTTGCGGGACATCGCTTAATCCAACAGACTTAATCAACCCAAAATCAGCTATTACCGGTAACGCACCCGTAATGCGTGAAACCAAACACTGGTATTTGCCTCTTGACCAACATGAAGAATGGTTGAGAAAATGGATTTTGGAAGACCATAAGGAATGGAAAACTAACGTCTATGGACAATGTAAAAGTTGGCTTGACATGGGCTTACACCCTCGTGCAGTCAGTCGCGACCTTGACTGGGGAATTCCTGTCCCTTTGAAAAATGCGGAAGGTAAAGTACTTTATGTATGGTTCGATGCACCGATTGGTTACATATCAAATACTAAAGAACTTTGCGACAATCAACCCGAAAAATTCGGAAAATGGGAAAAATGGTGGAAGGACCCCGAAACTCGTTTGGTACATTTTATTGGCAAAGATAATATTGTATTTCATTGCATCGTATTTCCTGCTATGTTAAAAGCAGAAGGCTCTTATATTCTCCCCGATAATGTCCCTGCAAACGAATTTCTAAACCTTGAAGGAGACAAAATTTCCACTTCCCGAAATTGGGCTGTATGGCTAAACGAATACCTTGTAGACTTTCCCGGGAAACAGGATGTATTGCGTTATGTATTGACCGCTAACGCTCCGGAAACAAAAGATAATGACTTCACGTGGAAAGACTTCCAAACACGCAATAACAGTGAGTTAGTGGCCATTTTTGGTAATTTTATCAATCGTGCCATGGTTCTTACTCAAAAATATTTTGACGGAAAAGTTCCGGCCATAGGAGAATTAACCGATTACGATAGACAAACTTTAGCAGAATTTATCAATGTAAAAGCTGACGTTGAGAAATACCTTGATGTTTTCCGTTTCCGAGATGCACAGAAAGAAGCAATGAACTTGGCTCGTATTGGTAATAAATATTTAGCTGATACCGAACCTTGGAAAACAGCTAAAACAGATATGGCTCGCACGGCAACTATCTTAAACTTAGCGTTACAAATTGCTGCCAATTTGGCAATAGCCTTTGAACCATTTCTTCCATTTACCGCCGACAAATTACGCAAGATACTAGGACTTAGTTCTTTCAATTGGAAAGAATTAGGAAGCACCCAACTAATCGAGGAGGGACACAAACTAAATGCTCCAGAACTGCTTTTCGAAAAAATTGAAGACGATGTGGTAGAAGCTCAAATTCAAAAATTGTTAGATACTAAAAAGATAAACGAATTGGATAATTACAAACCCAATGAAGTTAAAGAGCAAGTCTCTTTTGATGCTTTCATGAAAATGGATATTCGTGTAGGTACTATCCTTGATTGTCAACGAGTACCCAAAGCCGACAAGCTATTGCAATTTAAAATTGATGACGGCATGGGTGGTAGAACAATTGTATCAGGCATTGCTAAATATTATAACCCGGAAGATCTTATCGGGAAACAAGTTTGTTTCATGGCCAATTTCGAACCACGTAAACTCAAAGGAGTAGTCAGTGAGGGAATGATTCTTTCAGCAGAAGACGCTGACGGACGTCTGGTCATTATTTCTCCAAACGATACAGTGAAAACCGGAGTAAACGTAGGATAAAGAAAATAATAATTTTCACTTAAATTTATACCAAACGTCTGACTAATTTATCTTAGTCAGACGTTCCTTTTTTCAATTTCCCCATATTTTGAAACATTTTATTACAAGAATTTGAATATAATAAATTGTTCTTTGGATTCATTGTTCGATTATAGTGAAAATGAAATGGACTGACTCCTGTAAAACACAAAAATCAGTCCATTCATAAATATGATACAACCAAAAACTTTTACTCTTGATTTAACGTTACACGTTTAAAATCAGTTGCTGTCAAACCGGCATTTTGTTGTTGTAAATACTGTTGAACAGTAATTTTAGCATCTTTGATGAAAGCTTGTTCTAATAGGGTTGATTCTTGATAAAATTTGTTTAGGCGACCTTGAGCAATTTTATCCAACATGGCTTCAGGTTTACCTTCTTGACGAGCTTTATCTCGACCAATTTCTAATTCAGTAGCTACAATATTTGCAGGGACTGATTCTCTATTCAACGAAATAGGACTCATGGCAGCTACTTGCATAGCAATATCTCTTGCGGCTTTTAAATCAACACTTGCTTGGTTAAACGCAACAATCGTAGCCAACTTATTTCCCGGGTGAATATAAGAAACAGTTGCTTCGCCTTTTACAAATTCATAAAAACCAAGTTCCATTTTTTCCCCGGTAATACCACTTCTATCTGTAATCAAACTTGCGATTGAAGCTCCGTTAATCTGCAAAGTTAATAAGCTTTCCAAATCGGCGGGCTTTTGGGCCATTGCTACGTCTAAAATACTTTGAGTTAAAGCGATAAAATCAGCATTTTTAGCCACAAAGTCAGTTTCACACTTCAAAGCAACACATGCGGAAAAGTTTCCGGTATGAGCAGCCAATACGCAACCTTCTGAAGCTTCTCTATCACTACGTTTTGCAGCTACAGCTTGACCTTTTTTTCTTATTATCTCTATTGCTTTATCAAAATCTCCATTTGATTCTGTTAACGCATTCTTACAATCCATCATACCCGCACCGGTCATTGTGCGAAGTTTGGAAATATCTGCCATCGTTACTGCCATAATATCTTGTTTTTAAATTATTGATTATTACATAAAAAAGTTACAACCGCCACCACTTTGAAAAAAGAGCTTCAGTTGTAACATATTTGTTTTATTTGATTGAAAGCAGGAAAACTATTCTTTTTCTTCCTTCAAAAATTTGTCTGCAACATTAGCATTCAAAGCAGACTCATCTATATTTCTTCTCGCTCTTGTTTTTGCAGGGGTTTTTCTTTCTTTCTTTTCAGTTGGAATAGCTTCGGCTTCAGCCTCCATTTTGTCATTCTTTCTCTCTTGCAAACCTTCTTGAATAGCATCAGTTACTGCTTTCAAAATCATTTCAATTGATTTTGATGCATCATCATTAGCAGGGATAACATAATCAATATTGTTTGGATTGGAATTTGTGTCAACAATAGCAAATACAGGAATACCCAAACGATTGGCTTCTCTTACTGCAATTTGTTCTTTCATTACGTCAACAACAAACAACGCAGCAGGAAGACGAGTTAAATCAGCAATACTTCCAAGGTTCTTTTCCAATTTTTCTCTTTGACGAGAAATTTGTAATTTTTCTCTTTTTGAGAGATTTTCAAAAGTTCCATCAGTTGCCATTTTGTCAATAACAGACATTTTCTTAACAGCTTTACGAATGGTAGGAAAATTAGTAAGCATTCCACCAGCCCAACGTTCTGTGATATAAGGCATATTAACCGCACTTGCTTTTTCTGCAATAATATCTTTTGCTTGTTTCTTAGTAGCTACGAACAAAACTTTTTTGCCTTGTTTTGCTATTTGGAATAAAGCATCAGATGCTTCATCTATTTTTGTAACAGTTTTGTGTAAATCTATGATATGAATACCATTATGCTCCATGAATATGTAAGGAGCCATAGCTGGATTCCATTTTCTTTTCAAGTGACCAAAATGAGCACCTGCTTCTAATAAATCTTGAAAATTAGTTCTTGGCATTTGTTTAAATTATTTGTTTACATTCTTCTTGAAAACAACTGTTGAGTAATTTAATAAAAGTCTCAACAATTTAGATACTAAACAACCTCGTCCAACCCTATTTGCAATGAACAAAAGACAAAACAAATGGTCGAATTTGATTCTTAAAATATTAACGCTTACTAAATTGAAATCTTTTACGAGCTTTTGGACGACCCGGCTTTTTACGTTCCACTTCACGTGGGTCACGAGTCATAAATCCTTCTGACTTCAACGCTGATTTATCTTCCGGATTAATTTTCACCAACGCACGAGCGATCGCTAAACGTAAAGCTTCTGCTTGACCTTTAAATCCGCCACCATTCAAGTTTACTTTAACATCATATTTTTCAGCAACATCTAGTTTTGTTAAGGGTTGCTTTACAATGAATTGCAAAATTCCTGATGGAAAGTATGTTGAAAGCTCTCTACGATTGATAGTTATATTGCCTTTACCTTCACTCACATACACACGAGCTACAGCAGCTTTTCTTCTTCCTAATGCATTTATTACTTCCATACTTATTAATTAAGAGCGTTTAAATCAATTATTTTAGGATTCTGAGCCTGATGGGGATGTTCAGCACCATCATAAACATACACATTACCAAGCAATACAGCTCCAAGAGAGTTTTTAGGCAACATACCTTTAAGTACTTTATTAAAAAGACGGTCTGAACCTTTTTCTTGTAAGCGCCTAGCGGTCATTTCTCTTTGTCCACCAGGATAACCGGTATAGCGAAGATATATTTTATCCGCCCATTTATTTCCTGTCATTCTTACTTTGTCCGCATTGATAATGATAACATTATCTCCACAATCCACATGAGGAGTAAAACTTGGTTTATACTTTCCTCTTAACAACTTTGCCACTTTAGAGCACATACGACCCAATACTTGGTCTGTTGCGTCCACAACAACCCACTCTTTTTGAGCTGTTGCCTTATTGGCAGAAATAGTTCTATAACTTAGTGTATTCACAATAATATTTTTTTTATTTTTTCTACTTCTTTGTCTACCCACTGATAAGATTTCAGGCTAAAAAAATCTTAACGGCTGTAAACTAAACATTTAATGTCTGTGGAAAAACAATCGGACTGCAAAAATACTGCATTTTATTGAAACAGAAAAACTTTTCAACAATTTTATTTTTTCTATTTCCTGTTTTTATTTTTACTACCTACATCCACACCCAATAGGAGACATATACCCAAACTACGTAACGTACAAACTTACCCAATAGCATCGACACAGCCGTTACATATGGGTTTGCCCGTAAAAAGCCTGCAGCCAATGCAATAAGATCGCCAACACCAGGTAAAAAAGAAAAAAAAGCTGCCCACGAAGCTTTCCCTTGCAACTTTTTCCCCCACAAATCGACTTTTTGGGAACTAACTCTTAAGTATTTTTCTATCCATTCCATCTTACCCAATCTACCTAAATAATAGCAAGTCATTCCGCCCAACCAATTGCCAATAGTTGCTGCGAAGATGCACGTCCAGGCATCACATTTAATAGTATACAACAGTGTTGTAAAAACAATTTCAGAGCTAAAAGGCAAAATTGTTGCTGCTAAAAAAGAAGCTAAAAAAAGCCCCCAATAGCCATAATCGGCAAAACCGACAAGCAAATTTTGCATCTTTATAGAATATTTTGAATTGAATACCCAATGATGCTCAGAACCCAGAAGGCATAAAAGACGAAACGTGAAAAACGAGAGGTATTAATGGAAAAGAAATGTGTAAAAATTATACTCAAAAAGAGACAAATAAGAGGCATTTCAAACAAAAAGATATCTTCGGAAAATAATCCTAAAAAGATAGAAAAAACAAGTAGTAAATACACAAACAAAAGCGTACCTCTTGTCTTGATTTTGTCGTTGTTGTACTGAACGATAAAGTGAACAAATGAAATGAGAGCTATGATAATAATCAACGCAAAAGAAGCGATATTCCATGGAGTATAAAACGTCATTCCTAAGAAACTCACATCAAAATTTTGCACAATAGAGAAAATCAGGGTATCAAGATTATCCGTTAAGAAAAAAATGCCTGCAACTAAAGCATAAGGAGTTAAACAGCCCATAAAAGAGGCTATCAAAGTCTTAATATTGAATTGTTGATACAAAAAATATCCCATCCAAAAGATAGGAACATAATAAATCATTTCAAAAAAGAAAAGACTTCCCAAAGACAAATAAAAGCCTATATCAAAAGAATTCCAAACAGAATACCGATTTTCAAACATTCCCAAAAAACGAACAAATGCCAATAACATAAATACTAGACCTATAACTCCTGGATTTAAACTGTGAGAGCCTTCATTAATCCCTATTAATAAAATTAAGAAGAAAATGAGAAAAGAAGACTTTTCCCTTAAGAAAAGGTATTTTCTATTTGCCAAAAAGAGAAAAACACCTAATAGAATAACGGCTGCAAAGGCTGTTATCTTTGCCTCGAAAGAGTCATATGGAAGAACTTGATTGAGAGAGTAGAACAAGACATCTTCTTTTGCAGGAAAAGCTGCAGAATACGAAACTAGAAGTGCTTTCAACCAAAAACACACGCCAAAAACGGCTGTAAACAAGAAAATTGCCCAAGGCAAAAGAATTTGATTTGTTCTGTTACTCATAGTTATAAATCGAACCCAATATCGGAACGAAAATATTTTCCTTGATAATTAATTTTTTGAGCATTTTGGAAAGAACATGCCAAAGCATCATTTTTAGTTGATCCATAAGAACTGATAGCCATAACACGACCTCCGTTAGTAACAAGTTTATCATTTACCAATTTTGTTCCGGCGTGAAAAACAATACTTTCAGTTACATTCTCAACACCAGTTATTTCTTTTCCTTTCTCATAGTCTCCAGGATAACCTCCTGAAACAAGCATAACCGTAACAGCAAAACGAGAATCTATCTCAATTTGATGTTTATCAAGAGTTCCGTCAACAGTTGATTCAAACAAATCGACTAGGTCATTCTTCAAACGTAACATAACAGCTTCCGTTTCAGGGTCGCCCATACGAGCGTTGTACTCAATCACGTAAGGCTCTTCTCCTACTTTTATTAAACCAAAGAAGATAAAACCTTTATAATCAATCTTTTCATCATGCAAGCCTTTTATTGTCGGTTTGATAATGCGATTTTGAACCTTCTCCATAAATTCAGGAGTAACAAAACTTACAGGTGAAATGGCTCCCATGCCGCCTGTATTTGGTCCTTTATCTCCTTCTCCAATACGTTTATAGTCTTTCGCCTCCGGCAAAACGACATATTTTTCTCCATCGGTTAATGCAAAAACAGAACATTCAATACCTGACAAAAATTCTTCAATCACAACAGTATTACTTGCCTGACCAAACTTACCGGCAAGCATATTGTTCAACTCAGCAATAGCTTCATCTAAATTATCTAAAATAAGGACTCCCTTACCGGCAGCTAAACCGTCTGCTTTGAGCACATAAGGAGCTTTTAAGCTTTGTAAAAAAGAAATACCTTCTTCCAAATTATTTTTGTTAACGGATTTGTAGCCAGCAGTCGGAATATGATGTCTAATCATAAACTCTTTGGCAAATTCTTTGCTACCTTCCAGTTGTGCACCAAATTTGGATGGACCTATTACAGGCACACTTGCCAATGAAGGTGTGTTTCTAAAAAAATCGGAAATACCTGCCACCAAAGGAGCTTCAGAACCCACAACAACCATGGTAACGTTATTGCTTTCCACAAATTGTTGAATAGCTGGAAAATCCTCAGGCTGAATATTAACATTTTCGCCGACATTGGAAGTTCCTGCATTACCAGGAGCAATGAAAAGTTTATTTAATTTGCTACTTTGAGCCAATTTCCAAGCTAAAGCATGCTCTCTACCGCCTGAACCTAAAAGAAGAATATTGTGATTCATATTTAACTTGCGTTTTATCAAAAAAGATTTAAAAATCGGACAAATTTAAGCATAAATCGCAAATTTACACAGACATTGGTCTCCTGTTTTGTCTATTATAAAAAAAATAAGCCCTTATAAATTTGCTTCCAGTTAGTTTATAAGGACTTGTCGCTTTATTTATCATTGTTTCATCATGGGTCTCTCCGGACAAGGTTCTGGCTTGTTGCTTTCCATAATAAGCCATTTGTCATACTGCTCGGAAGACAAAATCTTCTTGAACTTTTTTCTTGTTTTTAACTGAGATGTCTGGATTTCCTTCGGAGAAAGTTCTTTCGGCGGTCTGTTGAATTTTGGGTGCATATCGTCACTTCTATCATCAATTTCCGGTCTACCGGCACCTTGTAGAGGCATGCCTGCAGTAGGACCACCATGACTACCTTGATGACCTTTATCATCGGAAAAATTATCAGCTTCCGGTTGACGTTTTTTCATTTCCTTATAAATAACATCATATACTTTTTTGTGCTGTTTCTCGCTCAATTGAAGTTCTTTTTTAAGCAGCATTGATTTCTTAACAGCCTCTGTT
>ERZ795062.1000-NODE-1000-length-21186-cov-4.703895_pt1 | contig 21186 bp, 14 predicted proteins | sample MGYA00375146_ERZ795062 | MGnify/ENA primary metagenome ERZ795062 (study PRJEB30191, sample SAMN05720281) | activated sludge metagenome | isolation source: Anaerobic digester | place: USA | collected 2015-07-16 ... | reverse complement strand
AAAATTATCAATTATTCTATTATTTCTTATTGGATTGTTTACTTTTGTCGCTGATATTTTCATATTGCTTTCTTTTGTAATATCGTTGAATAAAACCCTATTTTAGTAATAATGGAACATTTACAATCCTTCATGACTCTTGTTGATGATTTCTTTTCTAATTTTAGTTCTTTTTTATGGGGTTTCCCCATGATTATTTTACTTTTTGGGACGCACTTGTTTCTTACTTTTCGTACAGGTTTTGTGCAACGAAAAATGTTTACAGCGATAAAAATATCATTTAGTTCAGATAAAAAATCAGGCGGCGATGTGAGCCAATTTGGAGCTCTAATGGTGGCTCTAGCTGCTACCATAGGTACCGGAAATATTATAGGTGTTGCTACTGCTATCTCGCTTGGTGGCCCCGGAGCTGTTTTTTGGTGTTGGCTTACCGGTGTTTTCGGCATAGCAACAAAGTATTCAGAATCATTGTTGTCTGTAAAATATCGGGTTAAGACAGAAAATGGAAAAATGATGGGCGGTGCCATGGTTGTACTGGATAAAGTGCTTAATATGAGGTGGCTATCCGTTATATTTTGCATTTTTACTGCTATAGCTGCATTCGGTATTGGAAATATGACACAAGCAAATTCTATATCGGTACTTTTGAAAGAAAATTTTGATGTACCCAATTATGTTACGGGTATTTTTCTGTCAGTTTCAGTAGCTGTTATTTTGTTGGGCGGTATAAAATGGGTTGCTTCTGTGTGCAAAATTTTGGTGCCAACTATGGCTATCGTATATATGATTGGTTGTGTTATGCTTCTCATTTTAAATTTTTCGTTTGTTGATGATGCTATTGTATTGATTTTGAAGTCTGCTTTTTCTTCTAATGCTATTGGAGGAGGCTTTGCCGGTGGAGCTGTTATGTTATCTATGCGGTATGGTATTGCTCGCGGACTTTTTTCCAACGAATCGGGTTTAGGCTCCGCTCCTATTGTTGCGGCCGCTGCACAAACAAAAAATGCTGTTCGTCAGGCTCTTATTTCTGCCACAGGAACATTTTGGGATACTGTAGTTATTTGTGCTCTGACTGGTATTACACTTGTGAGTAGTATATTGGCGAATCCGGGCATGGATTACCATGAAGGAACAACTTTAGCCAGTTTGGCTTTTGGAAAATTGCATGTGTGGGGACCTTCTATTTTAACTTTCGGACTGTTTACGTTTGTTTTTTCTGCTTTATTGGGATGGTCATATTATGCAGAAAGAACTTTGGAATATCTTTTTGGGTCAAAGATTGTTTTTTATTATCGCTTAGCATGGGTTGTCTGTGTATTTTTGGGATCTGTATTAAAAATATCTTTAGTTTGGAATTTATCAGATTGTGCAAATGCTCTTATGGCGATACCAAATATTATCATGGTTCTTTTGATGAGTGGAGTGGTTGCTAAAGAGACTCGTAAGTATTTGTGGAATAATAATTTGGACGCTTTTGATACAGAAATGGCACAATAAATAAGATTATTTTTCTAATTATAAAAAACACGTGTTTTTTATATTGATAGTTAAAAAGCCATGAAAAAAATACGTTTTCTTCTATTTTCTCGTTCTGTTACAGTATAGTCCTTCTTAAATGGGCTCTTTGTGCTTTGAAATAATTGGATTTGAATGTTTTTATGTGTATCTTTGAACCCTTTTTAGTAAGCTGTAAATAAAACGTAACGTGCTATGTTAGAATATGTTAAAGGCGATATTTCCGAACTTAGTCCGACTTTTGTGGTTATTGATAATCAAGGGTTAGGATATTTTATCAATATATCTCTTACTACTTATGCAGCGTTGGAAAAGCTAACCTCATGTCAATTGTATTTGTATGAGGCTATTCGTGAAGATGCTTTTGTTTTGTATGGTTTTCTGAAAAAGGAGGAACGAAATGCGTTTTTACAATTGATTTCCGTTTCCGGAGTCGGTGCGAATACCGCTCGAATGATACTCTCTTCTCTTTCTGTAAGTGAATTACAAGAGGCTGTTATTAGTGGTAATGAAAATGCTCTCAAAAACGTGAAAGGTATAGGGTTGAAAACGGCTCAACGTATTATTGTCGATTTGAAAGATAAACTTGGAAATTTAGACAATGTTGCAAAAAATTCCCTCTCGTTTTCTCGAAATCAGGGGACTCGTTCAGAAGCTGTTTCTGCTCTTGTCATGCTTGGTTTTAATGCAGCTGTCTCTCAAAAAGCAGTAGATAGAATCCTTGCAGAAATGCCCGATATTCGAATTGAAGAGTTGGTAAAGAAATCATTGAAAATGGTGTAAATTTCTGTAATTGAACAGGTAATATTTGAACAAGATATATAAAATACTCGTTTTTGCTTGCTTGTGTGGGATAGTCTTCTACTCTACACTTTTTGCTATTGAGCCGATAGAACCTGATGCGAATTCTATTGAGCAACCTGTTGCTGTTGAAGATACGACTACCTTGCATTACCCTGTTCGAAAAACTTTTGTTGAAAATTCCGAAGATTTAAAAGTGGTTTCACCTGTCGATTTGCCTCAACCTAAGAATTTATCAACAAAAATAGAATACGACCCTACATCCGAAAAGTTTGTTTTTTCGAGTGGTGCAGATGATATAAGTCTTTCAAGTCCTTTTTATTTAACACAAGATGAGTATTCCGACTACACCATACAAAAATCGATGCAATCATATTGGCGAGATAAAAACAAAGAGGCTCACGCTGATAAAAAGAAGTTTTCCCTTACAGATATAAAAATAGGCTTGGGTGATGCGGATAAAGTTTTTGGTCCTGGGGGTGTGCAGTTAAAATTACAAGGATCTACCGAATTGATTTTCGGACTCAAATTTTACAAGTCTAAAAATCCATCACTAAGTGAACGTTTGCAAAATCCTGCCCCCGTCTTCGATTTTGATGAAAAAATACAACTAAATGTAAAAGGTTCGGTCGGGGATAAGCTTAATTTCGGATTGAATTACAATACGGAAGCTACTTTTGATTTTGACCAATCTATGTTGAAATTGAAATATGAAGGTAAAGAAGATGAATTTATACGAAAACTTGAAGCCGGGAATGTAAGTATGCCTCTAACGGGGAGTTTGATTACCGGAAATACAAGCCTTTTTGGTATTAAAACGGAAATGCAATTTGGAAAATTGAGTGTGGCGGCAGTTGTCTCTCAGCAAGAGTCAGAATCTAAAACTGTCAATTTGCAAGGTGGTGCTCAAACAACCAAATTTGAAATATCGGCTGATCAATACGATGAAAATAGACATTTCTTTTTAGCTCATTATTTTAGAGATAATTATGATAATGCAATGAGCAAATTGCCTAACATAAATTCCAGTGTTGTAATCAGTAAGGTGGAGGTTTGGGTAACAAATAAAAGCACATCATCATCTGTTAGTACGGCACAAACTCGAAACATTGCAGGCTTTACCGATTTAGCAGAACCCACAGAAATTTATAATTCTCACTGGGTAAATGCCTCTGGAAAAAAAGTGCCTCAAAACGATGCGAATTCACTGTACCGTGAGGTTATTGCCATCGATGGTTACAGAGATATCACGCAGGTAAATAATGTCCTTGGTACTCAGCTGTCTGGTTATGGAATTGCCGGTGGAGAAGATTATGTGAAAGTGGAAAGTGCACGTCGATTGGAATCTTCAGAATATGTTTTAAGTCCGACATTAGGTTTTATCTCTCTGAAAACAGCTCTTAACAGCGATGAGGTACTTGCTGTTGCTTATGAGTATACCTATAATGGAAAAGTGTATCAAGTCGGAGAATTTTCCACTGATGGAATAGACGCTCCACAGGTTCTTACCCTGAAATTATTAAAGGGAACATCTCAATCCCCTTACTTGCCAACGTGGGATCTGATGATGAAAAATATTTATTCTCTTGGAGCTTATCAAGTTCAAAAAGAAAAGTTTCGTTTGGACATTAAGTATAAAAGTGATTCAACCGGAGTCGATTTGGATTATATTCCTGCAGGAGAAATAAAAAATAAAAATTTGTTAAAGGTAATGAACCTTGATCGGTTGGATTCTCGGTTGGAGCAACATCCTGATGGGGCTTTTGACTTTGTGGAAGGTTATACTGTGTATGCTGCAAATGGAAAAATTATTTTTCCCGTATTGGAACCGTTTGGATCTCATTTGCGTAAAGCCTTCAATGATGATGCCATTGCTAAAAAATATGTTTTTCAGGAGTTGTATGACTCAACATTGGTCGTTGCCCAGGAGTTTACTGAAAAAAATAAATTTATTCTTACCGGACAATATAAGGCCACTTCTGGTTCTGAAATACGATTGAATGCAACCAATATCCCTCGTGGATCCGTTAAGGTAACCGCAGGAGGAGTCACGCTGACAGAAAATACTGATTATACTGTCGATTATATGATGGGTGTTGTAAATATTTTGAATCAAAATCTAATTGAATCGGGTACTCCCATTAGTATTACATTGGAGAATCAGTCATTGTTTAGTACACAGCGTAAAACATTAGTTGGTACGCATTTAAATTATGCTTTCTCAGATAATTTTAATATCGGAGGGACTTTAATGCACCTATCAGAGAAGCCTCTTACGGAAAAAGTTAATACGGGGAGTGAACCTATTTCTAATACCATTTGGGGTCTCGATGCTGCATACAGAACAGAATCCCAATGGCTTACCAATATGTTGGATAAAATTCCGTTGCTTAACCTGAAACAACCATCAACCATAACTTTTAAGTCTGAATTTGCTCAGTTGGTACCTGGAAATGCTTCTGCTATCAATAATTTGGCATACATAGATGATTTTGAATCCACTAAAATAGGATTTGATGTTCGTTCTCCTCAATCGTGGAAGTTGGCAAGTGTACCTTATAGTTCTACGGGAGGCCTTTTTCCAGAAGCATCTTTGGTCAATGACATAGAATCCGGTAAAAATAGGGCATTATTGGCTTGGTATTATATTGATCCATTGTTTACTAGAAGCACTTCTACTACTCCTCAATATATTAAAAATGATAAAGAACAGTTGTCCAACCACTTTATTCGCGAGATTAAGGAAACCGAAGTTTTCCCAAACAAAGAGTTGGTATATGGTCAATCCTCTTATCTTCAGACTCTTAATCTAGCTTATTATCCGAATGAAAGAGGTCCTTATAATATTTATGCTGATAATTTCAACGCAGATGGAACATTAAAGAATCCTGAATCAAAGTGGGGTGGTATAATGAGAAAATTAGAAACTACTGATTTTGAAACGAATAATATTGAATATGTCGAATTTTGGATGCTTGACCCATTTGTCTATGATACGTTAAGTAGCATGAAGGGAGGAGATTTGTATTTTGACTTGGGAGATGTCTCAGAAGATGTTTTGAAAGATGGACGAAAGTTTTTTGAAAATGGTTTGCCAGTTTCTTCCTCAGATGTTGCTGCCGATAGTACAGCATGGGGTAAAGTTCCTGCAAAACAATCGATAGTATACGCATTTGACAATGATGAAAATGCACGTGCATTGCAAGATGTTGGTTTAGATGGCTTACCTACAAAAGAAGAATCTTCTTTTGGTAACTATAAAACGTTTGTTGATAAATTGAAAAACACACTTACTATAGATGAGAAAACGAAAATGGAGGAGGATCCATTTTCTCCTCTGAATGACCCTGCTGGTGATAACTTTCATCACTTTCGTGGATCTGATTATGATAATGAAAAACTAGGCATTTTAGATCGTTATAAGCATTATAATGGTACAGAAGGTAATTCCCCTGTTCAAAGCAGTACCGGTGAAAGTTATACAACATCTGCTACAAATAATCCTGATGTAGAAGATGTCAATAATGACAATACCATGAATGAGTATGAAAAATACTATGAATACAAGGTTTCTTTGAGACCTAAAGATATGGTTGTGGGTGAAAATTATATTTCAGATATTGTAAATGCAACTGTAGAATTGAAAAACGGTAAAACAGAACAAGTAAAATGGTACCAATTTAAAATTCCAATTCGTGACGCTGACAAATACAAAGCTGTTGGTGGTATTCGTGATTTTAAATCAATCCGTTTTATGCGAATGTATCTGACTGATTTTAAGGAAAATGCCTTTTTGCGTTTTGCTTCTTTGGAATTGGTTAAAGGAGGTTGGAGAACCTATACAAAGGATTTGTATTCAATAGACAAAATTCCGACAACAGAAGCAACCCTAGAAGTGTCTGCCGTAAATATTGAAGAAAATTCAAATAAGGTACCTGTCAATTACGTTTTGCCTCCAGGCGTTACTCGTGTTATAGATCCAAGCCAACAACAAATTCGTCAAGAAAATGAACAAGCTATGTTGCTTCGAGTCCTTGATTTATCATCAGGTGATGCAAGGGGCGTTTACAAAAAAACAAGTTATGATGTAAGACAATATGAACGTTTGCAGATGTTTGTTCATGCAGAAGCTTTAGCTGATAATACGACTGATTTAAAAGACAATGAGTTGAAGGCGTTCATACGTTTGGGTTCAGATTGTAAGAATAACTATTACGAATATGAAATTCCTTTAACATTAACGCCTGCTGGAACTTATTCTACAAATAAAACATCTGATCAAGAAATTGTTTGGCCTGAAGATAATATGTTTAATTTTCCTTTCAAATTGCTTACTAACTTGAAATTAAAACGAAATCAGGAAAAAAACAGAGCAGGTTCAAGTGTTACCAATTTAACTCCATATTATGAATATGATCCGGATAACCTCGCCAATAAAGTAACTATTGTAGGAAATCCGAATTTGGGCGAAGTAGACGTTATTATGGTCGGAATACGCAACTCTTCTAGGGATATAAAATCTGGTGAAGTTTGGGTAAATGAACTTCGTATGAAGGGAATTAATGAAGATGGTGGCGTGGCCGCTTTAGCCAATTTAGGTATTAATTTGTCTGATTTTGGAACTGTAAATTTTGCCGGTAGAATGGAAACTTCGGGGTTTGGAGGAATTGAACAAACAGTGTTGGAAAGGCGTCTTGATGACTATTATCAATACAATTTTTCTTCTGCCTTCGATTTGGGTAAGTTCTTTCCTGAAAAAGCAAAAGTTCGTTTCCCTGTTACGTATTCATATTCTCAACAAATATCAAATCCCAAATATAATCCTTTAGATGAAGATGTGCTTTTAAGCGATGCTTTGGATGCTGCTGAAACAAAAAAACAGAAGGATTCTATAAAAAATATTGCACAAGACCTTGTCGTCAACAAAAGCTTTACCATGTCAAATGTCAAGGTCGGTATTACAAGTAAAAAGCCAATGCCTTATGATCCGTCTAATTTTTCTGTTAGTTATGCATATTCCGAGACTGATAGTAAAAATTCGACAACAGAAAGAGCTGTGGAACAAAATTACAAGGGGTCCTTTGTGTATGATTACTCGTGGAATCCAAAACCTGTGGAACCCTTCGCCAAGATACAAAAACTACAACAACCTGCATGGCAATTTATTCGGGATTTAAATTTTTATTATGCTCCTAATAAAATTTCTTTTAATACGTCCATGTCAAGGTACTATTATGAACAGCAGCTCAGGGATTTAACGGATGAGGGTTCTGTCAATTTATTGGAACCTTCTTTTGAAAAAGATTTTACTTGGAATACAAGTTTCAATATTGGATGGGATTTAACTAAAACCATAAAACTATCATTGACAACGAATAATGAAGCTAGTATTAGTGAAAATGAAGGAGGTGTAGATAAATGGTTGTATCCTGATGAGTATCAGGCATGGAAAGATTCTGTCCTTACAAGTATTTCACATTTTGGGAATCCTTTATCGTACAATCAATCGTTAAATGCTACGTGGGCAATTCCAATAAATAAAATTCAGCCACTAAACTGGATTACTTCTAATTTAAAGTATTCAGGTTCGTATAACTGGAAGTATGGTACCGTTATTGACGGAGAAAGTTTGGGAAATACTATTTATAACCTCGGTTCTTGGGGGCTTGATGGACGTCTTAATTTTGAAGTCTTATATAATAAATCGAAATATCTTAAGGAGCTTAATAAGAGATATGCTTCTAATAATAAGCCAATTATCAGAAAACTAAAAACATTCGATCAACTTATTAGTTTTCATAAAGGTGATACCGTCGTTATTAATCACAAGCTAAATGATGTCCAACCTTCTATAAAAGCTCTACTGGGGAATAAACCATACAAATTGAATTATAAAGTTGTGGATGCCAATTCTATTTCTTTTGTAGCCCAAGAGGATGCTGAGATTGCTGTTAATATGCAACAGTCTGATAAAGTAAACAAAGAATCATCCAATAAAACATTGGACTTCACGTCACGCTTTTTAATGATGCTTCGTAATTTATCATTTAATTATACACAAACAGATGGAACTACCGTATCAGGTTTTAAACCGGGTGTGGGATTCTTAGGTGTAGATGGTACAGCTCCGGGATGGGGTTTTGTATTTGGTCTTCAAGATAATGATTTTATTAATAAGGCTAAGGCTAATAATTGGTTGATTTCTGATAGTACCTTAAGTCCTGCCGTATATAATCATACCAAAGACATTCAAATAAGGGCATTAGTTGAGCCAATACCCGGATTGAAGATTAATCTTGCAGCTAATCGCACCGCTGTAAATGAGGAAGATATACAGTCTTCTTATGCAGATATGCCAACAACTTTGTCAGGAAATTTCTCTATGAGTTATATTGCTATAGGGACCGCATTTTCTTCTATTGGTAATGATGCAAATTATACATCGGAAGCATATGAAAAATTTGTGAAAAATAGGACGCAAATCCTCAATCGTTTGGAACAAAAAAGACAGGGAACTTTATATCCTGATGAAGGTTTTATCTCGGAAACAGGCTTAGCTAATCACCTTTATGATGCGAGTAACGGTAGTTATTCGGTTACTTCGCAAGATGTTCTTATTCCTGCTTTCTTGGCTGCATATTCCGGTAAAGATGCTTCTAAAATAAGTTTAAGTCCTTTCCCTTCTTTTTGGAGTATGTTGCCCAATTGGCAAATTACTTATGATGGACTTTCACGCATCCCTTGGATAAAGGAAAATTTCCGTAGCGTAAATTTAACGCATGCCTATAACTGTAAGTATCAAGTGGGCTCTTATGATTCATATCTAACGTACGTAGGTGATGGTGATTTTGGATACGTAAAAGATGTGCTTACCGGAAATCCTATTCCCTCAGCACAATATAACATTGGTAGCGTATCTATTAATGAATTGTTTAATCCGTTAATAGGAATTGATGTTAACATGAAGAACAGTCTTTCTACGAAATTTGAGATTAGAAAAGGACGTAATTTGGTGCTAAATTTGGCAAGTGTTCAGTTGGTAGAAACTTCTACGGATGAATATGTAGTCGGATTGGGTTATAAAATCAGCGATTTCGATGTGATTCTTAAACTACAATCGGATCAGAAAAAGAAGGTGAAAAATGACCTTACTTTGCGTGGTGATTTCTCTATAAAGGATAATAAAACTATTGTGCGTAAGATTGAAGAAGGTTATGCTCAAGCCACCACCGGAGATTTAGTGCTTACCATGAAGCTACGTGCAGATTATGTGTTTAGTGAAAAGATAAACTTCTCAATATTCTACGATTTGCAAACCAACAGTCCGATAATTACAACCTCTTATCCTATTTCAAGTTCGGAAATAGGGTTCAGTATCAAACTATTGCTGACGAGATAATTTCAGAGAAAAAATGACTTATTTGGGTGCAGTTTTGTACAAATAAGCTCCAATCAAGAAATAAACAATATTTGGAGTCCAAATAGCTAATGTTGGATTTACTTCAGCTTTCACGGTAAGTGACGCCGAAACCATAGTTGCAAGTATATATGTTACGCTCAATAAGAACCCTATCATAATGTGAAGACCTGTTCCTCCGCGTGTTTTTCGGGAGGCAACCGAAACTCCTATTAACGTTAAAATAAACGCAGCAAATGGCATGGCAAAGCGTTTTTCGTATTCTAACCTAAAGGCATTCAAACCTGAAACTCCACGTTTTGTTTGTTTGTCAATATATTTTCTTAGTTCTGAATTGGTAAGTTGTTCATGTTGCTTTTTTACTAAGAAAAAGTCTTGAGGATACATATCAATTGCTTTTTTCATTTGATCTCCAACAATGGTTGTTTCCCTCATATCGTTAAAATTGCGGATAAGATAGTTGTTGATTGTCCATTGGCAGGTAGTAGAATCCCATTTTACCGTGTTTGCTGTTAGTCTGGACACAAGTGTCTTGTCTTTAAATTTATCCAAAGAAAAGTGGTAGCCCATATGAGTTCCCAATTCATAACGCTCAATATATGCAATTTCGTTTGGAGAAACCTTCATTTGAATATTTTGTATAGTTGTTGGAATGGGTTTGTTGTCGATATATTGTTGCTCAAAAGCGTATCGAACCCTATTCCCCTTAGGTATAACCTCCGAACTGATATAAAAAGTAAAAATGGCAATGATTGCCGCCGAAACAAGGTAGGGAACCATGATTCTTTTAAAGCTTATACCACTAGCTAACATAGCAATAATTTCAGAATTAAAAGCCAGTTTTGAAGTGACCCAAATAACCGAAATAAAAGTAAAAAATGCACTGAAAAGATTCATGTAATATGGAATAAAATTCACATAGTAATCAAAAACGATTGTGTGCAGAGAAAGGTTTTGACTGTAAAAATTGTCTATTTTTTCTGTAATATCAATCACAATAGCAATACTCATGATGAGCATGATAGAGAAAATATAGGTTCCCAAAAACTTTTTTATGATGTAAAGATCCAGCTTTTTAATCATTGACGTATCTTTTTATGTGTAAATTCATTCAGCTTGCAAAAATAGATAAAAATACGTTGGTTTGCTTCAAGAGTTGTTTTTTTATGAAAAACTTTTTTACCTTTGAAAAACATGAAGAGAGAATATTAAATTGAACACGCTGAAATTATGAAAAGAATTGTGTCGATAGTTTCTTTTTGGCTGTTTTTGACCAAATTTTTTGCACAGTTTACTTTCCGACCCAAAGTAGGTTATCTGGCAACGAAATTTTCTGTTCAACAACAAGATAGTAAAGCAGGTCTTGTGGAAAGTTCTTTGTTTAGGGTTTTTCTTCGATTTGGGAATGGAATACTCCTTTAGCCTGAAGGTAATTTTACTATAGGTATTGTTTTAATCGTCCTGAAAATAGTGATATTAATTTTACAAAGCAAGAAATTAACTTGTATCTGTTTAATTACCGTACGTAACTACCAATTGTACCCAAATCAAAAAAGAGAAGTAATTACTACTTCTCTTTTTCTCAGTTGCGGGAATCCGACTCGAACGAATGACCTCTGGGTTATGAGCCCAACGAGCTACCAACTGCTCCATCCCGCGATATATCCTAGAATTTCTTTAAAATCTTTCTCAGGCTGCAAATATACTGCTTTTTCTTAGGATTCCAAATATTATTTAGAAAAAGAAATTATATTTTCAGATTCTCTGCCTCTTTTTGATGTTTAATTATGCCCAATTAATGTGAAAACTACTAGATTATCAATTATTTAATGTTTTTTTTAGTATGTTCTCTTGTGTTTCTGTCTATACTACGTTTTTGTGCTTTTTTAAACTTTTTTATTTTCCTTTTTTTGCTACCTTTGTGAAAATATGAGAGTTTCAATATTTAATTCATTTGTGAATGAAAAAGAAATCTTCTGATTTTTTTAAGCGAATCAGAATAAAATACAAGTTATCTGTATTAAATGAAAGTACCCTTGAAGAGGTGTATCATTTTAGGTTATCTACTCTTAGTTTATTTGTTCTTGCTATGTCCGTTTCCCTTCTTTCTTTCATTTTGTTTTCTACTCTTATTTTGAATACTCCTTTAAAAAAATTATTGCCTGAAAATACTGATAATCACGTCAGAAATGAGGTGTTAAGAAACTCAATGAAGATAGATTCTTTGAGTCAGGAACTGCAAAAGAAACAAGAATATATTGATGTTATTAGAGATATTGTAGCTGGAAATATTAATATAGATTCGTCTTATTCAGCTGATATTGTTGTAGCTAAAAAAATCCAAGAGAAATTTATTGAAAAATCCAAAGCAGAAAAGGATTTTTGCGATGAATTTGAATCCGAAGAAAAATATAATTTGGTAAATCTGACGACTAACCAAAATACTGATTTGTTGTTTTTCAGACCGGTGAAAGGAATTATTACTCAAAAATTTAATTCAAGAAATACAGATAATTTCGGTATAAATATTTCAGTAGATCAAAATACCAGTGTATCTGCCATATACAAGGGAACTGTCATTTTTACTGGTTATGACGTAAATATGGGCTATTTTATTCAAATTCTTCATCCGCAAAATTTCATTTCTGTATACAAACAAGCATCCGTTATCTTGAAAAAGGAAGGAGATACTGTAACTACCGGTGAAGTTATTGCTATTGTTGGTGACAGAAAAGACCGGAAACCTGCTTTACATTTTGAATTATGGCAGAACGGAAGGGCACAAAATCCGGAAGATTATATTGGTTTTGATTAAAATATGGAAAAGAAACAAATAGCGATACTAGGTTCCACTGGTTCTATTGGTACACAAGCTTTGGAAGTGATTGCTGAACATCCTGATATGTTTCAGGTGTATGCTATTACCGGATATAACAATGCTAATTTATTGATAGAACAAGCTTTAAAATTTCGTCCAGAAGTGGTTGTTATGGCGAATGAAGTCCTTTACAATCAGGTAAAGACAGCTCTACAAGATTACGATATAAAAGTTTATGCGGGAATAAAATCTATTTGTGAAGTAGTAGAAATGCCTTCTGTAGATATTGTTCTTACTGCAATGGTGGGTTATGCCGGGTTGTTGCCCACTATTCATGCCTTGAAGGCCGGTAAAAAAATAGCTCTTGCTAATAAAGAAACATTGGTGGTCGCGGGTGATATTATTTGCGATTTATCACAAAAATATAAAGCTTCCATTTTGCCCGTCGATTCGGAACATTCTGCTATTTTTCAGTGTTTGGCGGGTGAAAATATGGATGAGGTAGAAAAAATTATATTGACAGCCTCGGGTGGACCATTTCGTTCCAAAAGTTTTCAAGAACTACAATCCGTTACTAAAAACGATGCCTTGAAGCATCCGAATTGGAATATGGGAGCCAAAATTACGATAGATTCGGCTAGTATGATGAATAAAGGATTCGAAGTTATAGAAGCGAAATGGCTTTTCGGATTGAAACCTTCTCAGATAGAAGTGGTAGTGCATCCTCAGTCTGTTATTCATTCGATGGTGCAATATTGTGATGGTTCGGTAAAAGCTCAATTAGGCATGCCTGATATGAAATTACCAATACAATATGCATTTGGTTATCCTGAGAGGCTGAAAAATAGTTATCCGCGGTTGGATTTTACAGCGATATCAAAATTGGATTTTGAAAAGCCTGACGTTAGTAAGTTTAGAAATTTGGCTTTTGCATACCTTGCCATGGAAAAAGGTGGAAATATGCCTTGCATCATAAATGCTGCTAATGAGGAAGCTGTAGCTGCATTTTTACAGGAAAAAATAGGCTTCTTGGAAATGAGTGATGTTATTGAATTTGCAATGGGAAACGCATCTTTTATTGCCAGTCCTACTTACGAGGATTATGTGCAATCGGATAGAGAAGTAAGGCTTCTGGTAAAACAAAAAATTGATACACATGGATATATTAATTAAAATAGTGCAATTATTAGCGAGTTTGTCTATATTGGTCTTGATACACGAATGTGGACATTTTGTCGCTGCTAAAATATTTAAGGTTAGAGTTGAGAAATTCTACCTTTTCTTTAATCCCGGGTTTTCTCTTTTCAAATTCAAACCTAAAAATAGCGACACTGAATATGGTGTAGGTTGGTTGCCTTTGGGCGGGTATGTGAAAATAGCTGGAATGATAGATGAATCATTAGATACCGACCAAATGAAACAGCCTGTCCAAAATTGGGAATTTCGTTCTAAACCTGCTTGGCAAAGGCTTATCATAATGGTAGCAGGGGTATTTATGAATTTTGTTTTGGCAATTGCTATTTATGCCATGATTCTTTTCTCTTATGGACAAGAATATGTGCCTTTGAAAAATGCTAATTTAGGAATGTCCTTTTCTGATACGGCAAAAAAATGTGGCTTTGTAGATGGAGACATATTATTATCTGCCGATGGAAAAGCCCTTGAGAAACTTGATGAAGAGTCTTTTAGAAAAATATTAAATGCAAAACAAGTTGTAGTAAAGCGTAATGGGATGAGAATTGCTATTGCTTTACCTGAAAATTTTGCTCAACAGTTGATGGGTTCGAAAGAAGGATTTACGAACTTTCGTGCTCCTTTTGTCGTAAAAGAAATTATGCCTGGCACTCCGGCTGCGAAAGCCATGCTACAAATGGGGGATAGTATCGTATCCATTAATGGTGTAAAGTTGGTTGCTCAAACGGATTTCAGTGATGCTTTTTTGCAAATGAAAAACACACAGATTGCATTGGGTTTTTATAGAAATGGGGAGCTGAAAAATACTACTATTGTTCCTGATTCAACAGGTAAGATTGGGGTTTATTTAAAGCCGTATTTCGAAATTTATAAGACCCAAAAGAAAACTTATGGCATTCTTGAATCTGTTCCTGCAGGGATAACGATGGGTTACAAAAAATTAACCGGATATGCCAGCGATATGAAGTATGTTTTTACCAAGGAGGGGGCTGAAAGCTTGGGAGGTTTTGGTTCTATTGCACAATTATTTCCAACTGATTTTTCCATGTTGTTCTTTTGGGAAATAACGGCTTATTTATCTGTTATATTGGCATTTATGAATATACTTCCGATACCTGCCTTAGATGGTGGTCATATCTTTTTTCTCCTGTACGAGGCAATTACGGGTAAAAAATTGAGTGAGAACTTCATGCTGAATGCACAGAAGATAGGGTTGTTATTGCTTCTGTTCTTGCTTTTTTACGCCAACGGGATGGATATTGTCCGCGCATTTGTTGAATAAACTTTAGTCTTTCAAGTAATATTCTATAGTGGAAACAATGCGTAAAACTTTTATGTGAGGGGTTTGAGCGTCTCTATTTGATATAATGATTTGACCTTGGGAAGCATTTTTGATTTTTCCCAAAGAACTTTCAGAGTCATCTGCAAATTTTTGAGCTGTTTTACGAGCATTTTTAGTGGCTTCTTCTATCATTCCACCTTTAATCTCGTTAAGTTTACTATAACTAAATTCCGTAGTATAATTATACTCGTTGGTGACGAAGGCAATTTCTTTTTTGCCCAATTCTGTAATACTGAAAATAAGTTCACGAACCAAATCTACCTTTCGAGAGGAAACTGTAATTACTGAAGTTGCATAGTAGCGATAAGGTGCTTTTTCGGGAGAGTACATCTCTGTTGATCTGTCCACGATACTTGGTGCTGAAAAAGTAATCTCATTTTTTGATATGCCCTTTTCTATCAAATAGCTGGTGATGATATTATTTTTGGCATCAATGCTGTTATACAAATTAGCCAAATCATTGTTAGCTTCTTTGTATACAATAGGCCAAATAACTTGATCGGCAGGAACTTCTCTTTCTGATAAACCTTTTACGGAAACTGTTCGCTGAGATTCTTGGAGATTTTTGAGGCTTGAACTTAATAACCAAAATCCAATGATGATACCCAATCCAATAAACAGTCCCATGATAACATTGGGAGCTGCTTTAATGCTTGATAAATTCATTTTCATATATTTCCGGGGAATTATATTTTTTTACTATTTTTCTTTTGTAACCAAACAGAAGCAATTATGGAGATAGTTATTAATCCAAGTATTATGCCTAATGAAACAAAATTGGAAATATACATTGAATATCCCATTTCCTTACAAAATTCGTTAAAGCACATTTTGAATCCGATAAAAGAAAGAATGCCTGCCAAAGCATACTTTAAGTAGTAAAAATAGCCCATTACGTGGTTTAATGCAAAATACAGAGATCGTAATCCCAAAATCGCAAATATATTAGACGTAAAAACAATAAAAACATCTTTAGAAACGGAAAGAACAGCCGGAATAGAATCTACTGCAAAAACAACATCTGAAAGTTCAATAAATAACAAAGCAATAAAGAAAGTTGTAGCAAATTTCTTCCCATTTTCTTTAATAAAGAAATTTCCGGATGTGTTATCATCCTTTACCGGAAAGAGTTTTCTAAATTCACGAATGAAAACGTTGTTGTTGGGATTGAAATCATCTTCTTTTTCTTCCTTTTTAATAAACATTTTAATTCCGGTATAAATTAAAAATGCTCCAAATACGTACATTATCCATGCAAACTGATTGATAAGTGCGATTCCGCTAAATATGAATATTGCACGCATAATGATGGCTCCGAAGATGCCCCAAAAAAGAACTTTATGTTGGTATTTTGGAGGAATTTTGAAAAAGCCGAAAATCATAATAAAGACAAACAGGTTATCAATACTAAGTGATTTTTCAAGTACGTAAGCAGTAAAAAACTCAAAGGCTCTTGTTTCTCCCAATTGAAAATATACGCCTACGTTGAATGTAAGGGCTAAAGCAATCCAAAAGAGAGTCCAAAGGACAGCTTCCTTTAGGCTTGGGACGGAGTCTTTTTTATGAAAAACACCTAAATCAAGCAATAGCATAATGATAACAAAGACATTAAATCCTACCCAATACCAAGTTCCTTCCATTTTTCCGCTTTTTTGTTGTTAATTTAATAGACTTTTCACTTTTTCAGAGATTAATCTTCCCTCTATTTTTCCTGCTAATTGTTTAGTTGCTAATCCCATCACTTTACCCATATCTTTGGCAGATGTAGCACCTACTTCTGTGATAATGCTTTTGATGACCGTCGTAAGTTCTTCTTCGCTCATTTGTTCAGGCAGATATGCTGAAATTACTTTTGCCTCATCAAGTTCTTTTTCTGCTAATTCCGGACGATTTTGTTCGATGTATATTTGAGCACTTTCTTTGCGTTGCTTTACCATTTTTTGCATAATTTTGATACCGACTTCCTCTGTTATTGTTCCATCGGATCCTTTTGCGGTTTTGGCTTCCAGTAATTCTTTTTTAATACCTCTCAAAGCATCAAGTTTTAGTTTGTCCTTTGCAAACATTGCTGACTTAATATCTTCTGTTATGCGATCAATTAGTTCCATTTTTAATCTACGTTATTGTGTAAAAACTTATTTTTCTGATTAAAATCAACAGAGTTCTCTTTTTTTTGCATAGAAAAATCAGAGAAGTCTTTAAAAGAGGGAGATTCTCTAAATGAATCGGTTAGTTTTGAGCTATTCCTTTTGTACGCAGGAATTGATTCAATCTCTTGTATTTTTTCATCCGAATCCCAATCGTCCAGGGTAATTACCTCTATTACTTTTTCGGGCTCTTTCTGAATGTTGGGCATTTCTTGTTTTTTACCGTAATATTCCTCTCTGAGTTTATCTAGATTTTCTTTGTTTGTATCTTTTGTTTCAGCTTTAACTGTTTGTGGTTCGTCTTCTAATGTAACTGTTGTGCCATCTTCTTTTTCCATTTCATGTATACAAGGAAGATTGTCTAATCCAAATCCTGTAGCTATAATGGTAACTTTGATTGATTCTTCGAGTTTATCATCAAATGACGCGCCCCAAATAACATCGGCATCAGCTGCTCCAACACGTTTGAAGAAAGCTTTGATTTCTTTGGTTTCTTCCATTGTAATTTGGTTGTCGTGAGCGGTATTGATGTTCATCAATATTCGTTGTGCACCTTGTATGTTGTTGTTCTTAAGGAGGGGAGAATTTAATGCTTCTTCAATAGCTTTTGTTATTCTTCTGTTTCCACTGGCAAATCCTGTGTTCATGATAGCCACGCCACTATCTTTCATAATAGTTTTTACATCGGCAAAGTCGACATTGATATATCCCGTCTCTGTTATGATTTCGGCAATTCCTCTTGCGGCATCCGTCAATATATTATCGGCTTTTGCAAAAGCATTGGACATACTAAAGTCAGGAAAAATTTCGGCTAGTCGTTCGTTATTAATAACCAAAAGGGCATCTACATGTTTACTCATTTCTTCCACACCAAGTAATGCTTTTTTTATCTTCTTTTCTCCTTCAAATTCAAAGGGAATGGTCACTATAGCTACTGTAAGAATTCCCATGCTTTTGGCAATTTCAGCAATGACGGGTCCTGCACCTGTTCCTGTTCCACCACCCATTCCCGCAGTAATGAATGCCATTTGTGTATTGTCACGCAATGCATTTTCAATTTCCTCTCTGCTTTCAACCGCAGCTTTACGAGCTTCCTCAGGAACACTACCAGCACCTAAACCTCCTTTTCCGAGTTGTATTTTGAATGGAATAGGCGAACGTCTCAAGTCTTGATAATCCGTGTTGCAAAGGACAAAAGAAACGTCTTTTATTCCTTGAGAAAACATATAATTAACAGCATTTCCACCACCGCCACCAACTCCAATAACTTTGATAATGGATTCGGCATTTTCTGAAAAGTCAAAATTTACCATGGGTAATTAATATTTGTAAATGTACTTATAATTGTTTAAATAGATTCTTCTTTGTCATCAAAAAGAGTAACCAGGCGTTTTGTTGTGCCGTCTACAAGACCATATATTCTAGATTTGAAACCTGTTTTTTCGCTCGTAGCTTGTTGTTTTACTTTTTTGCCTTTTTCTTCTTTTTGTATTGGTTTTTCTTCCGTGATACAATTTTCTGTTCCCATACTTAGCAATCCGACTATTTGGCTATAAGCAGGGTTCATAAATGCTTCAGGCATGGTTTCTTTATCAAGTAAATGGTTGCCGATAGAGTTTCTTACATCCAAACCGGTTAAGGAACGCATTAGCTCATTTATTTTATTTAGTTGAGAGCCTCCTCCTGTTATGACAATACCCGCTCCAAGTTGTCTGAAATATCCCTTTTGTTGCAATGGAGTAAGAAAAAAATTAACTATTTCAGTTACTCTTGCCTCAATAATTTCAGCTAAAAATGAACTTTGTACAGACTTTTCTTCGTTTTGATTTTCTGCACGTGCAATAATAATTTTTTTGTCCGGAACCTCAAGGCAAGCCAATGCACTACCCAATTTTTTCTTTAGCTTTTCTGCCTGACTTTCCAGTAAATTCAATTCGCGGATATCGTTTGTAACCGTTTTACCTCCTAAAGGAATGATTCCGGCTTCTCGCAAATAACCTTTGGTAAATAGAGAATAGGATGTTGTTCCCCCTCCAAAATCGATAACCATACAACCTAATTCTTTTTCATCACTTGTAATTAGTCCGTTGGCTGTGGCTATTGGAGCTGTTAATGTCCCAATGATTTCAATATTTGACTTTTCTTTGATAATCGTTCTAACTTTTTCGAAGCTTTGTATTGTCAAGCTTTTCGTGTGAATTATTTTATAACGTCCTTCCAGACAAGTACAATCAATGCCTACCGGATTACTTATTAATTCATCATCAACCAAAAATTCCTGTGTTATAACGTCCAAGATTTCAAACTTTGGAGAGTGTAGTTTGAAGTTCTCCTGATAGAGTGTTTCTATCAGCGAATCAGTCACAATCTCATCTGTACCCAAAATTCTTTTTGTAATGTTATAGGTGCATTGTAAAAATTCTCCACCTAAACCTACATACGCTTTGGTTAAATTAAGCTTGCTTTTGTTACGCAATTTGGTAACAATACTATTGATATGGAATGCTGTATCACTGATGTTGAAGATAGTGCCCTTTTTTATTGCATTTTCTTTGGTTGCTTCTTCTTCATAAGCAATAATGTTTAGCAATCCTTCTTCCGTTTTTTGAGCAACAGCACCGATAATTTTTGTTGATCCCAAATCGAAAGCTAAAATGTAAGGTGTATCGTCATTCATAAGGCTGTGGTTTTTTTTAAAGTACCGTATATTAGTTTATTATATTCCAAATTGATAGTTTCATATTTGTCTCCAAAAGCATATTCTGGATAAGCTTTATAAAAAGCAGATAACTTTTCCATTTTTTTTTCGTAATTGTCAATTGTGCCAAGCATAACTTTAGCAGTTCCAATTTTCGGTACAAGCTCAATTTTTTTGTTTGGTAGCACGTATATTTGGTCTATATGTGCATTCCAAAATTCATCTTTTGATAGGAAAACGACAAAATCATAGAGCTCTTTTTTTGCAAAGCTTTCAGTTACACAACCCGAAACAATAGGCATTAAAGAGGTGAAGTTTTTTGATGTAGGCATTCTTTTCCTGTCTTGATCAATGTAATAAGAATTGTATTCTGTTATTACATGTAAAATAGGGTGTCGTTGCCAAAGAGTCACTACTAAATTTCCATTATTAGTACGGTAGCATTCTGCACGTTTTACAAAATTCATTTTTCTCAAACATCTTTCTATCTTATTTACTTTTGCATAATCTAATTTTTTATTTAATGGGAAAAGCCCCTTCTCCATTAAACGTTGAGAGATATCATCTGTTTTAATAAAGTTATCGTTAGAACTTTCTTGTTTATAGATGTTGATTTTTTTGCACACTTCTGTTTCCTTCACATTGCTAAACATTATTATTGAGTAAGTAATGTAAGCCAATGCTATCAATGAAACAAATATGCCTAAAAATTTCTTTATCATAAACAATTATTTACTACTCAGATTGCTCGTTAGTTTTCAGATAATTAGCGATTTCTGGAACCAATTTATCAATGTCTCCTGCCCCCAATGTAATTAATACATCAAAAGTAGATGTTTTTATCTCATCAAGCAAGTTTTCTTTTTTACATATTTTCTTTTCCGCACAATTTATTTTGCTAAGAATAATATTCGATGTAATCCCCTCTATAGGCTTTTCTCTTGCCGGATAAATGTCAAGTAAAATAACACTATCTAATATTGAAAGACTTTCTGCAAATTCATTTGCAAAATCACGTGTGCGTGTATACAAATGCGGTTGAAAAATGCCACATATTTTTTTGTCCGGATAAAGAGCTTTTATAGAATTAATTGATGCTTTAAGTTCTTCAGGATGATGTGCATAATCATCAATGAAAGTAACTTTATCAGTTTTTACTTGTACGTCAAAACGTCTTTTTATTCCCTCGAAGGAGGCGATTGCTTTTTTAATTTCTTCAGGAGAAATTTCTTCTCCTTCCAGGTATTTCATCAT
>ERZ795062.998-NODE-998-length-21203-cov-10.029837_pt1 | contig 21203 bp, 17 predicted proteins | sample MGYA00375146_ERZ795062 | MGnify/ENA primary metagenome ERZ795062 (study PRJEB30191, sample SAMN05720281) | activated sludge metagenome | isolation source: Anaerobic digester | place: USA | collected 2015-07-16 ... | reverse complement strand
GCCTGGTTAAAATTTTACTCAAAGTATTTCACACTGTTTAGTTGTCTAGGTTCATCTGTTGTGCTTTATAACTATAGCATATTTTTGATTTCTTGTCAACATTTTTTTAGCTTTTATGTGCTTTCATTTCATGCTATAAGCAACCCTTGTTGTGCCTCTCTCTAGGAATGGCTGACAACATTAGATAATTTAACATATTTTTTTCTTATGTTCAATCTTTAAAAACAATAGTTATAATAGATTATTCTATAATTACATGGTTTTTTCTCCAATTTTCTATTATTATCTTTTTATTTTATTATTTTATTTTAATTTTTCTAATTGTTCTTTAATAAATGTATCATCAGGATTGAATCTATGGGCTTTCTCTATATCTTCAATAGCTTTTTCCATGTATCCCATTTGTAAATATACTAAACCTCTATTAAATAATATTTTATAATCCTTTGGTTCCAATTCTATTCCTATATTAAAAATATCTATAGCTTCACTTGCAAATCCTAATGTAAATAGGCAAATCCCTAATTCATTATATACATTAATATCTTTAAATCCTAAATCTAATGCCTCATAAAAATAATCTATAGCACTCTCATAATCTCCTAAACCTTTATAAGCCAAACCTGTTAGATAAAAAACATTACCCCATTCTTTATGTCTATCAACCAACTGTAAAAATTTATCCAATGCCTTAGAATACTCACCATAAGATAAGAGATTTATGCCTTCTTCAAAAATTACATCATCTTCTATAAGTTCCAATTGCTCTCTTATTTCTTGTATTCTTTCCAAATCATCATTCATATTTAAGTATTTTTCCCATACCAACTTTGATTTTACAAATTGTTGATAATGTTTATAGTGATAACCTAATTTATAATAGGCTAGTGGAAAATCCTCTGACATATTTAGAATCAATTCCAATTGCTTTGTAGATTCCAACAAAAAATCCATAGATTTTTTAAAATCTCCTTCTTTATCAAATTTAATAGCTAGATTCTCCAATGATAGAGCATAATTAAATACCCCATTAATATTGCTATCGTTTATATTCACCAATGCTCTAAAAAATATAGCCCCATGTTCTATATTGTTATCTACTATATATTTAAATCCTGTATATAGGATATAATCTTCAATATTAGGATTATATTCATATAGTAATTTTTTGTATTCTTCATTGTATTTAAAATTAATATCGATTCCCATCAAAAAAATGATTCCGTCTATTACATGGGATATTTCAATTTCTTTATAAATATTTCCCTCTTTTATTCCTTCTATCAAAGTGTCTATCAAGATAGGCATAGGTAAATCTTCTTGAAGGATAAAATCCCCAATTTGTATATTAGTACCTTTTTTAAGTTCTAAAAAAGAAATTTTATCCGTGTTTTGTTTAAAATATTCATCTATCGTCTTCATGGTTTCACCTTCTAGTCATAAAATTCATTCATATACATTCTTTTCCTTCTAGTACTAGTACTTAACAATTTGAATAAATGTCCCCTATATATCATAATAAATGAAAAAACTACCTGTCCTAAAATATATATCCCTATACCTTTAAGGCTTAAATCCAAGCCAAAACTTAAGTGGGTTGCAAATAAATCCACTATAACCTTTCCAGTAACTAAATATAAGAGTAAATACAATAATATATTTGGTAGTAGCCAATTAAACCAATTCCCTTTCATAAACTCAAAAGCATATTGAATGCTTTCAAAAGGCGAATAATATTTTTGGTATATAGTCTCTGGTAAAGGATTTAATCCAATCAAAATTATAATACTAATTATTTTATTCACTAAATCTCCACTTGTTCCAAGTATTCCAGTTAATAAAGACAATAAATAATTTGCAATCCACGCTATAAAAAATACTCCATATATCTTCCATAGATAAAATTTAAATCCTTCTTTAAAATTTCCCATGGTTATCCTATCATAATTTATAATATTAGATAGAAGATATAGATAATTGGATATCAGACTACTACTTACAATAGCCATTATAAATCCTACTAATATATACAAAGGCCCTTTAAAAAAAGTATTCAATATAAACAATATTAAAATATTTAGCAAAGTATAAACCAGACCTGTAAATATTAACATCCAATTTTTACTAAAACTTTTTATGCTTTTCTTCACAGTTAATTTATTTACTAGTAACAAATCCTTTATTAAATTCAACTTTCGTCACTCCTTTAAATATAATCAGTTATGTCATAACTTGAACATCTATTTATGACCCCATCTCTGTATTCAAACAAAATATAGCTATCCTGTATAATATCTGTAGTCACATTGTATGCTCTATCTATTAATTGAATAATATCTATTTTAAACTTTTCAATATGAACTTGGTTTATTATATCCTTTGTAGCTTTATCTTTATAGTGAGGCAGAAGGTCATACAATATATTACCATCTTTTAATATATTGTGTTTATTTCTCTGAATTAAAGCTACTTCTTCTCTTAGAAAAAATTTAGGAATATTGGGGTTTTTATTATTATATATATAATCATATTTTATCACTTCCATAATAATATTAAAATCTACAAAACCTTTATGTTTGCAAAAATGTATCAATATTTCATATAATCTATTTCTGCTATGGGATACCCAATTAAATTCCCGCATTTCCCAATATTTTAAATAATCTTCATAAAAATCAAATGAGCTTTTATAATGATTTTTTATAATATACTCAATTGAGTGTTCAAAATACCCTTCATTATAATATTTTTCTACTAAATCTTCTATTCCTTTCAATTTTAACATTTCTTCATATTTTATATAATTTGTTTCCAATACTTCATATGGAGGAGAATCTAAAAACTTAAATCCATATTTTCCCCTTTTATTCCTTAGACCAGAACCCTTTAAAAGTTTTAAAAAACCCAATTGTATTTTTTCTGGTTTTATTTCATACACATAATTAAAAGAGTCCTTAAAACTATCATAATCCTCATAGGGTAAACCTGCAATTAAATCTAAATGCTGATGTATATTATTATAGCTTTTTATCTCTTCAGTTACTTTTTTTAATTTAGGTAAATTAGTTTTTCTGCCAATAGCCTCTAATGTTTTTACATTAGTAGACTGTACTCCTATTTCAAATTGGAATAATCCTTCTTTAGCTCTTTTTAAAAATTTAAGCATATCATCATCTAGTAAATGGGCTGTAACCTCAAAATGAAAATTCATATTATGGGGATCTTTTTCCATAATAAAATTCATTATCTCCATTGCATATTCCTTGTTAGCATTAAAAGTTCTATCCACAAACTTAACTTGCTTTACTTTTGCATCTATAAGCTTTTCTAAGTCCTCCTTTACCCTATCTAAGCTAAAATACCTTACCCCCTTTATAGTCGATGATAAACAAAACTGACAATTAAATGGGCAGCCTCTTGAACTTTCAAGATATACTATCTTGTTCTTAAATTCATCACCAATAAAACTATAAGGAGATGGGATATTATCTAAGTTTTTAATCAGTTTCCTAGGGGGATTTTGAATAATAGAATCTCCTTTTCTATAGATTAGTCCATTTATATAACTATAGTCTTTTTTTCCCATTAATATGCTCTCTAATAATTCTTTGAAGGTAATTTCCCCTTCTCCATAGACAATGAAATCGATATACCAGTGTTCATCCATTAGATCCTGACCATCAAAAGACACTTCAGGGCCTCCCAGTATTATCTTTACATCAGGGTAAACAAGTTTTATGGTTTCACATACCTTTAAAGTTTTATCCCTATTCCATATATAAGTAGAAAAACCAATAATATCTGGATTCCTTTTATATATTTCACCAGCTATAAAATCCACGTTTTGATTAATAGTAAACTCCATTAAATCAATATCAGTTATATCCTGGGAATAGGACTTTAAATATCTAATTGAAAGCGCAGTATGGATATACTTTGAATTTAAAGTAGTTAATATCGTCTTCATGTCTTCAACCTCTCTTTTTTTTAAACTATTTCCATTATAACACAAACTATTCTAATCTTTATTAAATAGTTTTATTAACATTATTAAATCCACTTATAGACATATTGAAGGTTTATACAAAAAAGTATAGAATATAATTAATACATCATTTTATGAAAGGAGATATTTCATGAGAAAATTCGACAAAATTTCTATCCAAGAAATGTCTAAACAAGATATGCTTATGATAATAGAGGCCCTAGAGTACACTGGTACCCATACCAACATTCAATCTTTCTTAACTTTAAGAGAGAATATCTTAAAAGAATTATCTTCTCTATCAGAAAGTAGTGAAGAAGAATTCTTAGCCTATTTAAACGATTCCTATTGATTTAAGCTATATACATAAAATAAACCTTCCAATTAAGGAAGGTTTAATTTATAAATTTATATATACCAGATTTAGTACTTAAAAGTAGAATGGTTTTATCTTTAGCATATTCTTTTTTTATTATTTTAGTATAATTTAATAAAGAGTGATAAAACTCATCCCCAACATTAAACTGAAAAACATCTGGAAGACAATATTTTTCTATTCTTAAAGCTTCAGGATTAATCCTTCCCTTTCTCAGATTATAAATATAGATGCACAACTCTTCATAAAAATCATCCTTAGTATATTTTTCTACGTCTACATCTTTTGTTAATGAATTTATGGATTTTCCAAATAAAGTATTTCCTAACTTACCATTAAATATAGATCCCAAACAATCCTTAAGTGTATAAAAATATTTTGAATGTGAAAAATTTAATACATTAATTGCATCTATCTTATACTGTTCAAAAGCTACTGTAAAGTTTCCTGGATATGTATTTAAGGGTAATCTAATATAGTCAGCATATTTTTCTATAAAATCCACTTGAGAAAAATTGATTAACGGTTCCTTTAACTTTTCAATTATATTTTTTTCTTCATTGATTAAAAGATATAACAATTTAGATAATATAACCCCTTCAATTAAAGTCTCCAAATTACCTGTAGTAAACAATAAATTTTTTATTATTTCCTCTTGAACATAGGTGTATTCTTTATTTACCAACACTATTGGAATTAATCGAAGATAAGCAGTATCATCTTCTTCATTCCAATATATAAAGGAGTCTTTATTTCCTAATATATTCAATATAGAATTGTTTTCCCCATGCTTATAATATTTCCATAGTTTAATCTCTTCACTAAATCGTTTATAATCAATATATACTTTTACATTATTTTCTGAAGGAATTAAGGATTTAATGGTTAACACCATTAAATCCGTAATATGGGAAGGCCTATTATTCAGTCTAATGTCCTCATTAAAAGCAAATAATAGAGGTTTAATAATTTTCCTATCATCCATCATATCCTCTCCTACATCCTATCTGGAGCTTCCATACCTAGCAAGAACAAACCAGTTTTGATTACAGTTTTAGTTCCAAATACCAACATTAATCTAGCTTTCTTTAACTCCTCTTCTACTGATAAAATAGGGCAGGAGTTATAAAATTTATTAAAAGCCTTAGCTATTTCAACTACATGTCTTGTAACAAAAGAAGGTTCATATTTATAAGTTGCATCTAAAACCACATCTGGAAACTTGTATAATAATCTCACCAAGTTTGTCTCATCATCTTCTTTCAATAGATGGTAATCCACTTCATCTTCTATTCTAAATTTGCCCTTTTCTAAAAGACTATTAGCCCTTGCATGAGTATATTGAACATAGGGTCCTGTTTCTCCTTCAAAGCTAAGAGTCCTATCCCAACTGAAAACATAATCTTTTATTCTGCTATTGAATAATTCCTGAAATACTACAGCTCCTATTCCAATTTGCTTTGCTACTTCTTCTTTATTTTCCAAATTTGGATTTCTTTCTTCTATGATTTTTAATGTACTTTCAATTGCCTTGTTTAATACATCTTCCAAAAAAATAACTCTACCTTTGCGTGTTGATAAACTACCATCTTCTAAACTAACCATACCAAAATTCACATGGATACAATCCTTTGCCCAGTCATATCCCATTAATTCCAAAATCTTTTTTAATTGTCTAAAATGAAGGTTTTGCTCTGAAGCTACTACATAAATATTTTTATAAAAATCATAGTGTTCTTTTCTATATATAGCTGCTGCTAAATCCCTTGTAATGTAAAGCGTAGAGCCATCACTTTTCTTTATTAAAGCTGGAGGCATATCATAAGGTTCTAAGTCCACTATCCAAGCTCCCTTTGATTCCTTTAGAAGCCCTTTTTCTTCTAATTCTTCTATTACCTGTGGCATCTTGTCTGAATAAAAAGACTCTCCATTATAGGAATCGTATTTAATATTTAACATATCATATACTTTATTAAATTCTTTCAAACTAATATCCCTTATCCATTGCCAAAGTTTAAGGGCCTCTTCATTTTTATTTTCTAATTCTTTAAACCAGTATCTAGCCTCTTCCATCAAATTTTCATCTTTTTCAGCTTCCTCATTAAATTTAACATATAGTTTTAACAGTTCGTTTATAGGATCTTTTTCTATAATTGATTTATCTCCCCATTTTTTATATGCAACAATAAGCATTCCAAATTGAGTTCCATAATCTCCTAAATGATTTAATGCTTTTGTATCGAAGCCTTGAAATTTATATATTCTATATATGGAATGCCCTATAACTGTAGTCCTAATATGCCCTATATGAAAGGGTTTAGCAATATTAGGTGATGAAAATTCAACTAATACTGTCCTATCCTTGCCTACATTTGAAGATCCAAATTTATCCCCTTTTTCTACTATTTCATTGAGTACTGTTTCTGTTAATTTCTCTTTGTTTACAGAAAAATTTACATAAGGCCCAACATTTTCAATTTTTTCGAAATATTTATTTCTTTGAATTTTATCAGCTAACTCTTTTGCAATAATATTAGGCGCTTTTTTAAACACTTTGGCTAATCTAAAACATGCAAATGCATAATCACCCATATCATAATTGGGTGGAATCTCTATCAATGCTTCTATTTCATCTTTGGATAAATTGCTCTCTACTTCATGTATACAATTTACTACTTCCTTTTTAAAATCTATCATATTCATTCCTCCCTCTAATATTAATTAAATTTAGCCCTCATCTCTTATAAGAGACGAGAGCTATCCCGTGTTACCACTCTTGTTGGCTAATGCCCACTCGAAGTTTATAACGCTATCAGCGTAATATCCTAATATTATTTCAGATTTATCCTCAGAAGTTCTTTTCAAATATACTTTCTGTACTGGCTCACACCATCTCCAGCTCGCTGAAACAAAATGTATACTCTACTCTCTTCTTCAATGGATTTAAATATTTATTTATTAATCTATAATATACAATATTACTTAAATTAATTCAAGGAGTTATTTCAACTCTATCACTGTTACCCCATCTCCACCCTCGTTATATTTACCCATTCTAGAAGATTTTATATGCTTGTGTCTTTTTAAATAAGAATTAATGCCACTACGCAAAACTCCAGTGCCTTTACCATGAATAATATAAGCCTCCTTAATACCCGCTAGATATACATCATCAATATATTTGTCCAAATCTAGTAATGCCTCATCTAAAGTTTTTCCTCTCAAATCTATTTCCTTTTGTACATTTGCTGACTTAGTCCTTATTATATTTTTGGTGCTAACCTTACCCTTATCCAGTTCATCTGATTCAGCCCTCTTTAAAGTGGAAATATGAACATTTACCTTCATAATTCCCACCTGTACAACTACATTTCCATCCTCATCTGGTAATTCAAGTACAGTCCCTTTTTGATTTAAGGATAGCACTTCTACTGTATCTCCTATTTTGAGATTCTTTGGTGGTTCATTAGATTTTACATTTAGTATATCATCGGATATAGAATTTTCTACTTCATTCAACTTCAATCTTAATTTTTCTTGAGATTGGTAAATCTTTTTACTTCTTTCTTTCTCTATATCCTGAGATATTTGTCTTAACTCTTCTATTATATTATCCGATTCCTCTTTTGCAGCTCTAAGAATATTCCTAGCTTCTTCTTTAGCTTTTAATATAATTTTTTCTTTAGTTTCCTTTGTTTTTTCCTTTTCTCTACTTAACTCTTCTTTTAACTTTTCCACTTCATATTTCAGCTTCTCTGCTTCAAATCGATTTTCCTCTATAATTTTTCTATCTCTATCTATAGCTTGTAATACATCTTCAAACTCTACACTTTCTTTTGAAACCAATGTTTTAGCATAGTTTATTATATAATCCTGAAGACCTAGCCTCTTAGATATTTCAAAAGCATTGGATTTCCCTGGCACGCCTATAAGCAATCTGTAAGTAGGGCTTAAGGTATCTACATCGAATTCTACTGAAGCATTTCTAACTCCTTCTGTTGTCAAAGCATATATCTTCAATTGACTATAATGAGTGGTTGCTATAGTCCTTATGTTCTTTTTCAATAAATGTTCTAGTATCGACATAGCTAAAGCTGCTCCTTCAGTAGGATCAGTACCAGCTCCTAATTCATCAAATAAAACAAGACTATTTTCATCTACCTTTTCTAATATATTAACTATATTAGTCATATGGGAAGAAAAAGTACTCAAACTCTGTTCTATACTCTGTTCATCACCAATATCAGCAAATACTTGATCAAATACTCCTATTTCAGAATCAAAATCTGCTGGTATATGAAGACCAGATTGCCCCATTAATGTTAATAATCCCACAGTCTTTAAAGTTACTGTCTTCCCACCTGTATTAGGACCTGTTATAACTAAAGTGTTAAAATCCTTTCCAATATATATGTCTATAGGAACTACTTTATCTACCTTTAACAAAGGATGTCTTCCTTGCTTAATATTTATATATCCTTTATTGTTAAGATTAGGTTTAGTACCATTCATCTCTAATGCCAATTTACCTTTAGCAAATATAAAATCCAATCTTTGAAGTATTTTTTGGTTGTTTTTTATAGATGAGGCTTCTTCTGCAACTAAATTCGACAGCTTGCGTAATATCTTTTCAATTTCTTCCTTTTCTTTTATTTCCAATTCCCTCAGTTCATTATTTAACTCTACTACTGCCATAGGCTCCACAAATAAAGTGGCACCGCTAGAGGATTGATCATGAACTATTCCAGGAAAATAGCTTTTGTATTCCTGCTTTATTGGTACCACATATCTCCCATCTCTTACAGTTACTATGCTATCTTGTAAATACTTCTTATACTTGTTGGAATTGGTAATGGAATTTAATTTATCTTTAATGGAATCGTTTTTATTCATTATCTGCCTTCGTATGCTCCTAAGAGCCCCACTTGCATTATCCGATATTTCATCTTCTCCAACGATTGCATTGTTTATTTCTTCTTCAATAGTCTTAAAAGTCCTTAAATCTTCTATTAACCCCTGAACAATGGGACAATCCAATTTCCCTTGTTCTCTAACCTCTTTAATATATCTTTTTAAATTCCGTGAAACCCTTAAAGAGTCGGATATTTTTAGCAGTGAACCAGGGCTTAATACCCCTCCAATCTCTGCCATCTTCAATTCATGAGAAATATCATAAATTCCATATAAAGGAGGAGTACCCTTATCTATAAACAATTTCAAAGCTTCTTGAGTTTCCCTTTGCATATATTCAACTTCTTCTATATCTGATGAAGCTTTAATATTTTTAGCCATATTTTTGCCTAGTTGAGATTCTGCTTTTTCTACAAGCATTTTAACAATTTTATCATATTCCAATACCTTATAGGTTTTTGCTTCCATTAGATCACCTCTGTGTTATATAACGCCTCTAAAATAATGGCCTTTTGTTATATGTTTTTTGCTTCTGTAATTCTGAATAAATTTCTCAACTATTTCTCTGTCTATTCTATTATTTGCATAGTCATAATATATTTCCTGTATTTCTTTTATGCCTTCATTTTCAAAGGTAAAATCCAATCTTATCATATCTATACCATTATTATATATCTGATGAATGTGGTCCAATATCATCAATGGAACAGAATTATATATTGTAGTACAACCTTTGCTTCTATCCATATAGAAATCTATACCCTTTCTATCTCTTAAACCATATCCTTTATTATAAGGGCAAATATCACAATTTTTATCATTATGGCAATTTTTCACCAATGCTATAGGACAGTGTTTTGTAATCATCAACGGAATATATCCATATCCTATGGATTCATATAGTATTCCATCTAATTTTTTAATATTTTTTATTTGCTTCATATTTAGCTCTGGTGATAATGTAATACCTTTAATCCCAAAATTCTTTAATAATTCTATGGTATAACTATTGAAAATATTTAATCCAATTTCTCCATGTATATTCTTATCGAAATTATCCTTTATAAATTTAAACGTTCCTATGTTAGATACAGATATACCGTCTAATAAATCCCCTATATCTATTATCTTTTCTTTTAAAATTTCCAACCCTTTTCTATGAAGAATCCTATCAGTCATCAAATATGTTTCTATATTTTTTTCTTTTACCTTGTGTAATACATCCTTCAACGAATCCTCAAAACCAATGTATATCCTATCTAATTTGCTCAAATTTAACTGCTCAAATTGTTTTTTGTTTTTTACACTTACTGACACTTTGTTTTTCCCTTTTACAACTCTATTTGTTAGATTCAAATGTTTATTGATTAAAAACTCATATTCTTCATTAGAAATTGGTTTGCGATTATTTTTGTTCTTACGTATATTGTTCAATTGGTCTATAGCATCACGCCTTAATTTATTTATATCACTTATAGACATAAAAGCATCCTCATCTAATTCAATTTGAATATCAACTGGATAATATACCGTATCATTAAGTTTGGATAACTGCTCTAATATTCTTTCTTTCGTTAAGGATATTTTCTTTGCTTTTTCAACCAAATTATCAGATTGAACCTCTATATTTATATTCTCATAGGTTAAATAAAGCATAGCAGGCCTTCCTATAGATATATATACTTTCATGTATATGGGATATTTAATATTTTCTTGTTCATAGGATTCTCTTGCTCTTTTTAATAAACTCTCACTAGACGTTCTATATACATCTGAATTTAATAATATATTGGGAATATTTGTAATTTTAGTTACTTTGCCTTTTTCCCCTTTGAAATCCAGTACTATACCTATTCTATCTCCATTGTAGGTTTCAAATTCTACCCCATCTCCCTTTTCTACATCTTGAAAAAATTCTATATATACATCATTTTTATCTATTTTAATTACCTTACCCACTAATACACCTCTGTTATCTGGTCTATCATAGGATATAATCTCTCTGCCAAAAGCACCTAACATATAGCCTTTAGTAAAACCTCTATTAAATATCTGAGTTATATCATCTCTATCCTTATGGGTAATAGACTCTTTACCATACTCTAAAACTTTTCTATAATTTTTAACCACAGTAGCTACATATTCAGGTCTTTTCATTCGCCCTTCTATCTTTAATGAGATTATGCCACTATTAATAATTTCATCGATATAATCCAATGTATTTAAATCCCTAGGACTAAGAAGATGTTTATTATTCCATGAACTAAAAATCTCCGACTTAGACTCATAATCTACTAAACTATAGGGCATTCTACAAGGTTGAGCACATCTTCCCCTATTGCCACTTCGTCCCCCTAATATACTGCTCATTAAGCACTGTCCTGAATAACAAACACACAATGCTCCATGGATAAACCCTTCTAACTGAATATCTGAATTATCCTGTATATGCTTTATTTCATCTATAGGTACTTCCCTTGCTAATACAACCCTATTAAAACCTAATCTTTGCAAAAATATAGCTCCTGGCAAATTGTTTACAGTCATCTGGGTACTTCCATGTAATTCAAAATCAGGAAATACTTTTCTGATTAAATAAGCAAGTCCTAGATCTTGTATGATTAGCCCATCCACATCTATATCATATAAATATCTGATATAATTTAATGTTTCTTCCATTTCTTTATCATCTATAAGAATATTCACTGTAACATATACCTTCACATTCCTGATATGGGCATATTCTACAGCTTTTTTTAATTCCTCATCGGAAAAATTATTAGCATATTGTCTTGCACTAAACATCTTACCTCCCAAATAAATAGCATCAGCACCATTTTGGATAGCTGCATATAAGGATTCCATATTGCCTGCAGGAGCTAATAACTCTATATTGTTTTTCACCACCTATTTATACTTCCTCCTTGTTAAAAATATTTGATTCTCTTTCAAAGGTCTTTAAAGCCTCTTCTAGTTCCTTTTTAGTTTCAATCAATTCTATTTGGTTATCAAAAACTTTGTCTTGTAACTTTTTAATCATCTTCTGGCTTTCCTCTAGCTCCCTTTCCTTCAATATTAAAGCTTGATTTTGCTCCTCTATACTTTTACGTAAATCATCATATGCCCTCTTTGTCTCCAATAGCTCATCCTTATAGGAATCGCAACTTTCTTCTAATTCATATATTTCCATTTTGGCTTTTTCCAATTGATTTATAAGGGTATCATATTGTTCCATAGGGGCTTTAGCTTCACTTTTTAGATTATTTAATTCTTTTTTAGTCTTATAGAGTTCGTCAGCCATATTTAATGCTGCTAAAATTGCAGCCATAGAAGTACTTAATTTATCATTTTTACTAGACATTTCCTTGATCTTTTCATCTACGTAGGAGGCTAAATTTCGTATATATTCTTCAGAACCATCCCCTACCACTGTAAAGTTACGACCATCTATAAGGACATCTACTTTTTTCTTTCCTGTCATAACTTACCCTCTCCTCTTATCATTTATTACTTAACATATTCTACATAATTGTTTGTTTTCCTTCATTTTTTTGTAAAAAGGAGTAGATATATCTACTCCTAGCTTCTAAGTTTTGCGTCAAATTTGTTTTCTAAATCCTTTATTATATTATCTTGTATTCTATTTACTTCATCATCTTTTAATGTCCTATCATAAGATCTATAAATTATAGAAAAAGCAATACTCTTCTTGCCCTTCATTATTTGATCCCCTTCATATATGTCGAATAATTGTATATCTTCAATTAATCCTTCTCCATTTTGCCATATAATCTTTTCGATTTCTCCTACTAATACATCTCTGTTTACAACAACTGCAATATCCCTCATAATAGCAGGGTATTTAGGTAATGGTTTATATCTTTTTTCAAGAACTGCTTCCTCTATAATCATATCAAAATCCAAATAAGCTACATAAACCCTTTCCTTTATATCAAAATTTTCCATTACATCTATATGAATTTCTCCAACAACACCTAAGGGCTGTTCTTTATAGGAGATTTTTGCAGTTCTGTTGGGATGAAAAGTTGGATTGTTTTCTTCTCGAGAAAACTCTATATCTCTCATTCCTAATCTTTCGAGAAGAATCTCTATTACCTCCTTAATATCATAAAAATCTCCACATCCATACATGCCTATAGACAACATTTTTTTCTCTATAGGTAAATCCTTTATAGGTAACTCTTTAGGAATAAATATATTGCCAATCTCATATACAAAACATTCTTTAACTCCATAGTTGTAATTTCTACTTAATAAAGTTAATATATTGGGAATTAAAGTAGTCCTCATAGCACTGTATTCTTCCCCTAAAGGATTCATTATTTTTATATAATTTCTTAATGGACTATTTTCCGCTATTTTCAACTTATCGTATACCCTAGGACTTCCAAAGGAATAGGTCAACACTTCATTTAATCCTAATCCTTGCAAAATTAACTTAGCTTTGTTTTCAATAATTTTCCCATAAGGTTTTTTCCCTCTAGTCAATACTCCCACTAGAGGTTTGGTTTTTATATTATGAAAACCATGCAATCGGCCTATTTCCTCTATTAAATCTACTTCACTATTTAAATCAAGTCTAAAAGATGGTATGGTCACTTCTAAGTTATCACCTTTTTTAACTACACTAAGTTCTAATCTTTCCAAATATTTACTCATATCTTCCAAAGATAACTTAGTCCCCAATAATTTATTAACTCTATCTGGCCTTAATTGAATAATCTTTTGATCCACTGGATTTTTAAATACATCTATATTGCCTTCCACAACGATGCCTGCACCAATTTGTTCAATCAATTGACAAACTCTTTCTGCTGCAATTTCACATAGATTTGGATCAATTCCCTTTTCAAAACGTGCTGAAGCTTCTGTTCTTAATCCAAACTCTTTAGAAGTAATACGTATGGACTTACTATTAAAATTAGCAGATTCCAACACTACTATAGTAGTATCTTCAGTAATCTCTGTATCCATACCCCCCATAACACCAGCTATTCCAATAGCACCTTCATCATCAGCTATAACCAAGTTAGAAGGTTTAAGAGATCTTTCAACTCCATCGATTGTCTTTACTTTTTCACCTTCTTTTGCTTGCCTAACATATATATGATTTCCTCTTAACTTTTCCATATCATAAGCGTGAAGAGGTTGACCATATTCTAGCATAACATAATTAGTAATATCTACTATGTTATTTATTGGTCTAACCCCTGCTTTCATAAGTCTTAATTGAAGCCATAAGGGAGATTCTTCAATCCTTACATCTTTTATAACCCTAACATAATATCTATTACATAATTTTTCATCTACTTTTACTGAGTTTATATAATCTTTTACATTTCCTTTTTCACTTAAAACTTCAATTTTAGGAATAATAAGTTTTTCATTAAAAGTAGCGGCTACTTCTCTTGCCATTCCTACTATGCTTAGGCAATCAGATCTATTAGGGGTAATTTCCAATTCCAATATTTCATCTTCTAAATTTAAAATCTCATTGATATCATCACCTAATTTGTAATTCCCTTTCAATACAAATATGCCATCTCTCTGAGATTTAGGAATAATATTGTCACTAAAACCTAATTCTCTTAATGAACATAACATCCCATAGGAATCTACTCCTCTAAAATTAGTCTTATCTATGTAATTTTCATCTAAAAGCTTTCCACCTATTAAAGCTACGGGAACATAGTCTCCTTCTTTTAAATTTGTAGCTCCAGTAACTATCTGTAAAGTTTCATCTCCTACATCTACACTAGTTATAAGTAATTTATCTGCATTAGGATGTTTCTCTATCTTTAAAACTTTACCCACCACTACATTTCTAATTCCTTTATCTAAACTAATAATGGATTCAACATGAGAACCAGATAAAGTAAGTTTATCTGCTAAAGTTTTTGTATCTGCATCTATATTTATATATTCTTTCAGCCATTCTATTGGTAATAGCATTTTATTCCTCCTTAAACTGTTTAAAATTGTTCTAAAAATCTATTATCATTTTCAAATAGTAGCCGTATATCATCTATACCATATTTAACCATAGTAATTCTGTCTATCCCCATACCAAAAGCAAAGCCACTATATTTTTCTGGATCAATTCCGCAATTTTTTAAAACCTTCGGATGTACCATACCACAGCCTAAAAGCTCCATGCTCCAGCCAGTTCCATTACATACAGGACATCCTTCACCTTTACACTTAAAACAAGATACATCTACTTCAGCACTAGGTTCAGTAAAAGGAAAATAGTGAGGTCTAAATCTAGTTTTCATATCCTTACCAAATAGTTCTTTAATAAAAATATCTATAGTATGCATTAAATTAGCCATAGTTATATTTTCATCTACTACCAAACCTTCCAATTGGTGAAACATTGGCGAGTGGGTATCATCCACATCATCAAATCTAAAAGTTCTACCTGCAGAAACAATCCTAAGTGGTGGATTCATCTCCTTCATAGCCCTTATTTGAACAGGAGATGTATGAGTTCTTAACAAAATATCTTCAGTTATATAAAAGGTATCTGTCAAATCCCTAGAAGGATGATTTTCTGGTGAGTTTAGTGCATCAAAATTGTTTTCTACAGTTTCTATCTCTGGTCCCTCTATTACACTAAATCCCATACTAATAAATAAATCTTGCAATTCTTCAATAGTAGATAAAAGAGGATGACGATGACCTAGACGTTTACTTTTTTTAGATATACTTATGTCGATTTTTTCCCTTTCTATTCTTTCAGCTTTTAATTCTTCTTTTATCCTTTCTCTAGCTAAAGATAATTCTTTATCTATTTCCCCTCTAATATCATTAGCTAACTGACCTATAATAGGTCTTTCTTCTTTAGATAGTTTTCCCATCTCTCTAAGAACTAATGTTAATTCACCTTTTTTCCCCATATATTTTATTCTTATTTTTTCAAGTTTATCTAAATTATCTACTGATTTGATGTTATTTATAGCTTCTTCTCTTATCTTTTTTAATCTATCTTTCATTACAAAGCTCCTTTCTGATAAAAAACAAGACCTAAACCTTCATAAAAGCAGGTCAAAAGGTCTAAACTTTTTAATAGATTATATCACCTATATATTCAAAATACAAGATTTATTGACTACGCTGTCTAAGTGATTCATACATTACTATTGATGATGCTATAGCTACGTTTAATGATTCTGCATCTCCTATCATAGGGATCTTTATTAAACTATCAGATACAGAATAAATTGATGAAGATACCCCACTAGATTCATTGCCTACTACAAGTAGGAAGGGAAGTTTAAAATTTACTTCATAGGTATATATACTTCCCCCCAAAGATGTAGTATAAACCTTTATTCCTTTTGTTTTTAATTTTCTTATTGCTAATATAGGATCATCCTCGTGATATATTGGCACCCTAAATATAGAACCCATAGTTGAACGAATAACCTTTGGATTATATATATCTACACAACCTTTTGTAATTATAATTCCATCTATTCCAAAGGCATCAGCACTTCTTATTATTGTTCCCATATTCCCTGGATCTTGAAGCCTATCCAATAACAGTAAGGATATATGTTTGTATATATTTAACTCATCTATGGTGTTTACTCTAAACTCTGAAACTCCCATTATTCCTTGAGGGTTTTCCATCTGGGATATTTCCCTATACAATTGGTCTGTAACATGGATTAACCTAGGATGAAAGTTTATCTTGTCAAAAAGTTTTTGTCCCCCTTTTACATTTAATAATTCATCTGAATAGATAATATACATTAGGGGATAATCATTATCAATACACTCTTCTACTATATTTATCCCTTCCACTATAAACTGTTTCTTTTTCCATCTATTCTTTTTTTTATATAAGCTTTTTATCTCCTTAATTATAGAATTGGAAGAGCTCTTGATGTTTACCATATACTAATCACCAACACTTTGCTCTATCTTTTCAATATCATCAGTACTTCCTACCACTACTAGTATATCATCTTTAAGAATGATATCATCTGCATAGGGAGATACATTTATATCCTCCCCTCGTTTTATAGCCATAACATTGAGTCCATATCTTGAAGGAAGTTTTAACTCCCTCAATGTTTTATTTATCCACTTATCCAATGCAGTAATTTCTAATATACTATAATCTGGAGAAAGTTCAATAAAATCTAGAATATTAGAGGACACTAAATTATGAGCAACTCTAATACCCATATCTCTTTCAGGGAAAACAATCCTATCTGCCCCTATTTTAGATAATACCTTGCCATGGAGCTCATCATGAGCCTTTGCTATTACCTTTTTTACACCTAATTCCTTAGCTATTAAAGTAGCCATTATAGAAGCTTGATAATTAGAACCAATGCTTACAATAACTACATCGAAATTTCTAATACCTAGTTCAATTAACACCTTTTCGTCACTAACGTCTGCTTGTACTGCACAAGTAACTCTACCAGATATTTCCTGTACCTTTTCTTCATCTAAATCTATAGCTAATACTTCGTGCCCTAATTTATATAATGTCTCCGCAACACTTGAACCAAATCTACCACAACCTATAACTACAAATTGCTTCATATCCTTTCTCCTCTCTACCCAACTATAATATTTTCTTCAGAATGCCTGTATAAGGATTGTTTTTGTCTTTGTGCAAAAGCAAAAGCCATAGTAAGGGGACCCACTCTACCTGCATACATAGTCAAAGTAATCACTAACTTACCAATATTTGATAAATTAGGAGTTATACCCCTTGTCAATCCAACAGTTCCAAAAGCTGATGTAGTTTCAAATAATATATCTAAAAAAGAAGATTCTTCAGTAATTGTAAGTACTACTGATACAATTAAAATTAAAATTAGTCCAATACTAACAATAGCTAAAGATCTATTTATTATTTGTTGATTTATTCTCCTCTTAAAAACAACCACATCTTTATCTCCTTTAATTACTGCTAAAGTAGTTAATAATGTAGCACCAAATGTAGTAGTTTTAATACCTCCAGCTGTAGAGCCTGGTGAACCTCCAATAAACATTAGTATAATCATTATAAATGCAGTAGTGTCATATATTTTCGATATATCAACAGAATTAAATCCAGCAGTGCGAGGAATTACCGCTTGAAAAAAAGAAGCTAAAAGCTTTTCTCCTTTAGAAAGCCCTCCTAAAGAGTCTGGATTGTTTCTTTCTACTATAAAAATGATCAACATCCCAATTGCTATCAATGCAATAGTAATACTTAAAACTAGCTTGGAATGCAAGCTTAATCTATTAAAATTTTTCTTGTTCGAAATATCTATTAATACGGAAAAACCTAACCCCCCTACTATGATTAAAAAGCATATAGTCAAATTTACTGTAAAATCACCTACAAAAGACATCATACTATTCCCAATAATATCAAAACCTGCATTACAAAATGCAGATATGGCATGAAATATTGAAAACCATATACCTTTAATCAATCCAAAAATAGGAATAAATCGTGTTGAAAGCAATAAAGCACCAATACCTTCTATAATAAAAGTAGATATTATAACATACCTAGTCAATCTCACCATACCAGATAGGGAATCTTGATTTAATTGTTCTCGAATAATTAATCTTTCTTTTAAACTTATTTTTTTCCCTACTAAAAGAGCCATAATAGTAGCAGATGTCATAAACCCTAAACCGCCCATTTGAATTAAAATCAATATAACTATATGGCCAAATAAAGACCAATGTTCAGCAGTGTTTACAACTGTCAAACCTGTAACACATACAGCCGAAGCAGAAGTAAATAGAGCATTAATAAAACCAATACTCTCACCATTTTTACTAGCTATGGGCAAACTAAGTAGTATGGCTCCTAATACTATTAAAACTCCAAAACCTACAACTAGAAATCTAGGTGGATTTAGCTCTAATTTATCTAAATGTTTTTTAATAAATGCCATATGATAAGCCTCCTAATAAATATACAGCCATAAATATTGTACCATAAATAGCACTAAAGTATCAGTTTTTTGAAAAAATAAAAGCTCCGTAATCGGAACTTTTATTTATACACCTTTTGCTATTTCTACTAATTCCTTAAAACCTTCTGGATCGTGAATTGCCATTTCTGATAACATCTTTCTATTTATTTCAATATTTGCTTTTTTAAGTCCATTTATAAATGTACTATAGTTCATTCCATTTTGTCTAGCTGCTGCATTTATCCTAGAAATCCAAAGCTTTCTAAAATCCCTTTTTCTTTGCTTACGTCCTGAATAAGCATAGTCTAATGACTTCATAACAGCTTGATTTGCTGGTCTATATAATTTGCTTTTGGCACCATAGTACCCTTTTGCTTGTTTTAATACCTTTTTATGTCTTTTTCTGGCAGTAACTCCGCTTTTTACTCTTGCCATTTAAAGTACCTCCTTTATTTGAATATTTCTAGTTTAACTGTTATGGTAACAATGAATCGATTCTTTTCTGATCTCCTTTGCTTACTAAAGCTGGTTTTCTAAGATTTCTAACTCTTTTGGGAGACTTCTTCCCAGTCTTATGACTTTTATAGGCTTTATATCTTCTAAGTTTGCCAGTTCCTGTTCTTTTAAATCTTTTAGCTGCTCCTCTATGAGTTTTCATCTTGTTCTTCTTTGCCATATGTTTTACCTCCTCTACTTACTCAGTTTTGGGAACTAGGTACATGATCATATTTCTACCTTCCATTTTGGGAGCTTTATCGATAACCCCATATTCAGAAGTAGCTTCCGCAAATTTTAACAATACTTCTTTTCCCATATCCGTATGACCTAATTCTCTTCCTCTAAACCTTATACTAACTTTAACCTTATCCCCATTTTTTAAAAAACCTATAGCTTTTTTTGCCTTTACATTTAAATCATGATCTTCAATATTAGGAGTCATCCTAACTTCTTTTATATTGATTATCTTTTGTTTCTTCTTAGCTTCCTTTTCCTTTTTAGCTAATTCATACTTGTACTTACCGTAATCCATTATTCTACATACTGGTGGCTTAGCATTTGGTGCAACTTTCACCAAATCTAACTTTTTTTCATAGGCAAGCTCTATAGCTTTTTTAGTTGGAACTATTCCAATCTGCCCTCCATCTACATCAATAAGCCTAACTTCCTTTTCCCTTATTTCTTCATTAATTTGAAGTTCTTTAATATTACTACACCTCCTAAAATTTAAAAAAATAAAAGCAGGTACAAGTACCCGCTTATAAACAAAATTAAATAAAATAGCCTTTCCCTACCATGCTTTAATAAGTTTTATTAACCTTATGAGCCTTGGCTATAAGGTGAGAAGCGGACACTTCTACTTTATTGTTTAATTTTATTACCATAATTATTATATGTTAGAATATACATTTTGTCAAACAATTTTATAATTTTTAACATAATCATTTTGCTAATTCATATAAAGCATGGGCATATATTTTAGTTATTTTTATTAGATGTTCTATAGATATAAATTCATCTTTTTGATGAGCAACCTCCTTTTGCCCTGGAAAAACTGGACCAAAAGCTACCGCATTCTCCATAGCTCTAGCATAAGTTCCTCCACCAATAGTAATAGGCTCACTATCTCTATCTCCAGTTTGCTCCCTATATACATCCATAAGTTTTTTAACCAAAAAATTATCCTTAGGTATATATAAAGGCTTATTATCTTCTTTTCCCTCTATTAATCTTATACCTGTTCCCTTTAAGGAATCTCTAATACCAGCATATACTTCCTCCGCACTACTCTTTATAGGGTATCTTACATTAATTGTTAATTTGATTTCATTTTCTTCTAATCTTATCATTCCAGGATTAAAGTTCAATTTCCCTGAAACATCATCCTCAAATCCACAACCAATTCCTTCTCCATGATGTTTAAATGCAATTTTTTCATTATACATATTTACAAATTCCCATATATCACATT